>Ga0209187_1000668_pt1 | contig 53230 bp, 50 predicted proteins | sample BantaG_FD_187430 | JGI IMG/M metagenome (GOLD analysis project Ga0209187, IMG submission 187430) | Marine algal microbial communities from Bantry Bay, Ireland - BantryBay_4 metaG (SPAdes) (version 2) | ecosystem: Host-associated > Algae > Red algae > Unclassified | place: Bantry Bay, Ireland...
CTTGGCCTTTTTAATCATCACACTCTCTGTATATATTATTTGTATATACTAAGTATATGCCACAACACGGAAAACAGCAATTCTGGCGCTATGGGCATGCTAGAAGTTATCGGCGGTGAGTGTGCTGGTGCGCTGTCTTTGCTCCCCCAGCATGCTGATGTTCCCGTGGCCAACTCGGCAGATACGAAACAAGCGTTTTCTATATACCTTTCTTAGCGCAACGTGTTTTTTTGATGGAGCGCAGCCACTGCCCGTGCAATAGCTTTATCGGTCAAGGCCAGATCCTCGGCATCAATAGCCAGCGATGGATAGCACTTGCCCGGGGACTTCAGGATGCCGTTAGTCCGTAGTACCTTGTTGAAGGTGGCGTTGCAAGCGGTGTCTGCTGCAAACACATCGCGATAGTTGTTTACATCCCTATCCGTAAAGATAACATCAAACAGTGTTGGGTCACCAACGATCCGGTGGGCAATACCGGCATCTGTGAGTCGTTTTTCGAGCATCGATATGATCGTGCTGCCTGTCTTACGTAGTTGCTCGTACATACCGGGTCTGCGCAGAATTTCCAGCGTCTTCAAACCGGCAACGGCGGCAACCGGATTGCCTGAAAGCGTCCCGAGCTGCATCAGAAAACCCTGCTGCCCTACTTTCTGCTTGTCGAAATGCGCCATGATGCCCACTCGCCCGACAATCGCCGCCAGTGGAAAGCCTCCGCCAATGACTTTTCCGAGTGTGCAGATATCCGGCGTGACTCCATAGAGCTCCTGGGCGCCTCCGTAGGACAGACGAAAACCAGTGACGATTTCGTCAAATATCAGCACCATGCCGTGCTTGTCACAATCCTCGCGCAACGCTTGAAGGAAACCCTGGGCTGGAGGAATCAAACGCTGCAAAGGCTCGACGATGATGCCCGCAATCGAGTCGGCATACTGGGCGATTATTGCACGTACAGCTTCTACATCATTGAAAGGGGCGACCAGAATGTCATCACTGATCGATGTGGGTATGCCAGCCGAATCTGGAACTGCCTGTGGAAAGTTGGTTAGCCGCGTAGGCGCCAGACTCATCTGCGCATCTGCTGACATGCCATGGTAGCCGCCTTCGAATTTCAGAATCTTGTCGCGACCTGTAAAGGCACGCGCCAGTCGCATCGCATACATATCAGCCTCACCACCGGTACACACATAGCGCAGTTGCTCGGCACATGGCACAGCGCGACAGATCTCCTCAGCCAGCTCTATCGCAGACGCGTTATTGGCAAAGTACGTCATACCCTTGCTCAACTGCTCCTGCACAGCCTCGATGACTTCCGGATGTCCATGACCCAGGATCATTGGACCAGACCCGATCAGATAGTCCACATATTCTTTGCCGTCCTCATCACGCACACGCGAGCCCTTTGAATCCCGAATGCATATCGAAGGATCAAAGTTACCGAATCCACCGCCCGGTAATACAGCTCTGGCCCGCTCATTCCAGGCGCTTTGCGAGGGCTCAGTATTCATGATGATGGTACTCTCCCGAGAGGTAAAGATGATCAGAGATGTTAAGAAGGACTGGTGCAGTGCAAGCAGCTGATATCGGAAAAACGAGGAGCCATTGACCTATGGCTGTGTTGCGTTGCTGAGGAGCGCAATTCTGCAAATGGATACTCACACCGCGCTACCGTACACGGCCACTGGCTCGCCAATGAGGTTGCTATCTGGCACAACACCAAGACCCGGTGCCGAAGGTGGAACCACAAAGCCATCGACGTTGCGCACACCACTTCCTGCCACCGGGTCAATGGCCAGGTGATCATGACTCAACCAGCTGGCCAATCGGCTGGCCGCGGGCGTTGAACTCGCCAGATGAATGGCCGCGGTATCAGCCAGCGCTGAGCCGCCTACGTCCTCAATATGCATCTGCCAACCAATAGAGACACCCAGATCACGAATCTGCCGTGCCCGGCTCAGTCCACCCACTCGATTCGGCTTGACCTTGATACCTTCACAGCAAGCCAGCTTCCAGGCGCTCAGGTGATCCTGGACCGACTGCAGACATTCGTCGAGCATGATGGGTTGAGGCACACGTGAGGCGAGGTGCGCACATTGATCCAGCGTTTCGCAGGGCTGTTCAATCCAGTCTCTTGCCTGTACCGAATTGAGCACCTGCAACGCCACACCGGGTGTCCAGGCTCGGTTCACATCGAAGGTCACCTTTTCATCAGGCGGCAGTGAGGCAGATATGGCGTCAATCCTCTCGATGTCTGTCCACACAGAACTGCCGCCGACTTTTGCAGAATGCACCTTGTACCCCTTTGCCCGCGCCTTGGCGATCAATGCAAGCATGGCATCAGGAGTGCCTGTCGAGATCGATGAATTGACAGCGACCTCTTCAGCCTGCTCGCCTCCCAATAGCTGCCACAGCGGCAGCCCACTCGCCTGGCCAAGAATATCCCAGCAGGCAATGTCAACCGCCGACTTCACATAGGGATGCCCTGGCAAAGTCACATCCATAATCCGGTTGATGGAGTCCAGACTTCGTGGATCACGACCCAGCAGTGGGGGTGCGAGAATACCCAGCCCGGCGCGAATACCAGGACCATGAGCCGGCAGATAGGTATTGCCCCAGGGACAGCCCTCGCCCCATCCGGACAATCCGGCATCGGTGTCGATACGCACGAACGTGCTGTCGAGTGATTCAACCAGCAGTCGTCCGCCCGACAGTCGATACGGTTCGAGCAACGGCAAGGTCATCTGCCAGACGCTGATGCCGCTGATTTTCACGTCGCGTCCATGGTAACGACGATATTACCGACATGGGCTTTTTCGATGAATGCGCTCTGCGCCGCAACCAGTTCTTCCAGAGGCCACGTCCTGGCCAGAACCGGCACGATTTCACCACGCTCTATGTAGCCCACCAGATCCGGAAAGACATTCAGAGAGGTCATGGTGCACCCCTGAAAACTCAGGTCGCGCAAATACAGCGTTCGTAGGTCAAGCGAGACTACCGGCCCTGCAATGGCACCGGAGGTAGCATAACGTCCACCGCGCTCCAGCACATTAATCAGCGTCGAAAAATACGAACTACCAACCACGTCTATGACAACTGACACGGTGTCCTGACCCAGGCTGTCCTTCAGCGCAGCACCAAGATTCGCGGGTGAGCGATCCAGCATGACCACAGGCTTCAATAAAGCAATGTCTGACTGTTTCGATTGACTCGCCATGGCAATGGTTGTTGCACCACGTCGATTGGCGAGCTGCACCAGCGCTCCACCGACTCCGCCGGAAGCCCCTGTTATCAGCACTGTATCACCGGCACTCACGGCAGCCCGATTCAACAGGTTCTCAGCCGTTGTGTAGGAACAGGAAAAGGTGGCAAGCTGTGCGTCAGTCAGTTTGCTGTCAATGGCAATTACGTTACGATGATCAATGACCACGTAATCCGCGTATCCACCATCACACTCTGATCCAAGATACCCGATGGCGTTCATAGCCTGCGGATCTGACCAGTCACGCAACCAGCAGTCGGCCATCACCCTTCTACCAAGGAGCTTGACATCGGCTTCTGCTCCCACACTCACGACCGTGCCGCAGATATCCGCTCCTTGAATACGCGGAAACGTCAAGGGCGCACCACCCCAGGTCGGATCGTCTTCATCGACGTCGGTATAGGAATCACCAGTCGTGGCTTCGCTCACCGCTTTCGAATACCAGCCAGAGCGAGTGTTTACATCGGTGTTATTCAGACCACAGGCATGCACCTTGATCAGCACTTGGTCCGCCCCCATGCTGGGCACCGGCCAATCGCTGTGGAACTCGTAGCGGTCCATACCACCGTGCCCCGTCAGCACCATCGCACGCATGGTTTTCGGCACATTCTCTTTTCCCGAAGTACTCATGCTGATATCTGCTGAGTTTCGGCATCCATGCGCGGTAACAGGCTCTGTGGATCAACGACTGCCTCACTCAGGACGACGGCACTGCGCCAGCCCTCGTTCAGGTACACCTGCAGTTGCGTACCGGTCAGTGCAGCTTCTGGCTTGACATAGGCAAACGCGAGAATCTTGCCCACCGTGTGTCCGAAAGCGATAGACGAGGTTGATCCGACCACGGTGTCGCCCATGCGAACCGCTTCACCACCATTGCCATCCCAGACACCATCAGGTTCTATCTGTAAATAGGCACAAACCCAGGGCAGTGGCTTTTCCAGTGACGCACACGTCGCCTCTCGCCCGAGAAATTCTCCCTTATCCACATTGGCAAATCGCATAACATCAGCTTCCGGCAACGTGACCTCATTAGTCAGTTCGGCAGCACCCTTGAAGGCCTTTTCCATGCGCAGCGCGTTCATTGTGAACGAGCCATAATTGGCGATGCCGTGAGCCTCACCCGCTGCCCACAAGGCGTCATACACACGCAGCATGTGCTCGTTCGGTCCGTGAATTTCCCACCCTAGCTCACCACCGTATGACAAGCGCAGTGCCAGCACGGGAGTGCCCGCTATCATGATCTCCTGTGCAGATAGCCAGCGGAACGCTGCATTGTCCAGCGGGGCATCGGTGCAGGCAGAGAGCACCGCACGAGCCTTTGGCCCCTGTAGTGCCAACGCTGCCCAGTCGCTGGAACGATTGATGATGCTGACCATCTCATGCCTGCGCTGAAACCTCAGATGATCCATCAGCCTTTGCTCAAAGAACGCTGCGCACACCAGATAGAAGCGATCGTCCGTTAGTCGGACGACGGTGGTCTCCAGCTCAATGCGTCCGCGCACGTTCAGAAGATGAGTCAGTGCAATACCGCCGCTCTTGCGCGGCAGCTTGTTGGCTACCAATCTATTGACATAGGCTTCTGCATCAGGGCCTGCAACTTCCACTTTCGTAAATGCGGTGATGTCCATGATGCCAACCCGGGTGCGTACAGTCTGCGTTTCAAATGCCACCATGTCATGCCACGCCGGGCGCTGGAAAGAATAGTAGTCACGCTGCTCCAGTGACTCGCGGGCAAACCAGCGAGCTCGTTCGTGCCCAAACACCTCTTCGAAAACGGCCCCGGCTTGCTGCAGACGCGCATACAGTGGCGAGGGTTTCACGGGACGCCCTGCCAGTCGGTTGAAATGGGGAAAGGGGATTTCGTGGCGCAGGCAGTAATCTTCCCGCGCTTTGAGCACTTGCCACTCCTTGCTTGCATAGGGGCCGAATCGACGGGGATCAAATTCGCGCATCGAGATATTCGCAGCGCCGTGAACCATCCAGCGTGCCAGCTCCCGTGTCAAACCCGGACCCCAGCCGATACCGATTTGTGTGCCACAGCAACACCAGTAGTTGCGTACTCCCGCAGCCGGACCAATCAGTGGATTACCATCAGGTGGATGTGAGATCGCACCGTGTACCTCACGTTTGATTCCCAGCTCTGCAAGTACCGGCATGCGTTCCATGGCATTCTCAAGCCACGGCATGATGCGATCGTAGTCAGCGGCAAACAGCTCGTTCTCGGCAGCCCACGGACATTCGTCCAGCCACACGGCATTGGGCTGGGCTTTCTCATAGATGCCAATCAAACCTGACTTCTGCTCCATGCGAATGTAGCCAGAGACTTGTTTGTCATCGCGGATAACCGGTAGTTCGCGCTCCAGATCGAGGAATTCAGGCACCGTGTCGGTGACCAGATAATGATGAGTCATGGAGGTCGTCGGGATGAGTATGTCGGACCATTCACCCATTTGCCGAGCATAGGTTCCTCCCGCATTGACAACATGTTCGCAGATAATGCTGCCTTTCTGCGTATCAACTTGCCATGCACCTGATGGCAGACACGTGATGTTGGTAGCCTGGCAGTGACGAACAATCCGGGCACCGAGTTGTCGCGCTCCGATAGCAAGTCCCTGTGTGATACCGGAGGGGTCAGCATGACCATCATCGGGCGTATGCAAGGCACCGATGACCCCATCCAGGTTGTAGAACGGATGCAGCTCGGCTACCCGGGCTGGCGTGACCAGCTCCATGTTGAAACGCAACGCGCGACCCACACTGAGCGTCTGCCGCAACCAGTCCATTTCATCTTCGGTATAGGCCAGCCGAAACGATCCACAGCCATGCCAGCTGACCGACTGCCCGGTCTCTGCCTCCAGTTTGCCCGCATAGAGACCGATGTTGTAGTCCACACAGGCACCCAGGCCGATACTCGACGTGGAGTGCGTTATCTGGCCTGCAGCATGCCAGGTCGAGCCGGAGGTAAGTTCTGCCTTTTCAAGCAGGACGATGTCACTCCAGCCTTCATGGGCGAGGTGATAGGCCAGGCCACATCCCATAATACCGCCACCGACGATAACGACGCGGGCCGAAGTCGGGAATTCACTAGCCATGTCGGCATCCTGATTTTGAAAAAAGTCTTGGACAATCAGACCAAACAATCGTACTTTAGTCAACAATGAATAAAACGTTTGTACCATCCACAGTCAACACTGCGCCGCAAGCCATTCGCGATGCGCTTGCCGAGCAATGGCCAGAGCTTACGCCGGAGCTGCGCAAGGCGGCCACCTACGTGCTCGACAACCCGAATGATGTTGGTGTGTCGTCCATTCGTGAAATTGCCGACGCTGCCGATGTCAAACCCAATACCTTCATGCGCATGGCCCGTTCAGTCGGCTTTGAAGGCTATGATCAGTTTCGCGAACTGTTCCGCGAGGAGATTCGCCAGGGACGGGCCCACTACCCGGATCGTGCACGCTGGCTGCAGTCCTTGTCGAAGGGCGACAAACTCAGCGCGCTGTATACCGACGTGGTCGGATCGGCCATAGCGAACATCGAGAACACGTTTGCACGCATTGACGTCGATGATCTTAAAGCGGCCAGCCAGATGATCTGGAAATCCAGACGAGTGTACACACTGGGTGTCGGGGTTAATCATTCCATCGCCGCCAACTTCACCTATCTGGCCTCGACCGGTATGGTGGATTTTCACGCCATACCCAATGCTGGCAGTGTCGCCACCGATGATCTTGCCTGGGCTGATCAGCGCGATGTGCTCATCGCCATCACCTGCAGCCCCTACCGTCGCGAAGTGGTGGAAGCTGTGCACATTGCCCGCGAACAGGGAGTAAAGATCATTGGTGTATCCGACAGCGCCGGCTCTCCCATCGTCGTGGGTTCTAACTATGGTTTTGTCGTGTCCGTTGACACGCCCCAGTTCTTTCCTTCGTCAGTCGGAACCATCGCTTTAATGGAGGCACTATTGTCGTTTGTTGTTGCCTCATCGCACACCCGAGTCGTGAAACGTGTTGAACGCTTTCATGAGCGACGCCATGAACTCGGACTCTATACCAACGCACAGGACCATCGCTGTGACTGACTCTGACTCAACTCCCGAGCCGATCCGCTCGCTGGAGGCACGCTACTACACTGATCCGGAGATCTTCCGTCTGGAGCAGGCAGGATTGCTGGCCCACACCTGGCAGTTTGCCGGCCACAGCTCGCTCGTCAACAAACCCGGCGATTATTTTACCTTTACCATTGCCGGCGAAAACCTTTTTTGCATACGTAATCGGGAAGGTGAGCTGCACGGTTTCTATAACGTCTGCCAGCACCGGGCTCACGAACTATTGAGTGGCGAAGGCAATACCCGTGAGGTGGTCTGTCCATACCACGCCTGGACCTATACCTTGAACGGCCAACTGCGTATCGGGCCGAACATCAATTCTGTGCCCGGATTTGAACGCCAACAGATCTGCCTCACACCCGTGGGTATCGAAGTGTTTCACGGTTTTGTGTTCGCAAACCTGGATGCAAACGCTGCCCCCATGGACGAGTGGTTTCCCGGCGTGCGTGATCAACTCAAGGCCTTCGTTCCGGACATTGATCGCCTGCAACCACTGGAGTGGATCGATACACCGGAGGCTTGTAACTGGAAGGTGTCTGTCGAAAACTACTCCGAGTGCTACCACTGCACGATCAACCATCGTGCCTTTGCTACTGGTGTCATCAAACCGAACACCTACGACATCCAACCGCAAGGTCACTGCCTGCGCCACACGACAGAATCTGCCAATCTGGAACGCATGAGTTATCCCATCGATCTGGATAGCAACGAACACGCCGGCGACTATTCATCGTGGTTCCTGTGGCCGATGTTTTCTTTCCAGGTCTATCCGGGCAATATTCTGAACACCTACCATTGGCGCGCCGAGGATTCTGACCACGTAACTGTCTGGCGAGGCTGGTATACCATCGATGGAACCGACTCCGAGCTTATCAGACGGTTGGCCAGTCAGGACCGGGCAACCACAGTGGAAGAGGATATACATCTGGTGGAGTCTGTACAGCGTGGCCTGAATAGTCGCGGCTACAAGCCTGGCCCTCTTGTTCTGGATCCTGCCTGTGGCCTTCGCTCAGAACATTCAGTTCATGCACTTCAACAATGGATGCGTGACGCCATCAAACCGGAAAAACAATCATGACATATACCTTTGACGAAGATCTTTTTCAAAAAGGCCTGGTACAGCGTAAGGCTACCCTCGGTGACGAGTATGTGGAACACAACCTTGCCGCCGCTGATGATTTCACCCGTCCTTTTCAGGAGGCCATGACAGCCTGGTGCTGGGGTTTTGGCTGGGGCGATGACGCTATCGATGCCAAGACTCGTTCCATGATGAACCTGTCGATGATCGGTGCACTGGGCAAGATGGCAGAATGGGAAACTCACTGTAAAGGGGCGATAAGCAATGGGGTCAGCCAGGATGAGATCCGCGCGATCATTCATGTCATCGGTATCTATTGTGGCGTACCACAGGCACTGGAATGTTTTCGCGTGGCGCGCAGAGTGTTGAAAGAGACGCAGTAGACTCCGACAGAACAACTTGAATCTGGCAAAGCCTGGTACAAGGATTCCGCCCGGAGTTTCCTCATGAAAATTGCAGAGATCGAACTCTTTCAAGTGGACCTGCCTTGTTCAGGCTGCGTGCACGTGCTGTCGGGTGGGCGCGAGTACACGAGTTTTGACGCCTCTATAGTAAGAATTTCGACCGAGTGCGGAATCGAGGGATGGGGAGAAAGCACACCATTCGGATCAACCTATGTCGCGGCGCATGCCCTGGGCACACGTGCAGTGGGCGCGATAGGAATGCCGGTTGCCCGGCGCCCCTCGCACAGATCCCGGCGTGCGCTACTAACACACCGGGCTCCTGCCTTGAGTTTTGGTGTCAAAGCGAGCCTTGGGGTAAGGATGTAGCACTTTGATCGGAGCAAAGATGATCATCTTAATTCGATGAAAGCGCGCCCACCTCATTATGTTCCGTTGGCTTCTGCGCCTGAGCGAGCGTAACCAGAGCCGTTCGACTCTGATAAAGAAGTAGGCCAAGCTCTTGTAATTGCCAGGCACTGAAAAGTAAGTCGCAGGTTTAACGCCATAAAAACGCTTACTGTGCCGCATCGCCCAACGCCCGAAACGTATCAGCTTTGTCTTCTTCGGGTGAAGATTCAAAGCAAACTTTGCCAGCCTTTTATCAAGCTCAGCTCGGTAACGATTGGCATCCGATTTACTCTCAAACCCTAGCACGACATCATCCGCGTAGCGGATGATGATCATGTCCCCCGTCGCTCGACCTTTGCGCCAGCTTAGTGACCATTGATCCAACACATAATGCAAATATATGTTCGCCAATAATGGCGAAATAACCGCACCATATGTCTAGCAACTCACAATGCAAAGTAATCTGACCTAAACCTTGATATACATGGGCTTTCCAGCAATTAACTTTACATATTGCCAGGCTGTTGGCCGTGAGTATCTGTCTCACTCGTTCCGGCATAATCAATACCCATACCTCGGATTAACTTTCAGGAACTCACCGAGCAGTTCGAAGCCGAATTCAATCTACTTAACTATACCAAAGCGACCATTGGCAGTTACCGACGTGTGTGAAAACACCTGTCACGCTTTTTAAATGACAGATGAAACGCAAAGCTCTGGAATCCGCCTATCCAGCGGTTGTAGATCCGGCTATGACACATTGGACGAAGGACGACGATCTGCTGAGCTGGCTCAAACAACTTTGAACAAAGTATTATTATAAAATGCAAAGTATATTAGAAAGAAATAGCGTCAGAGCAAGCTCTTCTCTGATTACTTTGCATTTTGCGTTGCTAGACATATGGAGCGTTGGGAACAATACCGCGAGTCACTGACTGGACAGATAGACGCATTGCAAACGGCCGCGGCTTCGGATCAGAGTCAGCTTACCGAGTTGCAGCGTGCATTCAGTAAGATGCAGTCGGAGAAATCTGCGCTAAAAACCCAACTGGATGTAACACGATCGATGGCAATCGAATCAGACAAGCAGCAACACTCGATTCTCAAGGCACTAAGTGCTGAGTTCACACTTGTAGTACGCGAGGCTCGTTCGGTGGAGCAGAAATCTCAGGATACGCTCTAGCATCTTCTAGACGCAGGCTCGAGGTAGTCGCCCTGGGGCAACCGTAGAGTTGAAACAAGTAGCGTATCGATTATTTCGCGGTCTATCCGATCCGGCTGGGGCAGAACGGCCGGATTTATGTAGTTGCAGTATCACGTAATTTGCATATAGTGCACGAATTATTCTATTCAATATATGATACTGATCATGAGTCATCGCAACCAAGTTTCACTTGAAGCCACATCCGCCACCCTTGGAGCGAAGAAAACTATCATCCATTGGCGGTCTAGTTAGGTGTGCAGACCTATCATCAGCCGTTTTCGATATTGCAGGTGTGCCCCAGGACTCGAGGTGTAATGACAGACGCGAACCCAATCGATCTACCCCAATGGTTGCACACTGTGCGATGGTTCGACGCGCGAACGCCTCTTTGTCAATGAGAGCCTGTAATCTGCGAGTGGATGCGAACTTAGCCATGTCACTGGCTGAGTTCTCGTGAGCGATACCCCGGAAGGACGGGATACCGTAGGCTCAGTTTACGAGGCGGTTTTTCGCGACCTCTCGAATGGAGTCCTTGTCGGTGGGCAGCGATTGAAGGTTGTGGATCTTGCCAAGCGCTATGGCGTCAGTACCAGTCCGGTACGCGAGGTACTAAGGCGCATGCAAGGTGAAGGCTTTGTCGAAATCAATCACAACCGAGGTGCAACAGTGCGGCGCACGGATCCGGACGCGGTCCGCAACGTGTACGAGATGTTGCGCCTGCTCGAGCCCTATTTTGTTAGTTGGTTCGCGCAGTTTGCCCAACCTGAGATGGTCGATAAGTTGGCAGCCGTGCAGGAACGTATTGCGGCAACACCGATTACCGACTTGGCGCGATTTCGGGAGTTGGATATTGAGTTTCACGGACTCATTTGTAAGCGCCACTACAACGATAGGGCCGTAGCTTCCTGGCGGAACCTGCGCCACGCGCTACTGGTCTTTAGCGCGCCGCTCGCCATTGGTCCCGCTCGCTATCGCACCATCGTGCTCGAGCATGAGCAACTCATCGCAGCCTTTCGCGACAACGATATAGAGGCGGCTCTAGCGACTATCGAATGTCATCTTGATGGTTCCTTTGAGCAGATGACCCAGCAGATGCGGATACTTGACTAGCTACTAGCCAGGGTTTCTGCCACAGCCTGCAGCCAGGTTGGGTCGTACACGCAATCCAGCACACTTGAGCTCATCCGTTAGAATTACTCGAGAGGTAATGTATACATATTTTTGATAATAATGTATTATTTTTTTTCAATATGACATTATTAGCTAGGGATTGTGCTCATTGATAGTTCGATAAGAGGATGCCCAGGAGAAAAAACATGAAGACATTGAAGTGGTCCGCTGCAGTATTGACGCTCGGTATGGCGACGGGTGCCATCGGTGCTGATGAGCCAGTAACGCTGAAAGTTCTGTCGTCAACCATCGTCGAAGGACCAGAGGGTAAGGCCGAGCAGAGTTATGCGGACGGATTCATGGCGCTTAATCCGAACGTAACGATCGAATTCATCGGCGTCCCTGCAAACGAGCTGTATGCCAAAACCAACACCCTTGCCATCAGTGGACAGATGCCGGATGTGTTTATCAATTCGCCCGAGTTCATGGCTCAGGCGCACGATCTTGGCATCGTGGCTGACCTGGGAGACGTGTTCGGTGCGGACTACTTTGCAGGTTTCGCCGATGGACCTTTGGCGATGGCTGACATCGATGGAAAGTATCAATTCGCGCCATGGTTCACCATCCCGGTGACCTTGCTCTACCGTACCGATTTCTTCGAGGAAGCAGGCCTTGAGCCGCCAACAACCTGGGACGAGTTCCGTGATGTTGCGAAGCAACTCACCGTCGACACCAATGACGATGGGAAAACTGATCGCTGGGGCTTTGCGATGATCGGCACCAACAATGGCTCTGGAGCAACACGTTTTCTCCAGGTAGTGCGCAGCCATGGCTCAGCCGAGCTTGTTCAAGAGGGCGATGAATGGACCACTCAGTTCGACACACCCGAAGCTGCGGCTGCATTCGCGCTTTTCGGTAATCTAGTAGCTGATGGATCTGTTCCGCCAGGTCCTCTGCAGACAGGCTACGGCGAGGCAGTCTCGCTGGTAGCCAGTGACAAGGCGGCGATGATGATCACCGGCCCGCATTCGATCGGCGCTATTCTTGAGCAGAATCCTGACCTGGCTGGCAAACTGGCTGGCGCTGTGCTGCCTTCTGTCGAAGGTGTGGATCCTGACATCAACCTTGGTATGTTCGGTTGGGCGGTCTCATCGGACAGCAAAAACAAGGAAGTGGCAGCCGACTATATAAAGCACATGCTCAACAAGGAAAACCAGCTCGGGTGGAACGCGGCAACCGGTCGTCTGCCGACTCGTCTGGATGCCCTGGCAGATCCGCAGATCGCACGCCCAGAACTTGCAGGCTTTATAGAGGCCGCGCAGTTCGGCTATCAGCCGCCGACGGTGAAATTCTACCCGGAGGTTTTCAGCATCGCCGGTGATAACTACCAGGCAGTGATCATCGGGGAGAAGTCGCCCGCTGATGCCGCGAGAGACGCTGGCGAGCGCACAGCTCGGCTTATTAAAAACAACCAGTAAAAGCAACACAGTCCACGAAGCATGATGCGTCGGCCCGTAACGGCCGACGCTATTCACCGCGCAAACTTGTCACCTAAAGGCACTTAGAGGGACTTGTGAAAACAGCCGCAAAACCACGATCTCCCGCTGCCATTGCACGATCGCGCGCCGGCGCAACCTTTGTCTCGCCCGCTATGTTAGTGATGCTGCTACTTGTGGTCTATCCACTTGCCTATGGCATCTACATCAGCTTCTTCAACACAAACCTGCTCAATCGCTGGGAGTTTGTCGGGCTGACCTACTATGCGCAAAGCCTCAGTGATCCGGGTTTTTTAAAGAGCCTGGTCATCACTGTGGTCTACGCTATTTTAGTGATCGGTGGGCACCTGATCGTCGGGGTGACACTTGCTGTCATGCTCGCCTCCAACGTGAAAGGCAACGTGCTCTTCCGGGCGGTGTTGATCCTGCCATGGTTATTTCCTGAAGTGGTCGTCGCAATGATCTTCCGCTTGATCTTCGACCCTATCTTCGGAATCTTGAACTTTGGACTGGGTGCCATCGGACTGATCGACTCACAGGTCGCTTGGCTCGATAGTCCGACCTGGGCTTTTGTTGCCGTCGTGGGCGCAGCGATCTGGAAAGGTTATCCGCTGGTCATGCTCCTGGCGCTGGCGGGTCTTCAGTCGATACCGCGAGATCGTTATGAAGCAGCGGCACTCGATGGCGCCGGACGATTCCAGCAGTTCCGGTACGTCTCGTTGCCGGGTCTTACACAGATTCTCGGCGTCGCAGTGATTCTTGAGTTCGTCTGGTGGTTCAAGCACTTCACGATCGTGTGGCTGATGACCAAAGGTGGACCGGTTGATGCCACCAATGTCGTCAGTATCGATATCTATCGCACGGCGTTCCAGAGTTTTGATTTCGGTCGCGCCGCGGCGATGGCGGTCATCGTGCTCTTCATTTGCATACTCTTTGCGGCCATTTATCGGAAGACGGTTCCTGACGATGAAATCTAAAGCGAATATCGGCGGTGCGCACCCGCTGTTTTACCCGGTGCTTGTCGCCGCCTGCCTGGCCGTACTGACGCCAGTCCTGTGGATGGTCTCGACATCGTTGAAGAACAAGACGGAGCTTTTCTCGGATCCACCGCTACTGTGGCCCGAAAGCCCGAGCCTTGCAGCGTATCGTAGTGTCTTCACCGATTACCCGTTTGCCGACTACTTTACGAACAGTCTCATCGTCGTGCTTACTGCAACCGCGATCTCGTTGGTCTTTTCGACACTCGCCGGATACGGCCTGTCGCGCTTCAAATTCAGTGGTCGTGGGGCTTTTCTCGCCTTCTTGCTCCTGTCGCAGATGTTCCCGTCTGTCATGCTTGTCATCCCCTACTTCAAAATCATGAAGACGGCAGGTCTGCTCGATTCGCGGCTCGGTCTCATCGTTACGTACATATCGTTCACAATTCCGTTCTGCACCTGGATGATGTACGGGTACTTCAAGAGCATCCCGAGAAGTCTAGACGAAGCCGCATCCATCGATGGCTGCGGTCCAGCTCGCACTTTCTTCGAGGTGATACTCCCGCTGGCTCTACCCGGTATGGTTGCAACTGCCGTGTACGCCTTCATCACAGGTTGGAACGAGTATCTGTTTGCGCTGATCTTAACGAATTCCGAGAGCCAAAAGACACTGCCGGTGGGCATCGGGCAGCTGATCGGACAATACAAGGTTGAGTGGAACGAACTGATGGCAGCGTCCATCTACTCAACTATCCCCCTGATGTTGTTCTTTCTTTTTTTACAACGCTATCTCATCAGCAGCCTGACCGCTGGAGCGGTAAAGGACTGACAACAACTCGCGTTCCGCTCAACCCGGAGATAGATTCATGGCGACGGCCACACTTAACGGTATCAGCAAGATCTACGACAACGGCTTCCAGGCCGTAAACGAATTGAACCTTGATCTCGAGGATGGCGAGTTTCTCGTGCTCGTTGGTCCTTCGGGGTGTGGAAAATCCACAGCCCTTCGAATGATTGCCGGTCTTGAGGAAATCTCATCAGGTGAACTCCGGGTCGGTGATCGGTTAGTCAATGATCTTGCACCGAAGGATCGTGATGTCGCGATGGTTTTTCAAAATTACGCGCTGTACCCACAGATGACAGTGGGTCAGAATATTGGTTTTCCACTAAAGCTGCGCGGCATCGGCAAGGCAGACCGAGAGAAGCAAGTGCGGCATGCTGCAGGCATTCTTGAACTGATGGAGCAGCTCGACAAGAAACCTGGCCAACTCTCGGGTGGTCAACGTCAGCGAGTTGCAATGGGTCGCGCAATCGTGCGGCAGCCTTCACTCTTTCTCATGGATGAACCCTTGTCGAATCTCGACGCGAAGCTTCGTGTACAAATGCGCGCGGACATCGCCAGCATTCAGAAAGATCTAGGAGTGACAACCTTCTATGTTACTCATGATCAGGTCGAGGCAATGACTATGGGCCATCGTGTAGCCGTGATCAAAGACGGAGTATTGCAACAAGTCGCTGCGCCAGAAGCGCTTTATGCCAGACCAGAGAATGTCTTTGTGGCCGCCTTTATCGGCTCACCGTCTATGAATCTGTGCGAGGGCATGTTGCTGCGCAACGAGCACGGATTCCAGCTACAGCTCGGCGACCAACACCTCGGCGTACCGGACTCGGTCTTCGACAATCGATCTGTGTTGGCAGAGCGTCTTGAGGAGCCACTTGTTGTAGGCTTTCGTCCCGAACATCTTGAAGACGCCGCGCTCATACCGCAACACCCAGAGGACCGACGGTTTGAAACGACTGTCGCCGTGCGTGAAGCATTAGGCGCCGAAACACTCATTCACTTTGCACTGTCAGCGCCACCCGTCAACAGCGGTGATCCGGACGCGCTAGACGAACTCGGAGGTGGTAAAACGAGTCGTTGTACCGCTCGCTTTGGTGCGGCGACTCGTGCCCGTGTGGGTGAACGAATTCAGGTTGCTCTCGATACTGAGCATCTGCACTTTTTCGATCCCAAAACGCACCTTGTCATCTGATAACCTAACTGCATACCTTACAAATGTCACTGTCTGCCCTACCCATTACGGCTATTGAGCCGATCATCGCCGCCGTTGGCGGGCGAAATCAACTCCTGGTCAAGCTCACTGTCGAGAACGGCCTGATCGGTTGGGGTGAATCGGGCCTGTCGGGTCGCGAACGAGCCGTCGCCGGTGCCCTTGAACACATGACGAGCTTTCTCATTGGCCAAGACGCACGTCAGATCGGTCGGATCTGGCAAGAGGTGTATCGTAGCCAGTACTTTGAAGGTGGCAGGGTTCTGACCGCCGCGCAATCAGCACTTGATATTGCTCTTTATGACGTGCTTGGCAAAGCGCTCGATGTGCCCGTATACCAGCTACTTGGTGGTCGTCAGCGTAATGTCGTTTCGTCGTTCGCATCGATTTCTGAAACGCATGACAATGATCTTGTCATCGAACAAGCGCAACAACTCATTGCCCTGGGCTGGGACTGCATACGGCTCGTTCCATCGTATCAAGACACGGGTGAGGTCTTTGATCCGCGAGCAAGCCTGGCGGGAACTGCAAACATGCTGGTGCGAGTTCGTGAAGCGGTCGGTCACAATATTGCGCTCGGTATCGATTATCATCATCGTCTATCGATCGCCGAGGCGGCAAGCTTTTGCCAGCGCATGCCAACCGGCACACTGGATTTTCTTGAGGAACCCATTCGACACGAGACACCGGAAGCGTACGAAACCTTGCGCACAATGACCGACATACCCTTTGCTGTCGGTGAAGAATTCTCATCAAAATGGGCTGCAGCACCTTACATAGAACGAGGTCTGACGCAATACATGAGACTTGACCTGTGCAACATCGGTGGGTTTACTGAAGCAATGAAAGTAGCTGGTTGGTGTGAGCGACATTACATTGATCTGATGCCTCACAATCCCCTCGGACCAATATGCACCGCTGCAACAGTGCATCTTGGCGCGGCGGTGCCTAACTGGAGCTGGGTTGAGACACGACAGGCACCGACGGAAAATCTAGGTTTTCACGATACAGCGCTGTTCCCTGAACAGGTTGATATGCAGGGACCGCTCTATATCGTCAACGATCGCCCAGGGCTGGGTGTCACTGTCGATGAGACGGCACTACGAGCTTCAACGCCCATAGACTATGAGCCTCCACATTGGCGGCGTGCAGATGGCTCCGTAACGAATTGGTAGTCTCCCGACAAGCTTGGCCTTGGCATAAGTACTACTCGATACGGTGGAGCGCTAATTACGCTGCATAACGCCGCAGGAAGCACCGGCCATCGGTGATGCGCTACTGAGCGCAGGTATTACCGTTATGGAAGTACCGCTGAACTCACCCCAACCACTGGACAGCATCCGCTGCTTGGCCGATCTCGCCACTGAGCGCGCCCTCGTGGGAGCCGGCACGGTACTGAATGCGAGCGCAGTGGATGAGGTGGTCCACGCCGGGGGGCAACTGATCGTTGCACCGAATCTCAACCGGGACGTTGGCAAGGCGGCGCAGTCGGCGCACGTTGCCTGGGCTCCCGGCATCCTCAGCCCAACAGAGGCGTTTGCAGCGCTCGAGGCTGGCGCTGACTCGCTCAAAATTTTTCCAGCAGAAATGGCCCCACCTCGTGTGGTAAAAGCGATGCGCGCGCTCCTGCCTGTCGACGCAAAGCTTATCGTCGTCGCGCAGGAACAGCCTCATAAGCTGGGCAACAATTATAACCACGTCATCAAACGCATGTCTGCGCTAGTGTCTAGCATCCACATCAAACGTGGTCTTCACATGCTCCCATGCGTTACTTAGATGCTGCTCCAGTGCTGACTCCGCCGAGTCGGCGTCCCGTTCGAGAATCGCTTCAAAGATGGCTCTATGACTTTCGTAGTTCAGCGAGTTGCGCTCTGGCGATCGTTCCATCTTCTGCCAATGCTCGGCTAGCCACTGCGTATAAGCTTGGTGTATAGCTGGAAAGATCGGATTGCGCGGTATTTGATAGAAGACCCGATGAAAGGCCACATCAGTGGCATAGAACTCTGTCGAGCTATCGATTGCGTCATGGTTGTTAGCCAACGCAGTACGCAGCTGGCGTATATCTTCAGTCTGCGCATGAAGAGCTGCCTCACGAACCAAGGCGCGCTCCAGGAATATACGACTTTGATAAAGCGTCTTGACACCATCGCGTCCATGGGTCAGATGCTGAACCACTCCGCCCATTGAATCGAACGCTGCCTCGTAGCCTGGCTTTCTGACCGTCGGGCGAAAACGAGGCCGGTTATCCAACATCCCTCTATTGGTCAATGCCGTGATCGCCTCACGAATTACGGTGCGACTGGCCCCGTACTGGACACCGAGCTCTTTTTCGGCTGGCAATGGACTATTGTCCGGCAAGGCACCAGTAATAATGCGTTGTTCTAAGTCTCGCGCGATCACATCGGCTGCTCGTTCTTGTTTCAACATATCTCCTTGGGAATAATCGCGCCCGCATGAGCGATAAGGTGCAACGAACACTGATGGCCTGCCGACATGGCAGTTTGATCGTTAGCGCCGTTGAGAGTAGCCGCCAGATAGCCTGCGTTAAAACTGTCACCGGTGACTGTCGTATCCACGATCGTTATGCTCTCAGTAGCCAGCGTGCTTGTCATAAGTGTGTCGCCAGCAAAGCCTGGCCTCACTGGATACTCAGAATCCTGACCGAGCATCAACTCGGCCATCGCCTCTCCAATACACGCAACGCGTGCAGTATAGGTCGTTGTACTCATGGTCAGGGGTTTCGGTACTAAGTGATATTTACGTAAATGATACATCTAATACAATCAAATTTGACTCATTGGATACATTATTGATATCAATGTCATACCAAATACAGATATTATTCGATAACATTTGAAATATAGTCATATTTTCATATTTTTTGTCATACAATAATGGTTAGAAATAGGAATCATGAACTTCTACCCCCTATGTTTGATACAAAAGACACGGATCTTCAACTAAGTGCCATTAGCGCACTGACGACGCAGGTGTTTCGGATTCCCCTCGCCCAGGTACTTAGCGATGCAATGCACGGCGACCACACCCATTTCGAATTGGTGACGGTCACCGTGCAGTTGCAATCCGGCGAGAGCGGTACCGGCTATACCTACACCGGTGGCAAAGGCGGTCATGCAATCGCAGCAATGCTCCAACACGATCTGGCTCCCTGGCTGATCGGACAACACGCCACCGATGTCGAGTCACTTAATGAGCAAATGCAATGGCATCTGCACTATGTAGGGCGCGGCGGTATCGCAAGCTTTGCCATTGCAGCCGTAGACATCGCATTATGGGATCTTCGAGGTAAGCACCGTCGTGAGCCACTGTGGAAAATGGCAGGAGGGCACGCCGATCGTTGTCAAGCCTACTGCGGTGGCATTGATCTGAATCTGTCGCTTGAAGAGCTGTTGTCCAACATACAAGGATATCTTGATAGCGGTTTCAACGCCGTAAAGATCAAAGTCGGTCAGCCAGATCTGGCCACAGACGTTAAGCGCGTTGCAGCTGTGCGTGAACTGATCGGCCCTGACATTCGTTTTATGGTCGATGCAAACTACTCGATGAGCGTAGATCAGGCCAAGGCTGCGGCCATGGCGTTCAAGCCGTTTGATCTGACCTGGTTCGAAGAGCCCATCGAGCCGGATGATCTGGATGGCTTCCGCGTTATCGCTGAGCACACCGGTATGCCGTTGGCGATGGGTGAAAATCTGCACACACACCATGAGTTCCGACACGCACTCAAGCAGGCGAGATTGTCCTATCTTCAGCCCGATGCGTCGAACTGTTGTGGCATTACCGGTTGGCTACAAGCTGCTCAGATGGCTGACAAACATGGTATTCCCGTGAGCAGCCATGGCATGCAAGAGCTACACGTCAGCCTGGTATCAGCCCAATCCAATGCCGGATTAATCGAAGTGCATTCTTTCCCGATCGATCAATACACACATCGACCGCTGGTGGTCGAACAACATTTGGCGATCGCTCCCGATACGCCAGGCATCGGTGTGCAGTTCGACTGGCAAAAACTCGAACCCTCCCTTCAGTCTACTTTCAGGAAAGAATCATGAGTCTCAACGCCGCCTTCTATACCGGCAACAAACAGTTCTCGCTTGAATCCGTTGAGTCCTTGCCACCCGGTCCCGGTGAAATACAGATCAATGTGGCTTACTGCGGTATTTGCGGCACCGATCTGCATGTCTATCTTGGACACATGGACCAACGCATCGGCGATCATCGCGTGATCGGCCATGAAATGTCCGGAACGGTCAGTGCGCTCGGCAAAGATGTTGAAGGATACGCCGTCGGTGAGCCTGTCGTAGTGCGTCCTCTGGATGCCTGTGGTAAGTGTCCTTCGTGTCAACGTGGCTTCCCACACGTTTGCCAAAAACTGACCTTCTTAGGCTTGGACACGAATGGTGCATTTCAGCAGCAGTGGTCCGTGCCTGCGCACACGGTGCATAAACTGCCCAACACGCTCTCACTTGAACACGCTGCATTAATCGAACCTGTGGCGGTGGCCGTTCATGACGTCCGCCGTGGCCAAGTGGCGGCTGGTGAGGATGTACTGGTGATCGGTGGTGGTCCCATTGGGATGTTAATTGCCATGGTGGCTCAGCAGGCAGGAGCCAATGTCACCGTCTCAGAGATCAACACACATCGGCTGTCGATGGCAAAGGCTATGGGTATCAACACGGTCAATCCAAAGGATGAGGATGCCGCCGCTGCACTTATGGCGACCACGGGTGATAAAGGCGTTGATGTGGTGTTCGAGGTCTCCGGGACCCAACCTGGTGTTGACCTGATGACAGCCGTTACGGCAACGCGTGGCCGAATCGTCATGGTTGCCATACACGCTAATAAGCCAACCGTGGATCTGTTCCAGTTCTTCTGGAAAGAGATTGAGATGGTGGGTGCTCGCGTGTATGAGCCTTCTGACTATGAAGAAGCTATTCGTTTGGTGGCCACCGAGGCGATTGATTCGAAACGCCTGATCACCAGCGTTCAGGCACTACACGACATTCAATCTGCGTTTGAGGAGCTGGCCGGTAATCCCAAAGCGATGAAAACGCTGATTCGTTGCAACACAGAGGTAACCGCATGAGCGTGCTTGAGCAATTTGATCTCAGCGGTAAAACAGCATTGGTCACAGGCTGTAAACGTGGCATCGGTAAGGCCATGGCGATCGCGCTCGCTGAGGCCGGTGCCGACATCATCGGTGTCAGCGCCACACTTGAATCAAAGGGTAGCGATGTGGAGAAAGCGGTCACTGGATTGGGGCGTAAATTCGAAGGACATGCTTGTGATTTTTCAGACCGCGCCGCATTGCATGGCTATATCGACAGCCTGCAACAGCGATCAGCCCCGATTGACATCCTGGTGAACAACGCGGGCACGATCAAGCGTGCCCCCGCTGCGGAGCATAGCGATGCGCTCTGGGATGAGGTCATCGAGGTAAACCTTTCAGCACAGTTTATCTTGTCGCGCGAAATCGGTCGAGGCATGATCGAACGAGGCAGTGGCAAAATCATCTTCACTGCCTCCTTGTTAACATTTCAAGGTGGTATCACCGTACCAGGCTATAGCGCGAGTAAAGGCGGTATTGGTCAATTGACCATGGCGCTGGCCAATGAGTGGGGCTCTAAAGGGGTCAACGTCAATGCGATTGCACCCGGGTACATTCGCACCGACAACACACAGGCCCTACAAGACAACACGGAAAGACATGACGCTATTCTGGAACGCATTCCAGCCGGGCGTTGGGGAGAGACAAAAGACTTCGGTGGCCCTGTGGTGTTTCTCGCCTCCGCCGCATCGAACTACCTGCACGGCACAATCGTCACCGTGGATGGAGGCTGGATGGGTCGCTGAATGATATGCAGACCTACCAGCTCATTAGTGGCGACACTGCCACTGTTTAAAAAGTCGAATCGACGAACCCCTAAGGCTCGGCATAAACCAAACAGCCCATGGCTGTTATCAAGGAGAGAAGTACTATGAAATACCAAACCCTGGCAAAACCATTGACGTTTGTCACCCTCGCAGTAGCGATGGCATCTACCGCACAGGCTACCGAGACGCTGCAGTTTGCACACGTCTATGAGATTGCAACGCCCTATCATCAAGCCATAGTAAAGGCTGCCGAGGAACTCGAGAAGCGTACAGAAGGTCGCTACGACATGAAGGTGTTCCCTGCCTCCTCGCTGGGTAAAGAGACTGCAATCAACGAGGGCCTGTCATTAGGCACGGTCGATGTCATCTACACAGGGGCTGGTTTTGCGGCAAATTCCTACGGCCCTATTTCCATTACTGATTTCCCTTTCACCTTGCGGGGCCTAAAGCATTGGCAGGCTTATAGCGAGAGCGATCTTTTCGCTGAACTGTCGGACGGCTATAAGAATGCAACGGGCAATGAGGTCGTCGCCCTGACGTACTACGGTGCACGGCACGTGACGTCTAACAAGCCCATTTTGACCCCTGCTGATATGGAAAATGTGAAGATTCGCGTACCCAATGCGCCAGCCTACATGTTGTTCCCTGAAGCGGTTGGAGCAAATCCCACACCTATGGCATTCGCTGAAGTGTATCTGGCATTGCAACAAGGTGTCGTCGATGCTCAAGAAAACCCACTGCCAACCATTCAGTTCAAGAAATTCTATGAAGTGCAGAGCAATATTAACTTAACGGGTCACATAACCAATTCATTGATTACGGTGGTAGCTGGGCACACTTTGTCAAAAATGGAAGAGGTAGATCGTGAGATTCTCATCGCTGTGTTAGAGGAAGCTGCCCTTGATGCCAGCCAACAGATCGTTGAGGCCGAGGCCTCTTTAGTGGAGTGGTTTCGTGAGCAAGGCAACACGGTAAACGAAGTAGACCGCACACCGTTTATCGAAGCGGTCAAGCCAAGCCTTGTCAGTGATGACATGCCGTGGGAGGCGGAAGTGTACGAACGACTGCAAGCGATTCCAGACGCATCCTGATACACGCCTCAATCGAATAGATAAATGTAGCTCCCCTGCACTGTAGCCCGGTACCGCGTACCGGGCTACAGCCACATAAAAATGGAGGAAATCATGACCACATCACCGGACGACAACTCGCCACCGCTCGATCTGGACACAGCGCAATTCGATGAAGTCAGTGATGACATCTCAGACGTGCTTTGGAGTGATATACCCGTCTTGCTGATTTTCTGGATTTTGTTCTTTATTGTGTCAATACAGTTCTTTACGCGCTATGTGCTCAACGACTCTCTCGCCTGGACCGAGGAGATCGCACGCTTCTTTCTGATCTTTCTGGCCTTCGTCGGATCAATAACCTGTATCCGAAAAGGCTCTCACATCTATCTTGAATTTTTTTATCGGTACTTGCCAGCCACGATGATCAAGCCCATCGCTCTGTTTTGTGAAGTGGTGGTGACCGTGTTTTTCAGCGCAGCGGGCTATCTGTGTATCGGTCTGGCACAACGCACGTTCTCGCAGCGCATGATCTCGATTGATTTGCCCAAGGGCATCATTTATTGGGTGGTCGTTGTGGCTTGCTTTGCGATGGCGCTGGTGTCATTGCTCAACCTTATCAGGCTTGCACGACGACCAGCTGATGAAGTAGCGGCTGAGAAACTTAACCCCACACAAATGGCAGGCAACTGATTATGGAACTGACAATCATGTTCGCTCTACTAGTGGTCCTGCTGGTTTTGGGTGTGCCGGTAGCGGTGTCACTGGCAGGTGCATCACTCGTGTATATCCTTCTTGAGGGTCGCCCGGCAGTGGTGCTGATTCATACCATGATCAACGGTGTAGACAGCTTCCCTCTTCTAGCTATACCGTTCTTTATACTGGCAGGGCATTTGATGAATACCGCCGGTATTACCAACAAGATCTTCGCTTTTGCTCGTGCGTTGGTCGGTTGGATGCATGGCGGACTGGGCCACGTCAACGTCGGTGCCAGTGTGATCTTTGCGGGTATGTCAGGGGCTGCTGTTGCCGATGCCGGTGGTCTGGGGACAATCGAGATCAAGGCTATGCGTGATGCGGGTTACGATACAGATTTCTCGGTTGGTATTACGGCTGCCTCCTCCACGATTGGTCCCATTATTCCACCGTCTTTACCGTTGGTTATCTACGGGGTTATGGCATCGGTATCCATTGGTGAGCTATTTGCTGCCGGGTTAATTCCCGGCTTGTTGATGGCCGTGTCACTGATGATCATGGTGGCCTGGTACTCGCGTCGCAGAAACTACCCTCGTGATTCCAGGTTCGAGCTCTCGCGCCTTAGATCGACGTTAAAGGCTGCGTTTCTGCCGCTGTTGACTCCACTGATTATTATCGGCGGTATTGTCACGGGTGTATTTACGCCAACAGAATCTGCAGTAGCTGCCGTTGCCTATGCCTTATTTCTGGGTTTGGTGGTTTATCGAACCTTGAGTTTCAAACACCTGATCCGTGTGTCGATGGATACTATTGAGACATCGGCTTCGATTCTAATGATTATCGCTGCCGCTTCCATATTTGCCTATATTCTGACAGCCAATCAGGTTGCAGCCTCTCTGGGCGATGTGTTGCTGGGTATCTCTGAGAATAAAAACGTCATCTTACTCATAATGATGGTTTTGGTACTGGCCATTGGTCTGTTCATGGAAACCATTGCAGCTATCACTATTTTGGTGCCGGTCCTACTACCAATTGCAAACCAGGTGGGTATTGATCCGGTGCACCTGGGGATCATTGTTATCCTGAATCTGATGTTGGGCTTACTGACGCCGCCAGTAGGAATGGTGTTATATGTACTCTCGCAAGTATCGGGCGTTCGCTTCGAACGGTGTGTTGCGGCGACCATGCCATTTTTGGTTCCATTGGTTATCGTGCTATTCATGATCGTCTTCATTCCCGATATTGCCTTGTGGCTGCCGACAATGTTCTATCGTTAATGGTCATGCTGAATTTTTCACTCTAATGGAAGCTGAAACAAGCACCGGTGATCCCGGTGTTTTGCCGATAGACAACCAAGTCGCTGCTTAGAAATGTATCGGCCGTCCGCATTGAGCAGCCCGATGCGCCGCGCTTCGTAGTCGCAGTAACGAACTCGGTTCTAACTATGCGGCGTACTGGTTGTCAATATCGCAGTCAACCCGCAACTCTCTGTGACCTCGACTTCATAACACGCGCCTGAAACAGAATAACGACGAACAGGAATGCACCCCGTATGACCATCTGCCAGTAAGCACTAATGCTTACGACACCTTTGCCATTCTCAAAATTAAGAAGATTGAAGACCAACCCAAGCAGCAGCGCTCCAGCGATTGTTGCGGGTAACGATCCCATACCCCCTGTCAGCAAGGTTCCACCAACAACAACCGCGGCTATGGCAGACAGCTCCCAGCCAATGCCTTCCAGAGGTTGACCGGCACCAAACCCGGATGCCAGAAATACACCGGCAAGCCCTGCACAACCACCTGATAATGCGTAGGCAAAAAACTTGGCTCTATTAACTTTCAAGCCCATCATCACAGACGCATCTTCACCACCACCGACTGCAAGAACGGTCCGTCCAAGCGTTGTTTTTTCCAGTACAACCCATAAGAGGAGCGCGACAGCGGCGACAACGACAATAGTCCAGGGGAAGACACTAAATGCCTTTTCCATGCCGAGTTTTGTAAAGTTGGATCCCCAATCAACCGCAACCGTTTGTGCTCCAGAAATCACCAACGCCCCACCCTTAGCCCCAATCATTGTCGCCAGTGTGGCAATAAACGGTGGAATGCCTAAATAAATAATGCAACACGCGTTGAGCATGCCAAACACCAGACCCGCCAGGACGGCACAGGGTAAGGCTATCTCTATGCCGTGCGGACTTAGGTACGCAGCAATCACCGAGGTGAAGGCGGCAACAGATCCAACCGACAGATCGATGCCACCCGTTAAAATGACAAAACACATACCCATGGAAATGATGATGAACATCGCGTTGTAGTTAAGAAACGCGGTGATGTTATAAGCACCGCCGAAGTTGTCGTATCTGATTAAGCCAAAAATCACCAATGCAAGCAAAGCTATCCACACAGCAATGGATTGAGGATTGCGAGAAATGTATCGCCTTAAATCAAATGAGCCCGCATCAAGCATGTTTTCCTCTCCTACCCATTTGCAAGTAGACGGCTGCCAGGATGATCAACGCCTTTGCAATTAACGCGTACTCATCTTCGATGCCATTGGCAAGCAACGTGTATTTAACCAATTGAATAATCACCGCGCCTAGAATTGCGCCAAATACAGGAGCGCGACCACCTTGCAACAATGCCCCTCCGACCACAGCAGCAGCGATGGCATCCAACTCCATAAGCTCACCATTGCGAGCAGCATCAGAGGCAGAATTTATAGCAACAACGATGAGTCCGGCAAGCCCAGCCAAGGCTGAGCAAATGATATACGCGCCAATCTTGACCTTACGCACTGGCCCACCCGATAAGGAGGCGGCCCGTTCGTTGCCGCCCACTGCCAATAGGTACCGGCCGAACGTGGTACGAGAGATGACGAGGGCTAAAATGGCTGCAATAGCAAGTGCTAGCCACCCCTGGAAGGGCAACCCCAAAATCTTACCCGTGCCCAGATAGGAAAATGCCGGGTTCTGAAAAGTTTGCAAGTTGCCATTGGTCAGCACTTGTGCAATACCCCTTCCCGAGATGAATAGAATCAGGGTTGCGATGATGGGCTGAACCCCAATGTAAGCCACGATTGCACCATTAAACCATCCGCACAGCATGGCAACGATCATGGGTATACACAGCGCAGCAATAAGTCCCAGGACGGGATAGTCGATGCCAAACTGAGATCCAAATATCAGGGGTGCCAATGCACCTGAAAGCGCCATCACAGCGCCAACGGATAAATCGATACCACCGGTAGCAATCACTAAAGTCATACCCATCGCCACGATGGCAATGGTAGCGACTTGACTGATGTTCACGGACAAGGTCTGAAGTTGAAAAAAATTTGGCGTGACCAGAATATTAAATAGCAAAAGAATGACAAGTGCAATTAACCCACCGTGCTTACTCGCACGCTTGAGTGAGAATGTACTTCGTTTCATCAGGCAGCTCCAACGTGGCCGTGAGCAAGTGCGTTAATCAGAGCTGTCTCTGTAATGCCAGGATTAGTCAACTCTGTAACCGATTCACCTTCGTGCAGTACGATAATTCGATTAGCGCCTTCGACAATCTCTTCAAATTCCGAACTGATCAGAATCACGCCCACGCCCTTTTCCACCAAATCTCGTATGATAAGTTGAATTTCGCGCTTGGCACCGACATCCACACCGCGGGTGGGTTCATCAAGAATAAGAATGGCCGGATTTGTGATTAACCAACGTGCAAGTAGAACTTTTTGCTGATTACCACCAGAGAGTTCGCGAATGGGCTGCTCCATACCGGCAGTCTTGATACCCAGATCGCTTATATATTTTTGGACAATTTCCTTTTCTCGAGCACGATCAATTTGTCCACCTCGTGACAGCACAGGTAGCAACGCCAGCGTCAGATTTTCCCGTACCGACATATCAGGAATAATACCTTCCACTTTACGATCTTCTGTGAGAAAGGCGAATCCTTTCTCGATCGCCTCTCTTGGGCTCAATGGTGTCCAATCCTGATTCGACACCCGCAGCTTTCCTGTTATGAGGGGATCAATACCAAACAAGGCTCGTGCAGCCTCCGTGCGTCCTGCGCCTAACAGACCACCAAGGCCGACGATCTCACCACGGTGCAATGACAGATTAAAATTCTTCAAGCGCTGCCCGGTACTAATGTTGACAGCTTCCAGTAGCAATTCCCCGGTATCCACAAAACCATGACCCAGCTGAGTCATTCCCTCTTTTTCAATCTCATCGGCGTCACGACCTAGCATGTCGCCAATCAATTCCAGTTTCGACTTGTTCTGAATCTCATGCACAGCAACGGATTGTCCGTCACGCATCACTGTCACGCGGTCACAAATTTCATACAACTCTTCAAGAAAGTGCGACACATAAAGCACAGTAACACCCGATGATCTAAGGTCTCGCACAACGCCAAACAACGTTTCAATTTCAGATGCATCAAGCGAGGACGTTGGCTCATCCATAATGACCAGCCTGGCCTCTAACGATACTGCGCGCGCGATGGCGACCAATTGCTGAATGGCAGTTGAGAATTTCCCTAGCTGTTCTGTCACGTCAATGTCGATATCAAAACGAGCCAGAATGTCGCGCGTACGCTTGTGAGCCTCATTCCAGTCAATGAAGCAGCCAAAGCGTTTGGGTTCATACCCCATCATCACGTTCTCTGTTACCGAACGCAGCGGTACAAGATTGAGCTCCTGGTAAATTGTGGCAATGCCACCAACCTGGGCTTCACCGGGTGACTGAAAATTGCAGGGTGAGTCCTCGAACAAAACCTCGCCAGAGTCGCGTTCGTAGATGCCAGTAAGAACCTTGATAAGCGTCGACTTGCCAGCACCATTCTGGCCAATTAGTGCATGCACTTCGCCGGCCTGAAGCTCTAACGTGGTGTTGCTCACGGCTGGTACACCGCCAAAATTTTTCACAATGCCACTCATTGATAGAAGCATGACAATTACACCCTCAGGATTGGAGATAAAATAAAATCACATCTCTGGGTATTCATGCGCTTTTATTCTATCCCCAGCCTCTAGTATTTAAAGTGTGACCAGGGGCTTTCGCCCCCAATCAACACCGTTTAGCGATTATGCTCAGTAAGCTTCATCAATATGTTGTGCTGCATTTTCAATAGTGAATATACGGTCTTCAACCTGAACCCACGGTTCAATGGTTTCACCATTGGCATAACGATTCATGACATCACACGCTAACGGCCCAAAGAACGGCGAGCTCTCTACCGTGACACCCATCTTGCCGTCCATGATGGCTTGCAGAGCATCGCGAGTGCCGTCTATGGAAACGATTAAAACATCTTCGCCAGGCTTACGGCCAGCAAGCTCAAGCGCCTGAATTGCACCAATGGCCATTTCATCATTGTGTGCATAGACAATGTTTACATCCGGGTGCGCCTGCAACAGTGTTTCCATAACCTGGCGACCCTTGTCTCTGGAAAAATCACCACTCTGCGAAGCAACTATGCTCATTCGAGGGTCTTCCAGTATCGCATCGTCAAACCCTTTTTTGCGATCATTGGCAGGGGATGAGCCTGTCGTGCCTTCGAGCTCAACGATAATTCCCTTGTCACCTTTGAAATTCTCCAGTGTCCATTGCGCCGTGCGGCGACCTTGGTCAATAAAATCGGAACCCAGAAATGCGACAAAATCTACCCCGGCTACTGCAGCATCGGGATCCACAGATCGATCAACCAGGAAGGTGGGAATACCCGCGGCTTTGGCTTTTTTAACAGCAGGTATCAGTGGTTTTTCTTCGCGAGGTGGTAAAAACAGAACATCGATGCCCTGAGCAATCATGCTATCAACATCAGCTACCTGCTTGGCAGCAGAGCCTGCAGCATCGGTTGCAATCAGATCCCAGTTGCACGCTTCTGCTGTATCAGCAAATGACTTGGACTCTGCAATTCGCCATGGATTGTTGGACTCCATTTGTGCAAAACCCACTTTATAGCGGTCTTTCTTTTCAAGCGGCGGTAAATCTTGTGCAATAGCCGTTGTGCTGATGGTTAGCGCTGCGACCGCGGCACCCAGCAATGTACGTCGTTTCATAGGTTTCTCCAATAATCAAAGTAGTGGTGTTATCGCTTTTTTACGTCGTCAGGCTTTATCCCGACATTTGGGTTTAACCCCATTTCAAGTAGCTGGTCTGCTTGCGCAGATAGCCATCGAATCCATATTTTCCATCTTCCCCGCCCTGCCCGGACATGCCCCAACCGGTGTGAAAACCCTGAATGGCCTCACCGTTTGAACGATTGAGGTAGAGCTCGCCAAACTTCAGCTCGTAGGGAGCTCGTTTAAGGCGATTGAAATCCCGGGTAAATAGATACGCCGACAAACCAAATTGCGTATCGTTTGCGAATTGCACCGCTTGTTCAAAAGAATCAACGCGCAGGGCAACCGCCACAGGTCCAAAAACCTCTTCTCGTATGGCAGGTAATTGATTGTTTGATGCTTCCAACACCGTGGGTGCGTACCAATGCCCTTGCTGGAATTTTTCACCTTGCAAAGGCCCACCTGCTAACAGAATTTCAGCGCCTGCCTGAACGCTTAACTTAACAATGGTGTCCACTTTGTCGCGCTCTAACCGGCTGATCTTGGGGCCAATGTCCACGTCACTCATCGGATCCCCGATAGTGAGTGCCTTTGAAGCCGCAACGAACTTGTCAAGAAACTCATCTGCGATCGATTGATGCAGGAACATACGCTCGTTGCAAGTACAGATTTGACCACAATTGGTATATCGAGCTGTTACCGCAGCTGATACTGCCGACTCCACGTCGGCATCATCCATCACGATAAATGGCGCTTTGCCACCTAATTCAAGCCGGACCGTTTTAATAGTCTCGGCACCGGTACGGTAGATCTGCTGTCCTGCTCGAGTGCTTCCGGTCATCGTTACCATAGAGGTTAGCGGGTGCTCCACCAGTGCCTGGCCAACAACATCACCGCGGCCGGTCACCACGTTAAAGACGCCTGCAGGGAAGCCAATATCGTGAGCCATCTTTGCCAGCGCCAGTCCAGACAACGGTGTGTTCTCATGCGACAGAAGGACAAAGGTATTGCCTGCCACTAAGGCTGGACCGAGCTTTCGGGCGGCCAGTGCTGCGGGATAGTTCCACGCGGTTAATCCGACAACCACGCCGTATGGATGTCGCCTGATATGAATTTCTTCATTCACGTTGTCAGAAACCATCAGATCGCCTTCTATGCGGCGCGCATTCTCGGCGGCATAGATTAAAAACGTAACGACCGCATCTATCTCTCCACGTGCTTGCGTGAGTGGCTTACCTTGCTCTTGCGTGATGATCTTTGCCAGATCCTCTGACTCGGCCTCCACTGACGTAGCGAGTCTGGCAACGAGTTTGCCGCGATCAATCGGCGGCAGAGCTGACCACGCAGGCTGCGCTCGGTGGGCTGCCTCTAGGGCATCTGACGCATCTTGCGCTGTGCCATCAACAATAGTGCCGATGAGCAACTCATTGGCGGGATTTTCAACCTCTATCTGAGGTCGACCAGCGCCATCTTGCCATGCGCCATCGATGTACATAGCAGCATGCGGGAAGGGTCGTTCAGGCAGAGTAACACTAGGCATTAATTGACATTCTCCCTCGCGGTGCATCGATACAAAGTAATACCAATGGTGCAACGGTTAATATAAATTTGTCAATTACTAATATTAGATATATTATTTCTTACCATGTGAGTCTGATTTCGATGTCAGATGAGATTGTGGAAACCATGGAATGCCAAACGAATTGCCTGAGAAAAATAATCCGAAAGGCGTGGGACGTATTGCCAGCCGAAAACGGGTCACCATGCACGACATCGCGCGTGCGGCAGGCTGCTCACAGCCCACCGTATCATTCGTTCTGAACAATAACGATACCGTGAAGATATCCAATTCAACCAGATCCCGTGTGCAGGAAGCTGCAAGACAACTAGGCTACGTCTCGCCTGCCAGACCTCAACCCTCGGCTGCGCAAACTGCGGCAGACGAGCATGCCATCTATATTGATGGCCCCATCGCTTTTGTGGCCGACAATCTTGCAACGAGTCCTGAAAGTGTCAACGCGTTCGATGGGGTTCTTCAGGCCGTCAAGGCCACCGGCAACATCGTCATGTTGGCAGAGACGCAGAATGATCCAGTTCTAGAGCCCAAAACCCTGCAACATTTCCTGGATCAACGAGTCGCCGCGATCATCTATGCCTGCGTCTTCACGCGCAAGGTGCAAATCCCTGAATTGCTCAGGAAAACGCAAACTCCGGTGTTTCTCCTCAATTGCTACTCGGATGATCTTAGTCGCCCCGCTGTAATACCCAGCGAGATAGCAGGAGGGCATGCAGCAACCAATGCATTGATAGCCGCGGGACATTCACGCATCGGCACCATCACGGGTGAGCCGTTTATGGAATGTGCCGAGCATCGGTTGCTCGGCTATCGCAACGCGCTTGCCTCTGCTGATCTTCCGTTTATTCCGGAGCTGGTGGTAGAGGGAGATTGGTTGCCCAACACTGGCTACAGCGGCACACAGAAACTGATGGCCTTGCCGAAGCCACCAACGGCCATATTCTGTCAGAACGATCGCATGGCAGTAGGGTGCTATGAAGCGCTGAAGGAGCTTAGGTTAGCCATTCCTCACGATATTTCCGTGATCGGTTATGACGATGACGAGTTGGCACGCCACCTTTCACCGCCACTGACGTCGATGAATCTTCCTGACAGGGCATTAGGTCGCTGGGTAGTAGAGCAACTATTCCATGGTCCCGTTGGCCTGACACGGCACCCGCTTACCAAGCTCGAGTGTGAACTGGTAGAGCGCGATTCGATTGCGATCCATACCAACGATAGAAAAAAGCGATCTGCCGAGAAAAGAGATAAGCGATGAACGAGAGCTTTGATCACATCGTCGTCGGCGGTGGTTCCGCCGGATGCGTGGCCGCTGCAAGGCTAGCTTCAGAAGGTGGTGCACGCGTTTTGCTGCTGGAGGCTGGTTACTCCAACCGTCATCCACTGTTGGACATGCCACCGGGTATTTTCAAAATGATCAACGGCTCCAAGTTCATGCGCTACCACAAAACAACGCCTCAAGAGCATCTGGATGGTCGTGTGCATGATATTCCTCAGGGTAATGTGCTAGGTGGTGGCTCGTCGGTCAATGCTCAGGTCTACATGCGTGGCCGCCCGTCCGATTACGACGAGTGGCAAGAAATTTTACGCGTCAACAACGATAATGTCGGCTGGGGTTGGGATGATGTTCTGCCCTACTTTCGCGGTATGGAATCGAACAATCGTCTCAACAACGAATTGCACGGAACTGCCGGACCCATGCTGGTTTCTGATCCTGGCCATATTGACCAGATGTCGCGTTGGTTTGTCCAGGCTGTCCAGTCTCTTGGCGAGCCGTTTAATCCTGATTTTAATGGGAGCAAGCAACGCGGCGTGGGCTTCTATCAGTTTATGAACCGTCATGGAAAGCGCAGTTCAGCGGCTTATGCCTATGTGCTTCCGCTAAAAGATAATCCGAATCTTACCGTGCGACTACACGCAGAGGTGATGCGGGTTGTCATAGAAAAAGGCCGTGCAACGGGCGTTGAATATCGGGAAAAGTCCGGAAACGTTCGAATTGTTCAAGCCAGTGGCGAAGTAATTGTCGCGGCGGGTGCATTAGTGACCCCTAAACTTCTGATGTTGTCGGGTGTTGGACCTGCTAAGCATCTGCAGCAATTCGGTATCGCTGTAAACGCGCACTTACAAGGTGTTGGGCAAAACCTGATTGATCACCCGGAAGTGCCTATAACAGCGCTTGCTAATGGCCCCTATGGATACTACAAGCAAGGCACCGGGCTACGAATGCTCAAAAACGCTCTTCAGTTTAAATTATTTGGAAGCGGTCCTGTTACGTCTGCAGGCGTTGAGGCAGGCGCGTTTGTGAATCCTGATAATCCTGAGGCACCGCCGACCATTCAGGCGTTTTGTGTGCCTATTGTCTATCTGGACCGAGACACTGTGGGTCTTGTTGACGATGGTTACGGACTCACTATCACCACGGTGGTTGTGAAACCCAAGTCGCGAGGGGAAGTTCGTCTGTCTTCCAGCGATCCATTTGCGATGCCTCTGGTATCGCCAAATTTACTAAAGCACCCTGATGACATGAAAGCGATGGTGGCTGGCCAGAAGTTCTTTGTGAAGGCTTTCCAGGCGTCCCCCCTGGCTCAACGCATTGACAGAATCGCTATCCCCTCGCCAGACGACGTTTCTGGAAGCGCTCTGACGGCTCACTGCAAACGATTTGTAAAAACTAACTATCACCCGGCAAGCACTGCACGTATGGGAGCGGATAGCGACCCTATGGCTGTTCTGGATTCCAGGATGCGTGTTCGGGGTATCGATAACCTGCGAGTGTGTGATATGTCGGCGGTACCCAACATCAATGCAGGTAATACCAATGCGCCAGCCATGATGCTCGGAGACCGATGTGCTGATTTGATCATGGAATGAAAATCAGGATTCATCGGTTACGTCTTTGGCTAAAATAATATATTATTTTGATGGTAATGTAGATTATATGAGATACACAGTACGAGATTATTGATTACTGATGCTTATCAAGAGCGCCAATCCCTCATTCTGACACTAGAGAAAACACCTCATGCACACACCAAAATCACGATTCTTACGATCGCTCATATCTCGCTTGATAACCGGTGCGATTGTTCTGATGGGCCTGTCAACAGCCTCCTTGGCTACTGTTACGTTAGAGGTCACCGCGTGGAAGGGCAATGACACCGAGCCAGCCGCACTACCCGAGCTGATAGAACGTTTTGAGGCGGCCAACCCGGATATCAGCATCGACTTTTCGTACATCAGTCGAAGCGACACGGACATCGTTCTACCACCGCGTCTGCAAGGTGGCGAAGCTCCCGACGTCATGATGGCGGACATGCCGCTGGTCAAGATATGGAGCGACGCCGGATTGCTTGCGCCATTGGATAAAGACGGCTGGTACGACCGTCTGACAGATCAGATAAGCCAGGCTATTACGCTGGGTGATAATGTGTATGTCATGCCCCTGGAAGTGATTGGCATGGGCAATTTTGTCAATATGGGGCTGTTGAACGCTGTGGGAATTGATGCACCACCCACGACCATTGATGCTCTGAAGGATGCCTGCCAGAAGCTCAGTGCAGCAGGTACTCAACCGCTGTTGTTAGCCGGTGGTTTTCCAGCACCCCTTTTTGCCATTGCCAACGGCCTGGAAGCGGACCCGGCTGACGCCGGTGCTCTAGGCTCTGGTGCCACTACGTTTGAAGGTAATGACGCATTCATGGGCGCGTTAAATCACGTCAAGGACCTCCAGCAAGCCGGGTGTTTTGATGGAGAGACCATCGCCGGGGTCGATCCCTGGTCTACAGCACTGAGCGAGTTCAAGGCGGGTAACTTTGCCATGATGCCGCAAGGGGCATGGAATATTCAAAACTTCAGTTCAGCACCCGAGCTTGACTTTGTATTCGCCCCTCTGCCCTCTTCGAAAGACACGGGTGTCGCCCTTGATCTATTCGGATTCGGCTGGGTAATCAGCGCACAGACAGAACAAGCTGAGGCCGCGAAAACGTTCGTTGATTTCTTCACTGATGATGCCAACCTGAAAGAACTTCTCAAGGCCGAATCAGCCTATAGCCCGTTTAGTGATGGCACCCATGGCATGGCCTCTTTGGCTGCTCCCTACGATGCGGCGCGCGAAAATGGTGGAACCGTCATGTTCCCCTTTGGCGTATTGACATGGCCAAAGGCCCTGGAGGGTGAAATATTTGACAGCATGACAGGCTTCCTGCTGGACCTTGACAAAGATGCCAACGATGTTCTGTCACGATGGGACGAAATTATCGAAGATCAGTGATTCGAGTAGCACCCATGCAACGTCTTGCGAAATACAAAATCTACCTATTCGTACTACCTGCTGTTATCGTTCTGGGTGCATTCTTTATTTATCCTATTTTGCTGACTGCCAAACTGAGTTTTACAGACTTCACAGGTGTAGGTGTTGCCAACAATGTCGGCTGGAAGAACTACGAACGAATATTTACACGATCGCGCTACGTTGATGCCTTAAAGGTAACACTCTTTTTCACACTTATTGTGGTGGTGATACAGACAGCATCCGGACTATTCTTTGCATCTCTACTCAATCGACTGCATAGCATACGCAACCTGTGCCGTGCAGCTCTGTTTCTACCGGCGATGATGTCCTTTGTTATCGTCGGCTATGTATGGCAGTTTATTTATTCACCGTTTAACGGCGGACTGAATGCGCTGCTTGCAGGCATTGGACTGGAGTCGCTACAAAACAACTGGATAGGTGATCCGGATACAGCCCTGTTTGCGCTTGCGTTTGCGCACATCTGGATGTTTGTCGGGTATACAACGGCAATATTTCTGGCAGGCTACGCTGGAATACCGCAAGAGCTGGATGAGGCCGCACGCATCGAAGGTACCAGCGCCTGGCAGCGATTTCGCCACATAGAAATACCACTTCTGGCGCCCAGCTTCACTATCAACATCGTGCTCTCCACCATCGGCACGCTGAAAACTTTCGAACTGCCTTTTATCATGACGCGTGGTGGTCCTGATGGTGCAACGCGTACCTTGAGTTTGCACATCATTGATTCGTTATTCGGAAAATACAAGTTCGGATTCGCCAGTGCATTGTCCATCGTGATGCTGATACTGGTCATTGTGGTTGCATACGCTCAGAATCGCATACTACGCTCACGCGAGGAACAACTATGAGTGTACACATGAGCGCTTCGCGTCGTGCAGGCACCTGGTTGCTATCCACAGGTGTACTCATTCTGGTGGGCATTATGCTGCTGCCCGTTGCCTTCATGGTCGCCATGTCGTTTAAGACAGGCGCTGAAATGGCCGCCGATCCACTTGGCTTGCCAGGCGGCATTTTCTTTGGCAACTATGAGAACGCGTTGTCAAAGATGACATACGTACGCAGTGTTCTGAATTCCATCGGTGTGACATTGTCGGTCGCTGTACTGGTATCGTTCATTGGTGCGCTAGCTGCGTACCCGCTTGCTCGACGCACCAACCGCTTGTCGCGTGCTTTGGTTCTTATAGTGGCACTTGGGCTTTCCACGCCCAACTTCGTAACGATAACCCCCATATATGTCATATTCCGCCAAATCGGGTTGCTGGATACCTACCTCGGGTTGATACTCGCCTTCACCGCATTAAATCTGCCGTTGGCGGTGTTCTTCTATACCAGTTTCATCAGGAGTATCCCTGCCGAACTGGATGAGGCTGCTCGTCTTGATAATTGTTCTGATTTCCAAATCTTCTGGTACATCATCCGTCCACTGCTTGGCCCTGCCACCGCCACGCTATCGCTGTTCGTCATGTTGATGGTCTGGAATGACTTTACGTATCCATTGTTACTGCTGACGGATGAAAGCAAATTTACGGTGATGATCAGCGTGTATCGCTTCATTGGTAATCACACGATATCCCCCGAAGATCTATTCCCGGCCGCTGTACTGGGCTCATTGCCCTTGCTACTGCTGTTCCTGTTCTTTCAACGGCGTATCGTGGCTGGTGTCACTGCAGGTGCTGTTAAATGAGCAAAGCCCTACGTGATAAAGTTATTCTGGTTACGGGAGGTGGAACGGGTATTGGACGTGGTATAGCTTATGCCTGCGTTGAGGCAGGCGCAAAAGTGGTTGTAGGTACGCTTGAGGACATGTCCAGTGAAGCGTCCGATACCGAGTCCATGTCGTCTATCGATTATCAACAGCTGGATGTTGCTGATCCAAAAGCAATTGCGCAATGGGTAGAAAATGCTGCACAAAAGCACGGTCGTATTGATGGGCTGGTGGCTAATGCAGGCGTCACCGTGGTATCAGATTTTCTTGACGTTGAACTTGCCGAACTCGAGCGACTGTGGAGTATCAATCAACGCGGCGTATTTTTAACGGCACAGGCAGTAGCAAAAGACATGGTCAAGAGAACAACCGCTGGTTCAATCGTGACCATAGGCTCCAATCATGCCAAGGCGTCAGCTGCTGGTTACGAGATGTATGCGGCCACCAAAGCGGGCATCGTTGCGATGAGCCGTGCCATGGCGTGGAGTCTGGGCAAACACGGTATCCGTGTGAATTCACTTAGCCCGGGATTGACTAGAACCGAAGCTGTCATGAAGCACCTGCACGAAGCACCACATCTGGATTCAGCGTTCCGCTCATTGCATGCAAGCGGTCGATACAACAGTGTTGATGAGGTGGGAAGTTGTGCGGTTTTTCTTCTCTCTTCAGCATCAGCATCAATGACAGGTGCTGATCTGCTTGCAGACCATGGCATGTCCGCGGCATTGGCGGAGTTTCCTGGTGCTTGACAGTCAGAGCAAACCCTACGTTTTAATCAAGTGCGCCAATGCTCTGGGGGAAGGGCCTCACTGGGTTTCCAGTGAAGGCAAGTTGTACTGGGTGGATATTGTCGCTGGTACTGTCTGCTCTGTGGATTCAGAGGGAGACAATTTCAACAGCATCGATCTGAACGAGCCAGTAGGTGCAGTGGTGGCGTGTCGCGGTGGAGGGTTGCTTGCGGCCATGGAGTCAGGTATCTACCGGATTGATGACACAGGCGCACGTGCTTGTATTGCAAATCCGGAGCACGACAAACCCGGTAATCGTTTCAATGATGGCAAGTGTGACTCTCTAGGGCGTTTCTGGGTGGGCTCATTAGCTACTGATGGCGAGCAAAGAGCGGGGAAACTATGGCGCGTAGATCCGAATGGCCAATGCACCATGATGGAAAATGGGCTGAGCATATCGAACGGTCTGGGATGGAGTCCGGACAATCGTCGGTTCTACCTGACGGACAGTGGCTGTAGCACGATTTTCGTATACGACTACGATTTGACAACAGGATTAATAAGCGGCAAACGAACGTTTGTTGTCAGCGCTGAAGGCGATGGTGTACCGGATGGCCTGTGCGTAGATGCGCAGGGATTCATATGGTCAGCGCAATGGGACGGAGCTTGTGTTATTCGCTACGACCCTGACGGAAATATTGAACGTCGTGTTCCTTTGCCAGTACCTCGACCCACCAGTTGCGCATTCGGCGGTGCAACGAATCAAACTTTATATATCACCAGCGCTAGAACAGGGCTTTCCTGCGAAACACTTCAGACAGCTCCCTGTTCAGGACATGTCTTTGGCCTGAATCTTACCGTACCGGGCATGCAGGTCAACATGTTCGGCTAATTATTGTTAGATGGCCTACGAACTTGCCGCTATTGTGTAAGATCTGCGTTATCGACTCAGAAGAGATTGATGCGTGATTCCAGCCAACCCACTGCATCAGGATGATGATCCCCTCTATGTAGCAATTCTCAATGACACGACCACCGGTGCATCCGAAAGTCTGTCAGCGACGCGCTTGTGAGTGAACCGGGTGTTGTCAGCGCGCTCGAAGCGCTGAAAGGCGAGATGTGCTCCACAACGTGAATGGACGCCGCCACCTGGTTAAAGACCAGGGCAAGCAATATCGACAAGTTGAGTGATACGCGCGTTCTCATGCATTGAACATAGCGGCTGCCGGGCTATAGCGACTGATTACCGCATGTTATGAGAGTGGTACGTCCTTGTTCGACAATCTTACCCGCTTACTACCAAATTTTGCTTGACAGCATATCACCGAGATTGTAGTGTGTTCACGTGAACATTGTAAATTGACTAGAGTCCTTGCACACCTTTGAATGCCGAGTTAGAAGCACGTTGCAAAGTGGTTGTAGAGTCACTAGGGCTATGCAGCGCCGCTGACGTGTCCTCGGTCAGGCGGCTCAATGGCGGAGTGTCATCGGATATTGCATTAGTAATATTTGGCAATCAAAGAGCTTGTATAAAATTCGCGATTGAAAAGCTGCGTGTTGATCTCGATTGGCATGCCCCGATTCATCGAAGTCGCGCTGAATACGCCTGGTTAACGGTCGCTGCTCAGATGGTTCCAGAGGCAGTGCCAAAGCTCTACGGCTGGTGTGAGTCTCAGAACGGGTTTGCCATGGAATACGTAGCCGGCCCTGATGTGACCTTGTGGAAATCAGATCTGTTAGCAAATGAGTACGCTAACGAAGAAGCTGGAACGGTTGCACGCAATGTTGCCAACATTCTTGGCAGAATTCATAGCGCGTCCAGCAAACAAACATTTGACACCACAGCGTTCAATAACGCCACTGATTTCGAATCGTTGAGAATCGAACCCTACTTGCGCTTCATTGCACAACACTATCCTGAGCTACGTGCAGGTATCTGCTCTATAGCGGATCAGCTTGCGCAATCTCGACTTGCCTTGATACACGGCGACGTCAGTCCCAAAAACATCCTGCTCAGAGGCGCACAACCGATTCTTCTGGATGCTGAGTGTGCATCAATGGGCGACCCCGCATTCGATGTGGCCTTCTGCCTTAACCACTTGCTGCTGAAGTCTATTCATATGACAAGGCGTGCAATTAGTTTGCAAGCTGCGGTCGTACGATTCTGGGAATCGTATGCGACGAATATTGATTGGGAAAACTCTGCAACAGTCGAGTCCAGGGTTGCAACCCTACTGCCCCTGCTCATGTTGGCCAGAGTAGATGGCAAGTCACCCGTTGAATACCTTGGTGAAGAATCCAGAGCGCTTATTCGACAACTATCGCAACCGTTGATCAAGACACCAGTGAACAGCGTTGGAGCTTTGGTGGATGCAATATCAAAAGGAAATTGCGCATGAGCGATCCGGCAGTCTCAAGTGTCACCGGACGTCGAATCTGGAATACATTGATAGCACCTGTATTAACCGGACTGAATTCGCTTGATCAAACTACTATTGACAAAACGCTGACAGAGCTTGCCGGCCAGACACCCGGCATACCTTTGCCCGAAGTTCGGATTTTTTGGTGGTAGTACTTTTGTCAAAGGCAGTCCGCTGGCTGAAACCTGGTGGGCTACGCAACAAGTAACAAACGCTATTGGATTGTAACGAGCCATGTTCAGAGCAATATACTCAGCCGTGACTGGTCATGAGCAGTGGTAAAACCACAAACTTCACAAGCTACAGGGACTACCCAGTAGTATTTCATCAGCGGAGGAATCAATATGAAAACTATCATCACGCCAACTTTCCTGACAACCACTGCCGTGGCGTCAGCCATTGCATTATGCGCGTCAACGGCGCAGGCAGAACCTAAAACCAACATGCTGCACCAATGGGCTCAGGGCTCAGAAGCGGCAGCTATTGCCAAGCTTGGCGAAATGTATGAGGCACGTGGTGGCACGTGGGAGCAGACCGCGATATCCGGTCACACGTCCAATACACTGGCCAAGCTTCGCTCTGACGTTGTATCTGGCAATGCACCGGCGGCAGTACAGCTCAAAGGCCCTGAAATTGCCGAATGGAATCAGACTGGACGCACCGCCAATCTGGATGACGTCGCAGAGGCGCAAGGTTGGGACGCTGTAGTCGCGCCAGAACTACTCAGTGTCATGAAGCCCACAGGGAGTTGGGTAGCGGCACCCATGAACATACACCGTGTCAATTGGCTCTATTCATCCAGGAAGATACTGGATGATCTGGGCTTGGAGGTTCCCAAAACGTGGGACGAATTTAACACTGCCTGCGAAAAAATACAGGCGGCGGGCAAGATCTGTATTGCCCACGGTGCGGCTGACTGGTCTGACACCACCACATTCGACAGCGTTGTATACGGAATGGACCTTGATTTATACCGTAAAGCTTTCCAGGAAGCAGATACTGATGCCATGCGTAGTCGGGGCATGATTGACGCTTTCGCACAGTTGCGAAAAATGGTGGGTTATATGGACGATGGTATCAATGGGCGATCGTGGGAACAATCCATGGCGATGACGATGGACCACGAGGCAGCCTTTTTTCTCATGGGTGACTGGACAGTGGCGTCAGCCAATGCTGCAGGCTACGAGGAAAACGTTGACTATCTCTGCACACAAACCCCTGTGGATTGGGGTGGCAATGGATTCATTCTGAACGCAGATTCTGTTGTATTTTTCGAGCAGAAAGATCCTGACTATATTGAAGGTCAGAAGCTTTTGGCTGAGACCATTATGTCACCTGAATTTCAAGTCACGTTCAACGTTGCCAAGGGTTCTATTCCTTCGCGTACCGACGTTGATTTATCTGAAGGTGGATTTACCCAATGCCAGCAGCAAGGCCTGGTTGATCTGAAAGCCTCAGTCGCTGAAGACACGCTGGTTCGCTCAATGGCGCACAACATGACAGTCCTGCAAAAGTTTCGCGGTGCCATGATGGAAGTCATCACCGAGTACGTTGCCGACGATTCCATCACTCCTGAAGATGCTGCAAACCTTCTGGCTGATGCGGTGGAAGTCCAGCAGTAAGTTACCGATGTATCCCGTGCCCTGCACCGTTGTGTGCAGGGCAACACTTAACACCCTGGTGATCTGAATGTCAGAGAGCACGACAAGCAAACGTTCGGCGATGCAGTGGAGCACTGATCATCTGCCACAGATCGTGCTTGTGCCCACAGTGTTGACCATGTTTATGTATGTGGTTGTGTTTTCTTTGTGGACAATCTGGATATCCGTTTCAACGTCCACCATCTTGCCCGACCCCAGTTTCGGTGGGTTTGGTGAGTACGTTGCTCTGTGGAAGAGTAAGCGCTGGACAGTGGCTTATCAGAACCTGTTTGTGTTCGGGGCACTGTACGTTACAGGTGCATTGTCAATTGGTACTTTACTGGCCATACTTATTGATCAGCGGGTGCGGTTTGAAGCGCTTTGGCGTACCGTTTTTCTGTATCCCCTAGCCATTTCGTTCATCGTCACAGGCACTGTATGGCGTTGGATTTTCCACCCGCAAACAGGCGTCGAGCTCGCCTTGCATGATCTAGGTTGGCTAAGCGCCCGGTTCGACTGGATTACCGATCGTGACCTCGCTATCTATGTGGTGGTAATCACCGGCATCTGGCACGCATCCGGTTTCGCCATGGCATTGATACTGGCAGGCCTACGCGCCGTCGATGGCGATCTTGTCAAGGCAGCCCAGATCGACGGTGCATCCGTGGCGCGTACCTATCGCAACGTTATACTGCCAACCATCTGGCCTATATTTCTTGCTGTTGCTGTCGTACTGTTGCAATTTGCGATCAAGACCTACGATCTGGTGGTTGCGCTAACCCAGGGAGGTCCCGGGGTTGCCACAACAGTGCCTGCTATTGTTGTCTACGACCTGATGTTCCAACGAGGCCAGATAGCACAAGGCGCTGCTGCAGCCGTCATGATTCTGGTCGCCCTCGCCCTCATCCTGATTCCCTACTCGGTATACCAGAATTTGCGCAGCCGACACGAGGAGCGCTCTCATGGGTGAAGCTGAAACACGTATTGAATTTGACCCACTGTCCACAGGCAGCTTCAGAAAACGTGTGACATCAAAGACGATTGTCTACGCTTTACTGATCGTATTCTCTATCTACTATCTTGCACCACTAGCCATTCTGTTAATGAATTCCATGCGGCCGCTGGAGGAGATAGTGCGAGGTGGCTTCATCGCAATTCCCAGCAGCCTGTCGTTCCAATACTGGTTTGAGGCCTGGGGAACATTCTGCATCGCAGGCACCTGCGATGGCGTTTCCCGCTTTTTCCAGAACTCGTTATTGATGGCCATTCCCGCTACTATCATTTCGACAGTATTAGGCTTGATCAACGGCTATGTGTTGTCCAAGTGGCGTTTTAAAGGTGCCGACTTTCTATTTGGACTCATCACGCTAGGCGTATTTCTTCCTGCGCAGATGACCCTGCTCCCCTGGGCGTATGTTCTCGGATCAGTAGGCTTGTCCAACACGATTACCGGACTGGTATTGGTGCACACTATTCAAGGCCTGTCCTTCACTACCTTGTTCTGCCGAAATTATTTTCTGGCTATCCCCGATGACCTCATCAAGGCTGCGCGTATCGATGGCGCAGGTTTCTGGCGTATTTTCCGGCGGATCGTTCTGCCGCTATCGCCCCCCATCATTATCGTGACGGTCATCTGGCAATTTACGGGCATCTGGAACGAGTTCCTGTTCGGTACTGTATTCACCTCAGGTGCCAACCAACCCATTACCTCAGCGCTCGTCGCGTTTTCAGGCTCTGGCACAGGCGTGCGTGCCTACAATGTAGAAGCCGCCGCTGTCATCATGGCAGCTCTTCCACCACTGGTCATCTACATTGTGGGAGGAAAGTACTTCGTTCGAGGCCTGACTCAAGGCGCTGTGAAATAGGAATATAACGATGGCTTCATTAACGATCAGCGAACTGCGCAAAAGTTATGGGCGCGTGGAGGTGCTCAAAGATATTAATCTTGAGGCCGAATCGGGTGAATTTGTAGCCTTGGTAGGGCCTTCGGGTTGTGGAAAATCCACATTGCTCTCGATGATAGCGGGACTGGAGAGCGTTACCTCGGGCGAGATTAAAATTGCCGAAAAAGTCGTCAACAATGAAGCACCCAAGGATCGCGATATTGCCATGGTGTTTCAAAGTTATGCTCTGTACCCAACGATGACGGTACGCGAGAACATGACCTTTGGTATGGAAAGTCGACGTGTGCCCAAGGCTGAACAGAATGTTGAAATATCCCGGGTTGCCGCTCTACTGCAAATTGAGCCACTGTTGAAACGCAAGCCTAGTCAGCTCTCAGGTGGACAGCGTCAACGCGTTGCAATGGGCCGTGCGCTGGTGCGTAACCCGAAGTTGTTTCTATTCGACGAACCGCTATCGAACCTTGACGCAAAACTACGCATCGAGATGCGAACCGAGATAAAAAAGCTCCACCAGAACGTGGGCAAGACAACCGTCTATGTTACACATGATCAGATTGAAGCCATGACGCTTGCCAGCCGTATCGCCGTGATGTATCGGGGTGTACTGCAACAATACGACACTCCCAAAGTTATTTACGAGCAACCCGTCAATCGGTTTGTCGCAGGCTTTATGGGCTCGCCCAATATGAATTTTCTGCAGGCAACTGTCGCACCAGATGCAAAAAGTGTGGTCCTCGATAACAGCAATAATGCTGTACTGCCATTGCCACAAGACAAGTTCACGCAATTGAGCGCTGGGCAGAAGGTCGTTTTCGGTGTTCGCCCTGAGCACTTCAGTCCTGCCTCGCAACAACGAGCCGAGCGTATGGGCGGTGTATCTACACTCGTGGATGTTCATGTGGACATGATTGAGCCAACGGGATCAGAGACTATACTGATGACCACAATTTACGGCCAGAATGCTATCGCACGCTGTGAACCTGATGACACACCCGAGCAAGGCGAAACAATACAACTGGCAATCGACATGGGAAAAATCTGTTTGTTTGATCCCGCCACGGAGCAAAGACTGTGACAGATAGTAAAGCGACGTTTCCAGACCTGAACAACCGTGTCGTGGCTATCACAGGAGGTGCCAGTGGCATAGGCGCCGCTATTGTCAGAGCATTTCATGCTCAAGGTGCGAAGGTTGTGTTCTTTGACATTGATGAGGCTGCTGGCCAGGTGCTTTGTGCAAGCCTGGACGACAACGTATCGTTCAGAGCTCTGGATCTAACCGATCTTGATGCACTCTCTGCTCAATTTGCTGATACTGCCAAAGTATTCGGAGATTTTGATGTTCTGGTGAACAATGCCGCTCATGATGATCGTCATGAGGTTGCGTCAGTAACTCCAGCCTACTGGCGTGACCGACTAGCCGTGAATCTGGACCACCAGTTTTTTGCAGCCCAGTCCGTGATTCCCGGCATGCGAACGAAGGGTGCAGGGTCGATTATCAATATGAGTTCCATCGCCTGGCGAGTTGGCTTAGCAGACGCACCCGCGTACGTTGCATCAAAAGCGGCCATTGAAGGGTTAACCCACGCGCTGGCTCGCGGTTTAGGCTCTGACGGCATCCGGGTAAATTGTTTGCTACCAGGTTTTGTCCGAACACAACGTCAGATAGACAAATGGTTGACGCCAGAATTTGAAGAAAGGGTAATGAACAGTCAATGCCTGGCACGGTTTATCGAGCCTGAAGATATTGCCGCGATGGTCGTCGTGCTGGCCTCTGACGTTTCGCATGCAGTGACTAACCAGACTTTGGTTGTGGATGCAGGTTGGACGTAACTTTCACTGATCTCGCAATGCACTGTGTGCCCCCCACGCATTCAACACACAAGTTCAATACACAAATTCAAACGTATTCCAAACACTATGTCAGAACCAAAACAGCAAACGGTAAGTAGCCGGAAAAACACCTGGAACCATCAAGGTCCAGTCGTTTTCTCCCCGGTATTTGATTGGCCACCACGGCCAAAGGCTGCCTTTCTTGCACTCACCAAGCGCTGGGTAACCGTCACCCGAAATGTCTTGTTTCTTGGTACGGCTCTGGTTGTCTACAACTATTTTCTGCCTGATCTTACCCAGATGCAGACGCTCTCTCTGGACTGGATTATTCCTGTATTCATCCGGAATTTCCTCCTGCTATTCGCAGTTGCTGGCACTCTACATCTATTTTTTTTCACTTTTCGCAAGCAAGGCAGCACATTGAAATATGACGCTCGTGAACAATTGGATAAAAGCAAGAAATTCAGATTCAGTAATCAGGTACTGGACAATATGTTCTGGAGCCTGGGCAGTGGCGTTATCATCTGGAGCGCTTATGAAGTGTTGTATTTCTGGGGTGTTGCCAATGAGGTTGTACCCGTCTTCGAATTTGCAGCCAAACCCGTAGCTTTCTTTCTATGGTTACTCGTACTACCCATGGTATTGTCTTCTCACTTCTACCTGATACACCGCCTGTTGCATTGGCCGCCGCTCTTCAAGAGCGTCCATCGATTGCATCATACAAACATACATATCGGTCCATGGTCAGGCATGTCCATGCACCCGGTAGAGCACATACTCTATATCTCATCCGTACTGATCCACTTCGTCATTGCCTCACATCCTGTCATCGTGCTGCTTCATCTGTATACGCGGTGCATGGCCCCTGCATTCTCCCACGCGGGTTTTGAAAAACTACTGGTAAAAGACAAAGCAATTACTGAAGCCGCCGATTTCCATCACCAGCTCCATCATAAGTACTTCGAGTGTAACTATGGAAATGTCGATGCACCCTGGGACCGCTGGTTCGGCTCAGTGCACGACGGATCAGATGAAGATACCGTGAAGGTTCAGGCACGACGGCGCGAGATGTATAAGAGCCGAAAGCGAGCGACGGATGTCTAGCCTGGACTAGGTGCCTGGACTATTCATGTTGCCACTAGCGAGTAAACAGGTATGAGCACTAAATTCACTGATCCCAAGGCAAAATGCCAGCCCGTGATGCTAACAAGCAGGGCTTAAAAAGGGTGATGACTCCTGGTGGCGCTTATGCCACCAGCAACTACACGGTCAGGCATCTGAGAGATCTGAAAGGTGTACGTGTGCTTACAGAAACGATGCCCTTTACCACCGATGAGGCGGCAGCTGCAGAAGACGCTTTAATTCTTTCACCTGTTCAGAAAAGATGCTTTCTGCGCCGAGTACGGTCGCAGAAAGATCATACTAAGTAGCATCCAGGGAAGTAACAGTACTTTACTCAGCCAAGCCAATGCGTTTCAGAAACGCTTCATGACTCGCCACCATGGCAGCGGCTTCTGGTGTCTTCGTACTCCATTCAGACCAGGCTTTTTGCGCCGCCGCCCGAAATGCATCGCGATCTTCCGCTGACCAGTCATAAAGCGTTACACCTTTTTCAGGCATTTGAGTTAGCGCCTCGCTGTTCTCAACCAAAGTAACCATCACATAGTCACCCATCAAGGCCTTATGGGCAATCTCTATGATGCGTTGATGCGCAGGTGGCAACTTCTCCCAAACATCAGTTTGACAAGCAAGCTGATCAGAAGACATGGAATGAAAACCAGGATAGGTTGCATGTTTCGCAATATCGTAAATTCCAAGACTGTTATTGACTGCCAGTGTGGATGCATCAGCGCCATCTACAATACCAGTCTCAAGAGCGGTAAACACTTCAGTAAAATCCATGACTATTGGCTTCGCACCAAGAGAGGCAAAAATCTCACTCTCCATGCCTGGTGGTGATCGAAATTTGAAATTCTTCAGATCATCAATACCCCGAAGTGGCTTAGTGGAGTTCAGTGATTCTTGTCCACCAACATGGGCACCGATAAAGGTCATGTCAAACTCTTTGTAAAGTTCGTTGATCTGCTCGCGCCCACCACCATAGTTAACCCATGCAAGGTACTGCAACGGCGTGTCATAACCACCCATGGTATCCGCTACAAATTGAAACGCTGGATTTTTACCGGTCTGATAACTACCATTAGTCATATCGCAATCGAGAATGCCGGTTTGAGCTGCATCAAACGTCTCGGCGGATTTAACCACAGCAGACGAGTAGAAAAACTCGAGTTCTATCTCGCCGTCGGACATCGTCTGGACATTATCAACAAATTCTGCAAGAAGCCTTCCCTGCGTAGACTCCTGTGACTGGTGGCTCTGAATCCTGAGCTTGGATGTTTCGGCTGCTGCTGAAACGCTAAAAAGACTGAGTGCTACAGCAGTAGCAACAATCGTCCTGGTTCTCAAAAACATAATTAACTTCTCCAATAAATGCAACCTTCAACGTCTCCGGATGGAGTCGCTTTGACGAAGTTTTTTCTTTCATAAACTACTTAAAAATCCGTAAATTAACGCAGTGTATATTTTGCCCTGTTACAGCCCGTTCGCACTTTGAACACTGTGTAGAGCCACTCGCTATATAAGTATAAACATTTTTGTTCACGTGAACAGAAGAATTTGGAACAATCAAGTATTCATGCGATCTCTAAATAGTGCCCAACCATAAAGCATGCTTTTTCACTGGCCGCGTTTTTTCATTCGCGCGGCCACTACGATATGATTAAAGCGATGCAATGCCGACGCTCGACAAGCATGAATTCGTACTGTTTTTGGTCGAATGGTCGTTTTTTCAGCATGTGCTAGCATCGCACCCATCTTTTTGGTGCTATTAGAAAGATTTCTGACAAGTACCGAGTCGCTAGGCAGTGAAAAATCGCACCACCCGAATCAGGTTGTAGCTCAGTACCGATGCCCAGACGTTTGCCTTGAACCCATCGTGTCTCTTCCACTTGGCTTTTGCAGCATAAACGCGAGCTTCAGCTCGGATAGGTTGCCCTCAACACCCGCACGAAAATTTCGCTACTTTACGAACGTCTTTTTTATTCACCCCCATATCCTGAAAGATTAGACCGACAGGTTTGTCAGATACCCGAAGCGTCACTCCAGACGCCTCAGCTGATTTCACGTTGAGCTGACTGGCATAGCATCCATCGACAACAACTCCGATGGGGTGTTGATGATAGTTCTCGCCACACGCATCAAGCACAGTCGGGTACAGATTTGAGTACAGCAGAGGTACCTCGTTCAATAAAGAATAGACTCGACGCTCACACCACTGGCGCCAGTAATGGTGAAATTTGGATTCTTCACACCCTGTGCAATCAACTCCTACACCTCTGGATGCGCATCAAGCAAGTCCGACATATTGCTGAGCTGTTTGCCCTGCTCGTGTTCGGTATAAAGTCGAATATACTCTCTTGAGCACGCGGGTCTCTCGCATTGCGAACTCAAACGGATACGACTATATGGTTGGGCACGAACTAGCTAATGCGCAAATTTCCACGAAGCACAAGCCTGGCTCCCAGACCTACGTTTTCTGGTGAGCCTTCAGTTTGTGCCAACGAGTCTTCCGCCAGCAGTTCGGTCGCTCGGAAGGCTAGTTCGTCAACTGGAACTTCGATGGTGGAGACCCCGCCGTTAACACTGGCATAGAACGAAGGATCACCGTAGCCAATAAAGCCGATATCGCGAGACGGGTGGATCTCACGCTCCATCAAAACACTTAACGCACCATTGGAAATTTCAAATCCACCGCACACCAAGGCTGTGACTTCACCGGCGTCAAGTAGCTTGATTGCGTTGTCGCGCCCCATCTCAAACGATGGTGCGCCGGTGAGAACCAAACGCTTGGCCCCTCTCAGCTTTGCACTCTTGAGACCGAGCTTGAACGCCTGAAGTCGTTCGCGACCCGACGACAGGTTCGCATCTGCGCCAATATATCCGATCGATCGATGCCCTTGCTGAGCCAGTTGCACAACTGCCTCATGTAGTGCACTGCGGTCATCGACCAGGAGAGCAGAATTTGGCATACTCATCGGTCGCTGCCGTATCAATTGAATAATCCGCATGGATTGCAACAATGTCACAAGGTCACCAGGCTCGCCCGGCGCTGGTACCATGACAACGGCTCTCGCTTGAACTTCGCGCAGGCGTTCCAGCGACTTACGCTCAAGTCCTGTGTCGTCACCTGTCAAGTGAATAATTAAATGCAAAGAGCGCTCGCGGCAGCACTGCGACAAGGTGTTGGCAAATCGAGCGTAGAACTCGTTTGTAATATTGGGCAACAACAAGCCGACAATATCGGTCTTTTCTCCACGCATGGCGTTGGCTGCGGCACTTTTTACATAGCCAAGTTCCTGCGCCCGCTTCATAACAGCTTCACGCGTCGCTTTTTGTACATTGGGGTGACCAGAAAGAGCCCTTGATACGGTCATGTGCGAAATGCCCAGATCCTTGCCGATTGATTTGATCGTAACGCGACCCAATGGAACATTACTCCTGAAAGATAGTGGTAAGTGGTGAGTCAATCCATCTTGACACTGTTCTGTTTCTGGGTAAAGATGCATGTTCACGTGAACACAATCAGGTATTGCTTTGACTGTCCAACTGGAAGTGCGGTGTAGAGAGCTAGTCTGGGAATTGGGTCTGGATGAAACGGCTGAAGTCCAGAGTGTTCATCCTCTGACCGGTGTTGTGTCATAAGACATTGCCAGAGTGGTGCTCGGCTCTCAGCAAATTTGCCATTCTTAAATTCAAAGAGCCGCGGATTGGTATGCCCCGGTACACCGAAACGCGACAGAGTACCGGTGGCTGCAAACCGCTGCCGACATTCTCCCCAGCGGCGCGTTCACCTGCTGGCGAGCGCCGCTGAACTATGGCGCGCTTACGCGACTCATGTCAGCAGGGAACCGGCCGAACAGTTACAAGCACGGAGATTCACCCTGCTACCCGTGTTGATGTTGACACGGGTTGACGGAAAATCACCCGGTAAATCACCCGTAGAGTACCAGGATGACGATGAACGCCGGCTTGTTCGAGAATTGACGATCCGTTTGATACGCCATCCCGTTTCTGCGCTGGATCAAATACTCAAGCAAATTTCCCTAACATTGAAGGAGCATCATGCGTGACAACGATTAAGACCATCCACGGCCGCCGAGTCTGGGATTCGCGAGGCAACCCCACTGTGGAAGTTGACGTAACTTTAACCAATGGACTCATCGGCCGTGCGATTGCTCCTGCAGGGGCCTCGCGTGGCAGCCGCGAGGCCATAGATCTTCGCGATGGCGGTACCGCGCTGCGAGGCAAAAATGTATTGCAAGCGCTGCGCAATGTCAACGGTCCTATCGCGCAAGCACTGCGCGGCTTGGAGGTACAAGATCAACAAGGTATCGACAATGCCCTGCTGACGCTGGACGGTTCGCCGCTCAAAGAGGTGCTCGGTGGCAACGCCACCGTCGCCACCTCTCTGGCGGTACTACAAGCCGCCGCCATAGATTCGGGCAAACCGCTGTGGCGCCATGTCGCCGACCACTACCACTGCACGCCCTCAATTCCGCTACCAGAGATTCAGATTTTTGGCGGCGGCGCCCACGCGGGGCGCAGAATCGACATACAGGATTTCATGATCATGGTGCCTGGTGCCAGCTCATTCGACGAAGTGATGGAAGTCACCAACGAGATCTACTTCGCCGCTGGAGATATCCTGGCCTCGCGGGGCAAATCGGCTGGCGTCGCTGACGAAGGGGGTTGGTGGCCGATGTTCGACTCCAACGAAGAGGCGCTGGAGACGCTGGTATTGGCTATCGAGAAAGCCGGTGAAAAACCCGGAGAACGCGTCGTAATTTCACTTGATATCGCGGCTTCCGAGTTTGCAGAAAATGGTCGGTACAGGCTTGCGCTTGAGGAGCGCGAGTTGGACTCTGGCGCATTGATAGATATGCTCGGTGGCTGGTTAAATGATTACCCTATTGCCTCCATTGAAGACCCGTTGAGTGAAGACGATCCAGAGGGCATGGCCGAATTTACTCGTCGTTTCGGTGATCAGGTGCAAATTATCGGCGACGATTACCTCGTCACCAACGCCACCCTTTTCAAAGAGGCAGCGGCAGCCGGTGCTTGCAACGCAGTACTGATCAAAGTCAATCAGGCGGGAACGCTCAGCGAGTCCATCGCCACCTACATGGCAGCACAAAAAGCCGGCTGGGGTGCGGTGGTGTCAGCTCGGTCTGGAGAATCCGAAGACACGTCCATCAGCCATCTGGCAATCGGACTAGGTGGTGGACAGCTTAAAGTAGGCTCTTTTCAACGCTCCGAACGCATGGCCAAGTGGAACGAATGCCTGCGCATTCAAGAGCAACTTGGCGCGGACACTTTTGCAGGCGGCGCATCGCTGATGCGTACCTGGTGGGGCAAACAACAAGGATCAAAATCATGAAATTTCTGCGACTGGGCGATGCAGGCCAGGAGACTCCTGCCGTACTGGACGAGCAATGTGTCGCACGCGATGTGTCCTCCATCGTTCCGGACTTCAACCCTGACACTATCGACGGTTTGGCCAGGCGTATTGCCGCGGTGGATCTCTCCACACTGCCGATTCTCGCCATCAAAAACATCCGCGTAGCCGCACCGATGGCACAACCGTGCAATCTCTATTGCATTGGGCTGAATTACTCCGATTACGCCGCCGAAGCTGGAATGGGACATCCCCGACGAGCCCATATTATTCAACAAGGCTTCGGGCACCTACTGCGGTCCCAACGACCCGATTCTCTACAGCCCTAAAATGAGCAAGCTCGACTGGGAGGTTGAATTGGGCGTTGTTATCGGCAAGCCCGCACTGAATATTTCCAGGGAACAAGCGCTGGATCATATGCTGGGCTACACCTTGGTCAACGATGTCTCCGAGCGCGGAGTCAATACACCCTTGACCGACTACCCATTGGACACCTGGAACGCGGTTGCGACGCATGGGCACAGTGGAAGAGATTTCTGCCATGGTGGGCTGGATGTGCAGCGAGGAATGTTCTTACACCACCGGTGCTGTGTTCGACCTGTCAGGTGGACGGGCTACCTACTAAACTGCCAATGTTGTAGGTCTTGCCAACACGGGGAGCCCTCAATTTGTGTATCCACGATTGATAGCAGAGCGGTGTTCAATAAACGCTGTGGGTTGGGCTATCACAAGATGGGAGTCAAGAAGAAAACGTTCAATAAGCTGAAGAATTTCCGAGCAGGTGTTGAAGGTAATATCTCCGAGCTCAAGCG
>Ga0209187_1000669_pt1 | contig 53219 bp, 39 predicted proteins | sample BantaG_FD_187430 | JGI IMG/M metagenome (GOLD analysis project Ga0209187, IMG submission 187430) | Marine algal microbial communities from Bantry Bay, Ireland - BantryBay_4 metaG (SPAdes) (version 2) | ecosystem: Host-associated > Algae > Red algae > Unclassified | place: Bantry Bay, Ireland...
TACTTTCCTTTTTTCCATATCTTGCAGTGGGTGTTTAAGGTGTTTGTGAATTTTGATTTTGTACCTTAAAGTTACAAATTCCCTTAAACTCCCGTTTTTATTGCAGCAGGTAATTTGTCACGCACTCATATTAACTTGTGTGACAGCATATTATTTGGAAGCGTTTTCTTTTTTTAATCTTAGGAGACAGCTTCTGATGATTTAAAATTTACTGCACCCGTTCGTAATGACAACAGCCGGGTAGTTTTTCGTAGGTGGCTTGCTCGGCTTTGGCGGTTTTGGTATCATGACCTGATTTGGCAATTGCTTTTTCGATCGTTTGTTGTGAAACTTTCGCAGTGGCGGTGACCGTCAATTGCTTGGTTTCTTTATCCCAGGTCGCCGACTGAACTCCATCCATTTTCTTGGCCGCATGCTCGATGCGGGCCTGACACATCCCACAATTTCCGGCAACAAAAAACGCCATCGTTTGGGTTTCCGTTCCTGGTGCCACGTCGGCGGATTGATCAGCCGTGGTTTCGATCGTTCCGTTTCCTCTCTGGATTGAAACCACAACGGGTGTATAGCCCGCCTTTTCTACCTGTTTTTCTACCTGCACGATCGTTAGCGCCTTTTCTGCCGGATAATTGAAATTCATGATGCCCGTTTCCATTTCAATTTTCACTTTTTTAATTCCTTTTAATTCTTTAAATTTCTTTTCTAAACCATAAGCACAGAACGGACACCCAAGTCCTTCTACCCGAACGGTAAACTGATCGATGTCTTTAGATTGAGCCATCAATGGATTAAATAAACCTGCGAACAGGATGGCAATAAATACGATTATAATATTTTTCATTTTATAAAATTTTAAGACGTTATTTAAAAAACATATCTCGTCCCCAGAAACACACTGAATGTTCGTTTTTCCAATTCTGAAATAGTTTGGACCAGAGGAAATTGTATGGCCGCTTCGACGGTCACTTGCCCTCTGGCGTATTGAATACCTTGTGCATATAACAACATGTACTCATTCATAGAAGTGAACCAGCTATTTTGATATTCAAAGTATAAGTTGATTTGTTTTACTGGATAAATTGAAGGTAAAAGAGGCAATCCAAAACCAAGTTTATAGCGCAATTCATCCAGATCACTGGAAGGACTTACATTAAAACCCAGTTCGTTAGAAATACCGTATTTGATGCTTTCGTATCCAGCGACCACGCCAAAATATCCGTGATAATCGCCGGTGCTAATTCCATCTACCCCCAGTGCTTTTCCGGTCGGCAGGGTTTGTAAAGTTTTAGCGACCACGCGGAATGTTTTACCCATTCCATCTTTTTGATAAAACTGATATTTTGCCAATAATTCTACATCTCCCAATGCCTGTCCACTACCTCCATCTTGAAAGTTGTAACTCACTAGCGGTAGATGCACAGCTACCAAAGAATTGGAAGTCGGCAAATAATGAATCATCAATGGAGCTTTTACAAAAGTTCCCGTGGATGTTTTTCTAATTTCGGTCAACGATTTTATTATCCAGCTACCAGCGCCTAACATGATCGGCTTGTCCGCGGTAATTGGAGGTCCTTGCGCAGCACTCTGAACGCTATACAAAAGCAAGAATAATAAAATCATCAACCATTGCTGATTTTGCATATTTTTCTTTGACTGTAAATGAAGAATGTAAGTACAGGACAAAAATCCTGAAAGATAAATTTTCTAAACACAATGGCAGTCAGTTACAAAGAATTTACATTTTCCCTTTGGAAAATCCTTTGTGGCTTTGTGCCTTTGTGGCAATTTATTTTGTCCGGTATTTAAATAAAACATGATTCCGTTTGCCAGGCAAACAAAGACACATTATTACCATTAAAAACAGCAAAAGTTATAAAAGGAAAGACTGAATAAGGACGGGTATATCCTGATCCAGTAAGGGAGGAATATAGTTTAGATGAGGAATAATAAGTTTTGCCAGATCAAGGTGTTGATCCGTAAAAAAGACGGCCACAAAAGCGGAAATAAAAGTAATTTGAGTTTCGGTCAGCTGCTCGGCTACGACCTTTTGGGCATCCGTATCGGGAGATACTACAATGCTTTTATTAGAACAACATTTATTAGGAAGATCACTTGTTTTTTCTTCCCCAGAATTGGTGGAATGACAAGCCATTTTCTTTTTGGAACAATGACTCTTTTCCGCTTTTGCGTGACAGGATTCAGCAGTACCAAAAAAGCTAAAACTTTTGAGGTCTCCCTGACAATAATGTAGGTCCAAAGAGAGTCCCGTTGAAGACAGCAATAACATGAATGCCATCAACAAAGAAGAAATTTTAGCTATTTTTCTAAATTTTATCACGATGCGAAGATAACGATATTTTTGGTAAATTATTATACTGATATTTCACTACTAACCAGTTCCGCCACCACTCTACCGCTAGCCATCGCCGCGTTCAGAGAGCTATTCGCCAGGTAATCACCACAACAAAATGTGCCCGGTGCCAGGGTAACGGTCGCCCTGGAAGGTTGGTATTTCAGGTCATTTACCTTTGGTAAGGCTTTTTTGATATGGAACATTTTCAATAAATTACCCGTCTCAATTTTGCAATGCGTGGCTAATTCTTCTTTAACCTGTTGTACCATATCTGCCGCTGAAAGTTCGTGATTTTTAACGACGGTCACCGAAAGGATGGTTTCATTTTTAGGATCATTACTTCCCAGTAAATCCGTGAGATAATGAAAGTTATTGACCATCGTTTTTTTACCGGGCAAGAGTCCGATAATCGGATCGTTCATTGCTGACTCCGAGGATTCAAAATATAAATTATAACAGGATTTCCACGCGCTTGGTGAAATATCTTTTTTGGGAAAAAATAATGCGGGATCCGTTGCGATGATAAGTTGCTCCGCAGATAAGGTTTCTCCCGATTCTAAATAAATAGTATGATCTTCGATCCGATTGACCACGGTATTAAACCGAATTTCAGTCCGTTTTAGTTGTTCGGCCAAGTGATCAGGAATGGCCTGCATTCCTTTGCGAGGAATGGCCGCGTGCCCCGTCCCAAACATTTTATAAACAAATTCAAACATTCGGCTGGAAGTCTCCAAATCTTCCTCCAGATAAATACCCGCAAAAAACGGCTGAAAAAAGTCTCGAATCATTTCTTCCGAGAATCCATACTTTTGTAAGTAGGCTAAAGTCGTTGTTTCTGGTTCCGTAAAAATATCCTCTAGACTTTTCTTTTTAACCGCTAATGATAGTTGTAAAATTAGTCGTTTGTCATTTACTGAACCAACGTCCGCAAAAGTAGTTGGCCAGAGAAAAGAAACATCCCGTAATGGATCGCCAATTTTTTCCATTTTACCATTTTTAAAAATAACGCTACCCGGTAGAAAATGCAGTAGATCTAATTTTTCATAATCAAGGTACCGTTGCGCCTCCGGATATTCGGTCAGTAAAACCTGAAATCCGTGATCGACGGGAAATCCGTTCAGTTCGTCAGATTTTACCCGTCCACCAACCCGATCGGTCGCTTCGAGAATAGTCGGTGCGTATCCTGCTTTTTCTAATTCAATTGCGGCCACTAATCCGGAAACGCCGGCGCCAATGATGATAGGATTTTTCATAGTTTTTAAAATAATGAATATTGAATGTCGGATATTGAATATTGAATTGGTTCGCAGCGTCTATTTTTTTATTTGACTAAGTCTAACAATTAGGCGACGGCGAAATTAATTGAAGTTTTTGGTTATGAAATTATTTGATTTTTGAGTTCTTTAAAATACTCTTTATAAATTTTCTTACGCGGATAAAAACCCAAAAATATTGCGGGGTATAATAGCAAAGATAGGATAAAGTTACTTCCCGAAAAAGTAATATCGTCAACGATCACCGAATTTTGCTCATCCACCTTTTCTACAATATGGCGATGCGTCCACGTAGCGAGCGGCCAGGGGAGTTTTACGCCCACGTCCACAAACCAGGCTCGCTGATCGGTCACCTGATCTTCCACAATATCACTGATCCACTCTGCCTTTATCGGACTGTGAAACTGGATATGGACTTTATCTCCTTTCTGAGATCCGGTAAATTCCTTGATTTCCATCTCTCCGACGGGTGGTTTGAGGGCTTCGAAAAGGCGGCGGTCGAAGGCGGCCATGACCTTTTTATAGTTGCCGGGGACGGGTGTTTTTAATATTATATTCATTGTAGTTCGATGTTTGGTATTAAAACAGATAGAGAGTGAAATTGTTGATTGGGAGTTGGTGGCGATATGAATTAAAATAAATCGTCCATCGTCAAATTATTTTGTACCAAACCTCCTCCGTGCTTTCCTTCCTCCACCCCGAATGTTGTAATAAAGGTAATGAAGATGGCCTTTTTAGTTTGTGTAGCAGATTTAAAAATTTGAATTTTTGAGCGCAAATTTTCTGCATCGGCTTTATCGATTTTAAAAGTGTTGATGGAAAATTTCATTTCACAAAGATTAATCACTTGGTCTCTACGATCAATGACGAGATCTATTTGTGCTTTTTTTTCATCATGGGTACCCACCCAAGCAGTAGACCGAGTTTGAATCCCGCTAATACCGAGTGCCTGTTTAATTTTGTCTAAATGTGCCAAACAAACTTGTTCGAACGCATAGCCACTCCACGCACGAACTTCAGGATTGTCAATAGCACTCAACCAGAAATTTTTATCGAGGTCACTGCTATTTTTAATAAATCGAAGATAGAAAAAAGAGTAAAAATCAGAGAGCTGGTAAAGTACATATCTGTTATTTTTTCCGAAGGCGGGATATCTTCGGATGAAGCCACTCGCTTCTAATTCTCGCAAGGTGTTAGTCGCCGTGCCTCCATCCGAAAGTTTTGCCAAACGGAGCAAGGCGGGACGTTCTAAGCCTTTAGCAGTTGTGGCTAATGCTTCGATAATTGCCTGATGTCGGCTAGCATTTTTAAATAAAGATGGATACAAGTTATTATATTCTCTACGTAGCATTCCACGGGGCGTAAAACACAAGTCATTGATATTTTGTGTTACACTTTTGGCAGAGTCAATCATTTCCAAATAAAAAGGAATACCGCCAAGTGCCATAAATAGTTGGATAATTTGATAGCGGTTATAACTGGCAGATTTATTCTTTAGAAAAGTTTCACACTCTGATAAGCTAAATGGTTCAAGTGCTAAACGGTGGGTCACTCGGTTGTGCAGCCCACCATGATTGTTTATCAAGTTATTAATCATCCAGGAAGCGGCGGACCCACAAGTAATTAAAATTACATCATCCCTTGCACTTGCCCAACTGTTCCAAAAATGTTCAAGTGCCGGAATAAAGTTAGAATTGGGATAATCCAGCCAGGGTAGCTCGTCCAGGAACAAAACTTTCCGTCCTTTTTCTTCCGCTTCCAGGGCACTCATCAAATATTGAAAAGCCTGAAACCAATCTTGTGGAACTCTCTTATCTTCCAACCAGGGAAAATATCTGATTAAACCAGCATAAAAACTGGTCAATTGTGCGGAAAGATCAACATTGGCTATTCCGGTAATATAAAAGTTGAATTTTCCTTTAAAAACGTTACGAATCAGGTAAGTCTTACCAATTCTCCTTCGCCCATAAAGAACAACAAAAGATGATTTATTGGCCTTTTCTAAAGATTGTAATATTTGTATTTCTGCTTTTCTGCCGACCATTGCGCTGATTTTAGCATTAAAATTAGCGGTAAGATAGTCAAATACTGCGATAACCGCTGAATATTTCTTATTTTTTAGCGGTTATTTTTAATTTGTAGTTGATGCTGGAAATGGTTTTAATTTTATTTATGGAATACTTGGTCTTCTTTTAACAGTAAAATTGACTGTATAAAATATTTTAAAAAAAATTGTTTTTTATTTTTAATAAATAAACTATTTATTATATTGCACCCAGGTTGTCTTGACTAGTACAGTATACAGTCTTCAGTCTATAATCAAACTAAGGTATTTCATTTAAAATCGGGCTAGCATATCTATCCTCTTTGTGAGTAACAAACAGATATGAATTGATCATATACTGTTATCTGCTTTTGTTTCTTTGACAACATATCTGTATTTTAATTTATTCCAATTTTTGCTTTTACCAATTAGAAAAATCAGATTACCATATTCATCCATATTCCCTTCTCTATTCGAAATTTCAAGCCATTTGATGTATATTTCATCAAATCCTTCTTGACTAAACTCAGGAAATTTATTTTCTGATAAATCCCAATATTTTGAAAAATCTGGATTGGATAGTTTCTTTTCTATTATCTGTTTAATACCAATGAGATTCAATAGGGCTTCCAATTCTTGATCGTTATACAGAGCCACAGATTGAAAATCAGGAAATGAATCTACAAAATCATCTATTTCTATACTAATCACAGTTTTAATAATTTGTTAATTGCACATAACTATCTTTTTATTGGATAAATTCCTACACCACCTGCAATCCCCCAACCTGCTCAACCTGTCTTGGCTAAAAGCCATAGATCCGCCTCGTCCGCTCCTTCAAAAAAGCAATCACTTCCTCATCCGATTTATAAACATTGTTAATATTCACAAAATTACTCGCCAGCTTATCGTAGCGTTTTAACATCAGCCACAACCATACTTCCTGAAAATCCATTCCCACAAAAACAATAGCCTTGCTTTCTACGTATTTATCTTTATTTTTTATAAAATCAGTCGGCATATCCGTCCAGTGTCGATGTGGACTAAGGTGGTGACCGATATGATAACCGTCGTTAAAACAACGGCGATTGTAAAGACTATTAATACAAGTAATACTGTTGCGGTAGTTGTTGGCCGGATCGTTCGCATCAATAAAAGCATGCTGTCCCCAGTTACCAGCCATCATCGAAAACCGGATTAAAATAAAAGGAATAATAAAAACAATCATCGTCGCCTGCCAGCTAATAAAACAAAGTACACCCGCTAATAGCAAAAAACTAAATTCTCCGCGCACGACTCTTTTAATAAAATCAGAACGTTCTCTTTTTTTAAAATAATTAATTAATTCCAATACCCCAATAAAAAGAAAAACACCAAAATAATGCATAAACCCACGGAAGCTATCCCGCTGGTATTTCATGGTAGAAGACTTATCTGCCTCCAGGTTATTTTCCGCGTGGTGCATTCCGATGTGGTGACTAAAATAAGTTTCGGGCGACTGCCCCATAAAAGGTCCCAATACCCAGGGAATATAGTGGTTCCCCCAATTATGCTCGCGCTTGAAAAATGGCCGATGACTCGTATTATGTAACATCAAGGTATAAGGTCCCAAAAAATAAATCATCATTACCAGATAAAAAATCGCCGCCCCTCCCCAGTACCATCCCGTGAGCAAATTGGTAAAAAGTAAAATAGCAAAAGGAATCTGAATAAAAGTGATCTGCAGACAAAGCCAGATAAAAGGAAGGTCACGCTCATCCCGAATTAGACGCAGAAAAAATTGCTCCAGTCCGTTGTAACTGGTTTTCTTTTCAAAGGTAGGATCCGTTATTTTCTCGAGTGCGACCATGGTGGCGGGTTATTGAGTTTTGAATTGTTGGTTTTGAGTTTGGGTATGCCTTAATTTTGATTACCAAAACTCAAAGTTCTTTTTATTTTATAGGCGAAATAAGAGCTTAAAAGTAATAGGAAATTTAAATGCAAAGATAGGGAAAAACAGTTAAAGAAAGATCGGTTCGGCTGCTTTGAAGATGTCAGTACAGCGTAAAAAGACGGACTCTTTTTCATCCAGAATCTTGGGTAAGGAAATATTTCTAAAATCGTAGCGTAAAAACGGTTCCTTCTTCCGGCTCTGAAATTACGGCCAGACTCCCCTTGTGCATTTGCATGATCTGCCGAGAGAGGCTCAGTCCAATCCCAGAACCCTCTTTTTTGGTGGTAAAGAAAGGCATGAAAATTTGTCCCATTTTTTCTTCGTCAATACCCGGCCCGTTGTCTACCACGCGGATAACGGGCGATTGATTGGAGAGCCGTTCGAGTCGTAGTACAATTTCCGGATCGGGTTGTTTTTGTTCTCCGGCAACAGCTTCGACCGCATTTTTTACCAGGTTAATTAAGACCTGTTCGATGAGTCCTGGGTCGGCTTCGAGGAGTACTGGCTTTTGGGGTAATACTATTTTAAAATCAATTCCTTTTTCGGAAAAAACCGGACGAAATAATATCTCTATCCGTCGGAGCATTTCTCGCGCGTCTACCGTCTCAAAGGTAGGCAACGGAACGCGCGTCAGATTACGATACGTCTCGGTGAATTTCAGGAGGGCCTCGCTTCTACGATTGATGGTTTTTAGAGCCATGCGAATGTCTCCTAATTCCTCCTCGGTGAGTTGTTCGTCTTCCCGAAGCATACTTGCCATCGTGGTTGCAAGGGAAGAGATCGGAGTGACGGAATTCATGATTTCGTGGGTAAGCACACGAATTAATTTTTGCCAGGAAATGAGTTCCTGCTCTTCCAGTTCTCCGTGAATATTCTGTAAGGAAACTAATTTAAACGCATTATTTTTCATTTTAAATTCTACCGCCTGTAATGACAACTGCAACAGCTCGTTATCTACATTTATCTTTACCAGTTCGCGATCTCCATGTTCCAGATTTTTAATGGTATCAAATAAAACGTCATCCACTTGTTTCAAATAATACACATCCAGTAAATATGGCTTTTTTAAAATTTCCTTTAGCCGTTTATTCATCAATACCACCTTATCATTTTCATCAAAACACAATAATCCTACATCTACATTTTCTACAATGGTTTGTAAATAATTATGATTCGCTTCCTGTTCGGAGCGAATATTTAAAAACTTCTGATTGATTTCATTAAAGGCTTCGTAAAGTTTCCCAAAAGTCTTCCCTTTATGATGACCAGAATAGGTGGCAGAAAAATCCTCGTACTTGATACCGAGCAGAAAAGAAGTAAAATCACGATTGGTCTGATCGACGTATCGAACAATCTGCCAAACTACTCCAAACAAGATTAATATTAAAATAAAAAGGGTGACGTAATGGTCGGTATATTGATAAAAATAAATAATAGCCAACACCAACCCAATCAGCAGGAGCAAACGTAATAATAGGTTGAATTTAAAATTTTTTAGCATTTTTTTAGTTGTTGAGGCGCTGCGCTTGTTGAATAGTAGGAACTGCACCTCAAGAATCATACAGCTTCAACGATAAAAGTGCTCAACAAGCGAAGCGTTTCAACACCTCAACGCGAAGCGCCTCAACACCTCACAAACTATGTTTCTCCATCCTGCGATACAACGCAGCCCGCGTAATTCCAAGTTCCAGAGCTGCTTTGCTGATATTTCCTTTATGTTTGGTAAGGGTTCTCTTGATGGCCCACTGTTCCAGTTCTTCCAGATTAAAATTTTCTATGGCGGCAGTTTGGTCGGCTTCGTTGGGTTTTAAAAACATAAAATCTTCCGGCTGTAAAGAATTTTCTTCACTAAGAATGACCGCCCGTTCGACCGCGTGTCGCAATTCTCGAATATTCCCTGGCCAGGGATATTCTAGCAATTTTCCTTTAGCCTTTGCAGAAAGTTTTAATCCTGATTTTTGATACTTCCGTGAAAACAGATTTAAGTAATGTTCACTTAACAAAGTAATATCGGCTCCTCTTTCGCGCAGGGCGGGCAATAACAACTCTACCGTATTTATTCGATATAACAAATCCTGTCGAAAACGACCTTCCTTTACCATCTCATAAAGTGGCATATTAGTCGCACAAATTAATCGGATATCCACCTCTTGAGATTGACTGGATCCCACCTTTTGAATTCTTCTATTTTGTAAAACAGTTAAAAGCTTCGCCTGCAGCGGTAGCGACAAATTACCTATTTCATCCAAAAACAAGGTACCTCCCGAAGCTACTTCAAAGCGGCCAGCCCGATCCTGATAAGCATCCGTAAAGGCTCCTTTAACGTGACCAAACAATTCACTTTCAAATAAAGATGCTGGTATCGCCCCCAAATCCACACTGATAAAAACTTCCTTCGACCGGGGAGAAGCTCGGTGCAAAGCTCGGGCAATGAGTTCTTTTCCCGTTCCATTTTCTCCGAGAATTAAAATATTAGCATCCGTTTTTCCAACTTTATCGATGGTTTTAAAAACCTTCTTCATGGGTTCCGATTCACCGATAATTTCTGTAAAAGATTGATCAATCGTATCAGAAAGTGCTTTTTGTTTCTGTTCTAGTTGATTGACCGTTTTACGGGTTTTGTTAAGTTCGTAAACCGTCAAAATAGTGGAGAGTAATTTTTGGTTGCGCCAGGGTTTTTCTACAAATTCAATCGCACCCAGTTTGATGGCTTCTACCGCCAAATCAACATCCGCAAAAGCGGTGATCACGATCACGCTCGCATTGGGTTTGAGTTCTAGAATTTTTTCCAGCCAACGTAATCCGTCGTTTCCGCTGGTCTCCCCTTTTCGATAATTCATATCCAAAAGAATCACGTCATAGTCTTCTTTACGCAGCAAACGAGGAATAAGATTTGGGTTGTGTTCTGTATGCACTAGTGCAACCTGGTTACGTAAAAACATCCGAAGAGATAAAAGAATGTCCTCTTCATCATCGATGATTAAAACTTTCGCGGCTGAGGCCATATTTTCATTTTTGGTAGTTAGTAATCGTTTTCGTCTAGTACACTTAAATATGCCTTATTAGATACAGGACACAAATAAAAGTGAAATTTATTGAGTCACAAAGATGCAAAGACAGATAGTTTTATTCGTTTATAATAACTATTGACTTGTGTTACAACATATTATTTGAAAGCGTATTCTTTTTTGAATTTTATAAGTCAGCCTCTTTGTAGTCATCGTTTTTTCTACTAAGCTCTTCTGTCGCAATTTTTAGGTGCTTTTTCTTTATGCCCATCGGCTTGTAACCGAGACAGGCTTAGTGTCTTGGTGGCAATCATAAGTTTTAACATTCTTTTACAAAGACCACAATCTAATGAATTAGTTGCAAAAAAATGTTCATTAACGAACACTTTCCGTCCATTAATGAACGCTCAATTATTCAAATTATAAAAATAAATTAATTCAACTAACTGTATATCAATACCTTACATTTCTGGCATACCCATTGAAAAGAAGAAGATAAATCGAACAATTAATTCCAAACTTATGGATAAGAAAATAGAAAAGAAAAGATTTCCACTCAAAAAAATCATCCCGGCAATCCTGGCCATCGGGGTACTTGTCTTTTTGGTGTCCGCTATTTATCAAGATGCGGGTACCAGCCGGCTAAATGTGGACAAAGAACGGCTCCTGGTTGATACGATTCAAACCGGACCTTTTCAGGAATTTACGCCCATCACCGGAGTTGTACAACCCATCAAGACGGTTTATATCGGTGCGCTCGAAGGTGGACAGGTCGAAGAGATTTTTGTCGAAGACGGAGCTTTTGTAAAAAAAGGGCAACCTATTTTACGGCTTTCTAACTCGGATTTACAGATAAGCTACTTAAATCAGGAAGCCAATATTGTTTCTCAAATCAATCAGATTCGTTCCAGTAGTATTATGATGGAAAATCAGAGTTTATCACTACAGGAACAAGCCCTCGACGCGGACTACCGACTCATTCAATCTAAAAGAAAACTGGATCGAAATCGGGATTTAGTAAATGGCGAGATTATTTCTAAAGTTGAATTTCAGGAAAATCAGGATGAATTTGATTACTTAAAACGTCGTACCCAACAACTGAAAAAGAACCTCGCAAAGGATTCAATGTTTCAGGATTTTCAAGCTCAACAAATGGCGACGACCCTGGATTTAATGGAAAGAAACCTGGCCATTTCCAAGTCCAGTTTGGAAAATCTAATCGTCAAAGCACCCATCGACGGACAACTTTCTTCCCTTGATAAAGAGATCGGAGAGTTAATTGCCAAAGGAGAAAAAATTGCTCAAATTGATTTACTGAATAATTTTAAAGTACGCGCCCGAATTGATGAGTTTTATATTTCCCGAATATTTCCCGGACAAACGGGCTCCTTCAAATTTGCCAACGAAATCCATGAACTGGTTATCAAAAAAATCTATCCCGACGTGACCAACGGTTCTTTTGAAGTTGACCTGATATTTACGGGTACTCCTCCAAAAACAATAAAAAGAGGTCAAACTGTAAGTATCCCGCTTTCTCTGAGTAACGAAACGCAGGCCGTCCTGCTCGAACGGGGCAGTTTCTACCAAACCACCGCCGGAAATTGGATCTACGTACTCGATCCTAAAACCAATAAAGCGTATAAAAAAGAAATTAAAATCGGGCGCCAAAATCCCAAATATTACGAAGTCGTACAGGGCCTTAAACCGGGTGAAATTGTGATCACGAGTAGCTACGAGAATTTTAATGAGAAGGATGAATTGATGCTGAAGTAGATGCGCGGACTTAGTTTTGGGAAAACCGCGAGCAAGCAAAGCGCAAAGCAAGTTTTCTTAAAACGGCTCGAATAACCCACTAATTAACTAATCCACCAATTAACTAACAAACTAATTAACTAACTAACAAATGATTCGAACCAACAAACTCAAAAAAGTCTACCGAACCGAAGAAATTGAAACTACGGCTCTTAACGAAGTAGACCTGCACATCCAGCCGGGAGAATTTGTCTCCATCATGGGACCCTCTGGTTGTGGAAAATCTACCCTCTTGAATATTCTCGGATTAATCGATAATCCAACTGGTGGTGAATACTTTTTCCTCGACGAAGAGGTCAGCAAATATTCCGAGCGACAACGGTCTAATTTGCGGAAGTACAACATCGGATTTATTTTTCAAAGCTTTAATCTAATCGACGAACTCAGCGTATACGAAAACGTGGAACTGCCTATGTTATATACAAAAGTACCTGGTGCAGAGCGAAAAAAGAGAACCGAAGAACTCCTGGAAAAAATGAATATGATGCACCGTAAAAACCACTTTCCACAGCAGCTTTCCGGTGGTCAGCAGCAGCGTGTTGCCGTTGCCCGAGCCATTGTCAACAATCCAAAAATAATCCTCGCGGATGAGCCGACGGGTAACCTGGACAGCGCTAACGGAGATGACGTAATGAAGACGCTCGCACAACTAAACCAGGAGGGAACCACCATCATCATGGTAACACACTCCGCCTATTGTTCCGAATTTGGGAACAGAGTTGTACGACTGCTCGACGGACAGATTGTGAGCGAAAATACGATTGCGAAGTATCGAATTTAAGTTTTCAAATAAAGCTATTAAAACCAATTTCCTCCATTATCAAATCTTTCATCATGATAAAACATAATCTGCTCTTTCTCTACCGATCTGCCTTAAAGTATAAAGGGACTTTTGCCTGGTCTACTATTGGATTTCAAGCGCTTCGTGCTGCTAGTGTCAACCCCGTAGATAGTTTAAAAAATAGTTAACTAAAACCAAAAAACCATGCTTACTCATTATCTAAAATCCGCCGTTAGAAATTTACTGCGACAAAAACGTTTTTCGTTTATTAATGTTTTTGGTTTGGCACTCGGAATGGCGATCTGTTTGTTGGTCTATATTTTTGTAAACTATGAAACCAGTTTTGAAAAGTCCTTTCCCGATTACGAAGACATTCACCGATTGACGGCGTTATTTTCGGATGATGAGGCAGAAGAATGGTTAGCTGTTACTCCTTACCCCCTGGCTCCGGCAGTTGCGGCGGAGGTACCGGAAGTGATCGCTGCCACTCGATTAGAATCAGCCTGGAAAGAAACACAGTTTAAGTACAATAATGTTTCCAGTTACTTCGATAGTTATGCGTACGTAGATACCGGCTTTTTTCGGGTATTCTCTTATGAATTTACGGCGGGGAATGCGAATACTGTACTCACTGCCCCTAACGAGATCGTCCTAAGCGAAAAAATGGCTACCCAGTTTTTTGGAAACCAAAACCCGATGGGACAACTGATCAACTTTAATAATGATCGGGATTTAAAAGTAGTAGGAATTTTTAAGAAACCGGCGAACAAAAGTCATCTTGATTTTGATATTTTTATTCCGTGGAGAAATCGAAAAAGTGGAGTAACCCAGTGGAATAACATGCTCAATTATTATAGTTATGTAAAATTGCATTCCGATACAAACATTAAAGATTTTGAAGAAAAAATGAATCAGGTGGTACAGGCCAGATTCAAATCCTCCTTGACCACCGAACAAATAGCTGCCAGTTCGCCGGAGGATCTACTAGCTGGGGTTATTTATGCCAGCCAACCCATCAAAGACATTCATCTCCATTCACATCTCGATGGAGAAATCGGAGCCAATAGTTATAGCTTTTATATGTACATTTATGTACTCGTAGGATTCGCTATTTTATTTATTGCTATTATAAATTTCACCAACCTCTCCACGGCTCGTTCCGCCAATCGCGCCAAGGAGGTAGGCGTAAGAAAAGTGGTAGGCGCCAGTCGCTGGGAGTCATCGGTTCAGTTTTTAATCGAATCTGTTTTACAAAGTATTATCGCTTTACTCGTCGCTTTTCTCCTCGCGGAAATCATGCTCCCCTATTTTAATAATTTACTGGGTTTGGATTTAACGATTTTGGAAAGTAGTCCATTTTTAATTATTGGATTTGGAATATTATTAGCTATTTCAGTAGGACTGATCGCCGGCATCTACCCTGCCCTCTTCCTCTCTGGTTTTTCTCCCATTAAAGTACTGACAGGCGACTTTTCCAAGAGTAGAGAAAGTGCTCCTTTACGGAAAGGATTGGTCATTGCTCAGTTTTCGATTTGTGCTGCACTGATTTTATTTTTAGGAATTGTCTTCCAACAACTCAACTATATCACCAGCAAATCTCTCGGTTTTAATCCTGAGCAAATCATGGTGATTCCACTCCAAAACAGAAAGCTACAACTGGCCAGTGCTCAGGCAGAACTGACCAAAATACCAGGCGTCGAAACCATCAGTTTTGCCAATCAATTACCCGGCGAACAAATGGGTGGAAATCAGTACTCAATCGGAGATCGCAGTGCCATTCTGGATTTTAACCGCGTGGACGAAAACTTTATTGATGCACTCGATATAAAATTAACAACGGGTAAGTTTTTTACCAAGGCGGATATCCGTGATTCTGTCAAAAAATTTGTGGTCAACGAGTCTTTTATAAATTTTTTCAATATAAAAGACAATCCCGTCGGGCAACAGATTGCTGGTCAGGATGGCGTCATCATCGGAGTAGTCGAAGATTTTCACTGGAAAGGATTTAATGAATCTATCACTCCTTTTGTCATGCAAGAACTAGATGATCCCTGGCTTCCAAAAACCATTATAAAAATTAATTCCGAAAATCTCCCGCAGACCATCAAAGCCATTCAACAAAAATGGGAGACTTTAGAACCCGGATACCCCTTCCGATATTCTTTTTTAGACGCGGATTTTGGTGCTCTTTTCAAAGGCTACCAAAACTTTGGTAAAGCACTTGGCTTCATTACGCTATTGATCGTTTTTACCGCTGCACTTGGTCTCTTTGGTCTCGCCGCTTATACGGCCGAACAACGCAATAAAGAAATTGGCATCCGAAAAGTACTCGGTGCCAGTATCAGCCAAATTATGATTTTGATCACCAAAGATTTTATGTATCTGGTTTTAATCGCCTCGGTGGTCGCCCTTCCGATTGGGTATCTGATTGCCAAAAAATGGTTGACGAGTTTTGCTTATCAAACGCAGATTAGTGTATTCCCTTTTCTGGCGACCATTATTACCCTCGTAGTCGTGAGTTTACTGACGGTGAGCTGGCAGGCCTATCGCGCCGCGTCTATCAATCCAGTCAATGCCATTAAAGACGAATGAGGAAACTAAAATGAGAATGGGAATGACCACCGAATAATATTCCTCAATAACTGAAATCAATCCGATTCACATTCTAATTCTAATTCTAATTCCGATTCCCATTCTAATTCCGATTCACATTCTAATTCAAAACCTATGTTCTTCAACAATTTAAAAATAGCGTTTCGCACCTTATTAAAAAACAAAACCTACACCACGATTAACATCGTTGGTTTAATGGTCGGTATCGCTGCGGTGCTATTGATCTACCGAATGGTTAGTTACGAACTGAGTTTTAATAAAAGTTTTATTAATTATAATCGAATCGTACGAGTTGTTGGAACAGATCCTGGTGACGTGAGCGAGCAAAACCTCGGAGTTTGTATTCCCGTACCTGCTATGCTGGCAATTAGGAAGGATGTTCCACAATTCGAAAAAGTAGCCAGAATTCGAGAAACCTGGAACACACTAATCGTTCCGGGAGAAACAGAGGGAACACCCAAAAGAAAATTTGCTATGGGTCGGGATAACATCGCTTTTTTTGCTGACCCCGAATTTGATGATATTTTTAAACTCACCTGGTTAAGCGGAAATAACGTAGCCGCACTCGGCAACCCCAGTAATATCATGCTCTCCAAATCCTGGGCAGAAAAACTTTTTGACAACTGGGAAGATGCCACTGGAAAAGTGATAAAGCTGGATAATTTTATTCCACTCACCGTACAGGGAGTATTCGAGGACTTACCGAATAATACTGACTTTCCATTGACCTCCCTAATCAGTTATCCAACGCTGGAATTGAAACAATACCGCGAATACCTGGGATTATCCCCTGACGATAATTGGGGAAGCTGTAGTTCCAACAATCAGGTTTACGGGCTTTTAAAAGACGAAAATCAAATGGACGCAGCAAATGCAACTTTAGCCAAAATCGGTAAAGATAATTACGAACCTGCATCTAACGGAAAAAGAAAAACACACGAAATACAACCTTTTTCTACGTTGCATTTTAACTCAGAGCTGGGAAACTCTGGAAGAAGTGGTACTCCTTATGGCTCCATCAAAATTTTGATTTTCATCGGTATCTTGATCTTGTTAATTGCCTCTTTCAACTTTATCAATCTGGCTACTTCACAAGCCACCCAACGGGCCAAAGAAGTCGGTGTTCGCAAAACACTCGGCGGACGCCCCGCCCAACTCATGACGCAATTCATGAGTGAAACGGCTATCATCGTTGGTATTGCTGTTATTTTAGGTATGGTATTATCCGAATTTGCACTACCTTTATTACAGTATATTTCGGACGTACCATTGAGCCAACCTTTTTTGACAGAGCCAAATATTTGGGGATTATTAATTACTGTTTTCGTTGTAATAACACTTCTGGCAGGTCTTTATCCAGCATTCGTTTTGTCCAGTTATCGTCCAGTCGAAGCGCTTACCAAAAATATAAAAACCCGCAGTCTGGGTGGAATGAATTTACAACGGAGTTTGGTCGTTGCCCAGTTCGTGGTTTCGTCTATTCTGATTATTAGTGCCGTCATTACGATCAAACAACTGGATTATATCCAGCATCAGGATTTAGGTTTTAAAAAGGATTTAGTGTATATTTTTGGTATCAACAATGACAGCCTTTCCCTAAGCAAACATACTGTTTTAAAAAATAAACTGAATGCCGTATCAGGAATAACAGAAGTTTCCTTGAATAGTGACCAACCTCTATCGAATAACACCTGGAGTGGAAATTTCCGGATAGAAGGTCGCTCGGAGGATGAAACCTTCGAAACTTCTTACAAATTTGTGGATGATAATTATCACAAAACTTTTGGCCTTGAACTCCTCGCTGGAAAATGGCTCGCACCGTCTGACACCTTCCGCCAGGTGATTATCAACGAAACTTTTATTCGTAAGACAAAATTGGGCACCCCCGAAGAGGTCTTGCACAAGAAAGTTCGGGTCTGGGGTAAATATTATCCAATTGCTGGAGTCGTTAAGGATTTTCATACCCACTCTTTACACACGGCCCATCAACCATTAACCATGGCTAGCAGAAAGAGTCTCTACTGGCAAGCCGGCGTCAAAATGACTAATCAAAATATCCAGGGATCGCTCGCCAGTATCCAAAAGGTATTCGACGAAGTGTATCCCGAACAGGTGCTTGATGGAGGATTTATGGACGAAAGAATTCAAGAATATTACGAAGCCGAACAACGAATGTCTGCCCTCTGCAAAGGATTTGGATTCCTGGCTATCTTTATTTCCTGCCTCGGGCTTTTAGGTTTGGCCATGCACACCGCCGCTCGTCGCACCAAAGAAATCGGCGTAAGAAAAGTACTCGGTGCATCCATTACAAATATTGTAACTTTATTGTCCAAGGATTTTATTTTACTGGTCATCATTGCTCTATTTATCGCTATTCCGGTAGCCTGGTATATGATGTCTAAGTGGTTAGCAGACTTTGCGTATCACGTCGATTTACACTGGAGCATCTTTTTGATTGGGGGACTAGTCGCTATTTTAGTTGCTTTTATTACCGTCGGATTTCAGGGATTTCGCGCCGCGGTAGCAGATCCAATTCGGGCCCTCCGCGATGAGTAGCGTTCCCGCAGTCCGGGTGCGCGCACGCCCCAAAAGGGCTTTGCTTCCACCAGCCTGCGGGCTCCCTACTCGGCCCGACAATTTATTTGCCAGCAAGCAGGCGCACTCGAAGAAGCAAATAACTAATTTCCACATTCACATTCACATTCACATTCACATTCTAATTCACATTCTAATTCACATTCTAATTCACATTCTAATTCACATTCTAATTCAAAAGCTATGTTCTTCAACAATTTAAAAATCGCTTTTCGAACTTTAGTAAAGAATAAAACCTACACCACGATCAACGTCGTAGGCTTAATGATCGGCATCGCTGCGGTGTTATTGATCTACCGAATGGTCAGTTACGAACTTAGTTTTAATAAAAGCTTTGTGAATTACGACCGAATTGTTCGGGTCGTTGGCTCTGACCCCGGTGATGTGAGCGAGGAAAACCGCTCGGTTTGTACGCCCGTAGCTGCCATGCGGGCAATTAGAACCGACATTCCGCAATTCGAAAAAGTAGCCAGAATTCGGGAAACCTGGAACACACTAACCGTTCCCGGAGAAACAGAGGGAATACCCAAAAGAAAATTTTCTGTGGGTCAAAGTGATATCGCATTTTTCGTCGATCCCGAATTCGATGATATTTTTAAACTCACCTGGTTAAGCGGAAATAACGTAGCCGCACTCGCACAACCCAGTAATATCATGCTCTCCAGATCCTGGGCAGAAAAACTTTTTGACAACTGGGAAGATGCCACTGGAAAAGTAGTAAAGTTAGATAATTTTATTCCACTCACCGTACAGGGAGTATTCGAAGATTTATCAAATAACACCGATTTCCCTTTGACTTTCCTGGTTAGTTATCCAACGCTGGAACTGAAGCAATACCGCGGATATCTGGGATTATCCCCTGATGATAGCTGGGGAGGCTGTACTACCTATAATCAGATTTTCGCACTTCTAAAAGACAAAAACCAAACGGACGCCGCCAATGCGGTGTTAGCCAATGTCGGTAAAGACCATTACCGGCCTGAACCCAACGGAAAAAGAAGAGTCCACCAGATACAGCCATTTTCTATGTTACACTTTGACACAGAACTGGGAAGTTCTGCCGGAGATGGCACCTCCTACAATTTCATCAAAATTTTGATTTTTATCGGTATCCTAATCTTGTTGATTGCCTCTTTCAACTTTATCAATCTGGCTACTTCGCAAGCCACCCAACGCGCCAAAGAAGTCGGTGTTCGTAAAACGCTCGGCGGCCGACCCGCTCAACTTATGGCACAATTCATGAGTGAAACGGCCCTGATTGTCGGAATCTCAATTATCCTGGGTATGGTATTATCCGAATTTGCGTTACCATTATTGCAGTATGTTTCGGATGTACCGTTGCATCAGCCTTTTTTAACAGAGCCAAATATTTGGGGATTATTACTTACTGTTTTTGTAGTTATAACACTCCTGGCAGGTCTTTATCCTGCATTCGTTTTATCGAGTTACCGTCCGGTAGAAGCACTTACCAAAAACATCAAAACACGCAGCCTGGGAGGTATGAATTTACAGCGAAGTCTGGTCGTTGCCCAGTTTGTCATTTCTTCTATATTAATTATCAGTGCCGTCATCACCATCAAGCAACTGGATTATATTCAGGAGCAGGATTTGGGGTTTAAAGAAAATTTGGTGTACACTTTTAGTATCAACAGCGATAGCCTTTCCTTAAGCAAGCATACTGTTTTAAAAAATAAACTAAGCGCAGTATCGGGAATAACGGAAGTTTCTCTGAATAGTGACCAGCCCATGTCGTATAATACCTGGATTGGAAGTTTCCAGATAGAAGGCCGCTCGGAAAATGAACCGTTCAATACTGCCTTCAAATTTGGAGATGACAATTATGACCATACTTATGGCCTCCAGTTACTCGCGGGAAAATGGCTCGCGCCATCTGATACCTTCCGACAAATCATTGTCAACGAGACTTTTATTCGTAAAACAAAACTGGGTACACCCCAGGAGGCCTTGCAAAAGAAAGTCCGGTTCTCGGATAAATTTCTCCCAATCGTTGGAGTCGTGAAAGATTTCTATACGCATTCTTTACACACGGCCCACCAGCCACTAACGATGAGTACTTATCAGAATTCCTACGAAGAAGTCGGCGTCAAAATGAGCAGCCAAAATATCCAGGGATCGCTCGCCGGTATACAGAAAGTATTTGACGAAGTGTATCCTGAGCAGGTGCTCAATGGACAATTCATGGACGAAAGAATCCAAAAATTCTACGAAGCCGATCAGCGAATGTCTGCGCTCTGTAAAGGGTTTGGATTCCTGGCGATCTTTATTTCTTGCCTCGGACTTCTCGGGCTAGCCATGCACGCCGCCGCACGTCGTACCAAAGAAATCGGGGTTAGAAAAGTACTCGGTGCCTCCATAGTAAATATTGTAACTCTATTGTCGAAAGACTTTATTCTACTAGTCGTCGTCGCCTTATTCATCGCCATTCCAGTAGCCTGGTATGCAATGACTCAATGGCTGGCAGATTTTGCGTACCACGTCGATTTACACTGGAGCATCTTTTTGATTGGGGGACTAGTCGCTATTTTAGTTGCTTTTATTACCGTCGGATTTCAGGGATTTCGCGCCGCTGTAGCAGATCCAATTCGGGCCCTCCGCGATGAGTAGCGTTCCCGCAGTCCGGGTGCGCGCACGCCTTGAAGAGGCTTTGCTTCCACCGGCCTGCGGGCTCCCTACTCAGCCACACTCTTATCCTTAAAAACGCTAAAATTCAGTTACCAATGCTAAAAAATTATTTTAAAATTGCCTGGCGAAATCTTTTAAAACAAAAAGGTTATGCCATCATTAATTTGACCGGATTAGCCGTAGGACTTAGCTGTTGTCTAATGATCCTACTGTTTGTACAGGATGAAATGAGTTACGACCAGCACCACCCTGATCACCTCTATCGAGTTGGGACCATTTTTGAGATGGGGGATGTGACTAACAAAACGGGGATTTCCCCAGTTCCTTTGGGGCCAGCTATTTCCAAAGATTTTTCGGAAGTGGTAGAAGCCACCAGAATCTACCGGATTCCTTTCGTAGAAACCAACTTACTAAAATACGAAGACCAATCTTTTTTTGAAGACAAAGGAATTTACGCAGATCCTAATTTCTTTAAAATATTGTCGTACGATTTCGTAGAAGGAGATCCCGCCACGGCGCTTGATCAGCCCAACACGGTCGTCATCTCTGACAAAGTAGCTGCCAAACTATTCAACAAAGCCTCCGCCATTGGAAAAATTATCAATATTCAAAATACCGCGGACCAGCAAGACTACAAAGTAACCGGGGTTTTTAAAACGGGCATCCATCACTCTTACCTGGATGGCGATTTCTTTGCAGCTATCAACAGCGGAACCATCGGAAGAGAATACGGCCAACTTCAGGAATGGGCCGGACTCAATATTTGCCATACTTTTATCCGTCTAAAGCCAGACGTCGATCCACAAATTTTTGAAAACAAATTACCAACCTGGCTAAATGGCTACGCGGGCGCCAGACTGGCAGAAATAGGTATCCATAAAATCCATTTCCTTTTGCCCATCAAAGATATTTATCTAAAGAGTGAAGGAAGCAACTGGTTTGGCAATAAAGGCAATCTACGATATCTCTATCTGTTGTTAACTATCGCTGGATTTGTTTTACTAATCGCTTGTATCAATTTTATCAATCTGTTGACGGCCCGCGCCAGTCTCCGGGCACCCGAGGTGGGCGTACGCAAAGTCATGGGCGCTAATCGAAAAATGTTGATTCAACAATTTATGAGTGAATCATTCTTATACGCCGCCCTGGCCATCGGTATAGCATTTCTACTCAGCAGTCTATTGCTTCCATATTTTAATCAGTTTACTGGAAAATTCCTGAATTTCAATTCCTTATCCATCTCTTCCCTATTACTTTACATCTTCGCATTTCTTGGTATTACCACGATTATTACCGGTACTTATCCAGCCATCTATTTATCCGGATTTCAACCTGCCAGAATCATAAAAGATGATTTGGGTAGTCAGCTTTCTGCCCAGAAACTACGCAAGTTCCTTGTCGTTTTTCAGTTTATTATCGCCATTGGCCTGATTCAGGGGATACTCATCATTCAGGAACAATTCAATTTTATTGAAAACAAAAAACTCGGTTTTGACAAATCAGGAAAACTCGTAATCTCCTTAAATACCTCGACGGCAACGGATAATTATAATGTACTTCGACAACAATTCCTGAAAAATAAATATGTCCAGGCCGTTGGAGGTACCAGTAATCATCCGGGCATACAAAATTTGAGTGACTTTGGTTATTACCGGGAAGGACAATCTCCGGACGAAGCTATCTATGCCAGTAACCTTACTGTTTCTCCGGAGTATATGGAACTAATGGGTTTTGAATTAGAACAAGGTCGGCTATTTGACGTCCAACGAATGGCGGATACTTCCCGTACTGTGGTACTAACGACGTCAGCCGTTCAGAAAATGGGATGTAAGTCAGATGAGGTATTAGGAAAAACAGTTAAACTTGACTGGAACGGAAGTACTCATAATTTTACGGTCATTGGTGTGATCAAGGATTTTCATCACGGTTCGCTCCACGATCCCGTCTCTCCCCAAATTTTTGACTGGTCGCCCAACTGGCCCTACTTTTATATGGTTGCTGCGGTAGATACTCGAGACCTCCCTGATTTACTAGCTTCCCTGGAAGCAGATTGGAAAACTGTTTTACCCAACGAACCTTTTCAATATCATTTTCTGGACGAACAAATTCAAAAGGGATATCAGTCCGATCGACAACTCCGAAGTTTAATTACTTGTGGTGCTTTTCTAGCTGTTTTTATTTGTTGTCTGGGATTGTTAGGGCTCGCCACTTTTGCGACCGACCGACGCGGCAAAGAGATCAGTATCCGTAAAGTATTGGGTGCTTCCGTCACACAAATTGTCCGCTTATTATCAGTGGATTTTATCAAGCTGGTTTTACTAGCTGCCATTATTGCTACCCCATTTGCGTGGTGGATCATGAACCGTTGGCTGGACAATTTCACTTACCGAACAACCATTCCGTGGTGGATCTTTTTGGTGGCAGGATTCATCGCACTTTTAATTACCATGCTAGTCGTCGGCTGGCAAAGTGGTCGCGCCGCACGGCGAAATCCTGTGACGAGATTGAAAGATGAGTGACGCGGAAACGAATCCTGCTGCCGGCAGGCAGGCGCAATAGCGGATGGATAGAAAAGTTAGTGCCCTCATGGCATTGGTTTTTTTCCATGATTTTTTCGTATTGATTCTTTGTGTCTTAGATTCTTTGTGGCAATATAATTTTGTCCTGTACTCCAAAAAACATTAAACTATGATTACCAATTATTTTAAAATCGCCTTTCGAAAAATACGACAACACCGTTTATACGCTTTCATCAACATCCTCGGACTAACCGCCGGAATTGCGGCTGCTTTATTGTTGTTAAGCTGGACGTGGAGCGAAGTGGAGATGGATCGTTTTCACGAAAAGGGAGACCGATTGTATCAGGTGCTTTCTACTTTTAATATGCTGGGAAAGACCACAACCGTCGAACAAAATCCTTACTTACTCGTCGGCGAATTGATGGAGAATTACCCGGAAATAGAGGGAGCAACGGTCATGCGTTCCACCAGATTTGCCTTTGAACTGGGAGAAGAACGCAGCCTGGAAAAAGGCATTTACACAGACTCCTCTTTTTTTGAGATGTTTACTTATCCAATCCTGGCAGGAGATTATAAACCCATTTATAATAACCGATATCACATCGCTATTTCCGAGAAATTAGCCAAGAAGATATTCGGACATCAAGATTATTATAATATGATTGGGAAGAATATCAATATCTGGCAAAACCGTACTTACGAGATCGCTGCGGTGTATGCTGATCCCCCGCCAAACGCTAGCAGACAGTTTGACTTTGTTTTTGACGTGGCGGATCATTATCTGAATAATCCAAGGCAAATGCGCTGGTACACATTTAACGAAAAAGTATTTATTTTACTCCGACCAGGTGTAGATCCGTCTGATTTCCAAGAAAAAATTGCGCGAATCATTCCGCTCCTTGATGATGAAACAGAGGAGGATAGAACGACTTTGCAGTTACAAGCCTACGCCGACCATTATTTATACGGTCGCTTTGAAAATGGAGTAGTCGCCGGAGGACGGATTGACTATATTAAAATGATTTTATTCGCAGCATTTCTTTTGTTGAGTATCGCCTGTATTAATTTTGTTAATCTTACCACGGCCCGGGCCACTCGGCAAGCAAAAGAAGTTGGTGTCAGAAAAGTAATCGGAGCAACCCGTAGCAATCTGATATTCCAATTTTTAGCGGAAGCTTTGTTAACCACTATCTTTGCCATGATCCTGGCCATCATTCTAACCGAATTCTCCTTCGGATATTTTGCGCAGGTGACGGGACGCGATTTATCCTTTGCTTACAATCAACCCATTTTCTGGCTCATCCTGCTAGGAATTATTTTCCTGACCGGAATACTATCGGGTGCTTATCCAGCCTTTTTTCTTTCCAGCATTGGCATTCAAAAAGTATTAAAAAACAACTTGTTTCTTAAAGGTGGAATACTCCGAAAATCATTGGTGATTCTACAATTCACCGTTTCTATCATTCTCATTTTGGGAGCTTTAACCATTAAAAAACAAATTAATTATATTCAAAACAAAAATATTGGTATTAACCGCTCACATATTTTGTCTTTCAAAATGTATCAGCAGATGCACCGGAATCAGCCCGCTTTTTTACAAAAAATAAAGCAAATATCCGGTATAAAAAACTTTTCTCGACTTGATGTTTCTCCGATAAACGTTCAAAGTACCGTCACTAATCTAGCTATTAATCATCAGGACATCACGGCGGAAGAAATCGGTTATAGTGCAGTGGTTACCGATCATAATTTTAGAGAAATATTTAAGCCAAAATTGATCGCCGGAGAAGATTTTGTAGACTTTGGCGACCGAGATACGACTACCTTTTTGGTCAACGAAGCGATGGTACAAGCCTTTGGAATCGAAAATCCCGTCGGTACTCATTTACAAGCCTGGGGTGAATCGGGAACCATTGTCGGAGTCATAGAAAACTTTAACTTCCGTTCCATCCTCCACGAAATCACACCATTAGTTCTAGTAAATCGTCCAGAAGAAACCGAATTTATGTACATAGAAACAATTCCTGGAAAAGATGCAGAAGTATTAGCCGCCCTGGAAGTAATCCACAAAAAATTCGCGCCGTCCTTTCCGTTTGAATATAAATTTTTGGATGACCAATACGCTCAACTTTATGCCAACGAACAACATACCGGAATGCTCGCCGGATGGTTTGCCTTTATCGCGGTAGTTTTATCTTGTCTGGGATTATTGGGATTAATCGCTTTCCTGGCCGAACAAAAGTCCAAAGAAATCGGTATCAGAAAAGTACTGGGCGCAAGTATCGCAAATATCATTCAATTGCTATCGAAAGAATTTGTGCAACTTATTTTGCTCTCCATCATTATCGGTATTCCCATTGCGTGGTATTTTTTAAATCAATGGCTACAAAAGTTTGCCTACGCGACGACGCTTAGCTGGACGACCATCCTTTTGTCCGTTGGGATTTTGTTTACAATGATGATACTGACTGTCGGATTTCAATCGGTACGAGCTGCAACGGGTAATCCGGTGGAGGTGTTGAAGAATGAGTAGGATTTTTGTTTAGGTGTTTAATCGTTTATTTGTTTAACCGTTTAAACAAAAAAACGATTAAACGATTAAACACCTCAACAATTCAACCAAATATTAATTATCCATCACAGCATATTAAATACTTGGTAATTAGTTAAGTAATTGGTAACTTGCTGAACCTGATTTAATTTCAATTATAACTTTTAATTCATTGCTAGCATCCCGATACGACTTCGTGGTTATGATTACTAAAAGCATAAAATTTCTTTCTCTGTTTTCCTTTCTTTTTCCAATGCTACTCTCCGCGCAGAATTTGCTGGATCAGGGCAGTGACCTACCACTTTTTGTCGTGGATACCTATGGAAACGAGATTCCCAACGAGCCAAAAACGGAAGCCCACCTTGGTATCATTTTTAACGCAGAAAGCACAAATTTTTTAACCGACAATTACAATGTATACGACGGTAAAATCGGTATCGAAATCAGAGGAAATGGTACCACTAATCTTGACAAGGTCTCTTATCTTTTTGAAACGCAATTAGAAAACGGAGAAAACAACAATGTCTCGCTACTGGAATTTCCGAAAGAAAACGACTGGGTTTTATACGGTCCTTCTATTGACAAATCGCTACTGAGAAATGTACTGACTTATGATCTGGCGAGAGACATGGGATATTATGCCTCGCGCGTACAACCTTGTGAACTGGTCATCAACGGGAACTATCTGGGTGTTTATATTTTTATGGAAAAAATAAAAAGAGACAAAGACCGTGTAGACCTAACGAAGTTTGACGATCCAGCTATGTTGCCATCCGATGGTGGTTTTTTATTTAAAATTGACTCTTGGTGGAATCCCAGTATCGGCTGGCAAAGTGCTACGTATACCGTTGGAAATCAGGAACGAAAATGGAACTACCATTATCTTTATCCTAAAGCGGATGAAATTACCCAGGCACAAAAAACTTATCTTAAAGAGGTGGTAGATCACTTTGAAAATGAACTTCTTTCATTACAAGAGACCCGCAATTCAGCAGTTTATGATTTGATAGATGTAGAAAATTTTGCCGACTATTTTATCATTAATGAGTTCGCCAAAAATCCGGATGCCTATCGACTGAGTACTTACCTGTATAAAGATGCAGAGAGCGAAGACGGACGTTTAAAATTAGGCCCCGTTTGGGATTATAATTTCGGATTTAGTAATTACTGGAATTACGAGAATTTACCAAGCGGATGGGAATACGACAACAATTGGTGGACACCTCCCAGTCAAATTCCTTTTTGGTGGTCGGTATTAATGGAAGATCCTTATTTTGTAAATATAGTAAAAGACCGCTGGGCTTTTTGGCGCAATAGTGTAATTGATTGCGCAACTTTTACGGATCAAATTGACCATTGGGAGTCGCTGATCACACCAGCGGCGAATCGAAATTTTATCCGCTGGCCTATCCTGGGGCAAGCACATATTCTGAACTGGTACGTAGGAGATACTTACGCGGAAGAGGTGGACTATTTAAATGACTGGATCTGTCAGCGGATAGTATGGATGGATCAGGAACTGGATTATCTAGATACCACAATCCCGCCGAGGCTAGATGCTCAATCCTATACTATTTATCCCAATCCCGCTACGGATCATCTGATTATTCAAACACTGAACACCTTCCCAAGTAATTTACATACCGTTCGGATTTACGATTTGTATAATAAGTTGCACTGGGAGCAAGCGCTTGTTTCTCCACCAAATAGTAACAAGATTAATCTCCCGCTTCCCAACCTGACGACTGGCATTTTCATTCTGGAATTAAGCAATGCCAAAGGTAGCACGAGATGTAAATTTTTTGTTAAATAATTGCTATCTCTTTATTCTGCTATCTAAATATTTAAAATAATTTGTTTTAATAAGTAATTATTCCTATTTTTGAATTCTAATCGAGGATAACTATCAGGAATAGCTTATCCATAACTTCCGGGGCCCATCATTTTTCATTGGGTGACACTTCTGGAAAAAAGTGAGTAATAAAACATCATCATATCGTGAATTTCGGATTTCAATAAAAGTTGATACTGGCAATGCTTTGTCGAAAGCGAATACGAAACTGTTTACTCAATTTTTTAATCAATAGTTTATATCCAAATCAAAGGATACTAACCGAAAAAAGAACAAGGACTCCGGGAATATTTATGATCGTATTTTTCGTGAAAACGCGCGGACTATTTTTATTCCTCTAATTCAATCACAATTGAATATAGATATTACTCGGTACGAACCACTAGAGATAAAACTGGTCAAAACGCTGGAGAGAGAAGTTGATTTTCTGTATAAGATTTTTAATAAAAAGGGAAAACAAAGCATTCTCCATCTTGAATTTCAAACTAAAAATAATCAGGAAATGCTGGCTCGAATGCAGGAATACCACGCATTAATTTACCGACGACATAAATTACCGATTCGACATATCGTAATCTATTTAGGAAAGCGAAAATCTACCATGAAAAATAAATTGGAACCACCCTTTATTTTTTCCGGTTTTGATATTATCAATCTTACTGAGATAAATCCTGAGCAATTGATTAGCACCCAAATTCCAGAAATGGTCGTCATGGCTTTACTCGGAAATTTAAAGGATAATCAGGTAGAAAAAGTGCTTAATGATATTGTCGATAAGTTAAAAAGTCTCACCGATTCGGAAGAGTCTATGACTAAATATATCAATCAGTTGTTAATCTTGGCTAGAATTCGTAATTTAGAAATAATTATCTCACAAAAATTAAAAAATATGCCTATTTCGTACGATGTTGAAAAGGATGGATTATACCTCCAGGGGATAGAAAAAGGAGAAAAAAGAGGAATAGAAAAAGGGGAGAAAAGAGGAATAAAGAAAGGAGAGGAAAGAGGGATAAAAAAAGGAATGGATAAAGGCATTGCAAAATCTGCCTGGATGCTTTACAAAAAAGGGCAATCCATTGAATATATCGCAACTACCCTCGAACTTACCGTTGAGCAAGTAAACGAAGCCATTAAAGAATGGGAAGCTAAATCCTAGTAGATCAAACATTTTATAATTATCCGCAAAAAATTATCCATGCCTATATTCTAATATCCCTCCAGTTATTCGTAGAAGGTTACTCAGTCAAGATTATAGCAGATATATTCGAAAATCATCTGAGCAGGTCACCCAGCACCTTAATGGAGCCAAACCCCACCCACCTATTTCCTCCTGACACAACCCACTATTTTTTCAAAAGAAATCACTCAAAATCTGCCTACTTTCTAGAGAAAAGCCTATTTTCGCGCTATCTTTATTAAGTCTAAATAGGCATACCGTTATGATTTCACTTAATCTGCTACAAAAAGGGACCCTCGCCAGAGTAGAACTACTACCAAGCGACGCGGAAGCTCGCCAATTATTGCTTACGCACGGCATCCATCCCGGTAAGCGGATTAGACTTTTACAATGCTTTCCTTCGCAGGATCTTTCACTGATTACCTGCAACGGAAGAAAACTAGCCATCCGTCGGGCTGATCTAGCCTCGATTCAGGTAGAACCAATGAATGAGTAAAACAATCTTACTGGCCGGTAATCCCAACGTTGGAAAATCCAGCCTCTTTAACTTACTAACTGGCCTTAAACAACATACAGGAAACTACGAAGGAGTAACGGTAGAAAAAAAGACGGGACGCTACCGCAACTACTCCCTCATCGACCTACCTGGCCTAAAATCCCTATGGGCCGCTACCATCGACGAGCAGATTTCTGCCCGCGCTATTCTTGGAGGCAAGGATACCAACCAACCCGTTATTTTCGTAGTTAGTGGCACCAAACTGGAGGAAGAACTCTTGCTGTTTACCCAAATTGCCGACCTGCAGATTCCCATGATTTTGGTCATCAACTTTAAGGATGAACTGGCCGCCAACAACATCACCATCGACACCCAATTACTTTCGGGCCGACTCAATTGTCCCGTCCTCCTGTGCAACTCCAGAAACGGGGACGGACTGGAGGAAATCAAGGAAATTATTCACAATAATGACTTTGCCATACCTACTGCTTTTGCCCGGAGTCACTACGATGATTTTAGCAACGGCCAATATGGCAACGCTTACGAGCCGCTGATTCGCGCCTGGGTCGGCGAACCTGCGGATACCAAACCGGATTTAGCGATCCGCGATTTAGAAAAAAGATATTTAGTCATCGGGCAGTTGTTAACCGATACCGTAGAAATTCCCGCCCTCGTAGAGCAGCAGGAACGGAGCGATCGCCTCGATAAAATCCTGCTTCATCCTTTTTTTGGAACCTTGATTTTTCTGGCCGTTCTATTCGTAATTTTTCAGTCCATCTTTTCCTTTGCGGCTTACCCGATGGATTTAATCGACGGCACTTTTGCCTGGATAAGTAACATGGCAAGCGATATTAATCCTGCCTGGTTGGGTGACTTGCTCAGCAATGGACTGATACCCGGACTCGGCGGTATCCTGATTTTTATTCCCCAAATTGCGATCCTCTTTTTCTTTTTTGGACTTCTGGAAAGCACCGGTTATATGACCCGGATTTCCTTTTTGTCAGATAATGTATTAAAAAGATTTGGTCTCAGTGGCTCCAGCGTCGTACCGATCGTGTCGGGACTGGCCTGCGCAATTCCCGCCATCATGTCTGTACGAACGGTAGAGCGGGAACGAGAAAGACTGGCACTGATTATGGCCATCCCTTTTATGACTTGTAGTGCGCGCCTGCCCGTGTATACTATCTTGATTGCCCTAATCTTTCCCGACGAATATCTCTTTGGGATTTTTAGTTATAAAGGACTCGCTTTATTTGCCTTATATCTTCTGGGGACTGCCACTACGCTCGGAGCCGCCTGGCTGATTTCCCGCTGGAAAGAACCCGTCGCTAATCCCATCTGGATTATGGAACTGCCCTTGTACCGGAGTCCGCACTGGAGTCGAGTCTTTAGTGATATGTTTTTAAAAACCAAATCCTTTGTGGTCGGAGCCGGAAAAATAATTTTATTATTTTCCCTCATCCTCTGGTTTTTGTCTGCATTTAGTCCGCACAATCAGCAATTTATTGACCAAAAGGTAGCCCAACAAACCGAGATGGATTCCGCTTCGGTCGCTTTGGAATATTCCTACGCCGGATATATTGGTAAAACAATTGAACCTGTCATTGCTCCACTTGGTTATGACTGGAAAATAGGGATCGCCCTACTCTCTTCTTTTGCCGCCAGAGAAATATTTGTGGGAACTTTAGCTACCATCTACAGTATCGGATCGGAAGAAGAAGGCAGTGTGATCAGCCGTTTAAGGAGCGAAGTAAAACCAGGTACTAATCTGCCACGATTCGATATTGCGACCTGTTTCTCTTTACTCCTTTTTTATGCTTTTGCGTTGCAGTGTATGAGTACCGTAGCAATTGTCCGTAGGGAGACAGGAAGCTGGAAATGGCCTTTGATTCAGTTTGGATCGATGCTTTTAGTGGCTTATTTTAGTGCTTTGATTGGCTATCAGTTACTTTCGTAGCTCTTGAATATCGAATCTATGGCTTGTAGCCAAGACAGGTATTGAATGTTCAATCTTGAATTATGATTTTATGTGTGCTTAATTGGGTAGGTGGTTTGATTTTTTTGACAGTTATCTCAAAATATAATAAAATCATCTATTTCACTAAAAAAAGCCCCACGAAACCTGCGTAAAAGCTAATTTTTCCCCAATATTCAAAAATTTGACAAAAGAAGGTTCCTAAACCATGAATTTATCGTTATTTTGTCTTTTTTTCGTTAAAATTAAATGTAATGTCAGAAAATAACCCAACCGCTACAGACGGCAGAATGTACGAAAATCCAATTCTGGAGAAATTAACCGCAACTTCCCCACGGATGATGGTTCCATTCCACCTTATTATCGCTTCTGCCTGTATATACTATGGTGTACAATCCGGTTATACGACCAATCCATTAATTATTGTAGCGTTCTTCATAGGGGGTATGTTCACCTGGACTTTTGCCGAATATGGTTTGCACCGCTGGATTTTCCACTTTGTGGCTGATACTCCGACGATGAAAAAGGTGCACTATGCGATTCACGGATATCACCATAATCAACCAAGAGACGCCAAGCGACTATTTATGCCGCCCATTCCTGCCAGCGTTCTTTTGCTAATTTTCTTTAGCATTTTTTATCTGGTAATGGGCAGTGCTGCCTGGTTTTTCCTTCCTGGTTTTCAGGTAGGATACCTCATGTATGCGTCCGTACATTACGGCGTACACACCCGCAAGGCGCCCAAACGGCTAAAACACTTGTGGCACCACCATGCTTTACACCACCACAAATATCCAAATTTGGCTTTCGGTGTATCGAATACTTTTTGGGATAAGGTGTTCAGAACAATGCCGCCGGAGCGGAAGAAAATGTCTGCTTAGGATCGTTAGGACTGAGGTATTAATAAATTAAGAATTTTGGGTTAGAGATTTTTGTTGCTAGTAAGACAAAAAATGTAGGGATAGCCGCGCTATCACGAGGCTTTTTAACGAGACTAGCGGCAAAAAGATCAAGCCAAAAACGTAAATTTATTATTAACTTATTTCTTAGGAAAAACTTTCACTCCAACCCAAACAAATCCCCTACCCCGATCGGACGAACTACATTAAAACCTTCTCCGTAAGTAGCATTGATATACCTTCCGTGGACTCGGTTTTTGGCTTTAATAGATTCAAAAAAATCTTCTCCAGAGATGGGCGTCTGCGGTCCTTTTACTTTTACTTTGGGATCAAAAAACTGGGTTTTATAAGCGAGAATACATTCCAGTTTTTTATCTAAATAAGGCGTAATATCAACCACCAAATCGGGATGTAACGTATGATCCTGGATATAGTGATAAATTACTTTAGGTCGCCAGGCCTTTTGTTTTTTTCCATTCTGCTTTGTTTCCACTTTACTAAGTCCCGCCAAAAAACAGGCATCGGTGATCAACTGAGCGGCACGGCCGTGATCGGGATGTCGATCACTCAGCGCGTTGGCTAGTACGATCTCCGGCTGACAACTACGGATGACCTTGATAATTTTTTTCTTGTTTTTTTTACTAAGATCAAAAAAACCGTCGCCCAGATTCAGGGTTTTACGAAAACTGGCTCCCATAATTTTGGCGGAGGCTAATCCTTCTTTTTTACGGGTTTTGGCAGTACCCCGCGTACCCATTTCTCCTCGCGTCAAATCCAGGAGTCCAACGGAATATTCCAGATCAATATGCCGTAGTAGTGTCCCACAGCAACTCAATTCTACATCATCGGGATGGACGCCAATCGCCAGTATATTAACTTTCATTTTATAATAATTTTTCGATGGCTTTTTTTACTTTTCCGCTCGTGGGATTTGTGATGCTGAGAAAATAGTCTACCACTTTTCCTTCTTTATCAACCAGGTATTTATGAAAATTCCACTTAGGCTTGGAAGATACGCTTCCATTTCTGGATTTATCGGAAAGAAAATCATACAAAGGATGTATTCCCTCTCCTCTTACAACAATTTTATTAAAAATAGGATAAGAAGCTTCGTACTTTGTTACACAAAACTGAGCAATCGCTTCCCCTTCAAGCGGTTCTTGTCCCGCAAAATTATTGCTGGGAAATGCAAGTACTTCTAACCCTTGATCTTTATAATCGGCATATAATTTCTCCATATCTTTGAGTTGTGGGGTAAAACCACATTTGGAGGCGGTATTGACAACGAGTAATACTTTACCAGCGTACTTTTTTAAATCCACGATCGCTCCCGTGGTGTCTTCAACTTGAAATTGATGAATAGAATTTGACATGTAATACTTTTTTCTAAAAAAAATTAGTATGAAAGTTGTTCAATAATTTCCTGTTCTCAAATGATCTTTTTGAGTAGAACAATGAAGGGCAAAAATAGTTAAAAAGAAATTGGAATGAGAGAAGAAAATCCACGACTAACAACAAATTGTCCATCATGTAGGCCACCTTTCTACTACCATAATAAAGAGAAATCATCGAATCGTTTTCAATTACCTCGTTGTTTGGCCAACCATTTTTGATATTCTGCTTTACCTCTGGAAAATCCAGCAGCAGTTGAATAAAAATTATGCGAGCCATCGCCAGCTTTTACATTCAAGACGTAGTAAAGATATTTTGTGTTTTCAGGTTTTAAAGCGGCCTGAAAGGCAGATTTGCTAGGGGAGCAGATGGGGCCAGGAGGAAGGCCCTGTATTTTTCTAGTATTATACGGATGCTCAATTTCCACATCACTCTTGTGGATAATCCCGTCCCATCGATTCAGAAGCTTGGCTATATATACATTTGTCGCATCAATTCCGAGTGGAATTCGTTGATCAATTCTATTATAAATTACGGAAGAAATCAGGGACCGCTCCTTGTCTACTTTGGACTCATTTTCGATAAGACTCGCGATGGTAACAATTTCTCGCTTGGTTTTCCCCATTTTTTTTGCTTTGTTATCCCAATCGGATTCCCAGTTACGTTTAAACTCTTGTACCATTCTGTTAATTGCTGTTTTAGGATGCGTACCAATTTCAAGATCATAGGTAGTAGGATAGAGATACCCTTCAAGATTTGCTGCCTGTGGATCGAACTCCTGGATAAGTTCGGTATTATCCATTAACTTCAATACCTCTCTTTCTGTCAATGCTGGCACGGTTGGAAGTTGTGCAACCAGCCGTTTAGCGATCTCAAATCTTGTCCAGCCTTCTGGAATCGTCAGCATTTTAGAGCGTCGTTTCCCGTTCTTTAATTCGTTCAAAGCCTCTTTCGGACTGATCGGCGAAGGAAATAAATAATCTCCAGCTTCCAGTTGTACCTTCTTTTCTAAAAATCGCAAATACAATTTAGGCGCGAGTGTTCCTTCTATTATTTTATTTTTTTCCAGAACATTCAATATCTGATTAGCGGATGATCCCTGCTCAATAGTAATATAAGTTGCCGATTTTTCGTGTTCTATTTGATTATTCATAGATGTTTGAATCCAAAAATAAAAACCTGCTATCAAAAGAACTATCAGAGATAGCAAGAAAAATGACAAGCGAATATATTTCATAATCTGTTTTTTGGGAACCGTGTATTAAAGACACCAAGATTTAAATAGCCTAGTGCGTCGGGAACTAAATACCTAACACCTTATACGGCCTACTTTGATCCCGACGCACTAGGAATGTTGACAAAAAATAAAACTACTTTAACCTTACCAAAAAAACAAATTTATATCTACCTTCAAAACCCGGTCAATACCACCGGCTTCACCGCTACTCCATTCTCCGTTTCTACCACCATAAAATACGTTCCCACTGCTGCCGTTGTAATATCTACATTCACCTTAATGTCTCTACCCATCGCCTTGTGTAAAAATATGATTTGTCCATTAAGATCCACTATTTTTAAATCTACGGCAACCGAATTTTCAAATATCAAATCTACGCTAAATATTCCGTTAGAAGGATTTGGAAAAATTTGGAAAAAGGTCAGATACTCCGGTAACTCCGTCGTCGTAGGATAGTCTATATAAAAATCCGCTACGCCCGTACATCCATTCGCATCCGTAATCGTAACACCATAGTTACCCCGGGTCAGATTATTCAAAAAAATACCCGTGGCTCCATTACTCCATTGATAGGAATAAGGACTCTGTCCTCCGAAGACATTGGCAATAGCCGATCCCGTATTGGTTTGCGTGCCTGTGGTAACTATGTTGGTGGTGATCGCCCCCGCACTACCAATCGTAATCGATCCGATCCGATTGCAATCATTGGCATCCACAATTTCAAAAACATAATCCCCTATAGGCAAATTTTCCTGCATGACTCCAGTCCCACCATTTGACCAGTTAACCGTATAAGGTGGGGTACCGGAAGTTATTTCCAGTACAACCATTCCATCTTTTGCATTTTCACAGCTAACATTATCAATTACAGGATTAAAATTTATCGCCGTCCCCGCATCGATCGTCACCGACGACGCCTGACTACAGCCCGTAACATCCGTGATCGTTAGGGTGTACGTTCCCGATACGACATTTGATAAATCCGACGTTACTGCTCCTGTATTCCACAAATAAGTCAAGGCCCCTACTCCACCCGAGGCTTCCGTGGCGATATATCCTTGTCCCGAACAGGCACCAGTGGTATTGAATGAAACCGTGATTTCCGGACTCACCAATAAACTAATCAGGTGTAAACTATCGCATCCCCGGTAGCTGGTTAGACGGAGATCGAGCTGACTATCTTCGATGTACACGACTCCTTTAAACATTTCACCATAACAAAGACGGACTGTTTCATTCGTCGCAGGAATTTCTAAAACCGTAATGGTAAAGTCAGTGGTTCCTGTACAGGCTTGGGCATCCGTTACAGAAACCGAATAAGTTCCAGGATTATTTACGGCAATGGTATTTTGAGTACTCCCCGTAGACCATTGGTAATTAGAATAAGTATTCGCTAAACCCAATATGGCAGGTTGTCCTTCCGAACAAACGGTGGTAAAACCCGTACCCGTAATGTTTAGTTCACCTCCAGGCTCAACGGTAAAGTTCTCCGTCCCAGTACAACCTACGTCATTTGTAACGGTTACAAAGTAGCTACCGGGAGCTATAACTGACAATCCCGGAGTACGGGAATTATCACTCCATTGGTATACTGCGTAAGATTCCGATAAACTCAGATTGGCAGTTCCGCCCGTACAAATAGCCGTTGGACCCGAGATAACCGGAACGATTTTCTCCTCAGCTTCCACGATAACACTGGTCGTCACCACACAATTATTATCATTTGTTACACTTACGTTATACGTACCGGGTGTAGTTACCGTAATAGTTGGCGTATTACTTCCGTTAGACCAGGAATATTCATCAAACCCGGGAGTCGCAACCAGACTGGTCGTACCTTGATCGCAAATACGAAGACTACCCATGATCTGTAAGTCTACCGTTGGAAAGCCACTGACAACAAAACTCGCGACCCCAAAGCAGCCGTCTTCATCCGTTACGGTTAGCCCGTAAGTTCCCGGACCCGTCGCCAGAAGATCACGTCCATTACTACCATCCGACCATGAATAAGAGGCGTATCCGACGGTCGCATTTAAGTTAAAACTACTTCCGTCACATACGACTGCTGGCCCACTAATTTCGGGCATAATTCCGCAATTGACATCTAAAAAATTTGCGACAATCGTATCTCCGGTTTCCAGACTCATTCTGATAGCGATCTGCATTTCGTCGGGACCAAAAATATTATTGGTTACTTCCCAGTGTGAGAACGCAAAATTATTTTCGGGTAATGCGGTAAGATTCAGATCAATACCACCAAAATAAGCAACCGTCCAGGGATAGACGCTACCGATGGCGCTATTCATTTGTACCCGTCCTCCGGCGGGAGGAAAAACATCCACAAGGATATCGAAAGGTCCGGTGAGTCCCTCCTCTTCGTAACAATCTGCGACCTGATCCACGACTATGACACATTTGTTTTGAATTTGTGTACGGAGTGAATCCAGATTTTTGTACCAGTCATCCAGGTTTCCATCCCAGCGTTCTACTTGTCGGGGCATCTCCGGCTCAATTTCGGAAATCATCTCATCTAGTAATCCCAGCATTGATTCGCAACTAAAAGTGGTCGCGGCCAAATCCGCGTAGCGACTGGCATATTGTTGAAAGAAATTTTCGTTTTTAAATAAAGCCAGCAGCATTTCAATATGACCAATATTCGGATTATCCACTTCGCCAAAAACACCTTCCACATCACAAGGATCACTCTGCCAGGTAACATCGGGCAGACCAGTAAAATTTTGACCCAGACCAAAAATATTATCCATATCCCAGAGACAATACCGCCAGCGAGTTCCCTCGCCTTTACGGCCGCGCCACCATTTTGTATTCCAGTTGAGCCAATCGGTATTGACCACAAACGTATTCAAAACCACATAATCTATCAGACTACTAATGTCTAGCCTTTCTGTAACATAATCATAATTGGCTGGAATGGATAAGTCATTTTGAACCATAAAATTATAGAGGATTTCCCAATCGTCATCGGAGCCGTAGCGCGCATTTAAACCACCCCAATATTCGAGCATATCAACCCATTTTTCACCCTGATCGTGGTAATATTTGGTGTAGTCCGAATCTATTCGTTCCCGCATTTCGTAGATTCCCCAATATTTACCATTGACGTACATTACGCAGCGACGGTAGCGGCGCTCATCCACGTTAAGATCATGGAGATCAGATAGTTTCTGCACATAGGCGTCCCGAAGATGACACGAATGCCGATCCCACTGCTGCTGTGCATTTGGAAAATTATCCGAAGCACTGGCTTTTAAAATAAAGACGTCAAAATCCGTCCGTTCGGAAGTCGGGAAAAGTTGATGTTCAATCTTATTGGCATAACCATAATCATCTTCGACATAAAACCGGACACCTCGCTGATCGAGATTCCAGGAATCATTGCCATGAGAACGAAAATGTCCGAGCATATCAAACACCCGGTTTCCATCTTCAAAAAATTCGGTATAGGTAATATAATTTCGATCAAAGTCATTCCCACTCAAAAGCGTTGCTACTCGATCGGAAGATACAGAAATAACGGGTAGCGAATGCATTTCATTAATAAAATAAGTATTCACAATGGTAAAACTCGCCGCGTGGGTATTAACGGTTGGAAAAGCTTTGGCCTTAACAACGGTCGTATTATTTATAGTAATTGGATTGGTATAAAGTGTACTGTTGTTATCCGGTTCGTCACCATCCAGGGTATATCGAATTTGAGCATCCGATCCACCGAGTAAAGTTAGCGTAAGCGGGCCATTATAAAATCCTGCTGGCGCTGAAAAAACAGGTGCATCAATATATTCATTTTTAAAATTAAGATTCGGCTGATTGGGCGAAGGTCGGGTAGTAACGCCCCATTCGGGTGCTCCGTCGGTCATCCGTCCGCGGGCGTGGTCCTGTTGGGTAGGATTGACCATCTGGATAAAATCAATGGGGGTTCCGGAAGGATCGCTCAATACAATGTATTCCTGTTTCATTTGGGTGAGCTTAAAATTGGTATGGATTCCGGAGAAAGTCATTGCGTCACGGCTATCACAGATAAAAACCTGATGATCATTAGCGGTGATGAAAACACCAGCCGGAATTTGCCATTTCATTGGATCGTCAATTTTATCACTCAGATAATAGCCGGTGAGATTGACCGTGGCGCTGGTCGTATTATACAATTCGATCCAATCTGGATACTTGCCATCATTACCTTCCAGTCCGTTAGTATTGGAAGCGGAAAACTCGTTGATGACCACCGATTGAGCATCGGTCGTCCAGGGAAATAATAAGAACAGGACAAATATGGTGCAATACCATATTCGAGATATATAGTTGAGGTCCAATTTTTTTGTTTTTTATTGGTTCCCAAGATAGGGGTTTTGGAATTAAAAAGATATTAACACAGAAGATTAAATATCATATTTCAGTAAATACAGCAATTAAAAGACTTATAATTATAATCTAATTTTATTTTCTTAAATTGCAGTAGAGATTATTGAATAAATAATATAATTAAGATGTTGACAAGACTAAGGAATGAGTTAATAATAAATTTACGTTTTTGGCTTGATCTTTTTGCTGCTAGTCTCGTTAAAAAGCCTCGTGATAGCGGCGGCTATGGCAGCCCGACCGTTCCGGTTCCTTCACATGGTTCAGTCATGTTTTTTGCCTTACTAGCAACAAAAATCTCTAACCCAAAATTCTTAATTTATTAATACCTCATTCCTTAACGAAAAATGGAGGTTCTGTCTGAAGTATTTTTCATAGAGTTGGAGATACACATAAATTAGAAAGAGGAATATCATCACTTGAGTTAGAAGAAAGTAAATAGTCCCTCCTGAAAACACGATGCCCCTACCATCTAATCAATGCCGATCCCCAAGTAAACCCACTACCAAAAGCCGCCATACAAACAAGGTCGCCATCTTTCACTTTACCCGCTTCCCAGGCTTCGCAGAGTGCGATAGGAATGGAGGCTGCCGTGGTATTTCCATATTTTTGAATATTGTTCCATACCTGATCGTCGCGTAATCCGAGGCGTTTTTGGACAAACTGACTGATTCGCAGATTAGCTTGATGAGGGATCAACATATCAATATCGGTGGTTTGGAGTTCGTTGGTTTGGAGCGCTTCCATGATGACTTCGGGAAACTTTTGGACCGCCATTTTAAACACTGCCTGGCCTTCCATATTAGGATAATACTGTTCGTCTTCCCACATTTTTTTGGTCAGGTAGGCACCGCCAAATTCCTGCTCAGGATACCCAAATTCTTCGGTACCCAAATGGGCTCCTCCGTGACAACCGGGATTTAGATACGCCAGTTTTTCGGCGTAGTCCCCATCCGCATGGAGGTGGGTGGAAAGAATACCTGATTTCTTATCGTCGGTCGGCTGAAGGATTACAGCCCCCGCACCATCACCAAAAATCACCGTTACGTTTCGTCCTCTGGTGGAGAAGTCCAGCCCAAACGAATGTACCTCGGATCCGACGAGCAATACATTTTTATACATCCCCGTTTTGACAAATTGATCGGCAATACTCATTCCATAAACAAAGCCACTACACTGGTTACGGATATCTAACGCTCCAATCCCCTGCATGCCCATCTGTCGCTGTAGTAAAACCGCACAACCTGGAAAATAATAGTCGGGACTAAGGGTTGCAAAAATGATAAAATCTACGTCAGCCGCGGTAATCCCCGCTCGTTCGATGGCAATTTCAGCCGCTTTAACACCGAGGGTAGAGGTCGACTCTTTGTGTTTTTCGGCGTAACGCCGTTCTTTGATGCCCGTTCGTTCCTGAATCCACTCATCGGAGGTATCCATGACCTTGGTCAGATCATTATTAGTAACAATTTTTTCTGGGACGTAGTAACCGATTCCGGCAATTTTTGCGTTTTTCATACGGATGTTTGTCTAAGTTGGTAAAAGATGGTGTAAAATCGTAAAATTATGGGCTTTTTCAAAATAGATGGGAAACTTGCTGATTTTAATTACATTTGAATAACAAATAACTTTATACAAGACAAAATAAATTGCCACAAAGACACCAAGTCACTAAGGAATGGCGATTAAATAAATGCAGATTGTAGGCGAACTTTTTTTTGCCATTCAAGGACGTAAAATTTATTCTGTAGAACTTTTGTCCTATATTTAAAGCAAAAGATTATCTAACCCCATACGTAACTTTAAAAACCCTTTCATTATGGATTTATGGAAAGCAATTATGAATTTTGTTAAAGGTATTTTAGGAAAAAAAAAGAAAAAAGATAAGGATAAAGACAAGGAATAGGAATTAGAATAGGAATGGGAATTAGAATGCGGTAGTTTTGAGAAAACTGCGAGCGGGCCCAAGCGTAATGCAAGTTTTCTTAAAACGATTCGATTGAATTAACCCACTAGTGCTTTGGGAACTAAATACTAACTCCCTTATGCGGCCTCTTTTGTCATCCTACATGTCGATCATCAGTCAGGTAGCTACGGCTATCTTCCTTCTTCTCGTCTCGTTGGATAACAAAATAGACTCGCCTTAGGGCGCTATTACTTCGTTCCCAAAGCACTAGGCTGAAGCAGGACAGGAATTAGAATGGGAGTAATTGAAAAGGCCTTCTCTAATCAACCAAGTTTAGAATAGGCTTTTTTTATTGTAAAGAACATCGGTTAGGATTTGAGGCACTAGGAATTAACCCGCAACGCCTTCAGACAATGCTCCAGACTCGCTTCCCAGTGCGGGATTTCCAGACCAAATTCTTTTTTAATTTTTGCTTTATTCAATAAACTAAAATGCGGTCGTTTGGCGGCCGTCGGATAGTCTTTGGTTTCGATCGGCGACACGTGGCAATTGATATTTTCTATTCTAAAAATAGCGGTGGCAAAATCGTACCAGGAGGTTACGCCTTCGTTGCTGTAATGATACACCCCACCAATACTATCAGATTCCACGGTTTTATTTTCAATTTTAACCAGAATATCCAGCATCGCTTTTGCCAGATCGTACGCGTAGGTCGGAGTACCAATTTGATCAAAAATAACGGTTAGCTTATCCCGATCCGCACCCAAACGTAACATGGTTTTTACGAAATTATTTCCGAAAGTAGAATACACCCATGAAGTTCTGATTACCAGATTTTTTGGATTAATATTTAAAATCGTTCGGTCTCCAGCCAACTTGGATTCTGCGTAAACGCCCTGTGGATTGGTTTCATCTGTTTCAACAAAGGGCGTATTCTGACTATTATGGTATACATAATCGGTAGAAAGATGCAGTATCCGTCCGCCCGCTTTTTCCGCTGCCAACGCCAGGTTTTTGGCCCCAACCGTGTTGACGAGCATGGCAATATCTTTTTGTTCTTCCGCTTTGTCCACTGCCGTATAGGCCGCACAACTCAAACAGTACGCAAATTTTTTCTTTTCAAAATAAGCCATCACCTCCGCTTCCTGGGTGATATCCAGTTCTTCTTTGTCGATAAAATCAAAACTAAAATCCGGATACTGCGCAGCGAGTGCTTTTAATTCAGATCCTACTTGGCCGTTGGCACCGGTGACGAGAATGTTTATCATTGTTGAATATTTGAAAATGTTGAGGCGCTTCGCTTGTTGAGTAGTTGAATCGCTTCGTTTTTTGAAATGTTGAATTTTCAAAACGTAGGAGCTAAATCATAAAATTTAAAAGAGAAAACATTCCAAATAATATACTGCAACATAAACTTATTAGTTAATTAAAACGAATAAAAACTTTGTGTCTTCGCGTCTTTGTGACAATTATTTTGTTTCTCTTTTTTAGTGATTAGCCTTTACATTTTGACGTTTTTGATTAATTGAGAAAATTTATTTTTCAGCGCCTACGGTAAAATCTGTAAATTTCAGATGATCTCCGAAGGTTGGCAGAATCGCATCTTTTTCGGATAACAATACATTTTTAACGGCTACTTGCCAGTCAATTCCAACTTTTGGATCATCATAACGCAGGCCACCTTCGCTTTCTTTATTATAAAAATTATCACACTTGTAAGCAAACACCGCGTGCTCGCTCAAGGTCAGAAAACCGTGCGCAAAACCCCTGGGAATAAAAAACTGTTTTTTGTTTTCGCCACTCAGTCGCACGCTGTGCCATTGTCCGTAAGTAGGTGATCCTTCGCGTATATCCACCGCTACATCTAGTACTTCGCCCGAGAGTACCCGGACTAATTTTGCCTGTGCGTAAGGTGGACGCTGATAATGTAAACCCCGTAAGACGCCCTTGACTGAAGCAGACTGGTTGTCCTGTACAAAGTCATTTTCAATGTCTGCCGCTTTGAATGTCTGCGCGTTATAGGATTCGTAAAAATAGCCACGATCATCCCCAAATACACGAGGTTCGATAATTCTAAGTCCTTCGATCCGGGTTTTAGTGATTGTCATTATATTTGATTTGAATTCGTAAAAGTGCTGATTTTCTGTTTAGATTCAGCAGATATTGACGGAAAAGGCTAAGACCACACCTTTAATATGGCAGTTATTGTGCCTAAAATTTCTAATTACGGGACAAAATAAATTTCCACAAAGCCATTAAGGAATGTTGATAAAATAAATTAAGACACTATGCTTCCTCTTTTTCTAACGCGATTTCTTTGTCTTTCTTTGTTTGTGACTTTGTGGCCTCAAATTCTTTCTTATCGAATCGCTTTATTTTTGACGGAAAAAGATGCCGATCGGTACACCGGTAAAGTTGAATTCTTTTCGTAGTTGATTTTCAAGGAAATTTTTATAATCCGTTTTAATGTATTTTGGGTTATTACAGAAAAAGGCAAAGGCCGGATAATAAGTAGGCAATTGGGTTATAAATTTGATTTTTGCAAATCGTCCCCGGTTGGATGGCGGTGGATTTCTATCGATGGCTTCCAGCATAAAATCATTGAGGGCAGAGGTTTTAATTTTACGGTTTCGGTTTTCGTACACCTCCAGTGCCACCTCAATAGACTTCAGAATCCGCTGCTTGTTGACGACCGAAGTAAAAATGATGGGTACATCGTTAAAGGGAGCAATTTTTGCGCGCAGTTCAAGTTCGTAATCTCTTGCGGTATTGGTTTCTTTTTCTACCAAATCCCATTTATTAACCAAAATCACGACGCCCTTGTTTCTTTTCAAGGCTAGCGAAAAAATACTCATATCCTGCGCTTCCATTCCCGTCTGCGCATCAATCATCAGAATGCAAACGTCGGCTTCTTCCATCGCCTTGATGGCCCGCATGACGGAATAAAATTCTATATCTTCGTGGACCCGTGCTTTTTTACGCATCCCCGCCGTATCGATAATTAAAAAGTCTTTGTCAAATTTTTGGTAGCGCGAATGAATCGAATCCCGCGTGGTACCTGCAATATCCGTTACGATGTTCCGCTCCTCACCGAGCAACGCGTTGGCTAGCGAAGACTTTCCGACGTTGGGCTGTCCGAGAATCGCAAATTTAGGAATATCTAATTCCATTGGAGGATCATCCTGAATCAATTCAGTAACCAGATCCAGTACTTCTCCGGTGCCGCTCCCCGTCAGGGACGAAAGAAAGTGGGTATGTTCAAAACCCATGCTCCAAAATTCGTTCGCTTCGAGCATTCGGCGGTTATTATCTACTTTATTAACCACCAAAATAACGGGCTTTTCAGTCTTCCGAAGCAATTGCGCCACTTCCTCATCCAAATCCGTAATACCCGTCGTGACATCCACCAAAAAGATCATCAGGGTAGCTTCATCAATTGCTACTCGAACCTGAGACCGGATCGCCGACTCAAATATATCATCCGATCCGTGGACAAATCCCCCCGTATCAATAACGGTAAATTTCTTTCCATTCCATTCACTCATCCCGTATTTTCGATCTCGGGTCACCCCGCTCTCATCGTCAATAATTGCTTGTCTTTCACCGATCAGGCGATTATAAAGGGTGGATTTTCCGACGTTCGGTCGTCCCACTATGGCTACAATGTTTCCCATGATTTTATTCTTTGAGTTGCTTTTGAGGCAATTTGAGGGGCAAAGATACTTTAATTGGTTATTAGTTGATCGGTGGATCAGTTAATTAGTACCCTTCTTTCGTGAATCAGTTATTCGTGATCCGTATCTACCCGGTCGCAGGCATTATTAATTACGTGTCTCGGCTACAAGCCGATGATTCATTAAAAAATTATTCATTATTTCTAGTAGCCAAAATGCTTTAGCATCCGATCATCATCTCGCCAATTGCTTTTTACTTTAACTGCATTTCCAGAAATACTTTTGACTCCAGCCAATCCTCCATATCTTTTCTAGCACTGGCACCGAGTCTTTTAATGGCGGAGCCACCTTTACCGATGAGAATGTTTTTTTGAGATTCCCGGGCGACAAAAATTGTGGATGCAATCCGGACAATAGGTTCATTACTTTTAGTAACGGTATTTTTAAAACTATTGACAATCACCTCGCAGGAATAGGGAATTTCCTGGTGGTAGAACAAGAGTATTTTTTCACGGATAATTTCGCTGATAAAAAACCGTTCGTTCCGATCCGTTAATTGGTCTTTTGGATAGTAGACGGGGCCTTCCGGTAAGTTGTCCACAATTAGTTTTAATACAGTATCTACATTTTTTTTATTTAAAGCAGAAATCGGAATCGTCTCTTTAAAATTAATCAGTTTGTTCCACCATTGAATCAGAGTAATTATTTTATCAGGCGTGCTGAGATCTGTTTTATTGATTAATAGAAAAAGTGGAATTTTCACTCTTTGTAGTCTCGTTATAATCGGATCATTCTTCTTATATTTTTCTTCGGTATCCGTTACGAACAACATCACATCGGCATCTTCAAAAGTAGAAGCGACAAAACGGTTCATGGCTTCCTGCATCTTGTAAGCCGGGTCGGAAATGATTCCGGGGGTATCCGAAAAGACAATCTGGGAATCGGGCGTACTAACGATCCCGATAATCCGATGCCGGGTGGTTTGGGGCTTATTGGTAATGATGGACATTTTTTCGCCCACCATGATATTCATCAGCGTGGATTTGCCAACGTTGGGACGCCCGACAATATTAACGAAGCCTGATTTATGCATTAAGTTTTATTTTGGAAACTGTACAACCAAGTGTGTCATTTTCCATCCCGCACCTTGTTCCTGAAGGAAAGCTTACGCGCTGACACACTTTAGGGAACAGTCCCTAGTTTTCTAATAGTTTAACGTCCCCGTGAATGAGCGCTTCCATCAGCAATCGCAGATTTTCGGGCTTTTGGGTTCGCCAGTTGATATTATTATACCGATCGCCAAAGTTAAGATAATAATGCAACTGTGTGTCAGACATTTCCTGGGCCACGTGTTCCTGAACATTAATCATACAAATCCAGCCCTCTTCGTCCGCCACGTCGTCGTACCATTCTTCGTAGTAAGCGTCCTCATCACCGTGAAAATTCAGGACATTTTCCATGATAAACATAAACTTATGAACCCCGTGATGCATCAACTGATCCACGATTTCCCGCTTGACCCACATGATGTCATTGTGAATCACATCGTTCCATTCGCCCAGCAATTCAATGGCGGCAAAGCCATCCTCATAATCTGCAAAAAGAATTTTAGCGTATAAAGTTTCAGAACCAAAGTGATCCCACTGGGGATGGATGTAGTAATTGTATATTTTTTGAGAAAAGGAAAATTCGTCGTAAGTCCGCCCGTAAAAGGGAGAATTTTCGTCTTCGGCGGCGATGTATTTGTTGCGCCACTTAAAATGTGGTTCTATGTCGTGCATATGGGTTATCTATTTTTTAGAGATATAAAGATATTTATTTTTTTAGAAACTGTGAGGTAAACAATGTTAGGTAAATTAGGTTGTTCATAAAACAATAAAAAAAAAGATAATAAACGAAATAAGTGAAACTAAATTTACGTTTCGTTTGTTTCGTTTGTATATTACCGTTAAACAATCAAAATATGAATTCTAACATTCAAAAAGTAACTAAATCCGACCAAAAAATTGCGTTATCATCGATTGAATTTTTAGAGAAAAGTGAAGCTAAAGCAATGAAAAGCAAATCAAATATTGTAAATATAAAGATTCAAGGATCTGATGAATTAGTGGCGATTCCACTAAAAGCGCTCAAATTACTTACGTCAATTCTCAGCAATATGTCTGAAGGTAGATCAATTGCCTTACTGCCTACTGATGCTGAAATTTCGACACAACAAGCAGCCGAAATTTTAAACGTATCCCGTCCGCATGTAATCAAACTTTTAGAGAAAGGAGATATACCTTATAAGATGGTAGGTAGCCACAGAAGAGTTCTCCTTCCCGATATTTTGAGTTATGAATCCAAGTTTAAAAAGAAAAGAAGAAAACAACTCAATAATCTTGCCGCAGAAGCTCAAAAACTCAACCTTGGATACTGATGATTTACTTCCCCCGTTTCACAGCAGTCCTGGATGAAAATGTTATTTATCCTGCTCCCATCAGAGATTTCATTATTGAATCTCGCGGACCTGGAAATATTTTCTCCTAAGTGGTCAGAAGTTATCCATGAGGAATGGATCAGAAATCTATTGATTAACAAATCTGACCTTTCTAAATCTAAACTAATGAGAACCGTCAAAGCGATGAATTCGGCTTTCCCTGATGCTGAAGTTCATGGTTTCGAAGAATTAATTGATAAGTTAGAATTACCTGATTTAAACGATAGACATGTTCTGGCTGCAGCGATTCATTGCAAAGCCGACGCAATAATTACTTTTAACCAAAAAGATTTCCCAACAAAATATCTCAAAAATTTAAACATTGATATTTATTCGCCTGATAATTTTATTACCATGCTTTATAAACTAAGCCCGGAAGTAACTAATCAAGCTTTTCAAAATCAGCTAGTCTCTTTAAAAAATCCTCCACAGACTAAAAAGCAATTACTTGAAACTCTGATTAAATGCAACCTCAAATCAGCAAAAAAACTATTTGGGTAATTAGAAAATTTATCGAACTTTAAGTGTTTTTTTTATGAAAAAAATCGTCCTCACCGGCCCCGAATCTTCCGGCAAAACCACCATCGCCCAACGCCTGGCCATGGAATTTAACGCTCCCCTCGTCACCGAATATGCCCGTACCTACCTGAACCATCTAAAACGACCGTACGAAAAATCCGACCTTTGGGAAATCGCTCAGGGTCAGTTACTTGCAGAAAAAGAAGATATCGACAACAATGCTCATTACCTGGTTTGTGATACCGATTTATTAACTATTTTGATCTGGAGCGAAGAAAAGTACGGAAGCGTTGATCCCCGTATTTCCGAGGCTTTGGCTCAACAACAAGCAGACCTTTATTTTCTGCTCCAACCTACCCTTCCCTGGACTTACGATCCACAACGGGAAAATCCCACCGACCGAAATCGCCTCTTCCACATCTATCGGAATAAGCTCCGTCAATATCAACAACCCTATTTGGAAATAGATCCAACGGATAAGAATTTTTACAATAAAATTATAATTGGTCTTTCTCAAGTCTAAACACCTCTGTAGAATAAGCGTATATTTGCAGCAGATTTTAAATTAATCTAAACACTTACTGGGGTGCCGAAAAGGCTGAGATTATACCCATTGAACCTGCCCGGATAATGCCGGGAAGGAAATAGTTCCTACCAAGCAAGGTGGTGGATGTATCGGATACATCTTAACCCTTCCTCGTTTCTCCAGAAGTGCATTTTTTTACCTGTCTACCCTCTGGTAGATGAAGTTGTTTAAATAACTTCGACCTTAACCCCTTAGTAATGCACAAAATTATACTCTTACTTGCCGGTTTACTTTGCGCTGTTTCCTTATCCGCTCAATATACGCTGATTGGTAATATCGTGGATAAAAATGGAACTTCTATACCCGGTGCTACCGTCGAATTACTGACCACCAATCAGGGAGCTATGACGGGGACGGACGGTTTTTTTATTTTTCAAAAACTGGATAAAAATACTTATCAAATCCGCGCCAGTTATTTGGGTTACGAACCCGTTACTAAAACAGTTAAACTAACCAAGGCCACTAACGAGATAACCATCACGCTAATGACCGCAAATTTCGACATGCCACTCATCGAAGTAAACGGCAACTGGGCCAACGAAAAAACGCCGATCACCTACACCAATCTGGACGCCGAAGAAATTCAGGAGCGCAACCTCGGCCAGGATGTCCCCTATCTTTTACGCTGGACGCCTTCTACCGTCGTTACGTCTGATGCCGGAACGGGGATTGGATATACGGGGATCAGAATCCGGGGTAGTGACCCCAGCCGTACCAACGTCAGTATCAACGGCATACCACTCAACGACGCGGAATCTCAAGGTGTCTTTTGGGTAGATCTACCCGATTTTGCGACCTCGACCAGTCAGATCCAAATCCAGCGGGGCGTCGGAACGTCTACCAACGGCGCGGGTGCTTTCGGTGCCAGTATCAATCTCAATACCACTCAACTTAATCCAGAACCTTTTTTAGAAATCAATAATTCTATCGGCTCCTTCGGAACACTCAAACATAATATCAACGCCAGCACCGGATTACTAAATAATAAATTTGTAGTAGATGGAAGACTCTCCAGAATCACTTCTGACGGTTATATTGACCGGGCAACAGCCAAACTACATTCTTTCTACATTTCGGGTGCCTTCCTCGGCGAAAAACAGTCTTTACGACTCAATGTATTTTCCGGTCATGAGGTAACTTATCAGGCCTGGAATGGCGTTCCCGCCCAATTTATTGACGATGATGAACTCCGTAAGTTTAATACGGCTGGAACCGAAAAATTTGCCGGAGAGCCACACGACAATGAAGTAGATGATTATACCCAAACCCATTATCAACTGCTTTATAATCGCAAAATAAATTCGCATTGGAATGCAGATATCAACTTTCATTATACGCGTGGTCTTGGCTTTTTTGAGCAATACAAAGGAGGCGAAGATTTGATTGAATATCTGGTAACCGAAGATCCAACTATTTTATCTGATGTGATTCGTCGCCGCTGGCTGGACAATCATTTTTACGGAGCTACCTATGCACTTAATTATGGGAGTACAGACCAAAAAACACAATTTATTTTAGGAGGTGCCTGGAACCAATATTTGGGCGGTCATTACGGAGAAGCGATCTGGTCAACCGCTACCGGAGCACTTAATAATGCACCCCGTTATTACGACAACGATGCGACAAAAACAGATTTTAATATTTATGGAAAAGTCAATTACCAACTGACGAAAAAACTAAATGGATATCTGGATTTACAATACCGACGTGTCAATTACGAATTTATAGGATTTGATAATGATGGAACAAATGTAACGCAGGACGATCAACTCAACTTTTTTAATCCAAAATTAGGACTGGTTTTTACCCCAAAAGCAGGACAGCGATTATACGCCAGTTTTGCGGTCGCCAACCGCGAGCCTAATCGTTCTGACTACACCGAATCCACTCCGGCAGATCGTCCGACCCATGAGACTTTATACAATACGGAAATCGGTTATCGCTTCACCGGGAAACGCGGATTTGTGGGTATCAACGGTTATTTAATGGATTATAAAAATCAGTTGGCCATTACTGGACAAATCAACGATGTGGGTGAATACACCCGCCGCAACGTACCGGATAGTTACCGATTGGGAGTAGAACTGGAAGGAGCAATTGCGATTACCCGTGGCTTACAATTGAACGGAAATTTGACGTTAAGTCAAAATAAAATCAAATCATTTACGGAATTTATTGACAACTGGGACACTGGGCTACAAGATGAAAATAAATTGGAAGATACGGACCTCGCCCTCTCCCCCAATGTGATTGCAGGAGCAGAATTGAGCTATGATTTTTTGAATAAAAATGACCAGCAAAGCCTGGTAGTCGGTCTGATGAATAAATTTGTCGGTGACCAGTTTATCGATAATACCAGTAACGAGAATACGGTACTACCCTCTTATTTTTTCAGTGATCTGCGTTTATCCTACGACCTGGCCGCTGGACCTTTTGAGAATATTCGTTTGACCGTACTACTTCGTAATCTCTGGGATGCTAAATTTTCTTCCAATGCCTGGACTTATCGCTACCGTTCCGCTGGCTACGATGGTCGTCCCGACGATCCGTACACCCGACTGGAAGACGCCAATACCAGTACTTATAATTTAACTGGATTTTATCCGCAGGCGGGTAGAAATATTTTGGTGGGACTAAGTTTACGTTTTTAAAAAGCACATTTACTCTCTCTCGATTTTTATAATGGAGCTGTTCAAAAGTTGAGCGGCTCTATTTTATTTTAATCCAGATTTTATCCATCCTCCTTTCCCTCATTTTTATTACCTTAGCTTTCCATAAAAAATACGACATGGCTAAAAAAATAGATATAGAAAAAAGCAAGAACGAAGATGCAATGCTTCTGGCGATCTCCCGTTGGCAGCGACGACTGGAAAAGATCAAGTTGGGTGGTGGAGAAAAGAAGATTGCCAGACAGCACGAAAAAGGCAAGATGACCGCGCGCGAACGGGTAACGGCGCTCCTCGATAAAAAAGCAAAATTTCTGGAAATTGGCGCCTTCGCCGGATACGAAATGTACAAGGAACACGGCGGTTGCCCCGCTGGTGGCGTCATTACCGGAATCGGATATATCAACGGTCGGCAATGCATGATCGTCGCCAACGATGCCACCGTAAAAGCGGGTGCCTGGTTTCCCATTACGGGCAAAAAAAATCTTCGCGCGCAGGAAATTGCGATGGAAAATAGGTTGCCGATTATTTACCTGGTGGATAGTGCAGGCGTTTTTTTACCGATGCAAGATGAGATCTTTCCGGATAAAGAACACTTCGGTCGGATGTTCCGTAACAACGCTAAAATGAGCAGTATGGGCATTCCTCAAATTGCGGCCATCATGGGTAGCTGTGTAGCGGGCGGTGCCTATCTGCCGATCATGTCGGACGAGGCGTTGATCGTCGAAGGAACGGGTTCGATCTTTTTGGCTGGTCCCTATCTGGTAAAAGCGGCGATCGGGGAAGAAGTAGATAAGGAGACGCTGGGTGGTGCGACGACCCAAACGGAAATTTCCGGCGTGACTGATTATAAAATGCCGGATGATAAAACCTGTCTGGAAACAATCCGTACGCTGGTTGGACAAATTGGCGATTTTCCCAAAGCGGGCTTTAGTCGCATCGAATCTCAAAAACCCAAGCTTTCTGCGGATCATATACTTTCCACCTTTCCGGAACTACCGACCAAACCTTATGATACCCGCGAAATTCTCAAAGCGATTGTTGATGATAGCAAATTGACGGAGTATAAAAAAGGTTACGGCCAAACGATCATTTGTGCGACCGCAAGGATTGACGGATGGGCGGTCGGGATCGTTGCCAATAGCCGCGAAGTGGTTAAAACCAAAACGGGAGAGATGCAATTTGGGGGCGTGATCTACTCCGATTCGGCGGATAAAGCAGCGCGGTTTATTATGAATTGTAATCAGAAAAAGATACCGTTGGTTTTTTGTCACGACGTTACCGGATTTATGGTTGGTAAACGATCTGAACACGGCGGCATTATCAAGGACGGCGCAAAAATGGTTAATGCAGTGAGTAATTCTACGGTTCCAAAATTTACCATCGTCATGGGTAATTCCTACGGTGCGGGTAATTATGCGATGTGTGGAAAAGCGTACGATCCGCGGTTGATTGTGGCCTGGCCGACGGCAAAGATTGCGGTGATGGGTGGTTCACAGGCGGCAAAGGTTATTACGCAAATTCAGGTCTCGGCGATGAAACGAAAAGGGGAAGTACTTGATCCGGAAAAAGAGACGGAAGTATTTAAGAAAATTAAAGACAGATACGACGAACAGACCACGGCGTACTACGCTGCGTCTCGACTTTGGGTGGATGCGATTATTGATCCGAGAGAGACACGGACGGTGATTTCGATGGGAATTGAGGCGGCAAATAATGGGGAGGTGGAGCGTTTTAATGTGGGGGTTTTGCAGACATAGTAGATAAGGAATGAGATAATAATAAATTTACGTTTTTGGCTTGATCTTTTTGCCGCTAGTCTCGTTAAAAAGCCTCGTGATAGCGCGGCTATGGCAGCCCGACC
>Ga0209187_1000671_pt1 | contig 53085 bp, 39 predicted proteins | sample BantaG_FD_187430 | JGI IMG/M metagenome (GOLD analysis project Ga0209187, IMG submission 187430) | Marine algal microbial communities from Bantry Bay, Ireland - BantryBay_4 metaG (SPAdes) (version 2) | ecosystem: Host-associated > Algae > Red algae > Unclassified | place: Bantry Bay, Ireland...
CGGTGGTTCCCTTCGGTCACCGACCGGCTAATTGCCATCAAGCCTCCGGCTTTCTTTTCAGGGTAGAGCGAACTCATTTTTAATACAAATCAGCTTATCTAAGTGCCATTGGAGTCTGGCACCTTCCTTGTGTCAGACTACAATGGCACTTTTACTCGGGAATCGCCGAAGGCCAAGGAGCGGCGGTTTTCAACCGCCGACGGATGGTCAGTAATTAGTCTGACACAATCGAAGGTGTCAGACTAATTTTTAGGCGTCATGGAAAATACGATGTCATGCCGATGACTGACGAGACCTCAACCTTTAGCCAGGAAGCGACAAGCCCAAGAGTTGCTTACGTATATAGAGGCAGGACGAATACCCGCATGAAGACCATGACTTGCAGCGCATTATTGGGACCCCCACTATTATACCTACGACCCATCACTACAATGCCTACGACCCATACTTAGGACCGATCATCCACAATGATACCAAACAGCCGAGGAGAAGAAGCAGCCCAATCAAAAGTAAGAAGTTTCTCGAGACACCAGCACGGCACGAAGCCCCAGCCAGCCAGATCCAGCGCTCCGAGCCAGCTTGCGTAAAGTACGGCTGCAGGTCTTTTAGGTAATTACAGGGATTTTTCATCTATTCCGGTATAGTTGGCGATCACAGCCATGTTGGCACGGCTTATGCGATTCTAGTTTGTCAGAAAGAAACTAAGATGAGAACATCAAATACAGTCAAGCAAGCACGCAACGTTGGTAATGGAGGTAACGAGCCGACAAGCCTTACCCGTCATCACTTTTGCAAAATGTATTGGGCCAGCATTTCCAACATTCTTATTTTCGCAAAGATGATTACAGTCGGTCTTTTTCTCAGCATCCCAAGCACCGCCCAGGCCTTAGAATTTAACATTACCTGGGGCGAATCAGTCCCATCCAACGAGTTAAGCGACCTTAAGCTCGCGGCCGAAACCGCTTCGGATAACTGGAAAGAGATCATTACAGACGACGTGACCATCAATATTACCTTTGAATGGACCGCCACGTTCCAAAACCAAGCAGAAGGCGCTCGCGCCTCCGTCCTCTACCTTCCATACAGCTACACGGAAGTCCGCGATGCGCTCGAAGCTGACATGACCACTGCCAACGACACCAATGCAGTCAACGCAATGCCCCTTAACTCGATCCCCATGTTGATCAACCTCACCTCCGACAATCCAAACGGCTCAGGCTCTTCAACTCCTTACCTCGACGACAACAGTGACCAAAACAACACCCGCGTCCGCGTTTCCCTCGCCAACGCCAAATCAATGGGACTTTTCAGCGCACACCATCGTTATAAAGATGGCACCATCACCGTAAGCGGCTTCCCTGACTGGGATGCGGACCCAAGCAACGGCATTGACCCCCTCCACGCAGACTTAGTCGCAGTTCTAACCCACGAAATCGGACATGTCCTTGGTGTTTCCACCTTGATCGAAGGCCAGCTCGCTTACAACCCAGGCAAAGCTGCTGCCGACTACGATTTCGTAAGCCCTGAAGATCTCTTCCGCTACTCTGCGGAGAGCATCGCAAACGGCTACAGCGTGATCGACTGGAGCAGTGACTCCCGCGAAAAATTCTTCTCCATCGATGGAGGTCGCACCGAGATTTCAAAGTTCAGCACCGGCTCACGAGGCGATGGATCGGATCCATCACACTGGCAGCACGACACGCCTACTTTCGGCATCATGGATCCACAAGTCAGCCCGCTTCACATGATAAGTGACGCCGACCTTACCCTTCTCGACGTGATGGGCTGGAACGTTGAATATCAAAAAACTGGTGAGCCAGTTGAAGTACCGGTCGAAAGGCCTACTGAAGAGCCAATCGAAGTACCGGTCGAAGAGCCAGAGGACGAGCAAACCGAAGCACCGGTTGAAGAGCCTAGTCCGAGCATCAGTGACACCCTCGTTATCACGGAAACCGTTTTCACCGCGACGTACATCGAAATCCGCTGGTCCACCGAAGCCCTCCTCGGAAACAATGCTCGCGTCATGCAGTGCAACGATCTTGAAGCAGCCGACTACCAAGAAGCTACCGGTGGCCTATACCGTCGCGGCGCATGGCGCAAATATTTCAGCATGAGCACCAGCCAAGCTGACGCCTGCTCCTTCCGAGTTGAGATTAGCGAGTAAGTTGTAGAACCTCCTAACAGCTCGACCGTGAAAGGCCGCTGCAGTGGTCAAGCCTCACAGCTTCGGAACTCTCTGCGATACATGGTTTCGCAGGTTGCCCCAAAACCTTTTACGCGGTGCAAAACGCCTCTGGTACTTTATCTCCATTGAATGGCAGACTTACTTTAACCCTTTGCCATTGAATGGCAGCCTCCAATGGCACGAAGATAAACCATCATCGTATTTTTTTGCCTCATGTTACATGTTGGAATCCGCCCAAAGTGGTCGGGATATCGTAGCCCGCGAATCGGGCGCAGTCAAAGCGCCTGAGACAACCTTGAACGTTTTCTTAGGTTGTAATCGCCTGGCCGAGCTTGGCCACCGTGGCCTGGAAGGTTTCAAACGCACTGCGGAAATTACTCGCATCGGAGAGATCCACTCCCGCTTGCTGAACCAGCCCGAGCGAATCACCTGAGCCACCCGAGCGCAGCATGTTGAGATAGTCGTCGACCTTGCCTGCCAAGACATCCTTCACCAAGACCTGCGAGGCGCAGAAACTGGTGGCATATTGGTAGACATAAAAGTTGTAATAGAAGTGCGGGATCCGACTCCATTCCAGCTGGATCTGCTCGTCCGGCACCACGGTCGGCCCGTAAAAGAGTTGGTTCAACTTGCCGTATTCCTGCCCTAAATGATCCGAGGTCAAGGGCTGTTGCTTCGCATCCATGTCATGAATCATATGTTCGAATTCAGCGAACATGGTTTGCCGATATACGGTGCCTTTGAAACTATCGCAGAGGTGGTTGAGCAAGTAGGCTTGCAAGCTCGGATCAGGCTGGGTTTTGAGCAGGTAATCGAGGAGCAGCGCTTCGTTGAGCGTCGAGGCAATCTCGGCGACAAAGATGGTATAATTGGCGAAGCGACTGCTTTGATTTTGATTGGCGAGGTAGCTGTGCATGCTGTGTCCCAGCTCATGCGTGAGGGTGAAGACATCGTCGAGCTTCCCAGAATAATTCATGAGAATATACGGGTAGCTTTCATAGCAACCACTCGAGTACGCCCCGGAACGTTTGCCATGATTTTCGTAACGATCGATCCAGCGGTCATCAAAGGCGCCCTTGAGCGCGGCGCAATACTCATCACCCAAAGGCTTGCAGGATTCCAAAATCCATTCGCGGGCTTGGTCGAAGGAAATCTCCATTTGCGCGTCGGCTACCATGGGCACATACATGTCGTACATGTCGAGCTTCTCGAGCCCGAGCGCCGAAGCGCGGAGCTTCATGTAATCGTAGTAGATCGGCAGCGCGTCATGCGTCGCTTCGATCAAGGCATCGTAAATTGTTTCCGGAATAAAGTTCTGATGCAGGGCGGCGTGGCGGGCACTTTGGAAGCCGCGGACATCCGCGTTAAAGTTATGCGCTTTCACCTTCGTGCCGAGGGTCGTGGCCAAGGTATTGCGATGCGCACCAAAGGTGTCGTACATGCTGTCGAAAGCCGCCTTGCGAACCGTGCGGTCCGAGGACTCTAAAAATTTAACGTAGCGACCATGCGACATTTCTTGCTCGTCGCCGTTTTCATCCTTCACGGGATTGAAACGAATATCGGCATTGTTGAGCATGCTGAAAATACTGCTCGGCGCTTGCAGGATCGGAGAGGCCTTACTCATCAACGTCTCTTCCGCTTCGCTCAAGGTATGCGCCTTGTGGCGCAGGAGCTTTTCGATTTGATAGCGGAAGGGCGCGAGGCAGTCCTCCTTCATCCACGCCTCGAGGGTGCCGTCGGGCAAACCGAGAAGCTCGGGCTCGGTCCAAGCCAAGCCGGCCATCACCTGCGCGTACTTGGCGCGAATTTTTCCGTCGTTGCTCTGGTTGGTTGGATCCGCAGTATCTTCGTCGTGCCGTAAATGCGCGTAGCAGTAGACCCGGCCGAGCAAGCGATCGAGCTCGTCTTCCTGGGTATAAAAGGCGGCCAGCGCCTCGGGACTGCTCAGACTTCCTTTGGAATCGGCCAAAGGGGCCAGCTTGGCGTCTATCGTGTCAAAATCGGCCTCCCAAGCGGATATGCTGTCATAAAGGACCTCTACACTCCATGTATCAGCTAGTTGAACCTCAGAACGCGCGGGGATTTTTGTTGTACTCATGAAATGGAGTTGAATAGCATGACCTATACTGCGTCAATTTGATTATGCACTTTCGAAGTTCAAGCTTTGGCCTCCGCGCCATCCTAATCTGCCTATTTTTCGCCCTCCTCACGGCCTGGGCGATTGAGGATATTTCTGTATTCGACGGCAAAGGCCGCGAAACGAAGTCTTCCGAAGAAACCCCACCTGCGGGTGCGCCGGGTGAAGGCCAGGCCCCACAGGGTGAAGGCCAAGCCTCAAAGGGTGAAGGCCAGCCGCCGCCGATTCCACCATCAACTCCCGGCGGTCCCGCAGAAACTCCAACGGATCCAGCGGAACCCAATCCAGCTTCCAATCCACCTTCCGAGCCAGTTCCGCCCCCCGGCCCCGGCTCAGAAAGAGAAGCGCCTCCTGGGACAGAAGAAGAACCGCCCCAAGCACCCCCCGGCGGAGGTACCGGTATCGAGGAAGCAGACCTCGAAGATTTCAAGTCCTCGGAAAAGGTTCCGGCCGATGTTTCCGTCGCCTTTCCTATCGACATTTAATCGTCCCACGCGACGATATGTAATCCCTCTTTTTAATCCTCCCATTTTACGATAATGAAACGCTCCTTTTTCTCCACAGAATTTCTTTACTCGATTTTCGCGCTTATCCTTTCTGTGGTCGTGGTGCACGCGATTTACAGCACCATCATTCGCCCCAGTGCGGCCGAGCACATCGCTTCGGAAAAAGCGCGCATGGCAGCAGACGACAGCGCCGAAGCCGAGCAGTCGATCTACGTCATGATCCGCGACTACGAACAAGAAGCCTGCTTCATTTTATTCTTTTGGGCCATTGCGATTTTGGGCTGGAAAGCGGTCGAGTCTTCTCGCGAACAACGCTTGCTTGGACGCGACTTGGTGCAGGTTCGTGAAGGCATGCGGGTGCTTCCAGAAGACTCCCGTGAATTGGCGCGGCAGATTCAAGCCTTGCCGGTGCGCCTGCAAAACACCCTCCTCCCCCGCTCCATTCTTGCCGCCCTGCATCGCTTCGAATCCACTCGTAACATCCAAGATGTGTCCACTGCGGTCCACACGATTTGCAGCACCGAACAAGACCGCATGGATTCCGAACTCAGCATGATCCGCTACATCGCCTGGGCCATTCCTTCGATCGGATTTATCGGTACGGTACGTGGTATCGGCCAAGCCCTTGGCAAAGCCCACGCAGCGCAAAAAGGCGGCGACATTGGTCCGGTCACCGAATCCCTCGGTGTCGCTTTTAATTCTACCTTGATCGCCCTGTTTATCTCGATCGTGTTGATGTTCGTGGTGCACCAGCTGCAACGCTCGCAAGACCGCCTCGCGCTCGACGCTGAACAGTATTGCGACCTGCATCTGATCCGTCACATGCAAGTAAACAACTAGCTCGCCCCCCCACTCTTCACGAACCTAGACGCGGAAGGACGACGACCACATGAAAAACATTCTGGATCGATGGTTTCGCCTGACGGCAAACGAACATCTCTTGATTGTGATCATGGTCGGGGTGCTCAGCTTGGGGCTGGTCATGCGCTGGCTTCATTTCCGCAATCTCGACGAGGCTCCACCGGTCCCGGCCGAAATCGAAGCCATCGACGAACGCTTTTAGGAGTAATCAGGTGCAATGATTTTAAACTGTGGCGAAGGTAATTTTCTCACGCAAAAATGTTTCTTCTCTGAGATCCGTTGCTATAGTAGGACCGCATGAATAAACCCACTTTTGATGAAGCGTTGGTCGAGATCCTTCGTAAGGATCCGCGCTATGGGCGTGAAGCGTATCAGTTTGTTCGCGAAGCCTTGGATTACACCATCAAAGTCCTGGTTAAGCCAAAAGATGGACCGGGACGGCACGTTTCGGGTAGCGAGTTGCTCGACGGGATTCGCCGCTTTTCGCTCGAGCAATTTGGTCCAATTACCCACACCGTGCTGACCAAATGGGGCATCAAGGAATGCATAGACTTCGGCAACATTGTCTTCAATCTCGTTGAAGAAGGAATTTTGGGTAAAACCGACCAGGATCGGGTGGACGATTTTTCGGACGGCTACGATTTCCACACGGCCTTCATCGCGCCTTTTGAACCGGAGCCGGAGCTGAAAAAAAAGGCGGTCCCGCCTGCGGATAAAAAAAAGCCCGCGAGCAAAGGGAAAAAGCCAGCCAGCAAAACCAAAAAAGAAGCCGGTAAAGATACGACAAAAAACGATCCGTCGTAGACAGAAGGCCTTCGCGGGCATCCCAAACCAAGCATCGCCTCGATACTGCCGCGTGATGACGGATGACCGCGGGGAACCAACGGTTTTCCAGAAAAGGCGGGGGTTTCAGTAACTGTGCAATAAATTGAAATTGTTTCAGCGGAATATTCGTCGGGAACTGACGGCTCATCATAGGCGGGGGTTTCAGTAACTGTGCAATACATTGAATTTGTTGCAGCGGAATATTCGTTGGGAGCCGACGGCTTATCATAGGCGGGGGTTTAAGTAACTGTGCAATACATAGAAATTATTGCAGCTGAATATTCGTCGGGAACCGACGGCTTATCATAGGCGGGGGTTTCAGAAACTGTGCAATACATTGAAATTGTTGCAGCGGAATATTCGTCGGGAACCGACGGCTTATCATAGGCGGGGGTTTCAGTAACTGTGCAATAAATTGAAATTGTTGCAGCGGAATATTCGTCGGGAACCGACGGCTTATCATAGGCGGGGGTTTCAACCCCCGTTAAAACGTACCAGCCATCGTCGTCAGGAACTGACGGTTTAGTAAAAGAGGGCTTTAGCCCGCAATCCATATTATAGCCGAAAGCGTCCAGCGGGTCGTAATAGAAGGGCTTTTATCGTAAATTTCTATGATTTGGGGCCTCGAATACGTGGGGCGGGCTAAAGCCCTTTCATGATAAACCGTCGGTTCCCGACGTGGATATATCGACCCGTTTTACGGGGGCTGAAACCCCCGCCTATCTTTAAACCGTCGCTTCCCGACGAGCCTCAGTCATTCCTGCCATGTATTGTACAATGGCACCTCCTCCCGCGCTTCGCTTGGCGGTTGAAACCGTGCTGAAACGCCATCATAAACTTTCAGGTCAGCCTCTCTCCTTGGCTATACAATACAGTCGCGCTGCGATGATCGACTCGAAATTTCACCTACGCGTAAATGAAACCAACTTTTGAATAAAAAGACCGAAACCTGCATCCACATCATGATGGCAACGTCCCCAAAATCGCCAATGAAGTACAAAGCGACTCACACGGACTTTACTTTTTTTTTGCAGACCGTTATGTCGAGACCATGAATACGAAGACAGGATTTTTTAGTGAGATAGCCCGAATGTTAAGCGGGCTTTACCATCGCTTTGGCCTGTTCCGTCGTCGTCACACCCGAGGTGAAGCGCTTCTTTTAGTGGGGAGCATCTGTTTGACGGTTCTTATTGGCCTCCTTTTGGTTAATAAAATCAAACCCAACCTCCAAGCCGCGAACCTCCCTCCCGTGGTGGCTCCAGTGGCGCCGCCTCCACCGCCTCCAGTTGCAGTGGAGCCCGAACCTGTGGTGCCGCTCCAACCCGTGGGCTGGAATGGTAGCTTGGATCCAGTTCGTGAGCTCCCCCGCCCGTTTCGCAATGGCCAGCGCATGCCGGTTCCAAAAGAAGGCAATGCCTCCATGCTCATGGATGATGTCGACTTTGACCCCAAGACCGACCTGATCTTCATGGACGATCCCGACGTCTGGTGGGAAAGCGACAACGTAAAAAATGGCGAAGAAAACGATCACTTATTTCACTACGCGATGGAAGGTCCTATGCGCCGACTGATTCACATGGTGAAGGAACGTGGCGCCATGCTACGCGTGACCGAGGCCTATAGCCTAGAAAACTTTCATCACGCAAAATCGTTGCACAAGCAAGGGCGCGCAGTTGATATAACTTGGATGCAGCGAGAGCCATATCTTAAGGACAAAACAAAAAGAACCCTCCCCCTCGGAGAGCTCGGGCGCCTGGCTTGGGCTGCGGGCTTTACATGGGTGTACTTCGAGAAAGATCACATCCACGCCTCGATCCGCCCCGATAACCGGGACTAGGCATTGCCCATCGCTTGGGTAATGGCCGCTAGCGCGGGCGTAGGGCGTAATGCGACCAAGGCAAGACTGGGCCTGAAAAGGCCACGGTTTTCTCCTTGTATACTGATCGACTCACCTACCGATAATGTTGAATAGCCAACATATTTTCCGCTATCTGCCGTCGCGTATGGATGCAGGCAACTTCCGATCTCCCCTTTTAATTGCCATTTAGTCTAAGCTGGGTCCGGCCGAGCCAGAGGTCAACCGCGACCTTTTGCGGCCAAGAGTCGTGCGAGTAAAGGTTGCCCCAGCGCTTCACCAGCTAACAGAACAAAGAGGACAAAACAGGTCGGGAGACCCACTCGGAACCAGCCTAACGACAAGGTCAATAAAGCGAGTAACGCAATGCAGACCTCAATCCGGCAGGCAAGTCGATGCACCCGGCCATCCACCAAATCGGGCTCGGCCGCGCCAAAGCCACGAATGATCTTACCAAAGGGCGAAAACCGACCATCCATCCAGCCGCGATCCACCAAATCAAAAATCGTCGCCAACAAGGCAACCGGAGCAAACGCGCCAACCATGACCGACAGCGCGGCTAAGCCCGCCTGCTTTCGCCAGGTCGACCGATCGATTTTATCGGATTTTACCGAGGTTTCAGGTGGAGAATCATCGTGTATTTCAGGGGAAACAGGGTTAGTAGCGTCCGATTCAGAGGTAGAAGTGGGGGTTATGTCGTTCAAAAGGCTAACTTTTATAGGATTTGGGGTTGTGTTTCCGGATTTCACACGTAATCACCACCCTCTGCTTACATAAGACAGATCAAATCAGCAATTAGGAAAATAGATGAGTTACAGGGGTCCAAAAGTCAAAAAGTCACGCCGGCTTGGCATTGCCATCTCGCCGAAGTGTCAGAAATTTCTCGAAACACGTCCAGGCCCTCCGGGAATGCACGTGCGCAATCGCCGTCCGAAGAAAATGTCGGATTACGGTCGTCAGTTGATGGAAAAGCAACGCTTGCGTTTCCAATACAACATTCTCGAGAAGAAACTACGTAAATACTACGCAGAAGCTTCACGCCGTAGTGGTGCGACTCCTGAAATCATGATCCAGCTGCTCGAATGCCGCTTGGACGCCCTCGTTTTCCGCGCTGGATTCGCTCGTTCGATCCACGCAGCCCGTCAGTACGTGAAACACGGTCACTTCCTCGTGAACGGCAAACGCGTAAACATTCCTAGTTACCACATCAATGCGGGTGACGAAATTGGCCTTCGCCCACGCTCAAAAACAGTTGATTGCTTTGCAAACGCACTCGCAACCACTGAGCGCGTTCCCTACATCGCGACGGACGAAACCAAAATGACCTTCCGCCTCAACGCGGTTCCAGAACGCTCTGAAATTCCAGTCATCTGCGACGTCGCAGTGGTTGTCGAATTCTACTCGCGCTAAGCTTGATCGAGCTCTCAAGAGCTCAAAACCAAACGCTGATATAAACAGCTCGACTCCAGTCGAGCTGTTTTTTTTGTGCCCGCTGGCGCTTGGGCGGCTCGAAGGCGTCTATATATTTCGATACAGAAGGTGTCAGACTCCAATAGCACTAAGTTAGGCCGATTTGTATGGAAAGGAGTTCGCTCTGCCCTGAAAAGAAAGCCGGAGGCTTGAAGGCAATTAGCCGGTCGGTGACCGAAGGGAACCACCGGAATTTATTGGGAAATAATACGAAGCGCTGGAAGCGCGGTCGGAATAGAAACCAATATGGGCGATGCCTTTCAAAAAAGCAGAGGTCAACTGATGCGTGCTCAGAATACGATTTTTACCTGAAAATTGTACGGTTTTAGCCAGCTGGCGCGGTGCTGCGCCTCGCTCCGATTTCTCTTACAATATAGCGCTTATCCCTCGTTGCCTTCTCACGCCTGCACGTAACCCGGCGCTGCGACCGCTTCGCGGCTTGCACACGGGCTACCATATCCCGCCCACTTTGGGGCGGATTCCCACGATGTAACATGGTGCAGAAGGTAGGCTGGACCGCTTATCTACGTGCCATTGGTGTCAGACTCCATTGGCGCTTCTCTTAATCACTTTTTTTCCAGGTGTGCACAGATCAGATGGGGCGGAGACACTTAGCCCCGCGCTTGCGAAACGGCCAAAGCTCCGAGCTCCGAGCTCCAAGCTCCAAAGATAGTGCGCGGCACTCGGTTCTCTAAAACTCCGCTTCTCAATGACACCGAGGGACGGCTTGGTTTTCACTTGATAGATCATTTCAAAGAAGATGCCTCTGTCGGCGGTTGGAAACCGCCGCTCCTTGGCCTTCGGCGAATCACTACTTCTTAGGAAATTCGGGCGTGACGCGGATTTTATCCCGTTCACTTAAGCTTCGACCCGAAGGTACAATCGAGCAAACACCGCGCCCCGGATACAACGCACAAACCCGCCTCAAGACGTCCACTCTTCATCACCTACCGCCTCTCACCGCCTTACTAAACAACGCCGTAGCCGCACATCGCGTCCGCGACTTTAATAAATCCGCCGATGTTCGCACCGGTCACGTAGTCGGCTCGGCCTTCTTTTTCGCCGCCATGCTCGACGCAGGTGGCGTGGATTTTACCCATGATGTCTTTCAACTTTGCGTCGACTTCTTCACGGGTCCAGCTGATGCGCAAGGAGTTCTGACTCATCTCCAACCCAGAGACAGCGACTCCGCCTGCATTGGCAGCTTTGGCCGGCCCGAAGAGAACCCCTGCGGCTTGCAATGCGGCCACGGCAGCATTACCCGTCGGCATGTTCGCGCCTTCGGCCACGCCGATCACGTTGCCTTTAATGAGATCCTCAGCGTCGGCTTCGTTAATTTCATTTTGCGTGGCACAAGGGAACGCGAGATCACCTGGAATTGCCCAAGGGCGTTTCCCGTCGTGATAGTCGACCTTAAAGTGCTCTGCATATTCGTGAATGCGACCGCGGCGAACGCCCTTGAGCTCTTTGAGCCAGGCCAACTTCTCTTCGTTAATCCCATCCGGATCGTGAATGAATCCACCCGAATCCGAGGCGGTAACCGCTTTGGCTCCGAGCTGGTTTAGCTTTTCGATGCAGTAGGTCGCGACATTGCCCGAACCGGAGACGAGAGCGGCCTTGCCCTTGATGTCTTCGCCCGCGTTTTCGAGCATGTTTTTCATGAAATAGACCACCCCGTAGCCCGTTGCTTCGGTGCGGATGAGCGAACCACCATAGCTCAAACCTTTCCCAGTGAGCACCCCAGTGAAGCGATTGCTCAGACGTTTTTGCTGCCCAAACATGTAACTCACTTCGCGGGCACCAACTCCAATGTCGCCGGCCGGGACATCAACGTGCTGGCCAATATGACGATGCAGCTCGATCATGAGCGACTGACAAAAGCGCATCACTTCGCGATCGCTTTTTCCCTTGGGATTAAAATTCGAGCCGCCCTTGCCGCCACCCATGGGTAAGGTAGTGAGCGAATTCTTGAAGGTCTGTTCGAAGCCGAGAAATTTCAGGATGCTTTGGTTCACGCTGGGGTGGAAACGCATCCCGCCTTTATAGGGTCCGATGGAGTTGTTGAACTGCACCCGCCAAGCGCGGTTGACTCGGATATTGCCCTTGTCGTCTTCCCAGCAGACACGGAAGATAATGATGCGATCCGGCTCGGTCATGCGTTCGAGAATTTGCGCTTCTTGGTAGCGTTTGTGGTCCTTCACGTAGGGCATGAGGGTCGACACCACTTCTTCGACCGCTTGATGAAATTCTGGCTCGTGAGGATTCCGGCGCTTGAGGCCGGACATAAATTTAGCGAGATCGGTAGTGGCTACTTTTTTTGACATGGCTGACTATACATCAAAAATTTCTGAACAAAAGGATTGCACACAGAGAAATGTGTCCCTAGGGTGCGCGACCAGACACCAGATATAAACAATTTTGTTGCGGGATGGAGCAGTCTGGTAGCTCGTCAGGCTCATAACCTGAAGGTCGTTGGTTCAAATCCAACTCCCGCTACCATTTTAGAGCATTTTAGAGGACGTACTTTCGAGTACGTCCTTTTTTTTATCGGGACCTTGCCATCCAAGGACCGCTCCCCGCTTCTCTTTATCGAGGTGAAGATAAACCACCGATTAACTACTTCATTGTGCTCTCCGGTCGGCCAGCCCTGTTGGTAGCGCATCATAAGACGTTCCCTGGCCCGGATATTTCATAAAATATCCGGGGCAATGTGGAGACTGCTTTTGAATACAATGCGGTTACACTCCTCCTCTCCTCCACTCCTCCACTCCTCCACTACTCACCCCCTCAACCCTTTACTCCTTTACTCCTTTACTCCTTTACTTCTCCGCGATCTCTCATGCCCACCAGCTTGCTCGATGGCCTTTGGAAACCAAGCGCGCGAATCCAATCGCTCGCTTACGCGCTCCGAATTCTAATGGGCATTCTAGGCCAAAAATAAATCAGCCTAAACACCTTGCTAGTAACCACTAGCGAAAAGATCCTCTCTTTACATGGTTAATTACCAATAATACGTTAATTATGAATTGTGCGAAACGTAATAAACTGTATAACAGACGCCCCCACGCAAAAGGACGTGGTAAATTACGAGATAACCTATGAAAAACTGTACTTTGACTTCCTCTAAAGGAGTGATGGCCTGCATCATATTACTGGCCTGTGTCGCGTGGGCGAATGCAACCGCCCAAACCCAAAAGGTCCCTAAAAAATCCCATTTGTCTAACAAGGGGGAATTGTTAGTGTTACCTTCAAGCTTTCAAGATGGATTAACTGGAGGGCTCCTCCCCGAGGCCTCGGGTCCGACCGTGAATGTTCCTGATTTCTCAGCCCTACTTGAGCCCGACCTTGCGGTGGTGAATCCGACCATTTCTTTACAACCAAACGTTGTAAGCCTAGAGGGCTGCGGGATCGTCACCTATACCTTCGGGATCAAGAACCTGGGAAACACTCAGAGCTCAGCATTGTTTCATGTGACCCTTCAAGAATGGATGGATGACCTGCTTTACCAAAACACGATGGAGGTCGAGCCAACCGTGTATGCCTTTCTCCCCAACAATCATTTTTACGATTTAGGAATACTGGGGGCTGGCGAGCAGGTCGACTTTGTTTATGTCGCTTCAGTTTGTAGTTGCGACCCGGTGTTTTCCGACATCAAGGTGGTGATAAGCTCTGCAAACAATGAATCGAACACCGGAAATAATGAAACGATTATTACGGATGAGATCGGCCTCTACGTTGGAAACTGTGATCCCGACGCGCCGAACATCGACCTTGCTCTAATTGAGAGTGACCTCTTGGTGCAACAACTTGATGTTGATGCCCCTAACTCTTCTGGATGTGGCACCGCCGTTTATACCCTTACGTTACAAAATGTTGGCCTCGATACGACAGATGCCCGATTAGACCTAAGCGTCACGGATCCGATGGGTGGTGGCGGCAGTATCTGGCAATTTGAAAACAGCCTAGGGATCATGCCTAGCAGCTCCGATCCATCCAGTTTCATTTTCGAACTTGGCTCCTTAGCCACAAGTGCCAGTGTGGACTTCACCATTACGCGTGATTTTTGCTCCTGCAACCCCTTCGACCTGAACATCTTTGCCAAAGCTGCCACCAACGGTGATGAAGTCTCTGATAACAATGGGGTCAATCTAGACGAAAACTACATGCCAAACTGTGATGGCCTGTTGTACGACTATGACCTTGCGATCGAACAAAATTTTATAGCGCTAGCACCGAATGGTCCAGATGAGGCCGGCTGTAGTACAGTAGGCTTTCACTTCACGGTAGTGAATGAAGGGCTTGAACTCTCGGCGACCTCATTTCTCAATTTCAGCATCGATGGAGATTGGGGCGGGTTCACCGAAAATTTTGAGGCGAATAACTCAGACAATCTGGTAGCCGAAAACTCGGATCAATCTAACCAATTGATCTTTGAGGTTCCTCCCATGGCTCCGGGAGCAGCCATTGAGTTTGATTTTTATAACAGCCTTTGTCTTTGTGAAAATACGCTCTTAAGTGCCACAGTAAATTTACACCCTGCTTCCGGCGGAATCGAAGAAGATTTTTCTGACAATACAGTGGAAATGGATGCCGTATATGAGACCGCTTGCGCAACCGATCTTTCGGTTGAGATATTGAATGGCGCAATAAATCAAAACGAAGACGACCAGATGGGTTGTGGAAAGATGGCCTATTTGTTCACAGTAGAAAATCGTGGTGAGGTCGCAACCGAAGCCCAAGTGCGTTTGCATTATAGCCAATCCGTCGGCGAGTTGAGCTGGACTTTGAACAACTGGGGTGACTCCCCGAGCCCCAGCATTACGCAAACCCCTGGGGTAAACCTTTACTACCTCGGCATCATGGAACCTGGCGAATCCAGGAGCTATATTGGCGTGGGCGAATTTTGTATCTGTGAAGAACTCGAGGTCGCTTTTGCGGCTTTTGCCGAAGCCATTAATGGACAGGACGACCTCAACCCATCCGATAATTTAAAATTCTCCTCCCCACTCACCTACACTCCTAGCTGCACCGCTGAACCTTTGTTTGAAGTCCTTTCAATTACCCCGTCGGGTATCGGAGGTAATGGCACGATGGAGCCTGGTGATGATATCGAATTCCATTTTGAAATCATCGCCGACGGATATCAAACCGCTGGTGGCGTGGAAGTCTTCCTTCCGTCCTTCATCACAGTGGCCCCAGAGCAGTTCGGAGATGCACTTCTTTCCATTGAGGAAAACGCCTCAACCTGCGAAGACCCAACACAATATTTTAACAAGATTACCCTATCGCTTTTTGATGAACTGACCGGGATCCAAAACGATCTTGGATTCACCATGATTGGGCAAATTTCACCGGCCTATGCCTGCGACTTCCAATGTAATGATCCTATTGGACCCACCGTTTTCGCGAATCCCTTCTCGGACCAAGCTACTCAAGGCATTTGGAATAACGCAGACATCGACATTATCTGCGGAGTAAACCTGGGTGACCTTGGGCTTCCAAGCGGAAACCCGATCCTCGGAACCTCGACCCCAATCACGCTTGAAGTGTGTATGGATACGGCCCAAGAAGAGGTAGAAATATATATCTTTGCTGACGACTTCATCAGTGTCAATTCAGACGCTGGACAAGCCAATGCAGACGGAAGCTTTACGATTTATGCCGGTGACCTAGATCCCGAATGCTATACCTTTGAAGCCAACCTTATCATCGACTCCGCTATTGCGGATGAGGAAGGGTGGGAATGCGGCGATCCAATTACCTTAATTGTGGCATCAACCAGCACCGCAGACCCCATCATGAATGCTTCAAACGTAGAATTCTACGCTATATGGACGAGCTGTGGTGGCTTCAAGCCGGGCCTAACAGACCCCTCCTTAACGTCCGCTTTAGCCCCGAGACTTGATACTCGTCCAGCACTAAAGTCTCGCTAACAGAGCGTCATCAGAAAGAGCATGATATCTTCGACACGCTTGAAGGTAAAAAAAATCCAAAGCCTGCGCCGTGAAAAGTGTGGGCTTTTTCCTACCCCTTTCAATTCAGCATCTACGGAATCCATCGGCTACGTCCATCGTCCCCATCGATCCGCCGCGCTTCTTCGAAACCCTGTTTCAACCCTGCTTAAACACTGTTTCAACCACCAAGCGAAGCGTGTCAGCAGGTGCCACTGTTTACCAAAGATTGCGCAACTTCGGCAGCATCAATCCTTGTTAAGTTTTCCGGGGAGCACGGCTCCGAAGGTACAAAGATATTTAGCCCCGAAACTTGCCTCGGGGTTGAGATTCGGCCAACGCATCAAGCTCCGAAGGTGCGTTGGTACCCGAGCATTCATGATTCTGGGCCTTGAATACGTGGGGCGGGCTAAAGCCCTATCATGATAAACCGTCGGCTCCCGACGTGAAATATCGACCCATTTTACGGGGGTTGAAAACCCCGCCTATATTTAAACCGTCGGTTCCCGACGAGCGTCCGTCATTCCTACTATTTCTATGTAGTACACCGTGTCGCCTTCTCCCGCGCTTCGCTTGGCGGTTAAAAGAGTGCTAAAACGGTGTCATGAAGTTTCAGGTCAGCCTCTGAAACCCGCTTAGGAATTTGTCGGGCCTAGGCTTTCGAGCGAGGGTTTCTCAGTTTGAGACCAGACGATTTGGACGATTCGTAGAATAGCTGAGGCTATTTGATCGATTCGTCCGGATCGTATGGGCCAACGTGATGAAGTCGCAGCCGAATCCGCTAGATCCGACAGGCTCCTAAGAAACCAACTCTTACTTAGGAAAACTTTTGGTATCTCCCTTTTTAAAGCGCTCAATTTGACGCTTAAAAAAGGATTCTTCCGGCATAAGTTTGAGTGCCTTTTTCTCCCAGCGAAGTGCTTTTTCCACCTCACCCAACTGAAACAAGGTTTCCGCCAAGGTATCCATCGGCGGGGCGTAATTCGGAATCAAGGTACACGCTTTTTTAGCCAACTTACGGCCTAGTTTCATGCGACGCTGACTCAAGGCAATCTGCCATGCGACCTTGTTGTATAGCTCACCGGAGTTGGGATAGGTTTTCAGAAGAGGAATGAGATGCTCATGGGTTGCATCGAAATAGGCGTCGCAAAAACCACGGTGATCTTCCCATAGAGCACGCACCATATCTTCACCGAAATTGGGAAGCAATTTCACCATAGCCGGCAACATGGCAATCGCCTCCTCTTCTTTATCATCCGCCAACAACTGACGCACCTTTGCATCCCACACGTTGAAAGTAAGCGTGAGGTATTGGGCTGGGTTGTATAGATTACTCCGCTTTCGCATGAGCTGCAGGCGACTCCGCTCGAGCATCTCTTCAGCCTCCCTAAACTTTCCCGCTTCCATGGCCGCAGGGGCGGCATAATCACGCAAGACATCGGCAACCTGCTCAGAGTCAGGCAGATCGGTACGGAGGATCAAATCGATCTGACGATCAATCTTCTCTTGCTCTGCCTTTTGGATTTTCAAGGTGCGAATCAACTGCAAGCGCATGGAGCTAACCGCCATCGGAGCCAGCTCAGCTTGTCGCATTTTCTCGGCTCCCGCCTCTTTTTCACCTAATTTCTCTTCCGCCCAACCCCAGAGATACAAGGTGAGATAGGCATTGGGATATTCCTTCATCGCTGGCTTTGCCAGCTTGGTCACCTTTTCGTATTTTCCTTCAAAAAACGCTCGATTGATATCAAACGCGAGCTGATTTTCCTTTGGCATCCGGTTGTAGGTCGCCTTATCAATCTGGAACGGATTCTCCTCGGTTGGCATCACCATCGGCTCGCCATCTTCTGTTTTTTCCGGCTTCTCAGGTTGCCAATTTCCGCGCACTCGATCCAAATAATACTTCATCTGCTCTTGCGGACCGTTCGGCAACTCGCCGTCTTCAAGCTCGCTCAAAACACTTTTTGCAACGTCTACCACGATGTCGTAATCACTCAACTGATACGCGAGCACCGCGCTGCTTGGCTCATCTTTTTTCGCTAGCATCGCAATGGCGCGATCAAATTCGTCGTTCAACAAAAGCGCTTCGGCTGCGAACCAAATTTCGTCTTCTTCACGCAGGCCATAGGCTTCAATCGCTTTGATCTGCTTATCATAAGCGGTCTTGTTTCCACTGAGACGGTAGGCGCCCGACAGGTAGGCAAGTACTTCAATATCCGCGCTCGGTCCAGCAAGCTCCTCATAGACTTCCGCAAGTCGATCCCATTCGCCCAACTCCACGCAAAGCTGCTTGCGAACATATGAATTCAGGTCTTCTTCATCTAAGTATTTAACAACCTTTTTTCGGTCGCCTTGAGCCCGCTCGAGCAGCATACGCTGCACCGGACTGTCAATGGTTTTGAACACCTCTGGAATCGCCTCATCGAGCGTCCCCTCGACCAATTTAATCGCGGCATAATGACGAGCCGCATCGCTCTGCTTCGACTTCATCAAGGTGAGTAGCGCGCGTTCAGCAAAGGCCTGATCGCCCTTGGAGATCGCGATTTGCGCTGCTCGCACCATGGTACCATAAAGCTCTTTACTGAGGTACTCGGCCACTTTCGGATCGTTCTCGTAGGCGATCAATCCGAGGGCGAGTTTGGGCCCGTCATCTTTGTCGTCTTTGATAAACTTCTTGAGCATGGCGAGCTTTTCGAAGCGATCGACCGTTCCGTAGGTTTCGATATCTTCCTTCAGTTCGTCCGATGCATCAGCACCAAGCCCTGTGGTGATCGTCAGGAGCAACTCGGAGGCTTGAACCTTCAGCTCGGGGTCATCGCTCTTGGCCAGCTTTTCTAAAGCAGGCACGGCTGCATCACCAAGTTTCAGGAGCTTTTTGTAGGCATTCTTACGCGCCTTTGACTTTCCGCTCCCCAACGCTTTAATCGCTTTTTCAACCTCTGAGGCAACTTCTTCAGAAGAGTTCGCTTTTCCAGGCGGGCTCGTTTGAGCCGAGACCGAAAAAAAACTGAGGCTAAAGGCGACAACAAAAAACAATAGATAAGTTCTCATTGCCAAAATCCTACCCCAGCCACAGAAAAGGGGAAAGCAAGAAGATGAATGGAGTTTGCCGAGTTTTTTGCCCCGTTCCACAACCAAGCTCGATTCCGGTCGGCTTTCGTCGGTTGATTTTGAGCTGTATCAGAACGAACCTGCAAGCCTGTATGGCGAAAACAACGTAGCGATGGGTAGCAGCTCGCACCGCCGTCGCGTTGTGACTCACGTTAAGGGGCTGGCAAAACCCGGACGCGGAATGAATTACGCGCCAAGCTGTTGGGTTCCATAATTTCTAAAAAGCGGTGATGCGCCGCAGGCCAAGGAGCGGCGGTTTCCAACCGCCGACAGTGGAATAAATTTCGCACACCACAAATCTCGGACTCGCGTTTGATGCTATCGAATGCCGTAGCTTCGCGACTGGGAGTGCATGGAAAAGCACTGCGGGCGCTTCGCGGCCTTGCACACGGCTACCATATCCCGCCCACTTTGGGGCGGATGCCCACGATGTAACATCACGTAAAAAAAATTATGATGGCTTATCTAAGGACCATTGAGGTCAGACTCTACCTACTTGAGCGCGGCCTTTAGCCGGTCGATATTTTCCTGCATGGCGGTGAAGTAGTCCCCACTTTCCGGCTTCCGCTCCACCGGTGAAAAGACGACAAAGGGAAGCGTCAACTTGGTAAGTTGCGCCTGAATCGCCTCGCAAGGCTCGCCCTCCCAGAGCATCATTTCCGCTTTTGCGGCCGCAACGGCTTCGAGCTCCGCAGGCGCAAGCGCCGCGTCCGGAGAAATATCCAAGGCGGTGGTCTTCCAGCTGTGACGGCGTGCCAGGTATTCATAAGCCGGATGGCTGGTGAGAAAGTGAACCGGTTCAATACCGGCCAAACTTGCCTGTAAATCGTCGAATTTCGCTAAAAGCGCGGGCTGATTGGCCTGAATCGTTTCCGCATGCTCGGGGTAGAGTTTGATCAGCGCTTCGGCAATCGCCAGCGCTTGTTGCTTGGCTTGGAGTGGATCGAGCCAGGTATGCGGATCCGTTCCGGTGTGCACATGCCCATGCTCATGGTCATGCCCCTCAGGATGAGCGTGAGCCTCATCATCGTGCCCTTCGTGGACGGTTTCGAAGGTTTTCCAGTCTTTGGCGAATCCATTCGCGGTGCGAAGCACCTGATCTTCAGGCAAACTCACCCGATCGAGCCAGTTTTCAAATCCAGCTCCATTGAGAATGATTAAGTCGGCAATTAAGAGATCTTCAGGATTGGGCGCACTATCGCGCAAATCCCCGTCCCCCGCCAAGGCAGGCGAACGCAATTCGACCTCAGTACCCGCCAAAAGCGCGCTAGCCCAGTCCGCCAACGGGTAACTTGAGGCAAGCAAAACCGAGGATTTCTCCACATTCCCCGACGCTGAGGACGAATCACCCGAGCAGGAGATGAAAAAGAGGCTAAGCGCTGCAATGAGAGCAAAGGGAGCACAAAGAGAAAAGCAGGGAGGAGAGACAAATCGCGACATGGTGCCGTGTTACCATGCAGAGAGGGGCGGATTCAATCGTGTTTTACATGGTAGGCCACCTGAAAATTTAGTAGTTAGATTCATCTACGCCAAGACTAGATTTAGTGTTGGACCGCGGATGAGGATGTTAATACGAGGGATTAGCCGATTAATCACACTGAGAGTAGAGCCAATGTGAGTTACAAACGGGATATATACACGAGATGAAACAGACAACTGGCGATCAAACACCACATCTCAATCCCTCGGATTCAAGCACCCACTTAGCCAAGGCCTTGGTCAGGCGAATCTTTATGGCGCAGGTCCTGCATCGCTTCCTTTGGAATGCGGCTATTTTTCTTTTCGCCTGGGGACTGGTCGTCCTCGTGCTTCGCTTCACCACCGAATTGCCCCGAATCCATTTGCTGTGGGGAGCCCTCGGCTTGCTTCCTATTTTTGCCCTTTCGGTTTGGTGGGAGCGACGCAATCGCCCGACCACCCAACAAGCGATTGCTTTTATCGATTCCGAGCACAACTGCGGCGGCGTTCTCATGTCGGAAGGCGTTGCTGGAGCTGATGCGTGGCAAAAGCGCCTGCCACCTTTAAGCGTTCCCACTCTGCGATGGAATCCGCGTACCCCCATGCTCGCCCTACTCGTTGGAGCTGCCTTTCTTTCCGCCGGCTTTCTCTTTCCTGAAAACATGAAGCGGACCGAGCAGGCCGCCGACACCTTGCAGATCGAAAGTGTGGTGGAAGAGATCGAAGCGCAGATTGAAATCTTGGAAGAAACCGAACTCATCGAACCCGAGCAAGCCGAAGCGCTGCAAGAGCAACTCGAACAAATCGCCTCCGATGCCGAAGCGAGTGACCCGATGAAAACCTGGGAAGCGCTGGATCAGCTCGAACAAATTTTGGAAGACGCGAAGAGCCAATCGATCGAAGAAGCGCTCGCGACCCTAGAAGATCTTTCGGAAGCAGGCGACTTCGCGGAAAACATCGAAGCGCTCGCAGATGAAATCGCTAAAGACCCGCAAGCGGCTCAGGCTGCGATGGAGAAACTCGCCGAGATGATGGAAAATGAAAACGTCCAGCGCGAGATGGCAGAGATGGGCAAGGAGATGCAGGAGCTAGCTGAAAAAATTAACGAAGCAGCCCAGAACGGAGACATGGCCAAGCAGGAAGAACTGAAGGAGATAGCCAAAAAAATGTCAGAGCAAAAGCAGAAGCTGATGGAAAAACTATCGCAATGCCAACAAGGCGGGATGTGCAACAGCCAGCAAATGAGCGATGCGGAAAAAGCAGCCCAAAAGGGCGCTGGTGAAGCGCTAAAAGAATTTCTTGAGCAGGCAAAAAACAGCGGCCGCGAACAAGAATGGCAGGACGAAATGGAACAACAAATGGGAGAATCCGAAGGAGGCGGCAAGGGCGGAGTCGACCGTGGCCCTGGGCATGCCAACCTCAACTACTCGAATTTTCTCGATGAAAACGATATTACCTTGAAGCCTAAAATGCTGAGTGCACAGGAGCTGGCTGACGTAAAAGATAGCAAGCTACTCGGCATGACAAGCCAAGCTCCAGAAGCAGGCGATACGGTGCAAGCCCAGACCGGTGCGCTAACAGAAAGCCAAGCCGGCGGCGGCGCAGCCAACACGCAGCGCATTTACCCGCGTCACCGCAAAGTGGTCGAACGCTACTTCGAACGCGAGACACCCTAAGCCCTGTCTACCTCCCTTCCCAAACTCCCCGCTACTTTTCCGATCCCTCCGAAGCATCTCATGACAACTGACTCTTTGCTATCTCCTCAAGACCTCGCGCCAGCGGTGGACATCACCAACAAAATCCAAGCCGAGCTAAACAGCATTCTCCTCGGACGTGAGCACCTTCACCGCATGGTCTTGATCGGAATTTTAAGTCGCGGACACATCTTACTTGAAGGCCTTCCGGGCCTCGGAAAAACCGCCTTGGTCAACGCCATCGGTGGCGTCATGCAACTCGATTTCAAACGGGTGCAGTTCACCCCTGACCTGATGCCGGGCGATATTTTGGGTACGCATATTTTGCAGCAGAGCTCGAATGGCGATCGCGAAATGGTCTTCCAACCAGGCCCCGTCTTCACCAATATTTTGCTGGCGGACGAGATCAACCGCGCCTCGCCCAAAACGCAATCGGCTATGCTTGAGACGATGCAGGAACGCAGCGTTACTTTGCTGGGAACCACTCGCAAACTTCCGGACCCCTTCTTTGTTCTCGCAAGCCAAAACCCGATCGAACTAGAGGGCACCTACCCGCTTCCTGAAGCCCAACTCGACCGCTTTCTTTTTCGCCTTCTTGTCACCGATGTGAGCGTCGATGTGATGGATGAAATTATTTCCACTCGCCGCAATGGTGCACCGCCTGAGCCAAGCTGGACCATGGGAGCCAAGGAACTTGAGTCCCTCTATGACATCATGGGAAAAATCTTTTTGCCCCGCCCCGTTTCGCGCTACATTGCGCGCTTGGTCGCAGCGACCCATCCCGAGAAAGAAGAAGCTCCGCAGGCGGTGAACGACTACATTACCTACGGCGCTTCCCCGCGTGCCGCCATCGCGCTGGCCGAAGCCGCACGGGCTCACGCTCTCGTACACGGTCGCCCCACGGCTGGATTCGAAGACGTAAAAATGGTTGCCGGCGCGGTGCTAAATCATCGCCTCATCCTCAATTACAAAGCGCGCTTTGACAAAGTGAACGCGCATGCAATTGTCGGCGAAGTGATGGAAGCCTTAGACGAAGCCGGCATGGACCTTCCGACTCATCTCGAAGTGGGCAGCTAACCTGCGCGCTCGTAGAGCTGAATTTCTTCAAACCCGTTGACTCTGCAACCAAACCCGTTGACTCTGCGACCAAACCCGTTGACTCTGCAACCAAATCCGTTGACTCTGCAACCAGACGTTTCTATGCGAAATCGTATCTTCAACTTCTCCCCCCTCACGCGGCGACTTCCGCCGAGTCAGGTGATAACCAGAGCCCTGCTTGTAACCCTCTCCTTTCTTCTCGGGCAGGCGCTACTTCAACCAAGCTATGCGGTTCAGGAAACCTACAAAAACAAGCGGCACAATGTTCGGATTATTGATATCTCGATGCCCTGTGAACGCGGACGCATGCACGGCTATCAAGAGCTTCGCTTTCAGGTCGACAATTTTTCGACCAACAAAGCGGTGAAGGTCGACATTCGCGTTCCCGAGCAAACTTTGAGCTACCGGGTTCATAGCCTCCGCAGCGCGAAAAACAGCATTCAAGTCGACCCACTCTCTAGTGGGATACTGGAAATTTACCTTCCACCGCTCCAGCTATATTCAATGGGCAACGAAGCGGGGGTTCAAATCGACGGATCTGAGGTCAAAGCCTTCCCGCTTTACTCTGAACTCAATTCCTTCCAGCACGCGCATTGGTCAGGAAATTTTATCCGCGTTCTGACGAGCAAATCAATCTCAGCCGAGGAGTTATTAAAAGGAACCGCGACCTTAGCTCCGAAAGGTGGGGGACGCGCCACGCACGAATATAGCATCATGCGCGAGCCAGCCCCGCCCGCAGAGTGGAGCCGCAACTGGCTCGCCTTCTCCCAATTTGATGGCCTCGTGATCGACGCGACAGACTGGTCACGCTTCGTACCGAACACCCGGCATGCGATCAACGAATACGTTCGTTTAGGCGGCCACTTAACCCTCATCGGAAAAACAGATTTGCTCGACCCGAGTTGGGTCAAAAAAAAATCCATCGGGGTCAAGATGACCGGCTACAGCAATGGCAGTGGCGAAGTTTACCTTGTCCCCGCGATGAAGGGAGCCCAGCTCGGAACCCTCGCCGCCACCAAGCTCGCAACAGTTTGGCAGAAGGTTCAGAAGAAGCAGGTTAAGAAGGACGACCCGACCACGATCAACAATATGATCGATCTCTACAACGACGACGACATTCCGGTCCGCGCCCTGTTTTTCCTCATGTTGCTTTTCGCTTTCATCATTGGACCAGCCAACCTCTATATCCTCGCGAAAAAGAATCGTCGCATCTGGCTCCTTTGGACCGTACCACTCATCTCGGCCATCACCTGCCTGATCATCTTACTCTACTCTCTGTTTAGCGAAGGCATCACCGCGCACACTAGCTCCGCCTCGTTTACCTATCTCGATGAGAATACCGAGCTAGCCTCGAGCCATGGCTGGATGGGAGTTTACAGTCCGCTCACTCCATCTGGCGGGCTCAAATTCGACGCGAACACAGAAATCACTCCGACCTACACCAGCGATCAAGGCTCAGGAAAAGATGTGCAATGGAATTCCGGGCAGCACTTAAGCCGTGGCTGGGTCAGCGCTCGGGTGCCAGCATTCTTCAGCCTCCGCAAGAGCCAGCAATCCACCCTGCGACTGAAAAAGATTTCCCAAACCGATGACAGCATCACCCTCGTCAACGGCTTCGGGCATGACATTCTTTCCATCAAGCTCCGCCAAGGAAAGACGCTATTCAGCAGCGATCAGCGCATCAAGTCAGGGGCACAATTCACCCTGTCGGCTTCGAGCGAAGCCCCCAACATCGGGATGACCAGACCCTTGCACGATATGCAAAACGCCTTTGAACCGATCCGCAACATGTTAGCGGCCGAGAAAGCTTCTGCTCAGCTTAAAAACCCAACGAGCTCCATGCCGACCATGAAGCCAAGCGCTAAGTACACGGAAGTCGACATGGCGGACGGAACCTACCTCATTGTTTTTGATGGCGACCCCTTCATGGAATCATCCTTGCCAAGCGCGCGGAACAAATTGACCCGCGCCAAGGTCTACGGACACCTCAAACGCGAGGAGGCAAACTAATGCAGGTTGAAGTCAAAGACTTGGTTAAACGCTACGGCAGCTTCACTGCGGTCGACGGCATATCCTTCAGCTTCGGAGCCGGGCAAATTTTCGGTTTTGTCGGCCCCAATGGAGCGGGTAAAACCACCACCATGCGCATCCTTGCGACCTTGGACGAACCCTCCTCGGGCTCGGCGCGCATCAATGGAATTTCGGTCACGGAAGACCCACAGAAAGTTCGCAGCATGATCGGCTACGTCCCCGATCTCTTACCGGCGCATGCAGACATCACAGTGCATGAGTACCTCGACTTTTTTGCCCGCGCCTATGGACTCAAAGGGGCCGAGCGTCGCGAAGCGGTCGAAGGGGTAGAAGAATTTACCGGCCTGACCGGAATGCGGGACAAGCTCCTGAAATCTCTATCCAAAGGCATGGCGCAGCGCGTCAACTTAGGCCGTGCCTTGGTGCACGATCCACCCGTCCTTATCCTGGACGAACCGGCAGCGGGACTCGATCCACGCGCGCGGGTCGAGCTACGCGAACTATTAAGCATCTTGGCCGAACAGAACAAAGCGGTGCTCATTAGCTCTCACATTCTCACCGAGCTCACCGAGATTTGCAACGGGGTCGTCATCATCGAAAAAGGTCGCTTGCTCGAAACAGGCACCATCAACGAAGTGACGGACCGCGCAGAAGAAATCATGTTGGTCCGCATTCGCTCCCTCGACAAGCAGGATGACTTGCGACTGGAATTGCTTCAGTCTCCACATGTCGAACAGGTTCGCCTCATCGGCAAATCAGTCGAAGTCGAACTCAAAGGCACCGAAGACATGGCGGCCCAGCTCCTAAAACATTTGATCCAGCGCGAATACCGCATCGTCGAATTTAAACCTGAAGTGGCAAACTTGGAAGATATATTCATGCGCATTACCAAAGGCGAGGTACAGTAATGGGCCTCTCACCTTTGTGGCAAAAAATCGACGACCACCAAAACCCTGTCTTGGTAAAAGAAATTCGCCAAGCGGTGCGCTCACGCTTTGTCGTGGCCAGCTTGGTGGTCTTGCTACTCCTGCTTGTCTTTGGTAGCGGCGCGTTTATCCTGGACCGAAACCTTGCATCGGGTGGCTTTCAATCTCATGGGCGAAAAATGTTTGTCGTGATGTACGCTATGCTCATGGGCATCACCGCCGCCTTTGTTCCGATCTATACTGCGATCCGCTTTGTGGGTGAGCGAAACCACAATAGCACGGATCTCATGTTCATTACCACGATTCATCCGAACAAGGTGATCGCAGGCAAAGTCATGGTTGGGATGGTTATTTCACTCATGCTCTTCAGCGTGTGCGCTCCCTTCCTCTTTTTCAGCTACCTGTTGCGAGGCATCGAGATCCCGACCGTCATGCTCATTCTGGCCCTCTCCTTCCTGCTCGTGATGGGATTGATCTATGTGATGATCCTACTCTCTTCGCTTTCGGTCAACCGCTTGATGCGAACCCTCTTTGCCTTGGCATCGTTATTCATGCTTTTTCGGGCCGTGGTGGGCGCGGTCGTCATTGCAGAAGACTTGACGCGTAGCGGTATTCAACAAATCCTTTCGGACCCAACCGCACTACCGGCATTCCTCGCCTTACTCGTCAGCTACCTTTGCCACTTGGTATTGGTCCATTTCATCTGCGTCGCGCTCATCGCTCCGACCTGGCACAACAAGATGCTACCGGTCCGAGGCATCATGGCGGTGATCTGGTTGATTACGCTTTCGATCAACTACTCCCTGGCCGCACGATTCCCAAGTGAGTTCCTGCTACTCACGCTCTTTACGGGGCTTGGCTACGCCGCCCTCGTCCTGCTTACCGCCATCAGTGAGCGCGAAGACCCCGGCCCCAGAGTCCGCCGTCAAATCCCAAAAAATCCCATCCTGCGCCCGATCGCCTTCCTTTTTTATAGTGGGTTGGCTGGAGGGATTCTTTGGTCCATGCTCATCGCGGCGCTTTCGATTTGGTTCTTCACCCACATGTATAGCCTGCGATCTGGCGTGTTGGCGGGGCTGGGACGCGGCTTTAGCTTTCTCCCCATTTACAGCCTAACCCTCTACGGCTTTGCGTACTGCTTTTTCGCCCTCTTCCTACAACGGAGTCTGCTAAAAAATCGGATTCACCCCAACCAGACCTGGGCCCTCGCCGGCATCCTCATCGCGGTCGGCACCATCCTCCCTTTGATTTTCGGATTCTTCAAACCAAACTCCTGGCGTGACCCCTTGGCCTGGAAAACCGGTGTCTTCTTTGACACGGTACATAGAGACCGCATGGATTGGCATGTTCTCGCATCATCCATATTATTCGCGATCTCACTCATCCTTATCTTCCACATCCTGCTTCGCTCCGCGAAATATTTCCGCCGCCTAGAAGGCAACTCCGCGGAAGAATCCGATGCCTTCGACGATGGACTGAGCCCACAAGCCGCCACGCACGGACTTGGCGCTGCACCGACGCTGCCTGAACCGCGAGCCTCGTCGATCGGGGTCGGACAAGATCGGCCGCAAGCCGAAGAAGCAGGTGCCGCTTCACAAGCAAACATGCCAGAGCCTGAAGCGGAAAACACATCTTCGAGCCCTGACACCCTTGGCTCTATATCGAACCCCATCATCACCCCACCTGAGGATCCCGCCTAACCATGCAGGATGAGGCTCGAAATCATTTACTCGCCGGGGCCGAAGCCGGCATGCGCTATCGCTTGATTGTGCCCAAAGAATCCCTGCGTGGACGCTCTGGTACCCAGCTCGGCCAAGGCGCAGGCTCATCCCTCGACTTCAAAGATTTCCGCGAGTATCAGCCAGGCGACGACCTGCGACGCATCGACTGGAGCATCTACGCCAGGAGCGACAAACTCACGGTCAAGCTGTACCGCGAAGAAGTCAGCCCGCACATGGATCTGCTCATCGACTCCTCCTTTTCCATGGACCTCGCCGACACCCGCAAAGGCGAAGCAACCTATGGACTCGCCGCACTGTTTAGCGCCGCGGCAAGCAATGCCCACTGCAGCACCACAACCTGGATGCAAGCCGACGGCATCGTTCGTGTCCCGCATGGTTCCAGCCACCCCGGCCTCTGGGAAAACATTCTCCTCGACCGACGCGAATCCCCCGCTGAAGCCATGGGAGCCCGCCCACCGCAGTGGCGCAAACACGGGGTCCGCATCATTTTAAGCGACTTCTTTTGGCCCACCGATCCACACAGCTTTGTGAAGAGGGTCAGTGAGGACGCGGCCGGAATCGCACTGGTGCAGCTCGTAGCAAGAGCCGATGTCACCACTCCGGCCCGAGGCAACACCCGCATCGTCGACGTGGAAAACGACCAGCACCTCGACATCTACATCGATGCCGCAGCCCAAAAAAAGTACGAGACCTCTTTGGCCACGCATGAAGCCACCTGGCGTCAGGCCTGCGAACAGCACGGAGCTACCTTTCATCGCGTCATCGCGGAAGACCTGCTGGAAGACTGGAATTTGCCCAGCCTTGAAGCGGCGGAAATTTTGGGAGCACTCTAATGCCTTTGCTCGCCTTTCCCCTCGCCCTGCTGGGTCTCATCGCCCTCCCCGCTCTCGTCGGGGTCTACGTCCTGCGCAACCGATTTAAAAAGCATCCGGTATCGAGCCTCATGCTGTGGGAGCAACAAATGCGCTCCAAGGAAGGTGGGGCCCAAGTCACCCGCCTGCAAACCCCGCTCACTCTCGTGCTCGAGCTCCTCGCCCTCCTCTTTTTGGTCTTGGCCGCAGTCGACCCACGTTGGCGCATCGCCTCCAACACCAATCCCTTGATCGTGGTGCTGGACGACTCCGCCTCGATGCAAGCCATCTCCAGCAATGGCATGGCCCGCGACCAAGCTCGCAAAAAGCTACTGCAAGAAATCAAAGACGGCGACTGGGCTAACATTCGAATTCTATTTGCTGGCAACGAAGTCTTTGTCGCAGGACCACCCGTCAACACAGCGGCCGAAGTCGAAGAACAATTAAAAGGCTGGAGCTGCAGCACCGCGCACGCTTCTATCTCCGAAGCCATCGCCATGGCCTCAGAAATTGGCGAACGCAACGCCCGCATTGCCATCATCACCGACCAGCCCGCGCAAGCAGTAGAAGACGGCGGACGCATCAAATGGATCGCAGTCGGCCAAGCCCTCGGCAACCGCGCCATCATCAACGCAAATCGAAGCCCCGGCGACCAAAAAGACCGCTGCCTGCTCGAGATCGCCAACCACTCTCCCAACCGCTCGGAAACCACCTTGAAGGTCAGCGGTCGCCCCGACCAAGTGCTCAACCTAGGTCCCGGCGCGGTAGAGCGAGTCATTTTCGAAGTCCCACGTGAAACCGATTCGGTGATCGCGGAGATTTCCGCCGACGCGCTCGCGATGGACAACCGGGTGGTGCTGGTGCGCCAACAACCCCGCGTAGTAAAAATCAAATACGACCTCGAATCCTCGGGCATGGAAGATCTCATTCGCGGTGGTTTAAATGCAGGTCCGACCCACGAAGAGGGCGAAGTGAATCCGCATTGGCTCATCACCGACCGACGTGGCCGCGAACTTCCCAGCCCAGACACGTGGGTCTTCACCGTTCTGCCTGACGCCAAGCCCTTGCCGTTCACCGGCCCCTTTGTGATGAACACCGAGCACCCGCTCACCCGAGGCCTCGCTCTTCAAGGCTGCGTCTGGGGCGCGGCCGCCACCAACAACAGCTTTGGCACCCCGCTGATCTCGGCCGGAAATCTCACCCTCCTCGCGGCCAACGAAAACGGACTCGGCCGCCAAAGCGTGAGCATGCATTTCAATCCTAAAAGCTCGACCCTGCAACGGCATCCCAACTGGCCCATCCTGCTTTACAATCTCATGGACTGGCGCGCCAGCCAACTCCCCGGGGTCGAAACCCCCAATGTGCGGGTCGGCTCAGAAGTGAACATCCGTTGCATGCGCGGCGTCGACACCGTCAATGTCAGCCAGCCGAGCAATGTGCGCGGGCCAAGCCAAACCCTGCCCGTCTCCCGACGCCAAGCCACCTTCTTTCCACGCGAACCCGGGCTCTACAGTCTTGATATCGGCGGTCGCCCCGTCCGCGTCTCGGCCAACTTCCTGTCCGGAAACGAATCGGACCTTCAGGGTAACGTCAGTGGAACTTGGGGCGACTGGACCAACCAAGCCAGCATCCAACGCGAATACGCCAGCTTCTCCTGGGTTCTCATTCTCCTCGTGCTCGGGCTTCTGCTCGGCCACCTTTTTCTCGTCCACCGGAAATCAAAGGTATGATGTTTCTCCAACCCATCTGGTTGATTCTCCTCCTCCCCCTCGCCCTCGTTTTGGCGCTGTGGCGGCAACCCGGTCGCTTTCTGCAAGTGGTCCGCGCCTTGGTATTTCTCCTCACCATCATCGCGCTGGCTCGTCCCGCCCTCAAGATCCCAAGCCGCGACGGATCGGTTCTGGTTCTGGTCGATCGCAGTGCCTCCATGCCTCCCGGCGCCCAAGCCGATCAAAAGAAGGCGATCGAGGTCTTGGAGAAATCCATGAACAGCGGGGACGAAATCGGCATCGTTTCATTCGGGTCTCGAGCCTACGTCGAGAAACCGCTCAACAAAGACCGCTTCAGCGAATTTAACGGCATCGTCGGCAAAGATTTATCCAACCTAAGCGAAGCGCTCGATCGCGCCCTCAGTCTCATTCCCGCGGACAGCCCATCCCGCATCCTCATCCTCTCGGACGGACGCTGGTCGGGTAGCGATCCCTCTCAAGCCGCAACCCGCGCCGCCGCCGCTGGGGTCGCCATCGACTACCGAACCCAGCAACGCAGCACCGCTGGCGACCTCGGAATCGATCACATCGACGCGCCTGACACCGTGGTTCCCGGCGAATCCTACCTCGTCACCGCCTGGGTCAAAAGCCCCATCCGCCAACAGGCCAGCGTGAACCTCCGCAAGGGCACCAACGTGATCGCCGCCACCATGCGCGAATTCGAACCCGGGCTCAACCGCCTTATGTTCCGCGACCGCGCCTCGGAAGCCGGCTCCCTCTCCTACTCGCTGGTCGTCAACACAAGCGAACCCGACCCGATCCCCGAAAACAACCGAGCTCGCTTCATCGTTGGCGTAGAAGGCATTCGCTCCATGCTCACCATTTCGAATAAAAAGGAATCTGGACTGCACCGCCTGATCCAAGAAGGCGGGCTCGATGTGGAGCATAAACAAATTGAAGAGGTCGACTGGGGCCTCGCCTCGCTGATGAACTACTCTTCAATCCTCATCGAGAATGTAACCGCGACCGACATCGGAAACACCGGCCTCGAAAGCCTCGCAGCCTGGGTCCGCCAAACCGGCAGCGGCCTCATGATCACCGGCGGCGGCAACAGCTACGGCCAAGGCGGCTACTACAACTCAGCCCTCGATCCCATTTTACCTGTGACCATGGAGCTCCGCCAAGAGCACCGCAAACTCAAGCTCGGCATCGTGGTGGCCCTCGACCGATCCGGATCCATGGCTGCCCCAGTCGGGGGCGGAAAAACCAAAATGGACCTTGCGGACATCGGCACCGCCAACGTCTACGATCTTATTGGCCCCTCCGATGAACTCGGGGTCATCGCCATCGACAGCGCCCCGCATACCGTGATCAACCTCGCGCCCAAAAGTAAACTGGCCGCTTCCGGAGCACGAAATAAAATTCTCAAAATCGAATCTATGGGCGGCGGCATCTATGTCTACGAAGCACTCAAAGCCGCCGTCACCATGCTCAATGGATCAACCGCCGGCACCCGCCACATTATTCTCTTCAGTGATGCCCGCGACTCCGAAGAACCGGGCGACTACAAGCGCCTCATCGAAAAAGCAGTCGCGACCGGCATGACCATTTCTGTAATCGGACTCGGGAAGGACACCGATGTCGACGCCGCCTTACTCAAGGACATCGCCAAGCGCGGTGGCGGAGAAATTTATTTCACCGAAAACGCACACGACATCCCCCAAATTTTCGCGCAGGACACCTTTTCCGTGGCCCGAAGCACCTTCATCAAAGACGCAACCGATTTTGATTTAACCGCTGCCTTCCAAAACTTGAGCCCTGCCCTCAAAGGCAAAAACCCACCTGAGCTTGGCGGCTACAACCTCTGCTACGTACGCCCCAAAGCCGACATGGCTGCCGTCACCACCGACGAATACACCGCCCCCGTGGTCGCCTCTTGGTACGCCGGAAGCGGACGCGTCCTTTGCTATACCGGCGAAGCCGATGGCGAGTACGCCGGCGATCTCGCAAAGTGGGATTCGGTCGGCGATTTTTTCTGCAGCCAAGCCCGCTGGGTTTCCGGCGAACGACGCACCCTACCCGAAGAACTCATGCTGGATCACCGCGTGGTTAACGGCAACTACCGGGTTGAACTCCACCTCGATCCCGACCGCGAAAACGATCCCTTCACCGAAGCACCTTTGGTCGAACTCCTACGCGGGCGCAGCGGTATCACCCCACTCCAGCTCCGCGGACGCATGAACTGGGAAACCGCCGACCTCCTCACCTACGAAGTCCCCATGACCGGCGACGACACCGTGCTGGCCTCCGTCAAAGTCGCTGAATACCCCGTGGTCACCCTCTCCCCCACCTGCCTTCCCTACTCTGAAGAATTCCGCCCCGTCCAACCCGGCAAAGGTCGCGAGAGCCTGCAAAAACTCGCCCGCATGACCGTCGGCCGCGAACGCGTCGAACTCACCTCCATTTGGGATGACCTCCCGCGCAAAGCGCAATTTATCGACATCACCCCTTGGCTCCTCCTTCTCGCCGCCCTGCTCTTTTTGCTGGAGATTATCGAGCGTCGGACCGGCATGCTAACCCGCCGCGACCAGCGCCTCACGCTCGACCGAAGCATCCCCACCACCAAGGAAGCCAAGCCGATCAAGCACAAGAAAACCCGCCGCGAACGCGCGGTGGAAAAAGCCAGCGCCAAAGAAGCAGCCCACGCAGAACGGGAAGCGGTAGAAGCCCGCAACCGCAGCGCGCAAACAACGCGGACGTCGCGTCCCAGCCTAAAATCGACCCCACTCAAAGAGGGAGAGACCGGACCGAATGCCACCTTGAACGCGCTTCGCAAAGCCCGCGAAAACGCGAAAGACCGCAATCAGCGCTAGGGCTGAACCACGCGAACATTCTTGAAATACCATAACCCCTTTTCAAAGTACCTGGTGGGTAAAGCCCGATCAATTGTTCGCCGGTTGCTATCCAGGTGATAGCGAACTTCGGGTGGCTGAGGCCAAACTAAGGGCGTTGTTGGATGCGGGTATCCGAACTTTCATTTCGCTCATGGAAGAAGATGAAACGGATAAAACCGGCGACCCCTTTGCCCCTTACGAGCCAACCCTTCATGCCTTAGCGGGCGAGGTAGACGTAACGGTCCACCGGTCTGCCATCCAAGACATGGGCGTCTCCGACACCGCGCATATCCGAAAGATTTTAGACACCATAGCGGCATCGATCGAAAAAGGTCACCCAGTCTACCTGCACTGCTGAGGCGGACACGGACGCACGGGTACCATCGTAGGCTGCTGGCTGGTCGAGCAAGGCATGACCGGAACAGAGGCTCTCGAAGCCATCCCCAAACTGCGCGCACATGACGCCTACTTGACGACATGGCCGTCGCCTCAGACAGCCAAGCAAGAACACGTTGTACGCAACTGGAATCAATAGCCCCAGACAATAGAGCCATCGAAGCTGAGCGTCAAAAGGATGTAAACCTCCACTCAAAGGGGGAGAGACCGGAGCGAATGCCACCTTGAACGCGCTTCGCAAAGCCGGCATTCAGCACTAAAAAGGGGCGCCTAAAAGGCACCCCGATTTACTTAGCGCGTTTACACGCTCAGCTTAACTTGAGTTCTCTGGGTTACTGACCCAACACGCCGCGTTCAAATGCAAGCTGCTGATCATCTGCATCCACATCGCAATCGTAGTCAAGGTCGTACGGATGATATCCGGTTGCGCCAATAGAAGCCGAAACCGGGTACCAATCACTTGCATCCAACACGTTATCGCCATTCGAGTTACCGGCCCGAATCACTTTAAGCTCACGGCTTGAAACAAGATTACCAGCTGCGTCGTATTCTGCATCGAGATGCATAGAACCAAGCTCCACTAGGGTGCTATCCTCGAAAGGAAGTATCTGTTCGGTTGGACAGCCATCCGAATCAAGGTAACCAAAAAACACATTCGTTTTGCAGGTTGGCCCCATGAAAGCGCAAGGAATTACACCGAGTTCATCGAAGGGAGCATCCATACTGAAACCGGCCTGGAATGGAAGGTGATTGCGCGTGCGAACCGTTACCGAAAAGGCGCTCTCTCCATTCAGAATACTGGAAAAGAACATTGGTTTTCCACAGCCATCGATCCCCGCTTCGAGTTCCTCGATTGATGCAATGTAACCACAACGAGTAATCACAGCCGCTTTGGTTTCTGTTACGCCTCCAGCCACTTCGACCTGTACTAAAACCCAGTCTAGAATTTCATCGCAGGGGTTGCTTGGCGTATAGTCAGGAGAGATGCTATCATTTCCTGCGTAAAACCATGGGGCGGTGTTAAACGGCTGGGTCAACGGAAGGTTATCTTTGAAACACTGAGGTACATCCATGGTATATCCATAATACGTTGCTGGGTCATTGTCCATGGCGGCTTCAAGATTGAGCTGCAAGCAAAACGGATAGCCGGTTGGCTCTGTCTGCACCGGTGGAATGCCCACCCCGTCGATCTGGGCACAACCGGCAAGGGTTTGAATGCTAACGTAGTTGACGTTTTCATCACTTGTATTCACCAAGGTTACCAATTGCAGTCCACCCGCTTCGATTTGATATTCACCGTAGGTCGTTTTGATGTCCCAACATAAGGAGCCATTGCCGCTTGAGGGGCAGGTGTTTTCGGAGCACACGCGAACAAAAGTATATCCTTCGGACGCTGGCTGGGTCTGAAGCGAGATAACAAAACTTTCACCCGGGGCAACCGCCTCAGGTAAATTGATATTCAACAACGATTCATCATTGCACATGACAGGGCCAAGAACGAAATCGATTTCCGATGCGCCGCTCACATCTAGGCTAGGAACGACAGGTGGTCCAGGAAGTGAGATATCTTGGCAATCGCCATGGAGATTCAGCACGCATACCCCGTCGATTTCCAAACATCCAGAATCACCATCTACTTCAAGGCACGTGATCGTCTCATTACCATTATTCACAAATGTGTAGGTCTCGGTTGCACCCGAATCGATAACCCATGTCGCCAAATCGGCAAAATGAGAACTCCCGACCATTCCTTGAACCTGTACCGCGCCACCGCAAACATCATAGCCTCTGAACCAAATGCAAACAGGGGTAGATCCGCTATAACGCACCCGAATGGTAAACGAATCACCAGGGGCTACCCCATCACCAAGGTCGAGGTGCAAGCTGTCATTCGAGCAATATTGAGCAAAGGTATTGTCACCATAGCTGAGTACATTTTCGACGTTTGGAACCCCGACTTGCTCATAACTAATCGGTGCTTCTGTTGGTGCTGGCGTGAAACTGCAAATCGTTCCAGAAGGACCTGGGCTGTAAGGCACCACGGTGTCGTAACTGCAAACCCCGTCAATTTGAATGGAACCGGTAGAAATATCGTTACCCAAATGGATGCAATCCACAGCCTGATCACTGGTATTGAGAATGGAGACAACCGTACATTCGCCTACGCGCACGACATAATCCGCATCCGGCAAATCACCAACCTGAACTTGAAAAGCCTCTGGGCCGTGGCAACCACTGTAAGCTTTAATCAAAAGGCAATTGCCGTCTGTGGCAGGCATGTTGATGGATACATCGAAAAACTCACCTGGCTCAACCGGTTCTGACAAGCTGATGGTAATGTTATTGTTTCCGGTGATCTGGCCAGAGAAGATTCCATCAATGACTTCAGCTTCTTCGGCTTGTGCAACATTTCCGTTATAGTTGCCAATAAGGGTTCCTGAGTTACACGAAACCTGTCCTTGCTCGACACAGATGCCGTCTAATAAAAAGCAACCGCCATCCGCACGAACCCAGATGCATGAAACGTTCTCAGTACCTGTATTCCTCAAGCTAAGCAAAGAATACTGACCCGACTCAACCAATGCGGTTGCGAAATCACCAGCTCCACCCACTTCACCAATACGCTCTTGGAAAACAACAGCTGCACCTTCAACCGCAGCGTCGCAGTCTGCGTATCCGGTAACTTGAAGGCAATTGAAATTGAGTGCACCGTGGGACTGAAGAGCAATATTAAAGACCTGGTCAGGAGCAATTGGAGTCGAAAAACTGATCTTCAAACGACCATCAATTCCCGCTGCATCGTCATGGCAAATCCACCCCGTAGTCGCCCCATCAATTGCCAACGCATTTGAAGCATCGGAAACATGTTGAAACTGATCGAGCGTACCCGGATGGCACCCGCCCGTGACCACATCGAGCTCACCACAAGACGGATCCGAATCCGTGGTTCCATTTTCAACCGTATTCTCGGATAAGACGTTCGGCTCAGGAACTTGGATAATGTCAGCCCGCGAATTTAAGCTTTCGGCATAACCGATCCAATTGAACGAACCCTTCGCCGGCTTCGCTATATTAGATATTCCCGTGGAAGCTGCAGCGGATTGAGCTGGTGAAGAAGCGATGAATTTGCCGGTTCCCGTGGCCGTTGACGCCTCCATAATAGCGGGCCCAGCAGCAAATTGACGCTGCTGAGCGTGGAGAGAGAAAATTGCAGCGTAGGTAACTGCTCCTACAAAGAATGCTTTAAGATGTCGTTTCATAATTTTAAACCGTGTTGCTGTTAACTATCGTTGGTATGTAATGTACTGAACGTATCTTTAGCACGAATGCAACAATGATATAAAAGAAAATGCATCCCTCTATATTTTCGATATTTTGATAATTTCGAATGCGGTAAGGGCCTGATGTATTGCGACTTATACCATCCCGACCTCATTACGGGAGGACATCAAGGCCCGTAGCGCAGCGGATAAGCCTTGAGCGCGGGTGAAAAAAACATGTCTGAATGGAAGAGACTCGCACAGAATGAGACACAGTAAAATATCACGCTATGGCTCCAACCAATTACACGGAGATGGGAAATCCGGAGTGAACGACGACCTTGAAGGTGGAACGAAAAGCCCGCGACAATACGGAAGAGCGCAACCAACGTTGACCTGAAGCCAACGCTACCACGGATCCTGAGGAGCCGCGGAACCAATGTAGCAATTGGAGAGCCCCTATTCCGACGCCAGCTTTTCGAACTTTTCGTCGGCCACTGAAATCTCGGTTTCGTCCAAGGTGACACAAGGGGTTAACACGTTACCAGCTTGGTAGGCATACAGGAGGTTGTTGGGAATTCGTTCATTCGCATGCTTTCGCTTGGTATTCGACCGCTGCAAAAAACGCGAAAGACCGCAATCAGCGCTAGGGCTGAACCATGCGAACATTCTCGAATTACCATGAACCCTTTTCAAAGTACTTGGTGGGTAAAGCCCAATCAATTGCTCGCCGGTTGCTATCCAGGTGATAGCGAACTTCGGGCGGCTGAGGCCAAACTAAAAGCGTTAATGGATGCGGGTATCCAAACTTTCATTTCGCTCATGGAAGAAGATGAAACGGATAAAACCGGCGACCCCTTTGCCCCTTACGAGCCAGCCCTTCATGCCTTAGCGGGCGAGGTAGACGTAAGGGTTCACCGGTTTGCCATCCAAGACATGGGCGTCTTCGGCTTCTACGATTCTGAAACCTTGGCTACGGCCCGCACGGGCGTTTATATTTTATCGGCGATATTCGGCGGTTGGAAACCGCCGCTCCTTGGCCTTCGGCGATTAATTTTTTTTACCGTCCAAGGATTGGGCGCGCTCCCCTCTAGGAAATCTGTGACGAGCCCAACGATTCCGAAACCTTGGCTACGGCCCGCACGGGCGTTTATATTTTATCGGCGATATTCGGCGGTTGGAAACCGCCGCTCCTTGGCCTTCGGCGATTAATTTTCTGGGTATTTGTTCTCTTTCCTGTCCAAGGATGGGGCGCGCTCCCCTCTAAGAAATCTGTGACGAGTCCAACGATATCCGAAGCTTTGCTACGGCCTCCATTCTTACACAGCCCCACGCAACCCCACACAGCCCCACACAGCCTCGTGTTCATGGCTATCGGTGGCACCGCTTTCGCGTTCCCCCTACTTGCGTACGCAGGTTTTGCAGTTGGACCTAAACAAGATGCGGGTGGTGCCCGGCTTTGAACTTGTGGTCACGGTGCGGGTGCTGCTTCCGCTCGACCTTTTGGATGCGTATTTGCTCGGGCTCTTGCTCGACTTTTTTGGATGCCAGGTGGTCGGCACGGGAACCGGCTTGCTTGGGGTATAATTTTTGTCACCGCAGGAGACACTGAGAACCGGAAGCTTCATGGCCTCGACCTTGCCCCCCTTGCTGAGCTGGATGTTTAAATTTTCTAAATCGACGCTGACCACTTCGAGGCCTTCCGAAAGATCGGTGTGCCCGGGCTTAAGGTTAAAAGCGCGTTGGGTCTGTTGATTCACAAAGCCGATGGTGAGCTCTCTGGTTACTGTGTCCTGCACAACGGAGGCGAGGCGGTAGTTCGGGGCAAAAGGAGGAATGACGCGCGGGGCCGGTTTTGGTGGCGGTGGTGGCGGTGGCTCCGGCTTGGGCTCGACGAAGCCAAAAGGGTTGCGTTTGAGAATGGCTTCGAGGTCTTGCGCGAGAGCAGGCGTGAGACATACACTCGATGCCAAGCAGGCGAGAGCGAGCAAACAAGCCACGAGGGGGCGCTGAAGCGAAAGAGGTAAAAAACGATTTAGAGGCTGATTCACCTAGACAATTTCCTCCTTCAAGGTCGATCTGTCAAGGGAGCATCCACGTTAGTATTGTGACAACTTCCTTACAAACTGCTCCCTGACATCTCATTCCCCCCATGATTAAATGAAGGTAACCAAACGGATTCCGTGTATGAAAAAACGAACCAGCGCTCTATTCCTCTCCACATTTCTCTGCCTCAGCCTAGCTGTGCCGCTAAGCGCACAGACGCAGAAAGCCCCCAGTTTGAAACCCGGTGATCAAGCACCCGCTCTGGTAGCCAGTGAATGGGTCAAAGGCAAGGAAGTCGACGCCCTCGAAAAGGGAACGATTTATGTTCTCGAATTTTGGGCCACCTGGTGTGGGCCCTGTGTCGCGGTGATCCCGCATGTGACCGAGCTGCAAAAGCAGTACAAAGACGTGGTCTTCATTGGGATGAATGTGTGGGAACGAAAACCCGAAGCGGTGCCTCCTTTTCTGGAAAAGATGGGCGACAAAATGGATTACCGGGTGGCCATGGATAAAGACGATACCATGGCCAATACCTGGATGAAGGCTGCGGGTCAGGGTGGTATCCCCTGCTCTTTCATCGTGGACAAGGCCGGCAAGATCGCCTGGATCGGGCACCCAAGCGAGCTCGATTCCGTGATCAAAAAAGTGGTCGATGGGAGCTACGACGTGGCGACTGAAGTGAAACGTATTGAGACCCGTAGGACACAAGAAGAGGCCTACGGCAAAGCGATGGAAGCGAAAGACTGGGATGGCGCGATTGCCGCTTTGACCGCGATTGGGAAAGCTGATCCATCTATGAATACGCGCGTGCAGACAACCCGTTTCAACATTTTGCTTCGCAATAAAAAGGATGCGGATGCGGCGCATAAACTTGGCGCCTCTTTCCCGAAACTGCTGCAAGATGATGCGGAAGGGTTGAACCAAATCGCATGGCTTTTGATAGCGGAAAACGGAACCCCATCTGATCGCGACATTCAACTGGCCAAGAAGCTGGCCGCTCGTGGAGTGAAGATTACGGATCGTAAAGAAGCTGCCGTGCTCGACACCTTGGCGCGGGTTTATTTCGAAGAAGGCAATCGCGAACTCGCGCTGAACCTTCAGAAGGAATCGGTTGCGGCAGCGGGAGGCCGGATGAAAGCGGAGCTGGAAAAGACGTTGAAGCGGTACGAAGAGTCGAACCAGAAAGCGTTGCTCTAGCTAGAGCGCGGGGTTCAGAGCCTGCTAGGTAGGCCCGAAGGGTCGATACATTATAGCCCAGGTCGAAGGCCTGGTTTTTTTATGCGCTTCAAGGCACGGCCTGAAAGGTCGAGTCAATTGCGGAAACTTTTCTACCTCGACCTTTCAGGCCTTGAAAACTTCTGGAACGCCCCCAGGCCTGCGACCCGGGCTAAAATGACGACGACCCTTCGGGCTAATACCAAGCGTAATCCTACTGTCGCCTCGTTGGATGACAAAATGCTCTCGGTTTACTGTGCGGCGCATTCCTTCAACAACCTGCCCCAGGCCCAAAGGGTCGATACATTATAGCCCAGGTCGAAGGCCTGGGTTTTGCACGCGCTTCAAGCACGGCCTGAAAGGTCGATTTAATTACGGAAACTTTTCTGACTCGACCCTTCAGGCCCTGAGAACTTCTGAACGCACCCGGGCCTGCGACCCGGGCTATAATGACGGCGACCCCTCGGGCCTAAAACCAGACGAAATCCGACTGTCGCCTCGTTGGATGACAAAATGCTCTCGGTTTCATGTGCGGCGCATTTTTTCAATAGCCTGCTGGGTAGGCCCGAAGGGTCGATACATTATAGCCCAGGTCGAAGGCCTGGGTTTTGTATGCGCTTCAGGGCACGGCCTGAAAGGTCGAGCCAATTGCGGAAACTTTTCTGAGTCGACCCTTCAGGCCTTGAGAACTTCTGAGACGCCCTCGGGCCTGCGACCCGGGCTATAATGACGGCGACCCCTCGGGCCTAAAACCAGACGAAATCCGACTGTCGCCTCGTTGGATGACAAAATGCTCTCGGTTTCCTGTGCGGCGCATTTTTTCAATAGCCTGCTGGGTAGGCCCGAAGGGTCGATACATTATAGCCCAGGTCGAAGGCCTGGGTTTTGTATGCGCTTCAAGGCACGGCCTGAAAGGTCGAGTCAATTGCGGAAACTTTTCTACCTCGACCTTTCAGGCCTTGAAAACTTCTGGAACGCCCCCAGGCCTGCGACCCGGGCTATAATGACGGCGACCCCTCGGGCCTAAAACCAGACGAAATCCGACTGTCGCCTCGTTGGATGACAAAATGCTCTCGGTTTCCTGTGCGGCGCATTTTTTCAATAGCCTGCTGGGTAGGCCCGAAGGGTCGATACATTATAACCCAGGTCGAAGGCCTGGGTTTTGTATGCGTTTCAAGGCACGGCCTGAAAGGTCGATTCAATTGCGGAAACTTTTCTGACTCGACCCTTCAGGCCTTGAAAACTTCTGGAACGCCCCCAGGCCTGCGACCCGGGCTAGTCCGTTCTCGATTTCTTCTGCACTGCGGTCGTGTAGGTACTGAAACTTGGCTTCGCCGGTCAACAACGTGTTCACCGAACGGAGCTGCCAGTCGAGGTTGAACCGGTAGCCGTTCGCTTCCCACTCCTTGATGTTCTCCTTCATGCGGTCCCGCGCATCCGGCCACTCCGCATAAATCTTGGCCAGCGCCATATCACCTTTGGACAATTTGGTGCCCCCGCTGTTCACCTTGTTGAAGATGTCCACCACCATATAGAGACTCTTGTCCGCTCCACTTAACTCCTCGATGTGCAAGCCAATCTCCAGGATCCCGAGCAGGCGGCTCAACCGAGCAGCGTAATCGCCAACACGTGCGATGTACTCCGGCTCGCCATTCAGAGAGGCAATGAACTGCCTCACGCATGGCGGCTGCCTTAGCTTGGGCGCCATCAATAAACCCATTCTGACTCACGACCACCGCGATGACCTCGTGGCCCGCCGGAGGATTCGTCGTCATTTTGTAGCCAGCGCCTGGAAGGATTCGTGCCCCTTTCGTCCGGGTGTCCAAATCAAACTTATTTGGCAGAAGTTGAGTGGTTGAGCCGTCAGCACCAAACTGAAATACCCGAATATGATTTAATCCGGTGGAAGTGATTTCAATCTGGAGAGCTTTCCCCACACGTACAACTTCCTGAACGTTAACACTAAGTTGATTACCAGCCTCCCCCCAGGGCAGACGCAAGGTCTTTTGCGCCGCGAGGCGTTGCTTGTTACTTGCAATGAATAAGCCCTCCTTTGGCTTGTCGGCGTTTCCTTCGACGCGAACCGCAAGTGAGATTTTGCCACGGGTTAATTGGGCTTGCGAAACGATAGGGAGGAGGAGTGAGAGGGTCAGGCTCGCTATGAATAGAATTTTCATGTTGGGCAGTTTGGGTTAGGGTTTTAGGAAGTAAGAGACTCGGGCTTCGGCCACCTTGGATGGTTTGGCACCATCGCTCACAGCTTTAATTCGGGGTGCTCCTCGCGTTCCATACACTGTTCCTTTAACGTCACGAAAGGCAAAGTCGCCAGAAAAGTTACCAGCTTCGCGGGCATCCACAAAGGGAGACTCAGAGACGAAGGCCACGATGGATTCGGGGCCGGTCTTCCCCTCTGTTTTCCAAGCCAATGCCCTACCTCGCTCATCCCGGACCCCATCAAGAATTTTGAAGCGTTGCCCCGCCCGAAGATGGGCATTTTGCTGAAACCGGTTGGGGAACATTTGGGTCACGGAATCATCCGCACCAAAGTGTACGATCCGGACAAAAGCATCCCGATTCACCGTAACCTCGACGTCGAGAAAATCGCCCACCTTCAGAACATCCTTAGACAGGGTCAACTCCAGCTTGCCGTCTTTACCTCCAAAGCCGGTGATCGCCCGTAGCTCTCGCACCGCATCATCATTTGCCTTTGCCTTCGTGGCCACGATCGCCTGCGGGGCCTCGGCCGCCTTGCCGCCTCCAAATTCCTCAAAGGGAATGGGGTGGTAGTCCAGCAGGGTGTAGTCAAGAGCCGCAGCGATCTGGCGGAAGGTGAAGTCAAAGCTGTAACGTGGCAGACGCATGCCGTTTTCTAGCTGGGAGGCAATCACAGCCAAGCTCGGGGCGTGACTGTCGTTCAGCTTCCGCACGATCTGTTGCAGGCTCAGATCAAACTCGGCTCCCAAAGTGTCGGCATGCACCGGCTTGCGGTAGCGGTTGTAGAGAATGCTGACCGGCTCGTGCGGCTCGTCGTATCCCGGCATCGCTTTGGTTGCGCTTCGCAGGAAACGATCCATATCTACCTTGACCAAGCGTTGGAAAGTATGCGGCTCGACATACAATTCTTCCACTGCCAGCCGCTCGCGTCGCGTGTCGGTGCTTTTGGCCGCGATTGGCCCAATCTCGTCAATAAACGTTTCCAGCCGTTTGTTAGGCGGGAAGCGCATCCCGTCGCTGTGACAGGCCATGCAGGAGATGCCGTTGATGATTGCCCCGTCCCCTCGGTTGCGGTCCTGGACGATCTCCGTCGGGGCCCGGCTGAGTCGCGTCCCATCGGCGGTCGAGAGAAGGTAGGCTTGCATTCCGTTAGGCAAGTTGAAGATAACCTCCCCCCCATCATGAGTGAACATCATGCGCTTTGTACTTGCTAAGGCGGCTGATTCCGGACCCAACGGAGCTTGGAAGAGGTCGTCTCGGAGATCGGTATTCAAAGGACTAAAATCGTAGCTTTTCCAGTAGGCACCTCGATAGGCCTCAATCTCGTGCCGCTCCACCATGCGGTTGGCCTGCGAGACCCCCGAATTCCGAAAGCCGGCCCGAATCGCTTCGTAGTTCTGCAGGTTAGACACGACATCGATGCCTAGGCCTTTCTCTAGCTGCCGGTCATTCGCCGGCAACTTGAGGATATCGTGATACAATGGCGGTTGGGCGCAGGCGAAGACAAACCAATCCCCACGCAGATAGGCTCGCCGCGAACTGGTGGCCTTGGCGATGGTATTCTCCGCACGGCGATTCTCACCCGAGACACCATACGGGTAGCCTCTGACAATGCGTTCCCAAGTCTCCGCCTCCATGCCGTAGTCCCGCAGGTTAAGGCGATAGACCGTGCGTGCCTCGTCAACTGCCTGCAGGGGGACCACCTCGGGCCCCTTGCTGATCGAATTCATCAGTTTGCTCAGCGCCGCCCGATAGATTTCCATCTGCTGGTCCGATTCCAGGTATTTACCTTCCTGATCGCGAAGCGAATAGAGATTTGCCAGTGAGAGGTAGCGGGTGGTCTTCGCCTCGGCCGGCCGTAGCCTCTCCACGTCCTCCTCGATGATTGCGACCGCGTCCCGTAAACTGAGCGGCTCTCGATCAGCCACCGCCGGACCTGCCGCCGCGTTGATCCAGTCTTTAATCCAGCCCGATTCCTCGGCCGTGAGCGGGGCTCGGTACCCCGAATCTCCCAGCTTCTTACGATTTTTTGGCATCCGGTTACGATCCTCGGCCGGCAGCATGGTTACGGTGTAGAGCAGGGACTTGGCCGCCTTCCCTGGTGTCACCATGTCTTCATTCTGGAGAAGGTTCGACAGGTTGATCCCAGCGTGCAGTTCTGGGGCATTGTCATCACGGTGACACTCCGCACAGCGGGTCTCGAACACCTGCAGCAGCCGATCTTCTGGCGTCTTAGCTACCGCCGGAGCAGGCGCCATCTCTGAGGAAACTATCATGCTAAATAGATTTATATCTCTACTGGGTATCGGGCTGGCCCTTGCTCTCCTGCCCGCCTGGGGGCAAACGGAACGAGGTAAGATTTCATTCTCCACCACGACCAGCAGCGCACCACGCGCCGCCTTGGTCATCGGCAACGCGAGCTATGCCGGTGACGCCCGTCTGGCCAATCCAATCAACGACGCTCGCGCGGTGCGGGACGCACTCAAAGGACTTGGATTCACCGTCGAATACCTAGAGGACGGTACCCTACGGGAAATGGAGGCTTCGGTAAACAAGTTCACTCGACGCCTTAGCGAGGGCAGTGTCGGCATGTGTTTCTATGCTGGCCACGGCCTCCAAGTCGGCGGCGAAAACTACCTCCAACCCATCGACGCAGGGATCGCCGACGAGGTGGATGTCCGCTTCAAGTGCCTCTCGGCCAATCAACTTCTCGACAAGATGGCCCATGCTGGGAGTAGCGTGAACATCCTCATGCTCGATGCCTGTCGCAACAATCCGTTCACTCGTAGCTTCCGCAAATCCCGCAGTGTCGGCGGCGGGGGACTCGCCAATATGCAGGCTCCAGAGGGCACCGTCATCGCCTTTGCGACTGCTCCCGGAAAACTCGCGGCCGACGGAGCCGGAGACCACAGCCCCTTCACTGCCGCCTGGCTAGCCGAAGTGAAACGTCCTCAGCCGGTTGAGACACTTTACAAACGGGTGAGGCAACAGGTGCATACCGCCACCCGCAAAAAACAGACTCCCTTCCTCCTCAGTTCGTTGGTTGGTGAATTCGCCTTTGTTCCAGTGACCGGGAAGAGCCCCGCCCCAGCAGCTACTTCCAGCGCGCCGTTCGCACCAAGGCCATCTGCCTTTGCGGGAACCAAAGCGGGGCAACAAAAAGGGGACAATGCACTGGGAATGAAGTTTCAGTGGTGCCCGCCGGGAGCCTTCACTATGGGGAGTCCAAAATCGGAGGATGAACGGCGGGACAACGAGAATCAGGTAAGAGTGGAGCTGAGCGGATTCTGGCTGGGGACGTATGAGGTGACGCAGTCGGAATGGAAGGCGGTGATGGGGACATCACCAAGTTGGTTCAGTGGATCGAAGTTGCCGGTGGAGTCGGTGAACTGGGAGAATGCGTTGGCATTTTGCGAGAAGTTGAGCACCAGCGAGCGACGTGCGGGTCGCTTACCGGCGGATTGGGTGTACTCGCTACCCAGTGAGGCGGAATGGGAGTACGGTTGTCGTGCCGGAACCACTACCGCGACCGCTTTTGGGAACAGTTTGTTGAGCCAAGAAGCGAACTTTAGTGGGGAAAAGACGAGGGACGTGGGGAGTTATCGCTCGAACGGATGGGGGCTATACGACTTACATGGGAATGTCTACGAATGGTGCGCCGATAGGTATGCCACTAACCTGCCAGGGGGAAAGAACCCCTTGGTAAAAGATGGCGACTCCCAGGTTTACCGTGGCGGATCCTGGACCAGCTTCGGGGGGAACTGCCGTTCCGCGAACCGCAGCAGCAACTCGCCGGACTTCCGGGTCTTCTACCTCGGCTTCCGCGTCGCTTGTGTTCCATCATCAGGTCTAGTCCAGTAGACCAAGAACATGCGGCGGAGCCGTCCGAGGAGCTGAGGTGGCGACAGTTGTGATCCACATTGCGGCCAAGCCTCAAAATTTCATTTACGCAAGAGCAGCCATATCCCTTGGGTCGCCAAGAAACCAAAATCCCTGCCCTGCTCCGAGGTCTCATGTCCCTATGATTCCCGGCGTAAAACCAATTTAAGTAATAAGAACCTTGCCTTGAGGTGGCTAGGGTTAGAACATGAAGACCATCCAATGAGGTAAACGATGACACATTCACGAATCCTAAAAACACACTTATTGAACCAGAGCTTAGTCCTGATAGTGATGCTCTTCCTACTCTGCAATTTGAACCTGATGCCAACGGCGTTGGCCCAAACGCGAGGGTCAATCACCATTGCACCCAAAGGCGATGCCACTGCATCCTTCCTCTACAAAGAAAGCCACGCGCTGCTCATTGGCAACACCCGCTATAACGACGCAGGCTGGCCTGCCTTGCCGACGATTCCCAAGGAGCTGGCGGTGATCCAGAAGACGTTACTGGCTCAAGGGTTTATCATCTACGAGGACAAGGTGCACCTCAACCTCTCGGAGCGGGATCTGAAGGGGACGTTGGAAGACTTTATCGAGGACCACGGGCTGGATCGGGAGAACCGGCTTTTTATCATGTACGCGGGCCATGGCGAGACCCTGGGCGATACAGGATTTCTGGTGCCAGTGGACGGAGCCACCAAACGGGACGAGAAGGCCTTTCGGCGCGGTGCAATATCCATGGATGAAATCCGGGCCATGATTCGTAAGATCCAATCCAAGCACGTGTTGTTTTGCTTCGACTCCTGCTTTGCAGGGACGATTTTCCGGACCCGTAGCGGGTCGGCGGTGCCACCGGATATCAACCTGAAGACCGGGAAACCGGTGCGTCAGTTTCTCACCGCTGGCGGCGCGGGGGAAGAAGTGCCGGACGCGAGCGTGTTCTCGGCTTATCTGGCACGCGGGATCGAAGGCGAAGGCGATTTGGACCGGGACGGCTTTGTCACCGCGAGCGAGCTGCATGTGTACCTGAGTAAAAAGGTGGCGGCCGCCACCGCGCGGAGCACCCGCAATCAAGTGCAATTCGGGAAGTTGCCGGATCCAAAATTTGACGAGGGAGACTTTGTCTTTGACCCCGGGCTACGGCCACGGGTTGGCGCGGCGACCACGAGTGTTGCACCAAAGGCATCTGCCTTTGCAGGAACGAAAGCGGGAGAGCAAAAAGCGGACAATGCGTTGGGGATGAAGTTCCAGTGGTGCCCACCGGGGACCTTCACCATGGGGAGTCCGAAATCAGAGGATGGGCGGCAAGATTACGAGGATCAGGTACGGGTGGAGCTGGATGGATTCTGGCTGGGGACTTACGAGGTGACGCAGTCGGAATGGAAGGCGGTGATGGGGACCTCTCCAAGTGAGTTTACGGGTGCGAAGTTGCCGGTGGAGATGGTGAGTTGGAAGGATGCGGTCGCGTATTGCAGGAAGTTGACCGCGAGTGAGCGAGCCTCGGGACGCTTGCCAGCGGGCTGGATGTACGCGCTGCCGAGCGAAGCGGAGTGGGAGTACGGCTGCCGAGCGGGGACAACGACTGCGACCGCGTTTGGAGACAGTCTATCGAGCCGGCAGGCGAACTTTAATGGGGGCTATCCGTATGGCGGCGCTGCGGAAGGACCGTACCTAAGGAAGACGATGGAAGTGGGAAGTTATCGCGCGAACGGCTGGGGGCTGTATGATCTGCACGGTAACGTGTGGGAATGGTGTGCGGATTTGTATATCCATGAACTTCCGGGTGGAAAGAATCCTTTGGTGAAAGAGGGCATCTACCGCGTAGACCGCGGCGGATCCTGGAGATTTTCAGGCGAGGACTGCCGTTCCGCGGGCCGCAACGGGAGCGCACGGGGGTACTGGAGCAAAGACCTCGGCTTGCGCGTCGCCTGTGTTCCATCGAATCCAGCCCGGAAATGAAGGCGGGACGCCGATTTCTCATGTAGATGAAAACGTGTGAGGTCGCCGAACCTGCAAACCTAAGATCCTTGCCGTAGACCCGCTAGATCTGTTAAAGACAACCGATGCTTCCACGCCCTTGAGGAAACTATAAACCGGCGTCTCAGCGAGGACATTCTCGGCCCTCAAGATCTGTCTCGTCGTCAGCTCGACACAATGCTCGACGGGGTGAAGGTCATCTCCATCGGAATACTTCGGCTTGTGGCTCCCAAGGATGTTTCGGCGGTTCTGCGGAGCCGGAACGAGTATCTCGCGAGCTTGGTTTCTTAAAGTCCAGCATTCTGGCCTTGTACAAACTCGACTAGGGTATGCGTACAAACTCGACTAGGGTCTGTTTTTGAGGGGGGGGATTTTCAGGGCTCAAAACAGGCGTTTGAGCCTTTAAAAATAGGGGTAAATGGTCGGGGCGACACGATTCGAACGTGCGACTTGCAGCTCCCAAAGCTGCCGCTCTACCAGGCTGAGCTACGCCCCGACTTTTGATACTGGGAAGACCCTAGGTACCTTAGTTTTTTATCTTTGCAATGGCTTTTTTACACAAAGTTGAGGTTTTATTTACCCCCTCTCTACGCTTTATCCCGCGGCTAACGGTTGACGAATACCCCATCGATACGATATTCCCCCCAGACAATTGCATATGAGCCTTTTAGAAACACAACAGGAATTGGTCGAAGAGTTTGCCATGTTTGACGACTGGCAGGACCGCTACGCCCATATCATCGATCTTGGACGCGACCTTGCCCCAATCGATGACGCCTGGAAGATCGAAGCCAATCGCGTGAAAGGATGCCAATCGAGCGTGTGGCTCCATTCAGAATTCCGCGACGGCAAAATCGTTTTCTTTGCCGAAAGCGACGCGCTGATTGTGCAAGGGCTGATCGCAGTGCTCATGCGAGCGTACAGCGAACGGACCCCGGAAGAAATTCTCAGCTCCTCAGATGCTTTTTTGGCAGAAATTGGACTCGATAAACATTTGACCCAAAGCCGCACCAACGGACTGGCCTCGATGATGGATACCATCCGGCGACGCGCGGTCGAGTGGCAGGTGAATCCGAGCTGATGAGCGCTGGTGAAAACAAAATGCAGGTCCTGCAATCGGTTTCCGAATTTGGACCTTATAAAGTCTACTCCATGCATGTGGATACAGACACGGCATGCGATTTACACGCGCTCGGCGTGATTCCTGGCGAAACCGTGCACGTGATCGAAAACGACCACAAAGGAACCGTGGCGATGAAGATCAACGGCGAAATCGTTATTCTTGGTCGCGCCTGTACCTTCAAAATCAAAGTAATTCGGGTGGCACGCCAAGCGGGTAAAAAGCCAAGCGTGCAAAAAAACTGATTGCCTGCCTGATTCCAGAGAAATTCGTCGGCGTAGACTTTGGCCGCATTTCCTTCTGTACTTGCCCATCACGTGATAGAGTAAATGTGTTGTGATTCGCTTTTTACTAAAACAAACCCTGCTACGCCTGTCGATTTTCTTCGGGCTGGTTGCGCTGTTGGCCTTCATGCTTGTCTTTGCTTTACATGGAACAGCAGAGACTGGATTGGTAATTCACAATGAGACGAATGTTGAGCCGGCAGCGCCCTACCAGTCGCTTCGGATTTTGAGTGCGAACATCGGACATGGCCGTACGAATGCGACGCATCAGATGATGCAATCCATGCCGTCGATCCAAAACAACCTCACAGCGATAACGAAACTTGCGCAAAGTCACCACCCCAACCTGATCGCTTTGCAAGATGCCGATGACCACAGCTTTTGGAGTGGAAGCTTCAACCATGTCGAAGAGCTTGGCACGAAAAACGATCTCAGCTGGATTCAAGGCGGACATGTGGCCGGACTCGGCCTCCGCTACGGCACTGCGATCTTGAGCGCGATCCGAATGGACAACGCGGCTTCTCACACCTTCCCCGTGACCCCACCGACTTTTTCAAAAGGCTTCGTTGTCTGCACCTTAAGCGGTACCGACATCGACGTGGTTTCCGTTTCGCTGAGCGCGGGAAACCAATTACTCTGGAAACGTCAGCTTAAACATTTGATTCGGAAACTTGAGGCCCGCGGAAACCGGGTAGTACTTTGCTGCGACGTTCGCGGTCCACAAATGAACGCAGTCATAGCTGACCTCGCAGCGCGACTCGATCTAAACATCGCGCCGCACGAAGGCGAGTCGAACGGCTGGATTTTGGCCGACAAAGATTTCGAAATTCGCTACTGCGAAATTCTCGAACAAACCGTGGCGGGCTCTCATCCCCTCTTTGCTGAGATCGACTTGAACCTACGTCCACCCGAACGCCGTGTCCTGGGATGGCAGCACGGTCGCGACGATGCCGCAGAACAAATCGCTGCCGTCAAAACGCCGTAAGGCAATCCCGCGCTGTAGCAAAACAATCCCTCGCTATAGAATTGCAGCCCCGCGCTCTGGAAGTGCAACCCCCGTTATAGAGACCTAATCACAGCACCGGTTTCAGTTGCCTTTTGTGAGCAGTTTTTTATGCCGAACATCATGACTGATGCATTGGCTAAAAAATTTCACGAAGAGATCTGTCAGACCGACTGGGCTCCCCTGCAACGTAACTTCGCACAAGGCGAAGTTCTCTGGGTGAGTCCTGAACTCGACCTCATCGACACCGCGATTTGCGTTGCAACGGATAACGCGGAAAAAATCGGGGACTGGCTGAGCAAAAAATTACTCGCCAAACCCACCATGGAAAATGCGGCCTATTGGCGCGAGAACAACACGCAATTCCTTATGCTGATCGTGCAGCCCTTCGTGCTGGTTCAACCAGGCATCATGGCGCCAAAAGCCAAGGCAGACGCGAAACCAGGTGCAGCGGCAGAGAACGAAGCAGACACCGCCGCAGACACCGCCGCAGACACGGCGGCAGATGCCACTTTGGACCCAGACAGCACCAGCGAAACGGACAAGAACTAAGGCCCACCATGCAAGCGACCAGCCTCGAAAATAAAGTCATCCTGATCACCGGTGCGACCCGAGGGATTGGCGAAGCGACAGCCAAAGCGCTCGACCAGCTTGGCGCGACCCTCCTGCTCGTGGGTCGCGAAAAAGAGCGACTGCAAACTCTTGCGGATTCACTGGGAGACGCGGTAGCGATCCAAGGCGATCTCTGCCAAGAAGGGGCCATCGAAAGCTTGACCAACACCGCCAAGCGATATGGCCCGATTTATGGACTGGTGCAATCAGCTGGGGTGGCGCGAAACAGCAGCGTGCTCGACGGGGACACAGCGCAGTGGGAGACCATGTGGCGCATTAATGTGATGGCGCTTGCCTCGGTGGCTCAAGCCATCTTGCCGCTCATGCCTGACAGCGGAGGGCATGTGATTCATCTCGGAAGCATGTCGGGAACTCGGGTACCGCCCAGCGGCGGATTTTACGCCTGCACCAAATTCGCGGTGCGTGGCCTCACGGAAGCACTCCGACTCGAATTGCGCGCGGCGGGGAATCCGACCCGCGTCACCTTGGTCTCACCCGGCTTTGTCGAAACGGATATGGCAGCCGGCTACCTGGCGGATCGGGGACAGCGCATCGAAGATTTGGGCTACGACATTTTGCAGGCAGAAGATGTGGCGCAAACCATCGCGCATGCCATGACCGCGCCAGCGCATGTGGATGTGAACGAAATCAACCTGCGAAGCGCTCGGCAGTCGGTGTAGGTACATGACCGTACCACGCCCTTCTAGGCCGTGTATGTTACACGGCGTTGCAACGCCGTTGGCGCCGGAACACACCCGCTAGGAAGCGGGTGGCACGAACACGGCCTTGGAAGGCCATGGTACTGAGAGCCACCCTCAGCTGAGCGTTACGGATTTGCCGCGATTACGGATTTGCCGCGATTACGGATTTGCCGCAACGCCACCCAGTCGGGCATCGTAGGGAACAAAACTTTTGTCAGTATAATAAGGGAACATCCACAAATCGTTTTTCCATTGCCGTACATCTGCCGGCTTCATCCGGTACGCTTTGATGTTGGTGAGATAAAAGCGTTCGCCCGCATGGCGCTTTTGAAAATACGCGGTCAACTCGGGAATCAAATGAGCCGCCGAAACCAGATAGACATCTCGCTTCGCAGCCAGGCGAAATCCCTTTAACCTTTTACCTTCTACCCTTTGACGTGGTCTTCAGCCCGCCCTCTTCACCTTTACCTTTCACTTGACCTTTCCTTTATCTTGAGCTGAGTGAACGGTTTGGACGAGACGGATCAACTCCAGCGGCACGCCCCTACCCTTCGAGATGCTTCCCACTTTCGGCGGTTGGAAACCGCCGCTCCTTGGCCTTCGGCGATTCATTCCTCTTTAGAATTGTGGACGTACCACCATGGCTTGGAATTTATTCCGCCAAGAACCCTTTCAAGGTTCTGGTGGTTTGTCGGTGTTCTAACCTGGGGTACGGAATCCCTTCGGGATTCGAGCTCGGCGTTCCCACGCCACCTTATTCCGCAGAAGAAGTGATGCGCCGCAGGCCAAGGAGCGGCGGTTTCCAACCGCCGACAGTGGAAACCGGTAGGAATTGACGAAGTGAGTCGGCTGAAGCTGAATGAACATCTGGTGCCCGACGCTCTGCAATGTCGGCGATTCTAGGCAAGCCTGCCAGTGCGTGAGATACGGCTTCACAGTAGGTCGCTTGTGAAATATCCGGGCTAGTTAAAAGCCAAACTTCAGACTCGTTTCAAACGAGATGGTTGCCCACTTTCGGCGGTTGGAAACCGCCGCTCCTTGGCCTTCGGCGATTCATTCCTCTTTAGAATTGTGGAC
>Ga0209187_1000672_pt1 | contig 53035 bp, 33 predicted proteins | sample BantaG_FD_187430 | JGI IMG/M metagenome (GOLD analysis project Ga0209187, IMG submission 187430) | Marine algal microbial communities from Bantry Bay, Ireland - BantryBay_4 metaG (SPAdes) (version 2) | ecosystem: Host-associated > Algae > Red algae > Unclassified | place: Bantry Bay, Ireland...
CAATCACTACCTTTATAATGGAAAAGAACTCAATGAGGACTTGGGCTTGGATTGGTATGATTATGGGGCGAGGTTTTATGATGGGGCTTTGGGGAGGTTTACCACTATTGATAGATTTGCTGAAAAGTATCACGCTTATTCTTCATTTGGATATGCTGCCAACAATCCCATTAAGTTTATTGATGTGAATGGAGACTCAATTGATGTTTATAGCCCCGAGGGAAGTCTATTATATGTGTTTGATGACGGAAAAAAAGAAATTACAGGGCTTTACTTTCAAAACTCATCAAGTTGCGACGATGGAAGTTGTACGTATTCTGATGGAGTTTCGTTTAATTACAACGATATAAAAGAAGATAGAACCAAAGCACATAGGGGAGACTTCTCGTTTAATGTCATTGGTGACAAGGAAATAAATGATATTGTAGCGAAGGGCGTTGCAGAAGCGGGAATCACATTGGGAGACCATTATCTTGCAGGTAGAGCCTCCGGTAGTCTTGATTTTTATGCAAAAACAGACTCTCCTATAGAAGCAAACACATTGAACATAATAACAGGCGCAAAAAGCGGAACAGTTGCTTACAATCCTCATGATTATGGAAATTATCTTACTGGTCAGGCATTCAGACAATTAGGAGGTTATGGAGTTGGCGATATAAGGCTTGGAGCTCACATAAACAACATTTTTAATGGTAGAAAAGATTATTCAAGAGGCGATGCGGGCTTTTTTGATTCAAGAGCAGACCAAAGGGCAATTAGTAATGGATATTATCATTTTTCAACAAAAGACAACCTACCTAAATCTTATAATTACTACGGTGGCTTCCCCACACCTGTATTCTTTGACAATTAACATATTTAAAAAAAATAATTAATAATGAAAATAAACACATTAATTTTATTTTTAATGTTTATTCTATCAGCTTGTGGTGATAGTGATAAAACGAATAAGAATAATTGTTTGGTCTTAACTAAAAAATTTATAAACCAATCAAATGATATTGAAATATTTAAAGGCTTTACTATGGAGGCAAGAGGTCATGATATCAATGGAGACAGATATTTAAGACCCTTAGAATATAAACGAAAAGATGGGCAGCTAATTAAGCTGCCCTCAATGCAACAAACTACAAATTCTACCTCTCCAAGTATAGATGATTTTGATTATCACAGTTTTGCACAAGTTATGAATGTAGATAGCTTAGAGGCTAAAGAATTTACACTTAATAGGATAAAAAAATTGGTAGATTATTTCAATTCCTTACAATTATACAGAGTGCACAGTCAACTGAACAAAGGCGAATTTATTGAATTTGAGTTGATGTCAGGGTGTAGTATTTGGTATAAAACGGATAAGGCATATCTGAATAAGACTTATCAAAATTTATTTGATAAAGCAGAAAAATTTGCTCCAAATTGGTATGTAATTAGAGGGGGTGTTGATGTTCCTATTCTAACAAAACATCCTGAAAACGTACACATTGACAAATAAGAATATAGTTTAATGTAAAATGGAATATATAATATTTATTTTAATAATTATATCTTGTAGTTGTGGAGCAAATCAAGATAATCAAAAAAAATCTGATTTTAAATCAAAATTCGAAAATGCTAACTTCAATTTATCAGAAACTTCTTGGATAGTAAATGTAAGCAACAACTGTATTGATACATTGAAATTTACTACCATAGATAAATTATTGTTTTATCACTGTGGTTTAGGAGTAACATTTGAAGGAAATTATCTTATTGAACAAGAATTTATATCTATTGATATTCTTGATTATATTTCTCAAGTTGATATTACAAAAGGTAAAAAAACAGTATTAAAATTGGATTTGAAGTATGATAACGGAAGCCTTTATACTAAAAAAGCTGACAGAAAAACAAACGAGTTTAATCATATAAATCACAATACAGTTTTCCATAAGATTGACAACTAATTATTAGGTATTACGGACAGAAAAATCCCGACTACCCCAAGTCGGGATTTTTCTTTTCCATCAAAACTTATACCCATTCAAAAAGTCCGCTACTTTCATTCGTTTTTTACCTGCCAATTGCAATTCATTCAACTGAATAAAACCATCGCGCGTTGCAATTTTAAGTGTTTTTTTGGTGTGAATAAACTCGCCGGGTTCTATTTCGTGCCCTTCGTATTCGGGTCGGCATTGATAGATTTTTAGTTTTTTATCATCCAAAGTCGTCCATGCGATAGGGTAGGGACTGAGTCCGCGAATGAAATTATAGACTTTTTCAGTGGGCTGGTCAAAGTCGATTTCGCAAGTATGGTCGTGCAATTTGGGCGCGTGAGAAACAAGGTTTTCGTCCTGAACTTGCGGCGTATAATCACCTGATTCTATGGCTTTTACCGTTTTTAAAACCGTCTCTGCGCCGATGTGCATGAGGCGGTCGTGTACATCGCCTGTGGTTTCGTGTTCGCCGATAGGCGTTTTTGCACTAAATAAAATATTGCCTGTATCAATCTGATGTTTGAGAAAAAATGTGGTGACACCCGTTTCCTTTTCTCCACTTATCACTGCCCAATGAATCGGTGCAGCACCGCGATATTTTGGCAGCAGCGAGCCGTGCAAATTAAACGTTCCAATCGGCGGCATATCCCACACCACCACAGGCAACATCCGAAAAGCAACAACGATTTGTAAATCAGCCTCGTAACTACGGAGTTTTTCCACAAATTGCGGACTTTTCAAATTCTTAGGTTGGAGAACGGGAATGTCGTTTGCCACTGCGTATTTTTTGACGGCAGATTGGAGGAGTTTTTTGCCGCCGCGTCCGCCCATCTTATCCGTAGCCGTAATCACCGCGACGACCTCATAGCCATTTTTGACCAATATATCCAAACTCGGTACGGCAAATTCCGGCGTACCCATAAAAATTATTTTCATACTTGCGAGTTGCGAGTTACGGGTTACGGGTTACGGGTTACGGGTTAATTTTTCGCAAAGCGAAAAAAATAATAACTCGTAACTCGCAACTCGTTAACTCGCAACTCATTTCCCGTGAAAATACTAAACTTTGATAGTTTTTTGTAATTTGCGACTGGTTTTATTAATGAGTGAATGAGTGTCCCGTATAGCTATCGGGATGAATGAGTGAATTATGGCACGAAATCAAAAACATTAGGGGCATTCTAATATATTTTGGCATACGACTATTCAAAAGAAAACTTGCCACAAAGACACGAAGACACAAAGTATAAACAGTAAAATTCTTTGTGCCTTTGTGTCTTTGTGGCAAAATTAAACGTGTACAATAGTTAGGTGTTTTGACATTTCATATCTGATTGCCCCTAATATTTTACACACTCAAACCATTTATTCAAAAATCAGAAATCACCGAATCAAAAAATCACATAATCATGGAATTTTTAAAAAAGTTATTTCAATTTCTATTTGGATGGTTGAGCACACCAGACACGCCACCAATAGATGACGATAATGATGATATTACTGATACCGATACGAATGACGGTGAAGATGATGTACCCACGGGCATAGAACGTTTTCCATACAGGTCGGCGGAGACTGATGCGGTGGGTCTGGAAGCGGGTTTTGAATATACGATTGGGGCGGCGGATGCGATAGAAGATACGAACACGCTCAGTTTTGAACAGGTAGCGGAGCATCACGGCATGCACAGCACGAGTCTACGCGAGTTCAATAAAGGTGAGATTTACCGCGTGGGTGATATGGTATATATACCTTCGGTAGATGAATTATGTTTTGCGGAATATTGTAGGCACTACGGCGGTTTGGATGCAGCAGTGTCGGCATATATGGAGATGCCTTCGCGCCCAAATCGAGCGATGTTGAATGCGGCACGATACAGGGGCGCAGGTGAGATTGGTGCGAAATATGCAACCACCTCGGTGGTGTTTTATAGTCCAAATGGTGCATTAGCCGGGGCAAATGAGAGTCGGAGCGATATGATTAACGGACAACGAGAGTATCGTGTCAATTGGGGGACAGATATTTGGAAATGTAATGTATTTATGCACGATTGTACATTTCATACCGGATTTGAGCCGGATGTACGTAGTAGCAATAAGCATTATATCAAAGCAGGAGAGCTGCATTTTTCAGAAAAATTTGGACAAATAAATATTGAAGACCTCACGCCGGGTTGTGTAGTTCAATTGTTTGGTGGTGTCGGTTCGGACGATTCACATAATATGGTTTTGATGTCTTTTATGGAAAGAAAAGCGATTGATGAGCCGGGTTTGAATGTGGAAGAATGGACATTCAAAGGCATGGGCGCGGAAAAAAACCGCGTAGCGGTGTCGGTTCGTCGGCATTTTGTGATTACGGATAGAGATGAGGAGGAAAATGGTTATAAGGTTTATAAAGAATATGACCTGACCAAACGAACCTATATACGGCTGTTCAGACCATTATATGATAGAAATGAAGTCGTGTAGGGGTTTTTTATTTGGACTGTGGAATTTGGGATTTTGGGTTTTTCCTTTGGTGCTTGTGCTTTGGAGCTTGGTATTTGCTTCAGCTTGTCGTACGCCCACAGAACGTATGGAAGGCTACGAGATATACGGTATTGATGTATCGCATTATCAGGAGGCAGTGGATTGGGACGTGGTGGCATCGCAAAGCATTGATTTTGTGTACATTAAGGCGAGTGAAGGGCAGGAAATGAAAGACCATCGCTTTATTGAAAATTGGGAAGCACTCGGCAAACAGCCAATTAAACGCGGTGCGTATCACTTCTTTCGCCCAACTATTAATGTGCGCAAACAAGCCGATAATTTTATTGGTTTGGTTCAAGTGAAAAAGGGAGATCTGCCCCCTGCTTTGGATGTGGAAGTATTGGACGATGCCTCACCCGAAAAACTCCGCGAAGGAGTGCAAATTTGGTTAAAAGCCGTTGAAAAAGCTTATGGCATCCCACCTGTTATTTATACCAATCAAGATTTTTATAACGACCATTTGCACGGGCATTTTAACGAATATCCTTTATGGATAGCACGTTATAATAAGCGTCGGCAACCTCGCCTAAAGAATAAAAAAACATGGACTTTCTGGCAGTACGGCAATCGCGGACGACTCGACGGAATTGACGGAAATGTAGATTTTAATGTGTTTTATGGCGATTCTACGGATTTGAAGAGCTTTTTAAAAATGAATAAATGATTAGACTTTATTTAGGGAATTCATCCGAGATTTTTACTAGGTCTTGTCGAGTGTCAAATAGGTATCTCACAAGTATTACATTATCTTCAGAGATAATTTCGTAATAGATTCTGTAATTTTCTTCTATCAAATATCTGTATTCAAATTCGCCAGACAAATATTCATCTACTCTACCAAGACGCGGCATTTTGGCTAAAGATTCAATTCTTTTCATAAGATTTTGCCGAACCTTATGTCCATATTTTTCGTAACCGACTCCACTATAGTATCGTTGAATTTCTCCAACTTGCTGCTCAAAAGTATTTAAAATGATGATTGTTATAACTTAATATCCCATTTTTTGACCAATTCATCAAATGTAGAATACTTACCTTCTTTATACTCCTGCCTACCATTGGCTAAAGCATCTGCGAGTTCGCTTTGAGTCAGCGGTGTACCATCTGTTTTTGAACCAATAACTTCATCATTTTCGGCCTTTTTCAATAGCACATCCACCGCTTGAATGAGTTCGACATTATTGGTGTCAAGTATCGTTTTGGCAATTCTTATTTTTTCTGTTTGAATATCCATATTGAATGTTTTTTCAAAGATAAGGTTTTTTTGTAAATAATGCGATAATGCTACAATGATGTAATATTATCGCATTACATCATTGTAATATTGTAGCATTAAAGATGCGCCTCAATCAGCCCTTTCAATTGGACGATAGAATGCAAACCGGGCTTAGAATATAGCACCTCGCCATTTTTAAAGAGCATCACCGTAGGAATACTACGAATTTTATACTGCTCGGCTACTGCCGGATTTTTATCTACATCTATTTTGATGATGGTGGCTTTGTCGCCAATTTCTTTTTTGACTTCTGTGAGGAAGGGCGCCATTGTTTTGCAGGGACCGCACCATTCGGCGAAAAAATCAATCAATACGGGTTTGTCGGAATTGATGATGGTCGAAAAGTTTGAACGTGTTGTTGACATATAATGCATTCTTTGTTCTATGGTTAAAAATATACCGAACCTAAATAAAATATTTACACTACGAAAACGCATTGCGATTAAAATAAGTTTCATCATTCCGATAGGATAACACAGAACGTCTCATATACGACAAAAGCCCTCGGCAAGTGCCGAGGGCTTTGTATTATATCTGAAAGAAAATTTTCGCGCAGCGAAATTAACCAGTCAATTCATCCCTACTTTTCGTCGTCTTTCAATTGCTTTTTTAATGTAGAGAATACATCCAAATCGCCGAGCGTTTCGCGCTCTATTGAAGTATTCGTCTTCTTGATAGTCTGACGCACTTCGGCTTTTTCTTTGCGTTTTTCTTCTTTCACAGTCTCTTCACCTTCTCGACGTTGGTCTTCGAGGTAGCGAGAGTGAGAAACCAAAATACGCTTATCATCACGGTTAAATTCCAATACTTTCACATAGAGGATTTCCTCCGTTGCAGCGAATGAATTGTCCTCTTTTTTCATGTGTTTCTTCGGTGCGAAGGCTTCCAAACCATAAGGCAATTGAACAATCGCGCCTCTATCATCCACACGCAATACCGTAGCTTCGTGATAAGAACCGACCGGGAAAACAGTCTCGAAAGTATCCCATGGATTCTCCTCGAGTTGTTTGTGTCCGAGTGACAGCTTGCGGCTATTCTGGTCGATTTCTTCGATAGTTACATCAATATCCTGACCTTTTTTGACGTACTCGCTTGGGTGCGAATAACGCTTAGTCCATGAAAGGTCTGAAATGTGAATCATACCGCCGATACCTTCATTCAATTCGATGAACACACCGTAAGGCGTAAGGTTTTTGACGACACCCTTGTGGCGACTGCCAACAGGGAACTTCTCGTTGATTTCACTCCACGGGTCGTTAGTGAGTTGCTTGAGACTGAGTGACATTTTTCTGTCATCGCGGTCAACAGTAACAACTTTTGCTTCGTGTATTTCGCCGATTTTGAAATGGTCTTTTGCATTGACCATTTGGCTGCTCCACGATACTTCTGATACGTGAATCAAGCCCTCAACACCCGGCTGTATTTCAAGAAATGCACCGTAGTCTTCGATATTGACAATCTTACCTTTAACGGTAGTACCTTCGCCGATTTCGGCAGAGAGTACATCCCATGGATGTGGTTGCAATTGTTTCAGACCGAGTGAGATACGTTTTTTATTATCATCAAAATCAAGTACAACAACGTTGATTTTATCGTTGATTTTGAGTACTTCTTTCGGGTGCGTAATACGTCCCCAAGAAATATCTGTGATATACAACAGACCATCGACACCACCCAAATCGAGGAATGCACCAAAGTCTGTAATGTTTTTGACTGTACCTTCGAGTACCTGACCTTTTTCGAGGTCTGCAATGATTTTCTGACGTTGCTCTTCCAAATCACTTTCGATGAGTGCTTTGTGCGAAACAACCGCATTTTTGATGGCTTCGTTGACTTTAACAACTTTGAACTCCATCTTTTTGCCTACGTAAGAATCGTAGTCAGTGACCGGCTTAATGTCAATTTGTGAACCAGGCAAGAATGTTTCCAAACCGCCTACATCTACAATCAAACCACCTTTAGTCTTATTTACAATGATACCTTCGATAGTTGTACCTTCTTCCAAAGAACGTACGATAGATTCCCAGGTACGCAAGAGTTTTGCCTTACGACGTGAAATCACCAATTGCCCCTTCGCATCTTCGCGAGCTTCAATATAGACTTCTACTTCTGTACCCAAAGCAACATCTTTCGAACGGAAATCCGAGAGCGGAACCATACCGTCAGATTTGTAATTGAGGTCAAGTAAGGCAACGCCCGCTTGCTCGTTTACATAAGAGACTTTTCCGGTAACGATTTCATTTTCATTGATGAAATTGAGTCGTTCTTCGTACTCTTTAAGTTGCTCTTTATATTCTTCCGGCGTATAATTGAGCTCATCTTTCGCGCCTTTGTCCCACTCAAAATCATCGTGGGCAGTAGCAGCATGTTGGTCGTCGCCCAATTCGATTTCGATAAGTTCCGGCTTATAATCCGTATTCTCGTCTTCTTCGATTTTTTTGACAAAAACGACTGCTTCTTTTGATTTTTTCGCTTCTGCAACAGCAACTTCAGGTTGAGTAGTAACAACGGTTTCCGTTGGAGCTGCTTCTATAACTTCGGCAGCTATTTTAGAATCTGTGGCTACTGTATCTGGCGTGTTTTCAGCAATTTTTTCTGCGACTTCTTTGATTTCAGATAGAGTCTCTTCTGACTTGTTCTGAATTTCCTCCAAATTATTATCTTCCATCGAGATAGTATTGGTTTAAAAAATGTTAAAAAATAAATTTAATGAATTGATTATTGACTGACAAAATAATGATTAGGTGTTTTTGCATAGCAAAAAATATATTTCCCAATGTATTTGTAAAAATCTGAAAATCAATCGTTTATTGAGGGTGAATGTACTTATCGCATTCATTCATTTTTAAATTAAAATTTACGCCATAATACAGATGCCCATTAAACGAGTGCAAAGATAAGGTTTTTTATGAAAAAATAAGAGAAATGATAGCTTTTTAAAGGATTTTTATTGGGCAGTGTGTTCGCCCAATCGTGAAGGGTGAATTTCGGAAAATAGTTTATTTAAATAAATACGTAAGTTCTCAATGAATGAATGAATGAATGAATGAATGAATGAATGAATTTTGAATGAATGAATGAATTTTGAATGAATGAATGAATGAATTTTGAATGAATGAATGAATGAATGAATGAATTATTTTATGCCTCCTTCCTTAATGTTTGTGCCAATCAAAAATAACTTAATTTGATTCATTCATTCAAAATTCATTCACTCATTCATTGTGTTCACAAACGATTATCGTTCACAATTTTCAATAATTCTTCGCGGTAATTTTTGCCGATAGGCAAATGTTTCTTATTGATTTCCACCATATTACCCATGATAGCTTCGATTTTGTCGAGTGCCACAATGTAGGAGCGATGAATACGTTTGAATTGGTCGTGGGGCATTTTCGCTTCGAGGCTTTTCATCGTTTGTAGCGTGATGACACGCGCATTACCCTCCATACGAATGATGACATAATCTTTCAAACCTTCGATGTACAAAATATCCGAATAGCGGACTTTCATCAATTTTTTATCAGACTTTACAAAGATAAAATCCTTCGAATCGTCGCCTGCGGTGACAGATGTCTCGGCGGGTTCGAGTAGGTCGAACGCCTTATTTACGGCAGTAATAAAGCGGTCAAACGGAATCGGTTTGAGCAGATAATCCAGTACATTGAGGTCATAGCCGTCGAGTGCATACTCCGAATACGCGGTCGTAAACACAACGAGCGGCGGATTTTTGAGTGATTTCAGAAATTCGATGCCCGTCATTTGCGGCATTTGAATGTCCAGAAACATCAAATCTACTTCGCCCGAACGTACTATTTCGAAGGCTTCGACAGCACTTTCGCAGCGTTGGAGAAGGTTGACATTTGGGATTTTTTCGATATAGCTCTCAAGTATGTCAAGGGCGAGCGGTTCGTCATCTACGATAATGGCGTTAATCATGGTCTAAATTTATTTTAAGATGAACAATATATTTTCCTGGTTGATTGTCAATGTTTAATTCGTATTGTTCGGGGTAAAGTAAATCTAATCGACGTTGTACATTTTGCAGACCAATGCCACCCGAACGGTGGTTGATGCGCGGCATAGCGGGCTTGCTGTTTTCAATCGACATTTCGAGTTGGGTATCTTCGACATCCATTTGAATGTTGACAAAACCCTCCGAAACTTGATTCAAACCGTGCTTGAAGCTATTTTCCAAAAAAGGAATAAACATCAAAGGCGCGATTTTTTGACTGCCCACATCGCCATTGAGTGCAAAGTTAATTTCCATATTTTTACCTTGCCTCAATCGCTCCAAATCCAAGTAATTGCTGATATAATTGACCTCTTTGTGTAGCGATACCCGTCGTTCGTTGCATTCGTAGAGCATGTAGCGCATCATCTCCGAGAGTTTGAGGACAATTTCGGGGGCTTTATCGGATTTTTTGAGGGTCAATGCGTACAGATTATTCAAGGTATTGAATAGAAAATGCGGATTGATTTGTGATTTTAAAAAACGCAATTCCGAACGCATGGTCTGACTTTCGAGTTCACGTTTGACGGTTTGATGTCGTATCCAATCCGTAATGATTTTCAAGATAGTAGATACCCCCAAAGTAATGAAAGTCATCAAAAACAACTTCGGTTGAGCTTCAATTACACTTTGTTGAATATCAGGAAAGCCCGTAAAACGAAAGTATAAACATATCGTAGAAAGCGGCGTTATTATCACCACCAAAAATAGTAGTAAAACAGAATAGGTGACAAATTTTGTTTCAGATAAATAGTTGGGAATCAGGTAGTAAATGTTGAAATATACCGCCATTCCATAGAAAAAACTTTTAATCAGTTCATTCGTAAAAACGAACATATATCCGTCTTCTCTCCCTCGAAACAACACCATAATCAGGATATACACCATCCAAAACAGGCTATGATACACCACTCTATGCGACATGAATTGGTAAATTCTGTCAAACAGTCCTTTGAGTGGCGGCGCAGGTGCGGATTCTATAGTATCGTACCTATTCAATGCTTAAATGCTTAAATGTGATAATGCTTAAATGCGATAATGGTAATGAATGAATAAAACATTTAAGCATTGATATTTTGATATTTTCACGAAGGTAAATAATGTAGGGGAAAGGAATGATTTAATTAGACTAAAACTGTAAAATTGTCGGTGAATAATATAAAAAATCTTATTTTTGTAGTCAGATAACACATTTTAGAATGAATAAATTAACAAAATGAGCGCGACACTAAATCCTTATGATTATGAGCAACAACGCCTTATTAATATTTCTATCCTGCACTTTGCCGGAATAGCAACAGGCGTATACCCAAAGGGCTATCCGATGGATGTTTTTTCAACCAATCAGCAAGTGGATAAAAAAATCGAAATTCGGAATAATATCCTTGCTGACCCTGATTTGATTACACAACACGCCAAAGAAAATATCAATAATTTGAATGCTGAAGATATTGAAATAGCCGCCAAATTCAGGGATTTTGTGTACAGCGATTTTTATATAATTTCATATTTAAAAAAACATACCTTATTTTTGGGCGATGATGGTTTTGTGTATGGCGTACACGCACTCGGCGACCCTTTCGAGGCTTTTTATCACCCTAGCGAATTGCCGGTCAGAGTAAAGGCTTTGTTGTTTCCGTTTAAAGATAAAATTATTTATGACGGCATGTTGGAAGGCTATCGTATTCGTTTTGGTGGCGGCATGAGTGGGTCTATCCGGCAGAACTGTCAGGAGTCGAAAGCCAAATACGGCGTCATCACTACTTTGCCCTTTTTGCCCACAGAGAAAGATACGCAAGAGACTGAAGAAGAAATGATTACATTTTATATGAAAAACGCCAAAAACAGGTCGTATTATGAGTATGAAATAGATGATATGATAGGTAGAAACCCAAAATTACTACCGCATTATTACCGCGAATGTGGCAAAGTACATGCCCGAAGCCAAAAGAAAACACTCAAAAAAGCAGGCATTAAAAAACGTCATTTTGCGATGGTCGATAACGCGATTATTGCATCGGGCGCGACTCTCAAGGAGGTCGAACAACAAGTGAATACCATGTTGGACAGTGAAACTAAGACGTGGGTGCATTATTTTAAAATTTAAAGAACACGATATGAATATATTTAAATTAGGAGGAAAAGAAAAGCCGGATTTCAAAGTAGGGCATTATGTGAAAGTCAATGAAGGAATGGAGATAGAAACAGGCGAAATTGTCGATAATTGGGCAGGAGAAATTACGGAAATACGCGGCGAACACGATGTGATAGAAATCACTTTTGATGCCGAAACACTCAATAGCATTTCCGACGAATATTTGATAGAACGTGATGAAAAAGGATACGCCCATTACACCTATGTATTCGAGAAGTCAGACCTGACGCCCATCCAAAGACGGGATACAGAGGAGGAGTATCAAGCAGCCGCGAAAGCATACGATTTGCGTTTTGCACAGTTGACGGGTGATATGGTGTCGGTAGAAGAAGAAATGAGGGATAAATGGTTTGGTTTGTTTTCAAAAAGTCCGTTTTTTGACCAACTTGATGACACTCAAAAAGGCAATGCCGACTTTGCAATTGATGTTTTTATCAATTATCTGGACGGCTACATCGGCACATCGCTACACGATTGCGACCCCGGAGATGCAGAGAAAATGTGCATGGATATTTTGCCGCGCAAGGTGAGTGCCGATGATGATTTTTTCAAAGGTTTGGCTTCTTTGATAGCTACGTTTTTTGAGTTTTTGGAAGCCGATGGACACATTCCCGAAGGCAATGGAAAAGCCGTAAAAAATGCCCTTAAAGGCATGGATAAAAAGGTACTTGCCGCCTCGAAAGACCCCCAAAATTGGGGCATGGCAAAATCTATGGTGATGAGTGCAGAGGCGCAAGGTTTTGACATGGGCAATGAGGATGACCGCAATAAATTTATGCAATCGCAACAGCTCAATGCACTTAGTGGTCTCGTTGCCGAAAAAAGAGATTCACTCAATAAGCTCATTTCTGAAAACAGAGGCGTACTATCTTCCAAAGAGCCTTTTGTGAATCAAGACCCCTACAAAAACTTTAAACGAAATACCAAAGTATCGGTGAGATACCCCGGCGGCAAAACCAAAGAACGAGTCTCTTTCAAACGGGTAGAAAAAGACCTGCGAGCGGGGAAGTGTACGTTGATTTAAGCGCAAGGGGTAAAAAATATTTTCCGAAAGAGTGTATTAAAATAAAACACATGAAAGAACTCGAAATTATCGACGACAAAATACTTCAAACTACAGATATATTAACTCAAATAAAATCTGTTGATGAAACGATACGAGTGTGTAAAACATTAGGGGCATTCTAATATATTTTGGCATACGACTATTCAAAAGAAAACTTGCCACAAAGACACGAAGACACAAAGTATAAACAGTAAAATTCTTTGTGCCTTTGTGGCAAAATTAAACGTGTACAATAGTTAGGTGTTTTGACATTTCATATCTGATTGCCCCTAATATTTTACACACTCAAATGATACAACTTCACCAATAGAAAGGCGACGATAAAGATATTATGCTTGTGCAATATCAATATCGTTGAGAACAATTTCTAAAAGAATTGGGGCAGCTACTAAACGAACTCAATATAGTACCTGCTGATTTGGCGGCTTAGTAAAATTGAAAAATACGTTTACCATAAAAAATGAGTAGATGAATAAATGATTAAATGAGTAAATATTTTCAATGTATCAATGATAGAATACATTAATCATTTTAACATTATTTCATTATTATTTACTCATTTACTCATTCAAAATGACTAATCAAAAAACACCGCATTGCTCATCAACAACTTCCCGCTATACCAAAACCCGCGAAAAAGCGGCGAATCTACAAAATAAACAATCGACCCGCTACCGATATTTTCCTGCCCTATTTCGAGCGAATTGACGAGTTTACGCTTCAGTTTATGCCCCACAAAACCACTCACATGACCATCATCTTTTAGTACGCCGACATTCCACGCATCCATATATGGGTATGCCGTTGAGTTGCGTCGCATGATGTGAATACTCCCACCCTCGCCAAACGCCAAAGGGTGCGAGTCATCCAAATGCACCTTATATATAGTACCTGGCACATAATCACTAAGAGAAGAACGCTCGGAATCTTCATAACGTTTCAACTTATCGTTATCTTTTTTATCTCCTTCATTATCAGTGGGTTTCATCGCTTTTGCGAGCTTAGTCTCGCCGCTTGTAAAAGCACCGATGGCGCGCTCTAAAGCAATGATTTTGCCGCCACCACGCGCGAAGTCCAACAATTGAGTTGACAACTTAGCATAACTACCCGAAGGCAAAACCAATACATCATATTCCGAAAAATCCACGCCACTTGCATAGTCCATGTTCAGTACCGAAAACGGATATTCAATCTCTTGGTCAAAATAATGCCACATCTCCCCAAAAGCATTCGCATCCACACCGCGACCATTTAGGACAGCTACTTTTGGCGCAGCCAAAAAACGTACTTGGTCCGAACCCAAATCAGGACCATTTTGTGCCATTGCTGTCGTGGCATAGTGTAGTGCTTGCTCGTGAGTGTTGGCTATTTCTCGTACTTTCTCATCGAAATTAGGCGTGTTTTTATTCTGAAAACGCGGAATAATCAACGAACCCCTTTCAAAAATTTTATCATCTAATGTTAGGGGATTTATAGTATATCTAATTTTAATATTTTCTTTTAATAATGCGGCTAAAAAACGAGCGTCTTTTACATTGTCCCATTGTGCGATATAAGCAACTGGGCGACGTGTTGGTTTCAGGTTTTCTACAAATGTATTTTCGTATTCTTTGTTCGGTTCAATGCGTTCACTCGTCGCGTAAGTTTCCAATTCATACACATAAGGCAATGCCCACGCAGTCACATCGTAAGTGAGCGAATCTTCCAACATTGTCTTTGGTTCAAACAAAACTTTGACCATAACAGATTTAGGCTGAAAAGCACTCACGACGACATCATTTTTTTCTAAATTAAATGAACTTTTCTCATTGTTTAAATAATCAAAACCATTATACGATTTCTTTGAGCCGGAGGCGATGCCATACTCAATATTCTGTTTATCAAGCAATTGTAAAATAGCATCTATTCGTTCATCGTCATTTGAATGCTTAATCACGTAGCTGCGATAATCGCCGGGCGGGTCAGATTTTGCCGTTTGAAAATACTGCACAAACTCGCGCGTCATACGCTCACGATTCGTATATGCAACCTCGATAGTCGATATACTCGTCGTATAATGATGTGCCACACGGTCTGCCAAAGTCAGCGTATCACCGTGGTCATTTAGCACCGCAATACCTGCATTGCGAGAGCCGCCTTGCTCGTAAGTAAAACCAATCGCGCCATTGAAACTTGGCCAAGTATCGCCATAACTCGGATAGAGCAAATCGAAGTATTCTTTGGTATAAAACGACCAACCTGCTTCATCAAAATAGCCTGCATGATTTTCGCCCACAAGCTCCTGAAATTCGCGCTGCCAGGGGGTGATATTTTCGTGCATCGGGTGTGCGGCAGGCGCGAAAAAATAAGGTGAATTGATACCCATTTCATGAAAATCGACATGCACGTGTGGCATCCAATTTTGATAAATCACGGCTCGTTGTTGCGATTCGACCTGCACCTGCCACGCCCAGTCGCGATTGAGGTCAAAAAGGTAGTGATTTACCCTTCCGCCGGGCCAAGTCGAATGGTGTTCTTCCGAATTTTGGTCTACATTCTGCTGCATGAGCATTACGTTATTATACCAATTTACATAACGGTCGCGCCCGTCGGGATTGATACAAGGATCCATGATGACAATGGTGTTTTTTAGCCACTCATTCACATCCATATCTCCATTTGTCAATTTCTCCAATACAGGCAAGGCTGCTTCGCTTGACACGGCTTCGTCGCCGTGAATATTATAACTCAACCATACGATAAGTGGCTGTTTATCAGTTGTTTTTATATTTTCAGCCAAACCAATACGCCCAAGATGTCCTTTGCGAAGCGTCTCCAACTGTCGGATATTTTCCGCAGAAGAAATCGCCACAGTTACCAATGGACGCCCTTCAAAAGTTTTGCCGTAAGGCATCAATTTGACTTGCGATGAATTGTCGGCAATGTATTCAAAATAATCGACCACACGATGGTGGCGCGTGAATTTTGTGCCGATTTCGTAGCCTAAAAACTGGGCAGGGGAGAGGAGTTTCCCGTCTTGCGCCGATACGCTATATGCGATGAGTAAAGACAAGAACAATGCGAGTAATTTTTTCATGTAAATATTAATCAACAAATGTAAATTCTAATTATCGCCAAAATTATGGCAATTCTCGACATTTTCAAAACTTTAAAAATGGAATAACATTTGAGGAACAAAGTTGTTAAAGAACAAGTCAAAATCTGAATTTATTTTTGCGGCGTTCCTAAGTGAAAGAAATTAAATAAATTGTTCCAAAATGCGCCGTAATTTTTTCTTCTAAAGAATTCAAAAAATCGTTGCATAGCCATAGCTACGGAACTATTTTTTGTGTTTTTTAGAAGGGAAAAGAACAAGCATAATGGGGCAAGTTATTTATTTTCTTTCACTAAGCATTTTCAAAGCCTATGGATTAGAAAACATTGGTATATCAAAAACGATACGATATATAAATTTGAAAAATTCAAGGAAGTGAATTACCTTTGAGCAAGCAAAAATATACGCAAAAAATAGCTGGAAACAAAAAGTATAGCAAAAAGAAGGTATATTTGCTGAGACAGGATTTGTGTTTTGTAAAGTATTGGTTTTTAGTAATTTATGAAAAAAGGCAGTGTTAGTGTTTGCATCAAACCTAAATAAGGGAAAAGAACAAGCATAATGGGGCAAGTTATTTATTTTCTTTCACTAAGTGAAACATATAAGAAAAAGAACAATTCAGACGGGTAGATTATTTTTTTCGTCTTCCCTAAACACATACTACTTTAGGTGCTGAGGGGTTTCATTTCGATATAAAAAGAATCTTTTGTTGGAATGTTTTTTCTAACTTTTTATGAAAATAAGTGAAATATAATCCTTTTGAAACGTTATAGTGTCGAATATAATACGAACTAAGTTGAATACTTATTTTTTCAAAGGTCAAATAAAATCGGCTATGAAAACAATATCAAAATGAAGAGAATAAAAGTAGCATTTTTCGCCGAAAACCTTATCGACGACTTTGACGGGGCTTCTCGAACGGTCTTTCAAATTCTGGATCGTATCCCGCGCGATGAGTTTGAATTTATGTACTTCACTGCTGTGCCACCTAAAAACGGTAAGCAAGTAGAAGGAGAAATATTCAAATTCCGGTCTGTGGCGATACCTTCCAACGAAACGTATCGGATGGGCTTGCCCTACTTTTCAAAGGCGGAAATGTGGGCGGCGTTGGACGATTTTGAACCGGATGTGATTCACTTTACAAGTCCTTCGCCTTGCGCTACTTATGCGAAAAAATACGGAAAAGAAAAAGGCGTTCCGGTGATAGCAATTTATCATACACACTTTATTTCTTATGTGAAATATTACTTTCGCAAGATGAAATTTCTGACATCTTTCTTTGAAAAAAAGGTATGCAATATCACGTATGGCTACTATAACGACCTTGAAAAAGTCTATGTCCCTACCGATGAAATTATCCATGATTTGAAAGGTTTAGCCCGTCTGAAAGGCGATAATCTGAAACTGTGGCAGCGTGGTTTGGATAATGAATTATTTAGTCCAAATAAAAAAGATATTCCTTATATTCAAGGAATTACAGGCAACACAAATAAAAATATATTATTTGCGAGCCGCTTAGTTTGGGAAAAAAATCTGGATGCTTTGATAGCCCTATATCGTTATTTTGAGAAGAAGGGCGATAGGGTCAATTTTATCGTGGCAGGCGATGGTATAGCGATGAAAGAAATGAGGCGAAACATGCCCAAAGCGCACTTTCTTTCGATGGTCGGGCATGAAGACCTATCGCGTTTATATGCCTCTGCCGATGTATTTTTCTTCCCTTCTGATACCGAAACTTACGGCAATGTCGTCGTGGAAGCGATGGCGTCCGGCTTACCTTGTGTGGTCGCCAATGGCGGTGGTCCAAAAAGCTACATACAGCACAGCGAAACAGGCTTCCTCTGCGAAGCCAACGATATAGAAGCATACTATAAAGCTATTTCAAACATACTGAATGACAAGGAATTACGCGGAAAACTTTCTTATAATGCCTTAGAATTTACCAAGCAATTGAGTTGGAACAGTTTGGTTAATGTGTACTTCAATGACCTCCGCAGATTGACACGAAAACCACAACCCGTCGTGATACAGCAGCCCGCTCTTGCCCTTCAGGTCTGAATACTACAATACTCAAATGATGAAATGCTTAAATGTTGTATAATGCGATAATGTTTCTCTCATTATAGTATTTAAGGGAAGAGGAAGAAAATAATCTACCCCAAATGAAGAAGTTATTTTTTTATATGTTTGGCTAAATTTGATGCGCATAGCCGAGCTACGTAAGGAAGATTTAGTGAAAGAAATTAAATAAATTGTTCCAAAATGCGCCGTAATTTTTTCTTCTAAAGAATTCAAAAAATCGTTGCATAGCCATAGCTACGGAACTATTTTTTGTGTTTTTTAGAAGGGAAAAGAACAAGCATAATGGGGCAAGTTATTTATTTTCTTTCACTAAGTGAAACATATAAGAAAAAGAACAATTCAGACGGGTAGATTATTTTTTTCGTCTTCCCTAATACACTGTTTTATAAATTTATTTACATTTTTTGACGTTTATTTTGAAATGAATCGAATCAAAAATGACGCGAATACTCACTGTATTTAAGGATTTTTTGGTGAAGAGTCATTTTAAAAGAAATACTCAAAAAAGTAAATAAATTTGTGAAACAGTGTACTTAGTAGTAAGTCAATCTAATTATGATATGTTGCTTTGAGTGAAATTTTTTCGAGTACGAGGCGGAGGTTATTCAGCATAGCCGTAGCTACGCTGGATGTTCTCCAACAAAGTAATCGGACAAATTTCGCCAAATGAACTTATCATAATTAGTTTGACTTACTACTTAGCTGCTTAGGGAAGAGGAAGAAAATAATCTACCCCAAATGCATTCTACTGAACAACAATTTTATTTAAACTGTATTTTATTGATTATTAGTTATTTATGACTAAATTTAAAGAGAAAGCACAAACTATCTCCCCCTTTGGAGGGGGTTGGAGGGAGGAAAAACAGCCGAAAATCCTCCCCCCCAGCCTCCTCCAAAGCAGGGGTGATTGGTTCTGAATTTCGCACAAATTTTATTTTGTTTGATAGCCCCGAAGGGGTGAACTTCACTAACTTGGGGTGTCAGCCCCAAGATAGAAATTCGAGGTATCACTTAGCCCTGAAAGGGCGAAATTTCAAGTTATATCGCCCTTTCAGGGCTGGCGAAGTAGATTTATTCCGAGCAATGGGCTGACACCCATTGTTATAATATGTCGTCCCGTTGGGACTTGTGACAAAATTATATTTCGATGAAAATGATTTCTCATTCAGAACCAATCACCCCTGCCTCCAAAGGGGAGATAGTTCGCGTTCTAATTTCGAAGGTAATATATTTATTTGATAATAAGCCAAATACAAATTATAAAAAATCATTGTTCAGTAGAATACTTAGCATATTAATTAGGGCGTGTCCCCCTCCTTATCAGTCGGGGGTCGGGCTATCCGGCACTCTCTCCATTCCGCTATCGCTACATTACGTTCAAACAACACCTCCTATCCCTCACGCAAAAAAGACAAACGAACAGGCGAAAAACGAATAAATATCAGAAATTAAATAAATGTACATTTATTTTGTTCCTGATACTTAAAGAAATTTTTAAACATACTCTAAAGTTTAAATACGAAAGAAACATCCTAACTAACTCAAAATCAATTATTAATAAATACTTTACAAACCACTTGACGACCAATATTGTTAGCCATTTTCGTACATGTATTATTTGTTTTTAATTATTTGAAAATCAGTGATTTATATAGTTGGAAAACGAAGAACGAATTAGTGAGCAACAATTTATGGTAGTCGTGGTCTTCTCATTTCACATGAATTTTAAAGATAAAGTCAAATCCTTACTCCAAAAACATCAGGCACTCATTCAACGAAAAAACGAGCCGCAAACAGAGGGCAACGGCATTTACGACCGTTGGAAATATCCGATAATTACGGCTGCACATACACCTGTATTTTGGCGATACGATTTGAACGAAGCAACGAACCCGTACTTGATGGAACGTCAGGGAATTAATGCGGCATTCAATTCGGGAGCAATACTGTGGCAAGGCAAATATGTCCTCGCGGTGCGTGTAGAAGGGAACGATAGAAAGTCCTTTTTTGCGATTGCCGAAAGCCCTAATGGGGTCGATAATTTTCGCTTTTGGGACTATCCTATCACGATGCCCGAAACCGAAGACCCGGATACCAATGTGTATGATATGCGCCTCGTACAGCATGAAGATGGTTGGATTTATGGCTTGTTTTGCACTGAACGCAAAGACCTCACTCAGCCCAACAGCACCTCTGCCGCCCAAGCTCAATGCGGTATCGCTCGCACGAAAGACCTCACGGATTGGGAACGACTGCCCGACCTTGTCACTTACTCCGGTCAGCAGCGCAATGTAGTCTTACATCCCGAATTTATTGATGGAAAGTATGGCTTATACACCCGTCCGCAAGATGGTTTCATCAGTGTAGGCGGTGGCGGCGGCATCGGATGGGGCTTGACGAAAAGCATGGAACACGCCGAAATAAAGCAGGAAATTATCATTGATAACAAGGTTTATCACACCATAAAAGAAGTCAAAAACGGACAAGGTCCTGCGCCGATTAAAACCGAAAAAGGCTGGCTACATCTCGCGCATGGCGTTCGGAATACGGCGGCAGGTTTGCGCTACGTATTGTATGTTTTTATGACAGATTTGGTACAGCCATGGAAGTTGACACATATGCCGGGAGGGCATTTTATCGCACCCGAAGGAGCAGAACGCATTGGAGATGTTTCTAATGTGGCTTTCAGTAACGGCTGGATAGTAAACGAACAAAATGAAGTGTTTATTTACTACGGCTCGTCGGACACACGAATGCACGTAGCTACTACGAGCGTAGAGAAATTAGTGGATTATGTACAACACACTCCACCAGATGGCTTGCGCTCGGCTACGAGTGTACAAACACGTAACAAATTGATTAAAAATAATTTAAACATTTTAAATTCATTCAAGTAAATGACATACGATATAGAAATCCAAACATTTCAATCAGAAATTAAACAAGAGCTAAGCGACCTTTTGAGTTGGTGGGACAATCATTTGACGGATGAAGAAAACGGCGGATTTTATGGCAGCATTGGCGGGCAGGGCAAGCTACAACCGAAAACCGAAAAAGGTGTTATCCTCAATACACGCATCTTGTGGACATTTGCTTCGGCAGGACTACATTCCGACAATTCAGTTTACACAAAAATAGCAAAACGTGCATTCGATTATATAATTGAAAATTTTATAGATGAAAAAAATGGTGGCGTATATTGGATGCTAGATCATAAAGGAAATCGGGTAAATACAAAAAAACAAATCTACGCACAGGGCTTTGCAATATATGCGTTTTCCGAATATCACCGTTTGACGGGCAACGAACGTGCTAAATCGTTGGCAATCAGCATTTTTGAATTGATAGAAAACTACAGTCTTGATAAAAAAAACGACGGATATTTAGAGGCGTTCAGCGAAGATTGGCAATTGTTGGACGATCTGCGACTGAGTACTAAAGATGCCAATGAAGCCAAAACGATGAATACGCATTTACACATTCTCGAAGCATACACAAATCTGTATCGGATAGAAAAAAGTGAGGCAGTACGGAAGGCTCTAAAAGGTCTGATCGAGTGTTTTTTAGAAAAATTTATTGATCCGAAAACATATCATTTACGCTTATTTTTCGATGAAAATTGGACGCTAAAATCCAACGAAATTTCCTATGGACACGATATAGAATGCAGTTGGTTGTTACATGAAGCGGCAGAAGTACTGGGCGATGAAAAACTTTTGAAGCGCATAGTCAAATGCTGTATCGAAATGGCAAAAGTCACGTTAAATGAAGGTGTCGGAGAAGATGGTTCAGTTTTCAATGAATTGAAGGACAATCATTTAGATAAAACAAAAATTTGGTGGGTACAGGCAGAGGCAATGGTCGGTTTTTGGAACGCCTACCAACTTACGCAAGATACGCGATTCAAAAATGCAACATTTAACTGTTGGAAGATTGTCAAAAAATATTTGAAAGACCCACAAAACGGCGAATGGTACTGGTGCGTCGATGAAAACGGCAAGCCCGACTTTTCGCACAATAAAGCCGGACCGTGGAAAGCCCCTTACCATAATGGGCGCATGTGTTTGGAGATAGGTTTTATGAGAACGATTGAGCAGGCTTAATGCCATAAGTATTCGCGTCATTTTTGGGTCGATTCATTTCAAAATAAATGTCAAAAACGATAAGAAACTTAATAAACAATGTACTAAGTACATTGTTTAATAAATTTCTTTACGTTTTTGAGTATTTCTTTTAAAACGACTCTTCCCCAAAAAACTCCTTAAATACAGTAAGTATTCGCGTCATTTTTGGGTCGATTCATTTCAAAATAAATGTCAAAAACGATAAGAAATTTAATAAACAATGTACTAAGCGTCCGAATTTTCTATGTCAAAAGACGATGCACCCATGTTTTTGTTTTAAAAACAACATACGAAATTACGATTTTTATACAAAAAAACACATTAATTATCTTTCCAATCAAAACTCAATTGCCCATCCGTTGCTCCGTCTTGTTCTTTTTCCAAATTAGAAGCGGTCAATCCTATGAGGCGAATTTTATCAAAGGCAGTGATGTTTTCTTGTAATAATGTCATGGCGATTTGAGTGATGCCTTCTTTGTTTTTAATATAATAAGATTTGGAATGACTGCGGGTAAGGGTCTGAAAATCACTTGTTTTGAGTTTGAGTGTGATGGTGCGTCCATAGTTGTCCGCTTTTTGGAGGCGTTCGCAAAATTTGTCAATAATATTCAGTAAAACGGGTTGTATATCTTCCAATGTGCTGAGGTCTTTTTCCAGCGTACGTTCTACACCAAGTGATTTGCGGATACGGTGAGCATTGACCGGTCTGTCGTCAATACCTCTAACAATATTATAATAAAAATCACCGCGTTTGCCGAAAGCCTGTATCAGCTTGATTCGAGAAAATGTTTTAAGGTCAGCACCAGTTTGGATGCCCATAATGTTCATTTTCTTTGCAGTAACTTTGCCGACACCAAAAAAATCTTTGATAGGCAGGGCTTCTAAAAACGCCTTTGCTCGTTGGGGCGTGATAATGGTCAGACCGTTGGGTTTTTTGAAACCGGAGGCGACTTTTGCCAAAAATTTACAGTAAGAAACACCTGCCGAACAAGTGAGTTGAGTCTCGGCTTTTACGCGATCCATAATCTCTTGCGCGACTGCCATGCCATAGGGAATTTGCTTTTTATTTATGGTGACATCCAAGAAAGCCTCGTCGAGCGAGAGCGGTTCGATAAGGTCGGTATATTCCTTAAAAACAGCTCTTATCTGATAAGAAACTTCGCGATACACATCAAATCGAGGTGGTACGAAAATCAATTCGGGACAAAGTTGTTTTGCTTTGTAACCGGGCATTGCAGAACGCACTCCAAAAACCCTCGCCTCATAGCTCGCCGTCGTAGTTACGCCACGATTTGCACCGCCACCTACCGCAATAGGTTTACCGCGCAATTCAGGATTATCTCTTTGCTCCACAGAAGCATAAAAGGCATCCATATCAATGTGTAAAATTTTTCTTACGGGCGTGTTCATGCGTATTTTTTAATGATGCAAATTCCAAAAAGTAAGCACCAAATTATAACAAAATATTGTGTAAACTGACTATTTAAGTTTGAATTGGGTGTAGGACAAATTTTTAATTGACTCAAAATTGGTTTGTGAGGGATAGTACAGGCGATTTCAATCACCATGTAAAAACCGTTCGCAATTTATTGATTTTTATTTTTTTATAAATAAAAAATATTAGACATGGCGATTGAAATCGCCTGTACAAAGCATTTCAAAAATCACGGATTAAAAATTTGCCCTGCTCCCTTTGAATTGGAAAATAAAGAAAGCACGATACAAATTTGAAAAATCAAATTCACATCGTGCCTTGTATATCTGTAAGAAGAAATAAATTATTTCTGGTAGTGCCACAGATGTAATGCTGAAACCACGAAGGACACCAAGTACACAAACGTCGAATGAACGAAGTGAGAAAACTAAGATAGTGTAAGTAATTCATTATTAATTACTTAGTGGTTCAATAGCATTATATCTATAACACTACCTTATTTCTTTACAAATTTTTGAGTCATCATAATATCGCTCAATACTAATTTTACAAAGTAAAATCCTGATGCGAGTTCGCTAACATTCAAACGGACTTCCTGCGTACCTATTGCATTTTGCGTATGTTGTTGTAGTACTTTACCATTGATATCAATGATGTACAATTCGGTATTAGTCATTTCTTCCAATGAGTAAATGACCGTTATTTTGTCCCCTACCAAATTGGGCAATATTTGCAAATCAATGGCGATATCGCCTCGTTTTTCTATATTCCAATTATTATTTGCTTGTGCAAGCGCAGCCACACCTCCACTGATGCAGAAATTGTTAGTCTCCGAAGCACCAAAACCACCGCCACCGGAAACGATTGTATTTCCATTAGCATCATAGAGACTGTAATTGCCACACAAGCCGGGTGCGACAACAGTTCCCAAAGTAGCCACTACACTTCCCGGCGAAATCAAAGTGCCCGGTGTAATAAATGTACCGCTACTTGAAGCAGTAGCACGGAAAGGACACATGCCATTATTAATATTATCATAGAAAGTCAAGTCATAACAACCGTCTGTTAGGCAAGCAATGTTGGGTAGCGCAAGGTTGGAACTGGCTAAGTTGGTACCATAAGTAGTACCATTGGAAGAAGCCACGATATTACCATTAGTATCTATGATTTCCCAACTCGTCTGTTGTGGTGTAGTATCAAAATTAATGTCAAGGTCAATGCCTGCACAAGTCGGTGCATCAGCATATATCATAAAGTTATCGAAGTAAAAACCGTCGAGTTGTGTTGCCTCGGTATCACCATCGGCTTTGAATCGGAAGTAAACTGTACTAATTCCGGCATAAGCCGAGAGGTCAATTTCTTCACGTACCCATTCTTTTTGGAAACCGTCATACAGTCCTTCGCCTGTGGGTTGGTCGGGATTTCCATTATATACATTAGCTGGGCTTGTACCGGGTTTGGTGTATGCACCGCACAATTCGACCCAAGAGGTACCATCAGTAGAGACTTCAATCTGGACATAATCAAACAATCTCGCAATATCCCATTTTGTATAATATTCTAAAACAGGGAATTGAATATTGGACAGGTCAAGTGGCGTATTAAGCGTGAGTGTGCGTGAGGTCGTACTCATATTGCCCGAAGGCGAATCTGTGATACTATTTGAATCATCATATCCTGTTGAATTTGTAATATTCCAACCGGCACTACTTGTCCAGTTATTGAGATTGGTGGCGTTATCTGATATAAGCGTCGGGACATCATACATTTTTGTAATAGTGGTCGTATGAATGTCGTAAGTTCCATTATTTAATACCACATCAAAAGTAATCACTGTACCCGGAGGCGTACCTGCTGCGATAGTTACTCCCGTAGATAGGGTTGCAAAATTTGCCTGTATCAACATCCCTGTACTCAAAGTGGGGTTGGCAATAGCGGTAACATAAGGACTGCTCGAAGAAATATTGATAGAGAAACCACCATCCACATTACTCAAATGTTCTACGCTGAAAGTCAATGTCGGGTTAGCAGCATCCAGACCGTAAGGCGTGAGGTCGTTCAATACGCCATAATTCGCGGCAGAAGATGCTGCAATTAATGACATTTTCATCTGACGCTCACACTGCGGAACGATGTTGGTAGGTGAGGGCCAAAAGCCACCTTCTGCTCCCGAACCAATCTCTGGTGTCCATGCAAAAACATCTTCTACGCCATAGAACCAGTCATCTGCTTCACCATTTACAGCATAAATCACTTCATCGCCATTGCCGTAGTGATAGCGATTGTGCCAACACATGTGTTCTGAAATTTCGCCATATAGTTCAGCATCTGCTGTGGGAGTGGCGGTGTATCCCCAAGGGTGTATCATGAGGTTGGAGTAAGCGTGATTGTTGAAGGCATTGACGAAATTATGGCTTTGTACAAAGTCGCGTACCATTTGTGTTTCCGGTTCAGAAAAAGGAGCAGTACCTCTGTAAGTATCTGAACTCGGTGTAGGACTTGACCCTACATTGTTTAATCCCCATTGGAAATCGTAGTTACGATTCAGGTCAACTCCGGTCGAACCATCGGCGTTATTTCTGCGATTTTTTCGCCAAAAACCACCACCGTTGGGATTCGTAGATTCATTGTATAAATAACCGTCAGGATTGACTATCGGAATGAAATACATTTCTGTGTTATCAACGATGTTTTGTACTCTTTGGTCTGTCGCATAATTCTCCAATAAATACCACATATAATACATCAGGTTCATCATACTCATTGGCTCACGAGCATGGTGTACGCCTGTGTATAAGACCTCCGCCTCGTTTTCGTCACTATCAGGATTGTCAGAAACCCTGACATAAAAAACATCCCTGCCTTGAATCGTTGTGTTTGTTGTGCTGATAGGTGTGCGAACACTAATCAAATTCGGATAAAGGCTACGCATTTGGTCAAGCGCATTGAGCATTTCCTGATAAGTGTACATGCCACCCATACTACCCAAATTGAAGTTTTGTGGTGTCGTAAACCCATCTTCCGAACAGCCTAAATCTTGTCCTGCTTCTGCGTTTTTATACAGAGCAGCAGCCTTAGCTTTTTTTAAGTCTTCACGCGCTTTGGGGAGTTCGCGTATGGCTCTTTTTTCGTAGAAATCAGCCATATCTTTAATTAAGATTTTGGGTTGAAAATTGTTGTTTTCGAGTTGTTCAATTTGGTCTGTTGAAAGCTCGAAAGTCGCTACACGCTTGCCATTTTGATGCGTGACATTTGCACCACAGCGCAAATCAATGCCCAAAGTAGCAATGCGCTCTAAATCAGCATCGTCGTTGATGGCAACTTCTACTTTTTTGTAGATGACTTTTTGTTTTTGAAAATCAGATAGGTCATTTGGTGCTTCTGTTTCTTGAGCAAAAATATTCGCAAATCTACAAAGGATAAAAACGAAGATTAATGGAGAGAGATAAACTTTTTTCATGATACTGTTTTTCTTTGTTTGAAATATTCACAAAGCCGTACTGAGACAACCTTAATTTTAGTACAGCCAAATGTGAATTACTATTTAGTTGATTATCAGGTAGTTAATTTTTTATGAGAAAACCCTTTATAATAAAGTAAAATTTGAAAGGGTATGATGTGAATGCTTTTTTATATAAATCACTTTACGTTCTAACGATATTTTCACATTTATTATTTTAATCGAAATTGCGTAGCGATTGAATTGGTTTAATTTATATAAAATTTGGATTGACTTGGAAAGTAACAAATCTAATTTGAATAATTGAATTTAGAGGGGAAGAAAAATTGATAGTGGCTTGGAGGGGCTGGATGTGAATTATAAACTACAAAAAATGTCTTGCTGACCTAATTTCATAGTCAGCAAGACATCTTGATTTAGAGGGCATTTTACAATTTCATTTTTCCATTATTGCTTTACAAATTTCTCCGTCATCACAAGTCCATTAGCAGTAATAGATTGCACGAAATAAATACCTGTCGGAATATCAGATACATTGAGTGTAAACATTTGGTCGGAATTTTTTTCGTGTGAATGTTCTTGTAATATTCTACCATTGATATCAATGATATTAATTTGTGTGTCGTCATTCCCTGTATAATGAATCTTGATAAAATCCGAAGCCAAAGTTGGATATACATTCAGAGAAGTGACATCCGTTTTTGTTTCATTGCTAAATCCAAATGCGGTATTAAGTGTTGTGCGTTGCGCTACGCCATTAACCAAACAAAAATTGTTAGTCTCCGAAGCACCAAAGCCACCACCACCGGAAACGATTGTATTTCCACTGGCATCATAGAGTTGGTAATTACCACATAAGCCGGGTGAGACAACCGTTCCTAAAGTAGCGACTACACTACCCGACGAAATCAAAGTACCCGGCGTGATAAATGTACCGCTACTTGAGGCAGTAGCACGGAAAGGACACATGCCATTATTGATAAGGTCATAAAAGGTCAAGTCATAGCATCCATCGGGCAAACAGGCGGGTGTTAAATTGAGCAGAGAACCGCCGGACTGACCGCTGTATGTACCACCACTGGATGTCACGATATTACCATCGACATCTGTGATTTCCCAACTGGTTTGATTCGGAAAACCATCGAATCTGATGTCAAGGTCTATAGTCGCACAGGGTTCTTGCCAGCAAGTAAAATTAGTTACATTTCTTACTCCTGCGGCATCGAATGTACCGCCTATGTAGAGTTCTTCATTATTGAAAGTGAGTGTGTTAAGGAGATTATCTACACCTACATTTGTAGTCGTTCCGAGTGCTTCCCAACCACCTAGAGCAGACCAACGTGCCAGACCGTTGACGATGATATTTTGCGTGGGGGCATTATTGAGTGCTGCTGTAAAACTACCTGCTACATATAGGTAGCCATTGCGAAAACTAAGGTCGTTGACATTATTGGATAAGCCATTTTCTATTTTCTCCCACTGGTTTGTACTTCGATTCCAACGGGCGATTCTATTGACAGCAATTCCACCCGCCAAAGCAAAATTTCCACCTGCATATACATAACTCGGTGTAATTTCTATGGCTTGCACAAAGCCGCTTGTTCCTGCACCAAGTGTTCCCCAGTTATTGCCATTCCATGTAGCGATTCGGCTGGCTGTATTGCCACCTGCGGAAGCAAAATTTCCACCAACATACACGACATTATTTTCATCAATAGCAATCGACCTGATTTCATTGCCTGTACCTGTGATGCCCGTTCCATTATCTGTCAGTACCGACCAAGTATTACTACTGTAAAGCGCAATGTTGTTGGCAGTAATGCCATTGGCTTGTGCGAATGTGCCACCGATATAAACCCCATCATTGGAGTTTACCGAAATAGCCAGTACTGGTCCGTCTGTACCGCTACCGAGTGCTTGCCAAGTACTGCCATTCCAACGCGCAATGTTATTAGCATTGATACCGCCGATTTGTGTAAAATTTCCACCCGCATACAAATCACCATTCGATGTAAGTGCGAGGGCATAGATAGTGCCATTAGCACCTGTACTGAGTGTTGTCCAAGTCGAGCCGTTCCAAAGGGCAATATTTTGAGCGGATATACCGCCGACTGTATTGAATGTACCACCGACATAGATATTGCCATTGCCGTCCGCGATTGAGGCATTTACCGTTCCGTCTGTACTGGTAGAAATAGGGGCGCACCAATTCCCGACACCATTGACTGCAACCGCACTGGGGGCAGTGAAGCCATCCACTAATTGGTATATATCACCGTTTAGGTAATCTGCAAAATAAAGCTCCTGATTGATGTCCTCCCCAAAAGTAGATAGGTAAATTCTTGCACCGCCTTGGTCAACAGCATTAAATAAAAGTGTTCTTGTAGCACTGCCTGTCGAGGGGTCATAATCCAAATACCATACTCTGCCCGTTACATAGTCTGCAAATACATATTTCCCATATATATCAGGATTGGTACTGCTGATTTGTGAACCGCGATAGACATAACCGCCCGTTATCGACCTGTCGCCTTGACTTCGACTATAGACGTAGATAGGGAAAATGGGATTAGCTGGAGTAGGCGCGGAAGCCGAATAAACAACATTTCCTTCATAGCGTTTCCAACCATAATTGCCTCCGTTTTCTATCAAATTAATTTCCTCATATTGATTTTGCCCCACATCGCCTCCCCATAGCAGATTGGTGGCGAAGTCGAAGTTCATTTTCCATGTATTACGTATGCCCCATGCGAAAATTTCATCCGCACCGCTTGTGCCTACAAATGGATTGTCGGGCGGAATGGCATAACCCGGACAACTCGTATTTACATCCAATCGAAGAATCGCTCCGAAGAGGTTGTTGTTGTTTTGCCCGTTGTTTTGCGGGTCTCCGGCACCACCGCCGTCACCTACTGAAGCATACAGATAACCATCGGGTCCGAAAGTGATTTTACCGCCATTATGGTTAGAATTGCTTTGATTTTTTACAAAAGCAATGACCTCACAACCACTCGCGACACTCGCAGCATTGGGATTGCCGGCACTGACTTGAAACCGCTTGACGATAATTTCCACCAGTCCACCAGAAAGCCCGGTCATATAGACATAAAAATAACCGTTCTGCTCATAATCAGGATGAAAAGCCAAACCAAGTAGTCCTTTTTCTTGTCCAACATTATAATTGACCTGACTGGTGATGTCAAGAAAAGTAGTGCTGCTTGCCGTATTTGCATCATTATCAAATACCTTAATGCGCCCTTGCTGTTCTACGATAAATAAACGGTCATCTCCCGGAACACCTGTGTTTTGAATTTCGATAGGAAAGGAAAAACTAAGATTAGGAAAGGCGTTTTGATAGGTGATTTGGGCGTGAATTGGAGGAATTAAACTTATCAGTAATGAGGCTAATATTGCATGTTTGAATATTTTTAAATACATTTTAAATTATTTTAATTTTAAAAATATCACGCGATTTGAAAAATCGCGTGACGCAGTCGCTTTATTGTTTTACAAATTTTTCTATCATAACAATTCCATTAGCAGTAATAGATTGAACGAAGTGAATACCTGTTGGAATGTCAGCCAAATTGAGTGTAAGTGTTGGGTCTGCATTTTTTTCGCATGAATGTTGTTGTAAAATTCTACCGTTGATATCAATGATATTAATTTGTGTATCGTCATTACCTGTATAATGAATCGTGATGACTTCCGAAGCTAATGTTGGGTACACGGTCAGGTAAGCATCGTCAATATTCGGTTGATTGTCGGGTGTAAACCCTGCGGTGTTTGGTGCAGTACGTTGTACGAGTCCATTGACCAAACAAAAGTTATTCGTCTCGGAAGCACCAAAGCCACCGCCACCCGAAACGATTAGATTTCCGGCTGCATCACGGAGTCGATAATTGTCACACAAATCCGGTGTAACAACAGAGCCTAATGTAGCAACTATACTATCCGGTGTAATAAAAGTACACATCCTGTGGCATCATTGACTGTGTAAGGTTGAGCGAAAGTTATGGCAGGAATTAAAAGGGTCATTGGGATAAGTTGTAGTATCTTCATTCATGGTATAAGTTTAGTGTTTGAAAATTGAATTCAGGAAGTAAATATATTGCTAATATAATGTTTTTTATTGAATAAGTACATTGTTTATTAAATTTCTTATCGTTTTTGACATTTATTTTGAAATGAATCGACCCAAAAATGACGCGAATACTTACTGTATTTAAGGAGTTTTTTGGGGAAGAGTCGTTTTAAAAGAAATACTCAAAAACGTAAATAAATTTATTAAACAGTGTACTAAATAGTTAATTTTGTAAAAAAATCCCGATTTTCCAAGAAGGAAAATCGGGATAGAAAATGCTTGATAGCCTTTTAGAGCATGTTTAAATAAAATATAATTTTAGTGTGAAAGTTTCACAAAGCGTTCAGTAGTATAAGTACTTCCTCCAAAGTCTAAGTGGATGAGATATACACCTGCGGGAAGGTGATTAACATCTATTTTCAGGTCTCTTGTTTCTGCATCAATATTTTGCTTCAATATTGTTTGACCAGACATAGTAACGATTTTTATCGTCCCATTATCACGCGCATTTTGCAGATTGACATTTAGGAAATCAGCAGTTGGATTAGGATACATTCTTATTGCGAGACTTGAGAGTAGATTATCTTCGTTACGAAGGTTTATCACCGGATAGTTTTGTGGTGAATTGGTAATATCTACGGTATAATCTTCAACTTCTCCATGAATAAAGTGTCCGCAAGGATGAGCAGCTCTGCCCCATTTCATAGAGATACGCATTCTGGTAAGTCCGAGTTTTGCATCAGATGGAATAGTGAAATTGCCGGATAGAGAACCTGTACTTTTATCACTAAAAACCTTCTCGCTGTTGCTATAATGACCATCACCATCAAAATCGATCCAAACCGTCCAGGCCTCATTATAAGAATTGCCAGAGAAGCCCGGTGTCAAGCCTATCGACACAATATCGCCTGTACCAACGGTAGCAATTTGGTTGGTATAATTGGCATATCCATCGTTGTTGCCTGATGTGTTATCTATATTCGCAAAAGCTACTCTTTTAATATACTCATAGTTGGTATTATATCCAGAAGATTCGCAGTAGCCTGATGAGTTTTGACAATTATTAGTGGGGTCGTAGGGGCAATCGTCTTCGGCATCACACACACCGTCATTGTCAATGTCAATATATTTTCCAACACAGTTACAGTTGGCATCATAAAAATCGTACAAAGTACAGTCGTCACCATCATCACAAGGCGTACCAAAAACACATTCTGCTTCCTCACAATCGTCTGGTATGCCATCATTGTCTGAATCAACCGTATCGTCTCCGAAAGGACATACATCTTCTGCATTGCATACGCCATCATTGTCATAATCTATAAAGAAGCCAGCACAATTACAATTGGCATCAAAGAAGTCGTACAAAGTACAATCGTCACCATCATCACATGGCATACCAAAAACACATGTTTCTTCTTCGCAATGATCTGGAATGCCGTCATTGTTCGCGTCAACGTTATCATCTCCGAAAGGGCATACGTCATCCGCATCGCATACACCGTCATTGTCAGCGTCTTGTACTATGCCACCTATACAATTGCAGTTTGTATCGTAAGTTTCTCCTGTTGTACAAGCATCATTGTCGTTACATGGTGTTCCAACTGTACAGGTGTCCGAATCTACATCGAATTGGGGACCATTCACTAATAGTGAGGCGCAGATATCACCACTGCCTTGTATCAGTAAACTATTTACATCAAAGCCAGTGGTTTGACCGAAAACAACAATTTCTAAGTCAAGTGTTGAAGGGTCATATACTAAGGAGTGAATGGTATAATCACCGGGGGCATCAACACTAAAAGAAGGTGTGCTGTTTACTTGCTCAATTACTAATCCATTTCCTTTTGTCAATACATATATTAATTCGTAATTTTGAGGAATTACTTGATTGCCGTCAGTGCTAGCAGTTAAGGTAGTTGTTCCTCCTACAAGTACGGGGTTGATATCTGAAGTAGCGGTTAATGTTCCAGCATCGGCTGTACAATTATCATCTAAAACAGCAAGTAGTGCCTCATTTGCGTTGAGTCTTCCTGCTCCATGATAGATGTCGTATCCGGGAGTATCTTCATTAGTATCGCCGACTTGGTCATCAGCAGTATTTCTTAGGATTGTTCGAATATCCTCAACTGACAGATTGGGGTCTTGGCACAGCATCAGAGATGCCACTCCTGTGACCATAGGGGTAGCTTGCGAAGTTCCGCCCCACCAGTAGCCCCACTCGTCGCTGTCGTATCTAAGCCCATAAATTGAACTTCCGGGAGCGACTAAATCTAACGTTGAATGATAGTTAGAACCCCATGTGGCATTGTCCACTCTTGAGTCATCACAAGTAGTAGCTCCGACAGAGATTGTCTGGGGATAAGCAGCGGGATACTCCGCTATATTTCCATTATCATTTCCAGAGGATACTATTATGGCAACATTATTATCATAAGCATACTGAACTGCATCTTCAAGGACTTGTGGGGCATTTGTCCCACCAATAGATGCGTTCATGATAGTAGCTCCATTATCAACTGCCCATATAATGCCATCAGCCAAATCAGTCCATTGACCTAAATTGTTTTCATTCAATACTTTGACGATTAGTACATCGGAACTCCAATTGACACCTGCATGTATGCCTCCTTCGTTTCCATTAGCGAAAGCAATACCGCCTACATTTGAGCCGTGTCCATTGTCGTCCGTAGGGTCGTTGTCGTCATTCACAAAGTCATATCCTCCAATGATTCTACCTGCCATTTCTGGGTGGTCGAGTTTCATACCTGTATCAAGTAATGCAATGACCACTGATGAACAACCTGTCGTTATGTCCCATGCTGCTTCCAAATCAATGTCTGCATCAACTTCGCAAGTTGGAAAATAGGGAGGTACTTGGTAATTGTTGTGATATGTGCCATTATTTTCGGACCACCATTGGGCGGAGTAATATTGGTCGTTTGGTGTGATTTGTGGTGCTTCGTATCCGAGTTCTGCCATTCTATCTTCAATGACTTTGCTGCTTCCGTACATCATGCCATTCGACTCGGCATATTCGACCACATCCAAAGCTTCAAAGGCTTTGATAGCTTTTTCAATATTAATATTGCTGTCATATTTGAGGACAGCAATGTTCTCAAAATTCGGGCGGTTCTTTTTGAATGTTGTTTTAGGTGTGCTAAGTCCAATTTGCCGAACGGTATAAGTTCCTTGTTTTTTAGCAATTTGGTCTATTGCCTGTAATCCGAGCGTTTTTTTATTGGTGCTAATATTGAATTTATGGGCTAGTTTTAATTTTAGGATAATTTGATTTTGAAGGATAGTAGGTTCTGGCTTTTGCGGTATTGATTGTCCGAAAGAAAGGGGCGTGATTAATAGCGATAAAATCGCTAAAAGGCAGATTTTTTTACAGAGCATGATGCCTGTCATTTTTGTAAATTGGTTCTTCTTAATCATATTAAAGTAAATTAATAACGATAACAAAATAAGCTACCTGAAATGGGGAACTTATTATGTTATCGTTATTTGACAATTAAATAAAAATACCCAGAGAGTATTCGGGTATCCGTTTTGTATTGTAAAGATGATATATTAGAGTAGTTTACACTTTAATTCATTGTCTATTTCTTACGGTTTTAATTTTAAACTAATGGTTTTAAAATACAAAATTCAATAAAAAATACCTTTGTATATTATGTTTTTTTGTTGAAAATAATATCTTTTCTTACACATTTGAATGTTTTTAACTATCATTTAGCAGAGCAAAAAAAAATCCCGAATCTCATATAAGAGATTCGGGAGATGTCAATGTTTTAGAATATAAAAATATCTTGTATCTACGGTTAGCGAATTAGAGCCCCCGATATGCCGTTATTTTTAGACCAGATGGCTTTATCTTTTCCATCAATACTGCCATCCATATTAAAATCTGTGAAGGAGTAAGTTGAAAACGTTCCATTTTTGAGAGACCATTCTGTTTTGTCCTGACCATTGATGTCATAACCATTGGCATTTTGTAAGCCCTCTCCTGCATACATCACCCAGATACCCGGACTGACTTCTTTTTGCCCGTATCTGACTCCGTTGTTGGTGAATGAATTTTGTATTCTGAAATCATATTTAAGCTTATAGTCAACGACCTTAACGGGGGTCGGACTCATGATGCCAATATGATTACGATGTTCTACTACGATATAAAAATTAGCCCCGTCTTCTTTTGTCAAAATACTATTGCTTAAGAACTCTATCGTTCCATCTTGAGTAATCAAGCCCAATGTTCTAGCTACTTCGGAGGCTGGAGTGAGTCCGGTACGGAATGATACCAATACCCAATCTACTATATTTGAGGAATAAGGTTTTGTCGGAAAAGTATTAGGTTCTGTGCCTACATAATTCCAGGGAGCAGTATTGTAGGGTGTAATTAAAGTAGATGACGATATACTATCGTTTGGTAATGTTTGTCCGGGTAGTAATTTGTGGACAATGTTGAGGCTATTGTTCATTTCGATACGATTATCTTCAAAAGGTCCTTCTAAGTAGGCACTTATTTGTATATCATAGTGTCTGACATTCTCTGATACGTCAAGGAGTGGTTGTTGTCGAATGGACGCTGAGTGAGCAGTTACAGCTCCTACAGGTATGTCCGGTTCGTCGAAATATGTATATCTCCTGTATTCAATATCGGATTGCTGATTTGTATTGATACTATCCATATCCATCCACATGCCAACTCCGTTGGTAGTAATAAGCGCACCGTTCCCTCCATCTCCATCTGCACCACCTGCTCCGTCTTTTCCATTCACTGCGATATAGGAATTTACATCTCCATCACTCCAGTAACCGTTTAGTAAACCATCGTTATTGGGAATGCCGTCTATCAAAACTTCGTGTACTACTCCCATCGAACCTTGAGTTCCTTCTATGAGTTCCCACTTGAGGGGTATATCACTATATAATGCAAGGCAAAGAGAGTCATCTGCATTGTCTATTATTAAAGGCGTAAGGTCTATATTGTTTTGATAATTCATCGCTTCATGGGACACATTAATATCAAGAAAATCAAATAAAGATGAAGAGTATTCACTCAATAAATTTGTAAATACATCATGACGTTTGGCATAAAAAAAGTGCGTTTTTTGTATATCAACAGGGTCAAGCAGTTCACCTCTCATATAGGAACGAATACCTCGTATAGGTCCTGCTTTATTCGCTATAAAACATCTATTTGAGATGTCAAAGTTGAAAAAGGGCAGTGTCCCGAGAAAAGTGTCGTAAGCATCCAATATGTCAATACCTGAACTTTGCCCATCTATCATGTGTATGTCTTCTGTTACCCAAGTATCGGAAAAGTGTAAAGTGTAATTTTCTCCGACGACGTTGGTATTTTCGGGGTTGTTATAATTGGTATTATAAGATAAAAAATAGTTGCCAAGCAGTAATGAGAAATCATAAGAAACATAGCTGGTGTCCGCGTCTTGTAGTAATGAGCCATCTTGTTTGAAAAGATAAACATAGGAATCTTTTTGTGTAACACTATTTTGAATGGAAATCTCTACGCCTGTGCTGGGAATGATACCTATTGGTAAGGTAATACTATCTAAATCCACAAAGTTACCTGCATCTTTGAGCATAAAGACCAGTTCATCATTATCATCAAAGGCGGGAGTGTCATCTGCGCCTGCATGAGTTTCTGTATCAGCATAGACTTTAATGAGTAGACTATCTGTATTTACACCTGAAGGAAATCCGCTGTACAATAAATAAGGATCGACCCACTTCATTTCATCTACTTGTATAGGTACTTGAATCCAATTTGCCCCATCATGTCGAAAACCTACAATGTCATCAGGCATGGCATATTCCAGTGGCGTACTCTTAAATTCTATACCTGTCAGAATACCAGGATTTGAATCGTAACTCTCTTGTACTAATAATTCGTCTGGCTGTAACACAACGATAGAATCCATGTACATATCCAGATTATCAAAAGCTGATTTGAATTGAGGGCTATTTTCTTTGTTTTGCAATTGTGCGCCACCGCCTCTGGGCCAAATGACGGCAACAATTTTACCTCTTGCAGCAGCACTTTTCATCATCGCAGTATTTTTATTCTGCTGTAAATTGCCACTTGCAATATCAAACCATTCTTCTGTAACTTCTATTAGTCTAACAAAAGATTGAAGTTCTCCGGGATATATAATACTATTGTTAAAATTGTTCTCGTAATAGTGATTGCTGTATGGTGCAGGGGGGCTATCAAGAGTACCCGTAGCCATTCTAAGTGCCAACTCCCCAGGTATAGGTATTGTACCATTATTCTTTAATATTCCTGTAATGGTAAGTGTGCCACCAATAGCAACAGTATCTGACATGTCAAAATCTATAAATTCAATTTCAGAAAGTTGCCCATAGGATGGTGTCCATGCTATCAATAGACTGATGCATAGTAGTAATGTTGTGAATATTCCTGATGTAATTCTTCTTCTTAGCATTGGTATATTTTTTATGATGTGGGCAAAGGATTTTTCTTGTACAAATTTAGTCTAATACTAGTAGATTATTTTTAACTTTGTAGTTCATTTCTTACGTATTTTATACTATGGCTTATAATTTAACAAAACTCGTTAATGGTCTAAAACCCGAAGAAATAAGGGGATTTCGCTTACAAGAAACTCGTTATAACTTCAAAAAACAGGACAAAAAACTTACGTTATTGTTTGATGCGATAAAAAAAGGAAATTACGATGAATATGATGATAAATTAATGTTAAAGCTGTTTCCTAATGGCAACAAAAATGCCTATTACAGACTTAAAAATTTGCTGGTAAGCCGTATAGAGGATAGCTTGGTCTATTTACACCGTGACAAAAATCAAGAATTTGAAGTGTATAAATATTTGCACTTACACCAAATATTTTTTCATAAATCAGCTTATAAGGAAGCTCATGGCTATTTAAAAAAAGCAGAAAAGTCGGCTTTAAAATTGGAAGACTATGATTTATTAGTATTGATTTGCAGAAAATATATTTATCTCACAGAATTTTTGGAAATATCGCCAGAAGAATATATTAAACGGCAAAGTAACTATCAACGCCTCGCCACTACAACAAATGAAACGGAATGCTTGATTGCGATGTTGAATTTTCGGTTGAAACGCACTAATTTTTCAGGCAGAGACAACGAAGTTTTGAATGTTTTGGAGCAAGTATCAGATGCGCTCAAACTCAAGGAATTAACAACTAATTCGGTGCGTACAAAGCTTCTTGTTAATCATTGTGTGAGGGATATTTTGCTGCAAAAAAAAGAATTTCCTGCATTGGCAGAATACATGATTGATAGTTACAGCGATTTTAAAAAAGATAAAATCTTTGTAAAAAACAATCACGAGGAAAGCATTATTCAACTTTCATGGATTATCAATTCATTGTTAAAAATTAAAAACTTTAAAGATGCGCCAAAATACATTGATGAACTCCACGAACGATTACTAATGTATAACAGCCTATATCATGACAAATATATTTGGCTATACTATCAAAGTCGAGTGATGGAATATTCTTATTCCAAAAAGTATCGTGAAGCCATTAAACTACTCCAACAGCTTGAAAGTGAGAAAATTACTGAAAATAATGCAGCAGTTGAATTTTATGTACACCTTAATATGGCGATCCTTTACTTTGGAATAGGAAATCTTAGTAACAGTTTAAAATATCTCTCCAAAATACTTCTCAATTCAGATTTTAATAACATGTCATCTGATTGGAAATTAAACATTCAGCTATTCGAACTTATTATCCGTATAGATAACGGAGACATTGAGTATGCAATTAATAAAACTAACGAAATTAAGAGAAAATACCGAGACTTATTGCGTCAAGAACAGTGCCAAATTGAAAAGCGATTTATAAAAATTACGACAACTATTCTTAAAAAACCTGATGCTTTTAAAGATGAAAATTTTTTAAAAGAAGTCCATCAATTTATCGCCGATACTCCTGACTATGAACCGGGCTCTACAAATGAATTAATTGATTACAGCATCTGGCTACAAGCAAAAATGCAGAAAAAAGAGTATTACTCCTTGATTCCCAATGTCTTTTGATTTGTTTTCATTAATAAAAAAAGGGTGCAGGACAAATTTTTAACTTTATTTTGAAATGCCACTGCATTGACGACTTTAGCCGTCAAGTGGCTCGGTACTTTCCCGCGACGGCTAAAGTCGTCGGTACGAGGCAGATTAAAAATTTGTCCTGCACCCTAAAAAAAGTAGTCAAGATACCTTGACTGCTTTTTCATTATGAAAAATAAAACTAAGTAGTGAGACAAAAATATCCTTACTTTTTGACGGTTTCTTTTTCCGCTATTTTTCCCTACAAAAATCCTTACGTAGCGTAGGCTATGTGCGGTTTTTGTAAGAAAAAATATCGAAAAAATAACCACGTCAAAATTGTAAGCCTATTTTTGTCCCACTACTTACTTAAATTAAGATTTAGTAAAAACGATTTGGAATTAACCATTAATTGGACAAAATGTTATACGACCTCGATAGAGGTCGAATATTGGTAGAGTTTTTCAATAAAAACACGTAAAACGAGCCTTTAGGTTTGTAATATGGAGTACATAAAGGCACTCAAAACAAATTTTCACCCCAAAAAAGCTACCGATATTTTGCACTTAACAGTGCTGCCCAATTAATGGTCAACCCCAAAATCATTCAATAAATTTATAACCAACCCCGCGAACAGAGAGGAAAAACTTAGGCGTTTTTGGGTCTTCTTCAAAATACTTTCGGAAGGAGAGAATAAAATTATCAATCGTACGAGTGGAAGGATAGACATCATAACCCCACACAGACTGTAGAATTTGTTGACGTGAAACGACTTCATTCTTCCTGTCTATCAGGAGTTTAAGTAGCATCGCTTCTTTTTTTGTCAACTGTACTTCGCCACGTGGTGTTTGGGCATTATAGGTTTTAAAATTGATTTCATTGTCGCCGAAATTGACAACTTCATTCGTTACGCCAGCACTTTTTTGGATACGTTTGAGCAGGTTGCGGATACGCAATAGCAGTTCTTCTAAATTGAAAGGCTTGACCAGATAATCATCCGCTCCTTTTTTCAAACCATGAACTTTATCTACGGAAGTATCTTTAGCTGTCAGAAACATAATCGGCACATCCAGATTTTCCAAACGAATCTGCTCACAAATCTGAAATCCGTCTATCTCCGGCAACATTACATCCAATATGATCAAATCAAAATGTTGTGAACGAAACAACTGTAAGGCACTCTTACCATTATCCGTTGCTACGACCTCAAATTCTTCTAATTCAAGATTTAATTTTATCCCTTCCCGGATATTTTCCTCATCTTCTACCAATAATATTCTAGACATACTTTTTTTTATTTTTAAATGAATGAATTTTGAATGTAGAATGAATGAATTACTAATGCAATAATGTTGTAATCAGATAATGCTACAATGTTTTCCGAATTATCGCATTACAACATTTTAGCATTAACGAATTAAAAACATTCATTCATTCTACATTCAAAATTCATTCATTAATCTTAACTCGCCACTGGTAGTGTCACTTCAAATACGCTACCTTGCGGCGAATTGTTACGCACAACAATACTGCCATTGTGTGCTTTTACAATTTGTTTTACAATATACAAGCCCAAGCCTGTACCTTTTGTTTTTCGAGTATCTTCGCTGCCTACGCGGTAAAATTTTTCAAAAATCCGACCTTTATCTTCATCAGGAATTCCGATGCCATTATCTGCAACCTTGAAGAATACACGTCCTCTTTTTTGGCGCACAATAGTTTGAATTTCAGCGTTTTCTGAGGAAGAATATTTGACAGCATTCTCTATTAGATTGAAGGCAATTGTCATGATAGCTGTTCTGTCTGCAATCACAAAATTAGATTCTCCGTCAAAGCGCGCAGAAAAGCGAACGTTCGGATATTTGCTGCGTACTTGCTCAAGTATTTCGTCAATTAATTGATTAAATTCCAATTTTTCTTCTGACCAAGGGTTCGTATTTTCGACTCGCGCTGCAAGTAAAATATTGTTGACCAATTGATTGAGGCGTTCCAATTCTTTGAGGCTTCTGCCTGCGAATTGTATCGTTTTTTCTCGACTTAATTCATGCTTGCGAAATGTCTCCAAAATCAATCTAACCGAAGCTATTGGCGACTTCAATTCGTGTGTAATGGACAACAGGAAATTGCGCTGTTGATTTGCCAAAGCGACCTCTCTTCGAAAGCCTCCTTCAATGTACCAAAAGCCTGTCAAGAGAGTCATAAACAAGACTGCGGCACCTGCCAATATCATGGACTTTCTTCTATTGGTGTGTTTCTCAAGTGCCTGATATTCAGGCATATTGACTAGATTGGCAATTGCGATACTATCACCAGACAATTGAGCTTCATACCCTAATATTTCTTTATTGGCTTCTTCCAGACGACTCATTTGCGTGTATTGCAAATGCGACCACCAACCGAAAAATAATAAAGCATACAATAGCAATCCATAAAACAAAATTCGAGTGATAGAAAAAAATCTCGTACTTTGTTTTCGGGGAGCAAACAGACTTTTGTAACGATTTTTCATTAGTAATGACACAAGTGAATAGATGAACCACTCACTGCATTAATTTTTATAGAATGGCGAAATTACATTTTTTTTCTCAAAATCCGTCAGTCGTTTACTGTCTGTTGTCCATCGTAAACACCACGGTTTTGACTCTCTTGCTAATAGTTCCGTCTGACAATGGCTCTTCTAAAACCATGTTTTGTGCGAGTGGTTGCTCAAAAACCTCTTTCATATTATTAACGCTTGCTGCGGGAATGTTGTTATTTTTTAAAATTTTTAAAAGGTCTTTTGAATTATTTTTTGCAAAAATAGGTGTAAGTATATTGATAAGTTCATTTCGATGAATGACTCGTTGAGCATTCGTTTTAAAACGCTCATCAACAGCAATTTCTGCTTGCTTCAGGTGTTTACATAGTTCCGAAAATTGCTTGTCAGTTCCAATGGCAAGCACGATTGGTTTTCCATCTTTACATATCAACAAATCACCATAAGGCGCGATGTTCGGATGCTGTGTTCCCATACGTTGAGGGATATTGCCTACCATAAGCCAGTTGGTTGCCTGATTTGCGAGTGAAGCCACCGCCGATTCAAACAAGCTCGCTGATACATAAGTTCCTTTTCCCGTCTTCATTCGATGTATTATTGCTAACAAAATGCCCTCTTTGAGTTGGTGTGCCGCCATAAGGTCAATCATTGCTACGGGCATTCTTACAGGTGGGCGATCAGGCTCGCCCGTCATGTATAAAAAGCCAGCTTCTGCTTGTAAAACAATGTCAAAAGCAGGTGAGGCATCTCCATCCGTGTATGCACTTAATTGTGCATAAATCAAGCTGGGGTTGAGGGCTTTGAGCGTAGGATAATCCATACCCAATTTTTCTGCCGCACCTGCCCTGTAATTGCTGATGACAATATCTGCCTCTCGTATCAATTCGTGTGCATGAGTACGGTCACTCGCATCGCGTAAATCTAACATTTTCAATTCTTTGCGCCAATTTGCACAATGATAGTATGCCGAATATTCACTGTCAGAATTTTCGTTGGGAAGTTTCCATTTTCGGGTGACATCACCACCTGTTTTTTTGTTTTCTATCTTAATAACCTTTGCGCCCAATTCTGCGAAAAATAGTCCAACAGAAGGTCCGGCAAGTACACTCGCAAGTTCGATAACGATAAGGTCTTTGAAAAAATGATTTTGCATAATGAATGAATTGTGAATGATAGCAAAAAATGTTGTTTTATTTCATTCAAAAGTGGAACAACGAATTTGAAAAAGGGCAGTGACAAATTTAAATTGACTTTACGGTGCAGAATGGCTTTGCGCGATGTTTGCCGGAGATGCCGCACAGGAAGGAGATATTAATGGAAATGATAAGATTATTTGGAATATCAATAGCGGCATATTCCGAAATTATTTATCGTCCGATTTTAATATGGACGGTGATGTCAATGGTGCGGATAAGATATTATGGTCAATAAATAATGGGGAATTTATGGGAGTACCAAGGTGACTTGGTATTTTTCTGGCTGTGGCATGATTAAGGAAGTCATGCCACAGTTTGGCTTCATTTATAAGACACAACAAGCCGCCATTTTTTCATAATTAGGTCGGTCAGAGGCTTGTTTGTGAATAAATCTTTCTCGAATAGTGCCATTGCGAATGACGAATATACCGGGCATTTGAAAAGCGTCGCCGAGAAACTTGCCTAAGCCGTATTTGTTTTTGATACCGGCTTCTATACCGCGCAGCCATACATTGAAGCCGAGTAGCTGCTGAAAGCTGCCTTTGACCAAACCAAACTGTTGGTATAGATTGCAATCAGGGTCGCATACATGTACAGGATTTTGGATGTTAAAACGTTCGAAGTACTCTTCTGCCGTTTTATTATCGGACATGTGTACGAAGACGATTTTGACTCCTTCTTCTTCTATTTGTGCTTTCTTTTTAGAGATTTCATCGAGTGCCTCCCGACAAAAAGTACAACCAAAATGACGTAGAAATATCAATAGAACAGGCTGATTGACAGAGATTTGCTGTACGGTTTCGCCTGAACTCGTCATTACATTGGTTAGTATGTTGCTCATATCATCTTGCATTGTAATTTCACTCAATATTTAAGCATTTCAAATAAACATAAGAGGATAAAAAAGGTTCATGTTAATCAAATTTCTACTTCTTCCGGTACAAATTGCTTGACATCTCCTCCTCCTTTAATAATTTCGCGTACTATGGTAGAACTGACATGAGAATACTGCGGTTCGCTAATCAAAAACACGGTTTCGAGTCCTTCGCTGACCGCAGCATTGAGTTGCGAAATAGTTTTTTCATAGTCAAAATCAGAGGCGTTTCGGAGTCCGCGCAGCAAGTATTTCGCGCCGACACGTTCGCAAAAGTGGGCAGTCAGTTTTTCAAAATGGGCAACTTCTACTTTCGGGTCATCTGCAAAAGTAGCTTCTATCCAAGCGATGCGTTGTTCGAGATTAAACAAGTATTTTTTTTGTGAATTGACACCTATTGCCACAATGATTTTGTCAAACAAAGGTAAAGCACGCCGCACCAATGCCACATGTCCTCGCGTAATCGGATCGAAAGAGCCGGGAAAAACGGCGATATTCTCCATAATAAGCAAATTAAAAATCGTTGTAAGATAGAAATTTATGATAAATAAGTCCTTAGCAGGGCAATGTTTTCCTTCATATTGTCATTTCAATGACATCTCTAATAGCAACATAAGTTACACGATTTTGCGCTAAAAAATCTTCTGCAGTAAGCCACTCTGCTTTTTCTATATCTTCTTCGTGTTGCAACTTTAATTTGTCGTGTTGCGTCGTCATTTTGTACCAATAAGTAGGTTTGAGACAGGGTGTTTTATCTTTGTTTTTATAAATATGATACGAAGTATGCAGCCATTCATGACGCTCGACAGCTTCCAAACCGGTCTCTTCCAAGACCTCTCGTACAGAGGTATCTTCCTTTACTTCTCCCGGATCAATTTTACCTTTGGGCAGATCCCAATGCCCTCTTCGATAAATAAATAGAATTTCGTTTTGAGAATTATAAACCAATCCTCCGGCAGCTTCTATTATTCGATAAGCACTAAAAAAATCTGCCTTTAGTTGCTCAATATCTTCATAACGAAGTATGATTTCTTTCGGTTTAATACTCTCGCCTATTCGCGTTTTTTTGGCTGTTTTTATAAATGATTTTATCTGGTCTTTTTCTCCTGTATAATGATGTACAGGCGCGTCGGGATAGCGTTCGGAAAGTCGGTCAAGTGAGGCAGAAGTTAAAATAAAAAGCCTTCGTTTCAGGTAGATTCTGTACATTTGTGCGAATTTTTAAATAATCTTAAGTTGCGATGAATTGCAACATCTAATGTTGGTAGTTCATTGTTCATAGAAAAATGCGAAATAACGTTGAAAACTCGTACTATCTACGGACTGTTGACCATTGACTACGCAGTACATATCGCAACTTAAATTAAATAATCAAGACTCAAGAAACTAAGGATTATAGATGGACTACGCACCAATAGAATCAGAAGTCGCCAAAAAACTATTGCAAATAAAAGCAATAAAACTCAGCCCACAAAACCTTTTTACCTGGGCATCAGGGATTCAGTCTCCCATATATTGCGACAACCGTAAGACGCTTTCGCATCCTTTAGTACGTACTTTCATCAAAAAAAGTTTGGTCGAGAAGTCAACATTATTTGGTCGCTTCAACATGGTGGCTGGTGTAGCTACGGCGGGTATTGCACATGGAGCATTGTTGGCAGATGCACTTGATTTGCCTTTTGCTTATGTGCGTAGCAAAACCAAAGGACATGGATTGCAAAATCGTATCGAAGGCGATGTACGTGGCAATGAACGCATACTCGTGGTCGAAGATCTTATCTCCACCGGAGGCAGCAGCCTCGAAGCGGTGCAAACACTAGAGGCTTTGGGCTGTAATGTAGCGGGCGTATTGGCGATTTTTACTTATGGCTTTGCACAGTCAAAAAAAGCATTTGAAGAAGCTGACTGCCGGATAGAAACATTGAGTAATTATGATGCACTACTCACAGAAGCACTTGATATTGAATACATTAATTCGGAAGAAGTAGAACAACTAAAACAGTGGCGGGCTGATTTTTAAAAGAATGATTTACTGATGTTACGCAAAAATGTTTTTCATTAAAGTAGTCAGCAGTTTATCAGTCCGCCGACCGCAGTTATACGTGGAACACCCTCGCCTTCAACTGCCGACCGCCGACTGACATATTGCGGACACGTTATTGCGTAACATCAATAACTTAATGAAAAAATAAACGATTATTAATATTCACAAGGTACAATAATCCGACTTTTTTATTTAACTTTGCGCCCCATAAATAACCATCCACTTACATACACGCCTAAGCATACTATCAAACCACTTTGTCCCTCGTTTTTCTATTGCAAACCAAGAAATAAAATTACCTTATTATAAGGGTAGTCTGTACGCAGATGTGCCTTTTTATTCGGACAATCTTAACATATTTATAAGTTTTTGAGGTATCAAAAACTTATAAATATGTATTCTTGCCCCGCAAAATTTACAGGATATTTGGTTGATTGGTAAATTCCTTAGGAATGAGACATAAATAAATTTACTTTTTTGACGCTTTGTTTTTTTCTCTTTCGAGGCGTGAAAACCGCACATAGCCTACGCTACGTAAGGATTTTCGCAACGAAGAAAGAGGGAAAAAGAACAAGTCAAAATGTAAAGTTATTTTTGTGTCATTCCTTATCAACCAATTTCACTAATTCACCAACTCCCAACACCATTTACACAACGTTTTTACATTTTAGCATTTAAGCATTGTACAATGAAAAACTGCGACTTATCTAACCAAACTCCAAAACCTACCAATCATCTTTATACCATTTCCACAGTCACTTTTATTCTTGCCTTATGGCTTTTTGCGGTGAATATGCTTTGCGCGCAAGGCTTGGTCATTAATGAGGTATCGAATAGACTGGGCAGTGAGGAATACGTGGAGTTATTGGTTTGGGGTGAACCAGATCCTGTCAATAACCCAACCTGTGAACCATGTCTTGATATAAGAGGCTGGATAATTGATGATAATGACGGAACTTTCGCGATGGGATCTGGTAAAGGTATAGCACAAGGAGCTATTCGATTTGGAGATCACCCTCAATGGGAATGTGTATATTACGGAACACTTATCGTTGTGTACAATGAAGGACAAGATCCTGCCAATGTCTTGACCGTATTACCGATAGGTGATGACCCAAATGACTCAGATAACGACTGTGTGTATGTTTTGCGTGGAGATAGCCCATTCTTTGAAGGTGAAGGAGACATACCGGAGGTTAATTCGCCGGGTTATGTAGGGGCAGATTGGATGGATACACCGGATTGGAATCCGGGAGACTTGAGTGCCTCAGCTATTATGGGAAATGATAACGACTCTTACCAAACGCGCCCTTCTGACATATTACCTCCATATACGGCAGCAGCAGCACCGTATCATGCAGTGAGTTGGGGAAATAATATCATGAATAACATCATCTATATGGGGGTTAATCCAGTCGGAGAAGATGTCGCATATATGGATAATTCTGTTGACAATGACCCTTTTAATCAAGCCAACTGGGTAAGAGGTGATGTAGCAATAGATGAAACCCCCGGCTTACCTAATAACGCCGACAATGCCGCTTGGATAGCAAGTATGAGTAGCTGTGGTTATGTTGCCTCTCTGGTAGTTGCTACAGGTAACTCCATCTGCGAGGGAGGAGACGGCTCAATAGGTTTGGAAATGGTAGGCGGTCAATCCCCTTACTCTTTTGATTGGGAAAACCAAACAGAAGGAACAAACGGTATATGGCCCTCAGGATTACCTATTAATCAGAGTTTTGCAGGCAATGACTCAATAAACGTAACACCACTTGCAGTGGGAATTTATGATATTACACTGACTGACTATTATGGGTGTACGACTATTACTAATACAGAAATCACAGTCAGTGACTTAAATGTTTTTACGGAACCTTCTCCTGCAAAAGATTGTGATATTGATAACGGTGCTATTGAAGCGGAGGCATCTGACGGAAGCGGAGGCTACACGTATGAATGGAGTGATGGAACAATAGATATGCCTATAGATGGTGAGACATCCGACACAACTAACCTCGCTCCGGGTCCCTACCAAGTTACCGTTACAGATAGCGACGGTTGTACAGCAACGGATTATATCGTGGTTTCTACCGATATAGAAAATATCATCGGTTGTGTGGGGGTAACCATGCACGTTACACGTATCAATATTCCACCTTTAATGGATGGCAGTACTTCCTCTTCAGAATGGGTGATTGGCATTAATGGTGAAAATTGGATATTTGATATAGAACTTGATGGTACTGATGGCGATTTTGTGGATGTAAACACTTTATTGGAGATGGATACGGATGATCCCGTTAATTGTAACTCACTCCCTTTTGAAGTACCTATTGGCGTTTTTAATGGCGCGAGTTCTGCTATGATTGATGTATTGATTCATGAAGCGGATAATGGGGGCGATAATCAAGATCACAATTGTACATACAATGGCAATGACTCATCCCCTGTTGATTCCGGTAATGACAATATGGATGACCTATTGCATCGTGACACGGAGACGCTGTTTTTTGGTGATAATATGCTGTCATTTTTTCCTGAATTTACCTCCGGTCAAGTACAGATAGAGTATTATTTGACTTGCGAATTAGGTGGTCCACCTCCTCCAACGGTAGACAACCTCATACTTGAATACTGCGAAGGAATAAATGGAAACTTTATCCCAACCGCTACGGCTTCGGGTGAACCAGGAGCAATATTTACTTGGTATTATGATACAGACCGCAATGATACTAACAATCCATTGATAGTTGTTCCTCTTGGTACTTCTGGTCCAGGCGATGAAACCTTGGAGCCTAGTCTATTTTTTACTCAAGATAGCCTTGTTTCTGTCACTCAAACCCTTAATGGTTGTGAGAGTATGCCTACTTTAGTGGAGGTAATCATTAATGAAACACCTACTGTCACCCTGCCAATGTTCGTATCTGTTTGTGATGGTAAGGACGCTGAGATTATGCCAGGTATTACAGGAGGTACACCTAATTATACTTATGACTGGGATACGCCTATGGCTTACAATGGTCCCGAAGACCAAAGTACCATAACCACTTCGTTCACGGGTTCTTATAAAGTAACGGTAACTGATGCCGAAGGCTGTGAAGGAATAGGAGAAACTACTGTTGATATTAACACCCCACCAACAATACAAATTACCCAACAAACCATGCCACCATATTGCGAAGGTGGCGATGGTGTTTTATTGACTACTGTTAATCCCCCAGATGACGGTACGTACCTATACCAATGGGCAGAAAATGGTACAAACATCCCGATGGCTACGGCGAACCAACTGACCATTGATGATGACCCACAGACCTACTCTGTTACAGTGACGGACAACAATGGTTGTATCGGAACGGATGAAATAACAGTAACACCAGAGGCAGGACCTGTGTTTCCTAATCCTTTCCCTGTAATTGAAATTTGTACACAAAACTATGTTTCTACGGATCTCACACAGTTTGATGTGGCAGTTTTAGGCGGAGAGTCAGGTAGTGTAACATGGTATGAAGGAGATCCTAATAATGGTGGTTTTCCTGTTGACGAGCCTATGACCCCTCAAAATGAAGCTACTATGGCTAATGTACCTGAAATTATACCTATTTATGCCCAAGTTACATTGGATGTCAATGGTTGTCAAGGCAGTATGCAGATTGGTACTACATTTGCAAATCCGGTCAATCCAACCTTTAATGAAATTGTAGGCGGTGGTATGTTTTGTGCAGAAGATTTGCCAGACATTATGAACTTACCTACCACCTCAATAGAAGGTATTACAGGTACATGGTCAAGTATGGACACTCCCCCTACGGTAGAATATACCTTCACCCCAAATCCTACCGACCAATGTGCGAATGTTGCCAATTTCACAGTAATCATAACAGACCCTTGTGAGGGCACTTGTAATACAACCGAGCAACCCTGTAATGACGGTGACCCTTGTACCGATAACGATATGGAAACAGTTTCAGACGATGGTGCTACTGTTTGTATTCCTTGTGCAGGAACAGTGATAATGCCGACTGTACCGACTTTCCCTACACTCAATATCGAATACTGTGAAGGCGATGAAGTCGATGATTTAAGTATGTTTTTGATGTCCGACGAAGGAATTGAAGGAGCATGGTCACCAGATGTCATTGACAATACCACAACCGATACTTATACTTTTACGCCCAATCCGTCTGCTACACAGTGCCTTAGTCCTGCTATGGTCACGGTGACGATTAAACCTTCCTTTACAGCTTTTGTAACAACAAATAACAACGCATCAGGATGCGGTGCAACAGATGGCAAGGTAACTGCTAGTCCTGCGGGAGCATCATCATATATTTGGAGCGATGGTACGACTACTACAAGCAATGTAAAAGACGATCTTGCACCCGGACTTTACACCGTTACTGTTGTCAATAGTGATGGTTGTGAGGGAGTGGCTTCCACTATTGTCTCTACAGATATTCCCGATGATGAATGTGTAGATATTACCGCGCATTTTACTCGTTTTAATATTCCTGACATCCCCGCTATTATCACCGATTCCTTTTGGGTAGTCAGTGTAAATGGTGTGCCTTGGTTGGTTGATATACCTCTTGAAGGTACAAATGGTATGCTTGTAGATCAAAGCACCCTTAATGTAAGTCCCGTAGATGCAACATGTAACCCGATACCTTACACAATTACCTTAGAAGATATTTTTGGAATGACCCAATCGGATTTGAGTGTTGCCGTTCATATTGAAGGGGATCAAAATAACCTTAACTGCACTTACGATCCATCGACGGATAATCCTCCTCCAGCTTTAGGAGGTCCAATTACAGGAGACTATACTCTGTTTTTTGATGGTGCTGCAAATAATCATATAGTCACTATTCCTATTATTTTTGCGGGTGCTAATTTTGGTGATATTGAAATAGAATATTATCTGACCTGTACGTCTTCTGTTCCACCTACGGTTGATGCCGGTATGAATCAAAATGTTTGTGAAGGCAATACAGCTACACTCAGCGCAACTCCACCTCCCTCCGGCAACGATACAGGTACATGGTCAATGAACGTGACCGATAATAATGACGGAACAGCAACATTAAATACCACAGGCTTAAGTGGAACCGTAACCGCAACTTATATATATACTACCGAAAATGGCTGCACGAGTAGTGATGATGTGGACATCATAATAGACCCTATTCTTAATTGTAATGATAATTGTGAATATACCGCAGACAGCTTTAACCCGGCGACTTGTTTATGCGAGAATGTATTGACGGAACCCGATTGCGATGATGCTTGTCTGAACACAGTGGATTCTTATGATGCGGTAACTTGTGCTTGTGTCAATGTATTGACGGAACCCGACTGCGATGATGCTTGCCCGAACACAGTGGATTCTTATGATGCGGCAACTTGTGCTTGTGTCAATGTATTGACGGAACCCGACTGCGATGATGCTTGCCCGAACACAGTGGATTCTTATGATGCGGCAACTTGTGCTTGTGTTAATGTATTGACGGAGCCCGACTGCGATGATGCTTGCCCGAACACAGTGGATTCTTATGATGCGGCAACTTGTGCTTGTGTCAATGTATTGACGGAACCCGACTGCGATGATGCTTGTCCGAACACAGCGGATTCTTATGATGCGGCAACTTGTGCTTGTGTCAATGTATTGACGGAACCGGATTGCGATGATGCTTGTCCGAACACAGTGGATTCTTATGATGCGACAACTTGTGCTTGTGTCAATGTATTGACGGAACCCGACTGCGATGATGCTTGTCCGAACACAGCGGATTCTTATGATGCGGCAACTTGTGCTTGTGTCAATACATTGACGGAACCCGACTGCGATGATGCTTGTCCGAACACAGCGGATTCTTATGATGCGGCAACTTGTGCTTGTGTCAATGTATTGACGGAGCCTGATTGTGATGACGGCTGTGCCGATACGGCAGACTCTTATGATGCAGCAACTTGCGCTTGTGTCAATGTCTTGACGGAACCCGACTGCGATGATGCTTGCCCGAACACAGTGGATTCTTATGATGCGGCAACTTGTGCTTGTGTCAATGTATTGACGGAACCGGATTGCGATGATGCTTGTCCGAACACAGCGGATTCTTATGATGCGGCAACTTGTGCTTGTGTCAATACCTTGACGGAACCGGATTGCGATGATGCTTGTCCGAACACAGCGGATTCTTATGATGCAGCAACTTGCGCTTGTGTCAATGTCTTGACGGAACCCGACTGCGATGATGCTTGCCCGAACACAGTGGATTCTTATGATGCGGCAACTTGTGCTTGTGTCAATGTATTGACGGAACCGGATTGCGATGATGCTTGTCCGAACACAGCGGATTCTTATGATGCGGCAACTTGTGCATGTGTCAATGTATTGACGGAACCCGACTGCGATGATGCTTGTCCGAACACAGCGGATTCTTATGATGCGGCAACTTGTGCTTGTGTCAATGTATTGACGGAACCGGATTGCGATGATGCTTGTCCGAACACAGTGGATTCTTATGATGCGGCAACTTGTGCTTGTGTCAATACCTTGACGGAACCCGACTGCGATGATGCTTGTCCGAACACAGTGGATTCTTATGATGCGGCAACTTGTGCTTGTGTCAATGTATTGACGGAGCCTGATTGTGATGACGGCTGTGCCGATACGGCAGACTCTTATGATGCAGCAACTTGCGCTTGTGTCAATGTCTTGACGGAACCCGACTGCGATGATGCTTGCCCGAACACAGTGGATTCTTATGATGCGGCAACTTGTGCTTGTGTCAATGTATTGACGGAACCGGATTGCGATGATGCTTGTCCGAACACAGCGGATTCTTATGATGCGGCAACTTGTGCTTGTGTCAATACCTTGACGGAACCGGATTGCGATGATGCTTGTCCGAACACAGCGGATTCTTATGATGCGGCAACTTGTGCATGTGTCAATGTATTGACGGAACCGGATTGCGATGATGCTTGTCCGAACACAGCGGATT
>Ga0209187_1000673_pt1 | contig 52991 bp, 50 predicted proteins | sample BantaG_FD_187430 | JGI IMG/M metagenome (GOLD analysis project Ga0209187, IMG submission 187430) | Marine algal microbial communities from Bantry Bay, Ireland - BantryBay_4 metaG (SPAdes) (version 2) | ecosystem: Host-associated > Algae > Red algae > Unclassified | place: Bantry Bay, Ireland...
GTATGGCGTAAGCCCGGTTTTGGGTTTCAGCCTGTTTGTTGGGTATGGAAAGGCAGCCTTCCATACAGGGTTGTTTCTTGTCAGTGTACTGTTTGATAACAGGATTAAGATATACTTCAAAAGGGTAGCCTTCCTTGTCAAATCTCTGTACCCATATGATGTTTTTAGATATTCCTACCTGCGGCGCAGCGATGCCAACGCCTAGAGAGAGGCTGTCTCTGACTGTTGCATATAGTCGGTCTATCATAGTCGTTAGGACCTTGTCTTTTGGATCAGCGATTACAGCTTCAGATTTTTGTCTGAGTAAAGTGGAGTCGGAGAGACTGGTAGTGAGAAATAATCTCATCGGGGTATTGGCGTCAGCAGACAATATTATTTTTTCTTGTGTGGAGCTGAAAGTTGAGGACTCATCATCAGGGCTTTTTAAGGCTGAGCTGGCTTTGCGATTGCAAGAGCTCAGAGCCAAGAATATGCAAAGGAAAAATAATTGTTTCATAATGAGAGTGACTATATTGAGTTAGGAACGACTACAAAGAAAATGAATAACATAAGCAGAATGCAGAAAATGATAGGCAGTCTGAAAGTTTTCAATAGACTTTGACCGAGCCCCACGTTTTTGTTACGAGCTTGTCCGAGCATTTTCATGATGCTCATCAGTAAAGTAACGACAAAGCCTCCTCCGAAGACTAGAAAACCGAGCGCTACTAAATTTTGAATAGTCATAGTATAGAGTTGTTAGTTAAAAGGTACCCAGTGTTGCAAGGTACTAAGATATCATAGCTATCTATCTATGTGATCAGTTAAGTAAATGCACATATTTTTATTAGGCTATTTCCTCAATTAACGCCTTGAGAAAAGGTAGTGTCGGTGGTCCAGTAAAGATTTTAAGATCATTGAATATAGTGCCTTCTTCGTCTAGAAATTCAAAGATTGATTGGAAAGGTAGTTTGTTGAATAAGCCATCAAATACTGCTCTACCGGTACATTTTTCCTTTAAAATTGCATTGAGCATGATACGATCATAGAAGTCGTATCTATTCTTGGGTTTAGAAAGTTGAGTGCCTGACTTCAACTGTTCTACGAGTCTGGTCATATCCCTCTGAACCCTGGTAAATGCATAGCCTGAAGAGGCCTTTACTGACCCACCTTGAGTGCCTATGGGTATGATGCTGGTGTTCTTGTGAGTGGCCTGAAAATTATAACTGGTCATAGGTATGGCACCTGTTTCTTCTTCTAATACAGTGTAGTCTGCTATTTTTAAGAAATGCTGTATGTAGTCAGTAAGTTGACGATCATACTCATGAGATTCAAATACTTTGTCAGAAAATATTGTGAACTCTACCATGGCTTTGCGTCTGGATAGTGGTAGCACATAGAAAAATCGTGTTTGATTTTCTTGTTCAATCCGGAAGTCCATAAGAGTAGCTTGTACAGGGTCAAAGTGGTCATGAGCACTCTCGATTATCCATCCTTTGAAATGTTGCCATACAAAATGTGCATTGTCAATCTCAAAGCTATCTGGGTAACTCTTATATACTCTTTTACCTCGGAAAGTACCGTGGTCAGTTATAACACTGATCACCGATCCTTCCATATAGTCTATAATCTGAGCTTGTCTGAAATCTGTGAGCGGCTGAGTATTGAGGAAGCTGAGACAGTGCTCGTAGAAGTCTATTCCTCGTATCATATGATATTGATAAGGGGCTACCTTACTATGCTTTTCTATTCCTTTGCTCAGGTAGCTGAGCTTCTGCCAGCTATGATGAATGAGCTCGTCGAAGAGTCCTGCTTCTTTAGCCCAGAAACACCAGGTTCTATCATTTTTTTTCTTGTCAGATCTGTCCAGAATAAGAATGCTCTGATCATCAAAATGTGGGTCTTTTCTCAGCCTATATGCCAGACTCAAACCTGCCAAGCCCCCTCCTGCAATAATGTGGTGATAGTGACTAATGATATTGATTGTTTAATTTGAGCACTGATAATTTCATGTTGGTTTAAATATTTGCACCCAAGGTATGAAGATAACCCAGTATAAGGATATAGAGTCCTTTTTGTTCAAACAACTACCGATGTTCCAGAGGGTGGGACCCAAGGCTTTCAAGAAAGATCTGAAAAATATTCAGCAATTGGATGCTCTGCTCGATCACCCGCACAAGGCATTTAAGTCCATCCATGTGGCTGGCACCAATGGAAAAGGTTCCACGTCTTTCTTTCTAGCAGCGGCACTGGCAGAATTAGGTTTTAAAGTCGGGCTATACACCTCTCCACATTATAAGGATTACCGCGAACGGATAAAAGTGGATGCTCAGCTTATTTCCAAGTCATATGTCAAGCGCTTCGTCAATGATCTTATAGAAAGAGGCGTTTTTGAAGGAAAGCTGAAGCCCAGCTTCTTTGAGATTACAGTGGCGATGGCTTTTAGTTACTTCAAAGAGCAGAGAGTAGATTTTGCGGTGATTGAGACAGGCTTAGGAGGTCGACTGGATTCTACGAATATCATAACGCCAGTGATTTCTGTCATTACAAATATCGGTCTGGATCACACCCAGTTTCTAGGAAATACCTTGACAGCCATAGCGGGAGAGAAAGCAGGCATCATCAAGGCTGAAGTGCCGGTGATCATAGGTCGAGAACAGAAAGAAACTAAAGCTGTATTTCATAGGATTGCCAAGCAACTAAGGGCTCCGCTCACTTACACTACTAATAATCCACAGATTGAACAACAAAACTTAGACCAGCTTCCCAGCTATCAACACGAGAACCTGAGCACGGCTGCCGCCACCCTGCATAGGATGGGTATGAGTCTGACTGATGAGCAATGGAAAAGGATTCTGACTAAAGGCCTGACAAAGTGGGGTTTCGTGGGCAGGTATCAGCGGCTATCTTCGAGCCCTAGGGTCATTGCTGATAGTGCTCACAATGAGATGGGTATCAAGACTCTATTCAATGAACTGGAGAGCGAAGCTTATGAGCAATTGCATATTGTGCTGGCAGTGGTAGCGGATAAGGATTTGGATCTGGTGTTACCTTATTTCCCCAAGGACGCTGTTTATTATTTCTCTGCAGCACAGATTCCCAGAGCTCTAGCCGTGGCTAAGCTGAGTGCTAAAGCGTCGCAGCACGGGCTTTCAGGACAAAATTACACCACAGTGCCACGAGCCCTAGCCGCTGCTAAGCGCAACGCGAAACATGAGGATCTGATATTGGTTGTCGGAAGTATATTTACCGTAGCAGAAATTGTGTGAGAATTATGTTCGCATTAACAGCATATAATAAGGAGGTCAATTAATTTGTGAGAGTGAAATATATTCTATTGATCCTACTGCTATTTTGTTCTTTCCTGAGACTTGTCGGGCAAGGAGAAATGGTGAATTCACAGCCCGGATATACAGTCTTTTATTTCTTGGGGGAAGATTGTAGGATCTGTCAGTATTATGCACCTACCATAAATCTATTGGACAGTCTCTATCGTTCTGATACGCTTCAGTTCCAAGGCTTATTTCCTAATCGATATTCCAATGAAGAGGGCATCGCTAATTATGCTGAAAACCATGAGATTACTATTCCGTTAAAACGTGAATACTTCGGAACTATGGCACGTAAATTTGGTGTGACCATAACGCCGGAAGTGGTGCTCTATGATGAGAAAAATGACCAGGTCCTCTATCAAGGTCGTATAGATGACAGCTATGTTCGGGTCGGTAGACGAAAAAGATTTATCAAGTCAAAAGATCTGGAAAAGGCCATCCTGCAACTGATCGATGGTAAAGCCATAGAAACTAAAGCAACCCAAGCCATAGGCTGCTATATTACTTTTAAATAGCTCAGACAAGATTTTCAGATTTTACTGTCTATCTGATTATTCACATCGCTCACCGGTAAATTTTCTTTTGAATCTTTAGTTCTATCTACGAATAACTCAGATTGATTCACAGCGATGCCTGCATTGATCTCAAAGCCTATGAGGATAATGAATATATTAATTTGTATCCATAAAAGTAGTACGATAAGAGCACCTATAGATCCATAAATCTCATTATACCGACCAAAAGAATTAATGAAGAATGAAAATATCAGGGAAGTTAGAATAGATAAGAAAGTAGCTAGTATGGCACCCGTATTAATCCACGTGATTCTTTTTCTCATGGATGATCCGTATCGATAGATGACCGTTATACCTGAGTAAATGATTATCACCACGACCCACCACTTAGTAAAATTAAATATGAAAGCAGAATAACTGCTCAATGAGAGCTTATCCATTGCTAATTCTAAGAAGGGCTGACCAAATATGATCATGAACATGGAAATAACAAAAAGCCCTGCGACCAGGATAGTCAAGAAAATTGCGACGATCCTGTTTTTGATATAGCTTCTTCTTTTAAAGACGCGTTCATAACTTTTCTGAAAACCATACATCAAGGTGACCATGCCAGAACTGGAAAACACCATTGCAAATATAAAACCTACTGACAGGAGGCCACTACGAGGAGTCGATACTACATCTGCCAGCATATTGAATAAGTAATTATGGGCTTGGTTTGGTAGAAAACTTTGGGTGGAGTCTCTGAAAACATTCAGGTAATCTGCCGAGTAAGGTAGTATCGGTAATAAAGTGAATAGGAATATGATAGTCGGAAATAAAGACAAAAAGAAGTTGAAGGCGATGGAATTGGATCTGGTGACGATATCGTTATCTTCTTTCATTGCCTCATTCCAGACAAAACTTATGACATTGTAGATGGATACCCCTGAGAAACCAGGAAGAGAAGACCTTTTGATAAGATCCAGGAATTGCACTATGATCGGTAATTGTGACAGTTTCACGCTAGAGGTGTTCTCGGTTCCAAGGTAGGGTACTTAGAAATAATGGAGCAGTTTTTCCTTAAGAATCTGTGGAATATCGACCCTTTTGCCAGATTTCATATCCACAAAGAAAAGACGGACCTGAGCTGTATTGATGATTTGTTCCTTCTCATTGAGGATTTCGTGGTGAAAGTGAATGAGTTTAGAGGGCATGTCACGCAGAATAGTGACAATTGTAAGCTCTTCGTCATAATAGGCTGGTAGTTTATATCTGGATTCCAAGGCTAGTACCGGGAGCATTATGCCTAATTCATCTTCCATTTTACGGTAGGATAGGCCGAGATTCCTTAGGGCTTCCACCCTACCTATTTCATAATATTTGGCGTAATGCCCATAATATAGATAGCCCATTTTATCAGTCTCTGCATATCTGACTCTTTTCCTGGTAATATCTCGATACATAAGACTGTAATATAGTAACTAGTCAAATGCCTTCGTATGCTTTGCTATTCTCAATTTGAGAGTCGGTATATTTGGACATCAATATCTTTGCATATGTTCAAAAAGCTAAAATCCCTATTCATCGTAGAAGATGAGAACGCAGCTAAGGCCACCAAATCTGGCCCAGCTTCTCAGAAAGCTCCTAGCTCCCCCCAAGTGGCCAGCTCTGGAAAATCCAAGCCTGCTAGCGTTTCTGGATACGACAAGAATAATCCACCTCAAGGCAAACCTCAAGAGAAATTTGTCAATCGCCTCTTAAAGGCTTTAGAAGAGAACAATCCTGAGGGCTTTGACTACTTGGAATACAAGCAAGCTGTCCAAAATCTCAGTAACGTGGATATGGATGAAAGCACCAGATTCAAATCTGCTCTCGCTATGGCCAAGTCCATGGGGGCAACCCCTGATAAGCTGATTACCAGTGCGGATAAGTATATGAAGGTCTTGAACAATGAAGAGAAGAAATTCTTGGATGCTTTCAAGAACCAACAAGCTCGCCAAGTCAGTAGCCAGACCACAGATATCAAAAAGTTAGAAGATGGTATTAAACAGCGACAAGCTCAGATAGCCAAAATGCAGAAAGAGATCGAAGCGGCTACTAAGGCCTTGGAATCCAAGAAGACGAATATCAACCAAGCCAATGCCAAAGTGCAAGCCACAAAAGATGGTTTCTATGTGGCCTATCACATCGTAACCCAGCAAATAGCACAGGATATCGATAAGATGAAACAATATTTGAAGTAGTCATTACAGTGTCAGAGTGCATAGAGCAGTTCTTCCCATAGCTGCTCATAGGGTATGATTTCTGTTTGGATGGTTTGCTCTGAGTAGTCGCTGGGATGCGCTTTGAGAACTTGTAGATGCACAGCTGCTTTTTGCTCTACTTCGCCTAATTCCAGTTGACCATTTTTTAGTTTTTGCAACATCTTGATGAAGGTTCTGGATCGGATATGTTTTTCTCCTTTGAGGTGGCGATAGCAATACTGTTTCATTGATTCCAACTTATTGTAGATCAATTCTTGGTCTTTATTCAGTATGAAAAAAAGTAATTGAATGATATTGATGCTGAGGTTGTGGCCTGTTTTGTCCTTGCTAGGGGCGGGTACTTGATTGAGGAATTTGTGTAGTCTGAATTCACGCTTGAGTTCTACCTTGACTTTGGATAAGTCGAGCTTGCCCGTCTTTATGAGAAAGTGCAGGTAGGCTTCTTTGATGTACCAGGATTCTTGTGTCAAGTTTTTTAATTGATTGAACCTCTTGTCATTCATGACTAAGGCAATAGAATCATAAGCCATGACATATTCGCCTTTCAGGAATTGGATCAGTGCTAAGTATTTAAGGCGATATTGCCAGATCGTGACACTTGATGTTTCTCCAAAGTCAATTGCTTTTTTGATGTATTCGTCAGCAGTATCAAAGTCTTTGTTTTGAAGACTAGCCAATGACTTTTTCAGGATAAAAGAGTATCGATAGGCTTTAGGAACTATTTTTTGGGAATCAAAAAACTGCGTAGCTTCATCACAGACTTGATTTAAGGATATCAAATCATTCTGAATCATCCCCAAGAAGTATAAGCAATTATAGGTCAGGAATCTTAATTTGCAATTTGTGTATTGAGGTAACACCTGTTTGATCTTATTCAGCTCAGTTTCTATTACTGACAATTCTTCTTTGCTAATTCTGTTTTTGTGAGCAACGATACTACCGAGAATAGAATAATATCCTTGAGCTTCCAATTCTAAATTCTGAATCTTAGAGAGTGCTAAGGTTAGCTTATGATACTTCAGAAATTTGGCTTTATTAAATTGGTTCAGCGCATATCTCTTACGTAATTCCTTAGCAAGATGAATCGCTATTGTTAATCTATCTAACTTAATGGCAGTCTTCAATATTTTTTCAGAAATACTCCAAGAGGTCTGTTGCATTCCTCTTGATTTTAATATTTCAACGGCAGCCCAATTTTTTATCAATTGAACTTCACCTCTTTCATGAATCGATCGACCATAATTGTGGATATCAGTGAAAAAAACGGTATTGATTAGTTTTTTCTTTAGACGATACTTGAGTTTACGATAACTTGAAGTTTTCGAACTTCCATATAATAAGTCAATAGCGTCTTCGTCAGTAAGAATGTCCCCTTTTCTTATAGAATGGTACAACTTCTTAGATTTACCAGAAAAGGAATCTGTTTCTGAGATTATTTCAATTTGATTGACCTTTTGGGTGGACACAAAATCAATAAGTTCCTTGAGTTCTCTCATCTTAATACACTGGTAACCAGTAAATTACACAAAATTTAGTACTAGAATTTATGATATATGCATGTCCCATGTCATCAATAATAGTACTTATTATTTACTAATTAACTAGTGATATTTGTGCACTGATTAGAAAGTAGTTTTCAATTAGACATAATAGTAACACTAATAAGTCTATTAAATCACACTTATCTGATGCGTATATGTATGTCCCACTATGAGTTGATTTGTCGTTTTTTTTTAGAAAATGGTAGGTTATTTTTGGTTAACACTATTTATCAACAACCAATTAAACTCCTACAGATGGAAAATATCATAAACGAAATATTAATACTCCTAGGAATCATAGAAGATGAAGGAGGCTTTTAAGTGAAATTTCTTGAGAGTGTTAAAGTCACGGTGTTTACCTTAATAAGAGGTATGTAATTATAATAGCTGATTCCTACCCGCTCTGGGTGGGAATTTTTTTTTGCTAATCCTTTTGTTGGTCTATATTTTCCGTCGATTAATGGAAATAGTATTAATAAGGGGAATTCTTGCCCCGCATGTGGAGTTGGATATTGAGTATTGCATTAGATATGTGCTATTTTTGTCATATCTTAAGGAAAGCGTACCTCTAAAACCACAAGCATCAAAAAGAAGTCATTTTGGAAAAGGCCTGAAGGCATTACTGGAGCCATTTTTTTATTAGGGGCTTTAGGATTGGCCGCATGGGCGATACCTGCCTTTATTGGAGGTATTGCAGCTTTTGTGGCTTCGCCGATCGGTATGGCTCTGACATTAGGGGTCTTAGGGATAACCGTATTTGCTGCTCTGGACAGCAAGGCTAGAAACCTGGTATCCTATATGTATAGAAGTACGATGAGATGGATTACAGGATTATTTGTAGAGATTAATCCGATGGCCATACTCAAAGCTTATGTTTCAGACTTGAAAAAGAATCTGAAAAAAATGAGAAAGCAGATAGGCAAGCTCAGAGTCCAGATGCACAAGCTTAAGGAAATGATGGTCACTAACCAGCGTAACATAGAATCCAATATGGAATTAGCCAGCAAAGCTAAGCGCAGCAATCAAGATGCCCAAGTAATCCTTAAGACCAGAAAAGCGGGTAGACTCAGAGAGTCCAATATGAAACTCGGTGATCTCTATAAGAGAATGGAAGTGCTCTACCGTGTTCTCAATAAGATGTATGAGAATTCTGCCATTCTTTCTGAGGATATAGTGGATCAGATAGAACTGAAGGAACAAGAACATAAAGCGATGATGGCAGGTCACTCTGCTATGAAATCAGCCATGTCCATCATCAAGGGTGACACAGACAAGCGTGCCATGTTTGACCAAGCATTGGAAGCCATCGCTGATGATGTCAGTGGTAAGGTGGGAGAGATGGAAAGATTCATGGAGATGTCAGAAGAATTCATGGGCTCCATAGATCTACAGAACGGTATCTTTGAAGAGAAGGGTATGGAGATGCTAGAGAAGTGGGAGAGGGAATCCACGTCGCTTATTCTAGGGGAGTCCAAGGGAGATATCCTCTCGCAAGCAGACAATGATAACGATGTGCTCGATCTCAATGCCCCTATTGCAGAACCTCAAAAATCTGGAAGATCCAATCAATATGATAACTTCTTTGATTAGCATGATTAACCTTATTATAGTATATAAACTTAATATATAATTCTTATGGCAAAACGTCTAACAACATTTTCCAAACTCTTGCTTACCCTACTGATAGTTGCAGTGATATTTTTCTTCGCTCAATGGGGTTGTAACAATACGGAGCTCGGAAAGAATCTTAAAAATAAAGTTGAGAATGCGGAAGGGAATCCTGGGAGTTCGGATTCTGGAACGAATACAAGCAATAGCTCATCCCAGAAAACAGAAGGATCCAAATCAGGGGGCTTATTCGGCAAGAAAGGTGATAAACGATCTTCTGGTTCTGATGATGATGTCATCAAGATAGGGGTTGTGACGTGGGGAGGATATGCCGGTGGACAATACTTCAACGAAGGTTTCAAAGCTAATACAAGATCCAGATTCTTCAAGGAATATGGTTTCAAGGTAGAGTTCAAAGTCTTGGACGACTTTGAAGCTTCTCGGAATGCTTTCAGAGCGGATGAAGTAAATTTACTATGGCAGACGATTGATGCATTTCCTACGGAAGTCGGTGGCTTGAGCGATTTTGATCCTGTGATATTGTGGCAAGCGGATTGGTCCAGGGGTGGAGACGCCATAGTGGCAAGGAGAGGTATTACCAAGGTATCTGATCTCAAAGGCAAGAGTATAGCTGTTGCAGAACTTACACCTTCACATTCCTTTTTACTATGGTTACTGGAAGCCGGAGGTCTTACGACCAAAGATGTCAAGATCGTCCCACAAGCCAGTGCAATAGATGCAGCTCAAGTATTCAAATCAAGACAAGTGGACGCCGCGGTGGTTTGGAGTCCGGATGATATTCTGTCGATCAAAGAAGTGCCAGGCTCCAGGATATTGGAAAGCACTAGATCAGCCACTAATATCATTGCGGATGTCTTTATGGCTAAGCGCAGTTATGTTGAGGCTAATGAGGAAAAATTGCGGAAACTCTATGAGGGCTGGATGAGAGGTGCTGCAGAGATAAACAGCAACAGTTCCAATAGAAAAAAAGCTGCAAAGATTCTTTCTCAAGAATTTACTGATAATGGTGTTGCATTAAGCGTGGATGAAGCTGATGAGATGATCGGTAACGTAAGATTGACCACTCATGGGGATAACCAGAATTTTTTCGGACTCAATCCTAACTACAAGGGGATGAATGGGGAAAAGCTTTATACGAGTATGGGTAATAAATACAAGCAACTAGGTTTCGTCGAAGGTAAGGTACCAAATTGGAGGTTGGTTACTTATCCGGGCTTAGTAAGGTCTACGACTAACTTGACTCAAAGTATGCATGCAGCGGAGAAATCAAAATCCTATGCAGCACCGACCAAAGCTGATGAGAAGAAAGAAGCAGTAGCGACTAAAGAGGTCAGCATTAATTTTTCTACTGGACAATATCAATTGGATGAAAATTCCAAGTATATCATAGATAGGGAATTTGTGGATATTGCTAAGGCTTTTGGGAATATGCGAATCAGAATAGAAGGAAACACAGATAACGTCGGTAATTATGATCTCAATGTCAATTTGTCAAAAAGAAGAGCGCAGTCCGTCGCAAATTATCTGATTAATGAGCATAACTTTCCTAAGAACAGACTGATAATAGTAGGCAATGGGCCTGACCAGCCAGTAGCTGATAATCGTACTAAGGCTGGTCAAGCAAAGAACAGAAGAACTGATTTTGAGTTGATAGCAGGCTAAGAAATTCAAGAAGCATATGCAATTATTTAAGCTGAGAGGTGAGTTGTCTCGTAAGGAGAGTTGGATATTGACGGTAGTCGGCTTCTTACTATTCATCTTGTTCTGGTGGATGATGTCAGAATTCCTTTCAGTGAAGAAACCCATCATTGAAGGTTTTCAAAGTCGATTGCCAAGTTCTCTTGACACGACGAATATCATTGATTACGATTCACTGAAGGTGGCGGATAGTTTAGCTTTTGCGAATGCCACTGAGTTTGAAAAAGTGTACCCTAACTTACCTCCGCCTGTCCGCGTAGCTAAGTCCTACCAGAGCTTGATCAAGGAAGATAAATTATTTTCCAATGCTTTGCAATCCATATGGATAAATGTGCAGGGTTATGTATGGGCGGTGCTGATCTGCATACCCTTGGGATTTGCTATAGGCTTATTTCCGTTGTTCAGAGGCTTATTCAGTAAACAGATAGATGCCATTCGGTATCTGCCTTTGTCAGCATTGGTGGGTTTATTTGTAGCGTGGTTTGGGATTGACAGTCAGATGAAGGTTGCATTTCTAGCCTTTGGTATAATTGTCTATTTGCTGCCCGTTATTGTACAACGTATCTACGAAGTGCAAGACGTTTATCTCAAGACTGTCTTTACCCTGAATGCCAATAATTGGCAGACGATAAAATCAGTTTATCTGCCTTCGGTCATGTCCAAAGTCATGGATGACATGCGAGTGCTTACAGCAATATCATGGACCTATATTATCATAGCAGAATTGATTAATCGGCAAGGGGGTATCGGATCTTTAATATTTATAAAGGCTAGGCAAGGACGATTAGATAAGGTGTTTGCTATTCTGATTGTAATAGTCATCATTGGCTTCTTGCAGGATCAAGTTTTCAAGTTGTTAGACAGGACCTTGTTCCCCCATAAGAATTTCAAGAGCATAGTGAGTGGTCTCAAAGATTCAAAGTTAGGCGTCTACATATGGTTAGGTATTTTATTTATTGCTGTGATAGTTAATTCAGTTTTGGGTCTACCTGATGTCAGTTTCGGTGATATTAATGCGAGTATGCTCTTATTACTTATAGGAACAGTAGGGTTCATATATATGTTATACGGGATGCTAATGACTTATCTTAACCGAGAAAAAACAACAGTCCATGCATAAATTCCAAGATAGCAATCTCCCCAACATCATAGATATGAAAGGGATAGGGCAGTCCTATGATGGTGGTCAGAGCTGGATCATCAAGGACTTGGAGTTCCTCGTGGAAAATAAGCCTGACCAAGGACAATTTGTGGTCATACTCGGTATGTCAGGTTGTGGAAAGTCCACTCTACTGAGATACATGGCAGGCCTTCAAGACCCTACAGAAGGAAATATATTGATAAAGGGTAAAACCATCACAGAAACGGAACGTGTCTGTATGGTATTCCAGCAGTATTCATCTTTACCTTGGCTGACAGTTCTTGAAAATGTAGGACTGGCATTGAAATACAAAGGCATCTCCAAAAAAGAAAGGGACGAAAAAGCAATGGAGCTGATACAGCTAGTTGGCTTAGAAGGCCATGAGCATAAGTTTGCTCAGTACCCTGTACTGTCAGGAGGCCAGTTGCAGAGAATTGCCATTGCAAGAAGCTTACTTGCAAATCCTAATATCCTGTTGATGGATGAGCCATTTGGAGCTTTAGACATAAGAACTCGATTGCAGATGCAAGACTTGCTGACAAGTATATGGAGACGTTTTCAATCCACTATCGTATTTGTGACTCACGATATTTCAGAAGCTGTTTACCTGGCCGATGACATCTACATAATGAAGTCTGCCCCTTCTAAGTTTGTAGCTCATATTGATGTGGATTTACCCATAGAAAGAAGCCGGCATACTAAAAGAGATCCACATTACGTAGAACTGGTGCACAAGGTGGAGGACACTATGATAGCCGTGTCTGAGATGTAGGGTGCAATTCTTAGCACCATTTAATTTTCGTTGTAATTCTTGCAGTGAGCAGAAAGCACATTAATCCTCGATATCATAAAGCACCCAGTAAGTCGTTTACTGCGGAGGAAGCCATAGCAGGTCTCGGCTCTGATACTCAGATTCTCAGTCAATTGATTTCAAAGGCAGAAAGCAACTTGCCAGAAGATCGACAATTGATCATTAAGGTGATATTAGGCTTGGACAATAATAAATCTTGTAGGCGCATAGCCGTGACAGGTGCACCAGGTGTGGGCAAGAGTTCTTTTTTGAATTCTTATTGCAACTATCTGGCACAGCAAGGCAAGATGGTCGCCATATTACCAGTCGACCCTTCCAGTTATAAAAGTAAAGGAAGCATACTCGGTGATAAGACAAGAATGGATAATCTGGTGGGAAATGAAAAAGTCTTTGTCAAACCTATGGCCTCTGCACTAGAGTTGGGAGGTGTAGCCCCTGCGACTGCAGTTGCTATTGCATTGTGTGAGCGGGCTGGATTTGATTATGTATTTGTAGAGACGGTGGGTGTAGGGCAATCTGAATATGTGGTCAGAAATCTGGTAGATCTCTTCCTTTTGTTACTGCAGCCTGGTGGAGGCGACGATCTTCAAGGCATAAAGCGAGGCATCATGGAAATGGCAGACCTTATTCTGATTACCAAAGCAGATGGTGAGCTACTTCAAGTAGCAAAGGAAAGTAGAATACAATATACCAATGCCCTGAAGTTCATGATGCATAATAAGTATGGGTGGAAAGTTAAATTAGCTTTGTATTCAATAGAGGAGATGAAATATAACGAAGTGGTTTCACAGATGATTTCAGATTATTATGAGACCATGCCGACGAACTTATTAGTTACAATGAGAAACGAACAAGAGCTGGAAAATTATAAAGTATCTCTGCGGAATTTATTCTATCATCATATGCTGAAGCGGGTAGATCTCAAGGAAAGAGTGGGATCATATGCTGAGCAGATATCTGCTGGAAAGTTGTTGAGTCTAGAAGCTATTAGCAAACTGGAAACTGAAATAAGAGGGCGTGATGTATAGATTTTTTGTTTTGATGTGCTTTATATTATTAGGTGAGTTTGGATTCGCTCAAGAGAAGTCACCTGGTTTTGTATCTCCAGTGGATCATCAGATTCGGCTGACAGGAAATTTCATGGAACTACGCCCCAATCATTTCCACGCAGGCATAGACATCAAATCCACAAATGGACAATCAGGTGATGTGATAAGGAATGTGTTCAAGGGCCATATCAGTCGGATCAAGGTGCAGAGTGGTAGTTATGGTAACGCCTTGTATATCGATCACCCTAATGGTTATACGTCTGTGTATGCCCACTTACAGGATTTCAATGATGAGATAGCAGCCTATGTCAAGGACATACAATACTCTATAGAAAGTTTCGAAGTGGATATCTATCTCCCAGATACTTTATTTCCGTTGGAGCAGAAAACAGCCATAGGGACCATGGGCAATACTGGTCGCTCTTTCGGTCCCCATTTACATTTCGAATTAAGGGATACAAAGTCAGAACATCCTGTAAATCCTGAATTATTGGGCATAGGACCTGAAGATACCTCAGCACCCAAGCTGGAGAGTCTGCACTTCCACCTGTTGGGAAAGCAGGGAGAAGTGATCAAGAAAGAAGTTAAGTACTTTAATCCTAATTATAAAAACTACCAGCTCTATAAGGATACCATAAAGCTCAATGCGCAACAAATCGGTTGTGGTATGCAAATGTTTGACAGAATGGACGGATCATGGAATAAGAATGGCATATATAGCTATAAATTGTTAGTCGATGACTCTTTGGAATTTTCGTGGCGAGCTGATGAGTTCAGTTTTGAGGAGTCTAAGTACATAAATGGATTTTGGGATTTTGAACGAAAGGAAGAACACGGTCAGAAGGTTTATCTGTTTTACCGATCTGAATGTAACTCTTTTTCTTTTTACAATTCCAATGGAGATGGCATTATTGAACTTTCTAATTCTCAAGCACGTAAAGTAAATATCCTAGTCTCTGATGTGCATGGCAATGAGTCTGAATGCGAGTTTCACTTAATTGCCGATAAAGTTTCTGAGACGATTACGATGGAATCTGCAGTCCAGGATTGTGATACTATTCAAGTTCTAAGGGCTGGTTATTTTGAAGTTATTTTGGATGAGAATTCTCTTTTTACACCTGCTACCATAGCTGTGGAATATACTAAGGAAAATATTTCTGGGATGACCTGTCCATCCATCACCATAGGGAATTCTCGTATACCCGTCAAGAATAGATATCGCTTATCAACGAGGATTCCTGAGGAAGATATTGAGAAATGGACTATGGTAAAGCGAGCAAACAATGGTAAGCTAAAGCAGTTCGGTGGGGATACTTTAGGTGGCAGATTCGTTTGTCTGCTTGACGAGTTAGGGATTTTTAGTTTGTATAAGGATACGACGCCACCCACCATAAGACCAGTGAGCTTTTCTTCCGAATTCAAGACTCCTTGGAAAATTGAAATAAAAGACAACTTGGTGGCAGATGGACTAGCTAGAGATCTGTATTACAAGGCTACTATTAATGGGGAGTGGATAAGAATGCGCTATGATGCTAAGAACAATATGCTTCTTTTTGATGATGCCGATAAACTTCCAGATGGTATGAAATACCTAGACCTTACAGTAATAGATCACTGTGGAAATGTGGCAAGCTATAATAGAAAAATAAAGTAACGACCTTAGGATTGTACTTTATTGATGATTTCTAATATCTGTTCTCCATGGGATTTAGTTACAACTTTGTCTATAATGGCGGTAACTGTTCCATCTTCATCCACTAGAACAGTAGTTCTATATACGCCATGTATCTCTTTGCCCATGAATTTCTTTGGTCCCCAAAGCCCAAAGTCATTTATCATCTTCTTATCCACATCTGCGAGTAAGGAGTATTGTAATTCATACTTATCTATGAATTTCTGGTGCTTTTTAGCTTTGTCTGGACTTATACCAAATACTTCATAACCGAGCTTCTGTAGAGTTTTATAATTATCTCTTACGCTGCAGGCTTCTTTGGTGCAGCCAGGTGAATCATCCTTGGGGTAGAAGAATAAGACATACTTTTTTCCAAGCAGCGACTCAGAACTGATCGATACTTCTTTCTCATTAATTAACTCGAAAGGTGGAATTGATTTTCCTACTTCTACATTCATACACAGAGTTTTTTTTAATACAAAGAGATTAAACTAAATTTCCTGTAAGGGAAACGAATCGACGAATATAGACTATAGAAAAGAAAGGCATTGCAAGATTTGCAATGCCTTTTGATTTTTATATGTTGAATAGCTTAAAATGGAAGATCTTCAAAATCTTCTGCTTTCAGGCTTTGAGCCTCATTAGACTTAACCAAAGGTGCATCTATAGGGTCAAAGGTGGTATTTGTTGTTTTTGTGGTTGCAAGTGACTCTTCATTCACTGCGCAGGTATCGATACGCCACGCATTCAGATTCGTAAAGTATCTATCGTTCCATTCTCGACCTCTGAGGTCAAAGGAAACTTTTATTTTATCACCCTCCTTAAATTTACTGACTAGATCACATCGATCTTGTGTCAATTGGAATTTAATGAATTGAGGGTAATTGCCTTCTTGCTTAATGACAAATTCTCTAGCTTGGAATGTCTCTGTCTTATTCTCTGTCTCGAATACCTTGTGCAGTACTCCTTCGGTCTCAAACGACATAAGTAATTTTAAAAGTAACTTCTGAGTTTTTTAGTTAATTGAGTTCTTCTCCAGTAGAGACTCAGTATTACCCAACATTAGATTAGCATTTTTTAGATAACTTAATGTTGCAGCTTGGTCTGATCTGTTATCAGCAAGGAATTGATCTCTTATCTTTGACAATTCTGTCATAGTGTTGTAGAGTTCATTCATTTGTTCCTGAGTCATTTGAAGTTCTATAAGTGAATCAGAGTTCCTCTTTTGCTCCAATTGAACATAATATTTGACTCCGATACCATCTATATATTCTTGTTTTAGTTGATCATTTTTGGTTTGATCCATATGGTTCGCAATTTGGTCGACCATACTAGGCAAGTTGGTTTTGAATCTATTCAATGAAGATTTGATTTTACCATAGAATTGAATGGATTCGTGTGAATTAGCAGTTTCGAGACTAGTTACAGCCTGATTAATTGTAGAAACTTCTTTTTGGAACCATTCCATGAAGAAAGAACTCACAAAAGCTGGAGTCGATTCTTGGGCAAACATGTTACCTGTAAGGAGGATGGTCATTGTTACTAGGATGTACTTAAGCATAGTTCTAGGTTTTCTGTGCTGATTTAATAAGCAATATAGCATTATTTTATGATCTGGTAGCCATATCCAACTCTTGAATCAATTCGGTTGGATTTTTATAGCCTCTTGATACTCTGACAATATTTAGATTTTCGTCCAAGAAAATCAGGGTGGGGTACTCTATTTCACCTTCCATAAGCTTGGCTGCCAATTCGTGAATCCCTTTGGTTCCTTGGCCTCTCCACTTATATTGATCTCCATCAAAGCTTAAATCCGATTTTGATTCGGCATCTAACTTGAGGAGGTGGAATCCCTCTTCTAGTCGGTTTTGTACTTCTGAGTCAGAAAATGTCTTCCTGTCCATCATCTTACACCATCCACACCACTCTGTATAGATATCTATCAGGTACATTTTGCTGCCTGAGTCATTGATTTTATCCATATTCCCTACTGATAACCAACTCAAACCGTTGGTTTCATAGTGATCATAGCTAGTATCCACCTCGATATCAGCATTTGCTACATTTGAAGATTTAACTTCTATGGATGTGGTGGCAACATTGGTAGTCTTTCTATCAGTCTTGCATGACACATACACGATACCCAATAGTAACGTGGCAAGAATTTTACCATAATTTTTATATTTAGTCATTCCACATATTCTTTACGCTTGACTACTGCATATTTTCCTCGTCCCAGGTCCAGATAGCCTTGCTCGTAGCAAAATTTATAGACTTTTCCTGCTTTTGTGATGTATTCATTAGTGTAGTAGCTGAACTTAAACCCTTGATCCAGTAAATCAGTCTTACTTACTTTAGTGGTTTCACCAGGGTTCAAATCCATCAATATACGCCTGTTTTTACGCAAGATATTATTGATGTTTCTCATGAAGTTATTGGAATCAGCATTATTCTTATTATGATGAGCAGACCTGCAATAATCTGAGCAAAATTTCTTGTCTGCTCTGCCATAGACGGCACTTTTACATTCTAAGCACTTCTGAGCTTTGGCCATAAAGCGATGATTTAGTTGGATTCCAAGGTACGGTACTAAAACCATATAGAAAAAGAGATCTGTGATAAAACACCTTGTAGACCGGTGATTAACAGTTTGTAAGAAAGAATATAGTCGTTTTATTTCTTCTTTTTTCTTTTGAAATCACCTCTTTTCCACGCCTTGATAAACTGACTCCAGGCCACCACATCAAAGATTTTCTGCGGCTTATATTGACCTGAATACTTAAACTCTTCAAAACTTCTAGCTTGCTCCAATTGGAAGGAATTCCGCCCATCACCAGCTACCTCATGTTGCATCCTCTGCAAGACCTCTGCTGCTAGGTTTTTCTCAGCTCTCTGCCTCAGCTCATTGGAGACATCCAAAGCAAGGAATTCTATCTTATAATGATCCTTGTCCGGCCATGGATAGATGACAGCTTCAGGAAGCAGTAGGTCACCTTGCGCCATAACTTGATACCAAGAATAGTATTGAGAATCCAAAGTGTCCGGTATGGCATGTTCGCTCGTCTCAAAACCCAATCTTGAAAACACCAGAGTATCGCCGATCTGAGCGACGATAGAAAAGAATCCATCAGTCTCAGAATAGGTGCCACGGGCAGAATTTTTGATTCCAATGGCCGCGTAAGGTAAAGGAATCATCTCCCCATACTCATCCATAGTCACCACGACACCACTGAACTGCACAACTGCCGGCTTATTATTGTCCTCATCAGTTACCTGACTCACCAGGGGCAAGCTCAGTAGCAATATCAACGTTGTAGTAAAGAATATTTTCATCTGTAAATTATAACAGTGAAGTTGCACAAAGATCACCGTTTCATTATAGTATTTAACGGCATTTTAACCCAAGAAAGGCCACCCTTGTCTTCATCAGGTCGAACATACCGCATGCTATTGTTCAGCTCAGGGAATGATTACTTTAATTTGGCTGCTCTAACTCCCAGCATATGTTCTAACACTTCTGTCATCTGTTCCACATATTTGAACTTGACACCTTTGATGAAATCGTCATCTATTTGCTTGACATTTTTTTCATTGTCAGCACATAAGATGATTTCCTTGAGTCCTGCTCTCTTGGCAGCTAATACTTTTTCCTTGATACCACCCACAGGCAATACCTTGCCTCTCAAAGTTATCTCGCCAGACATGGCAATACCAGATTTAATCTTCTTACCGATCATTGCTGAGGCGATGGCGGTCATCATGGTGATCCCTGCACTCGGCCCATCTTTAGGTATGGCGCCTTGGGGGACATGGATGTGAAGATCAGTGGTGGCAAACAGATCAGGGTCCAGCCCAAATCTGTCAGCATTGGACTTGATGTAACTCAAGGCTGTCGTGGCTGATTCCTTCATCACATCACCCAGATTACCTGTCAGAGAAAGCTTACCCTTTCCTTTGCTTTTGCTGACCTCTATGTACAATATATCTCCACCGACCTGAGTCCAAGCCAAGCCTATGGCAACTCCTGGAGAACTTATATTTGCTGCGCCGTCGTTATTGTGCTTTGCTGGTCCTAGGACGACTTCCAGATGCTCTGGCTGCACGGTGACATCATACTTCTCTTCCATCGCTTTCTTCTTAGCGACATAACGCATGACTTTGGCCAATACTCTTTCCAGCGATCTTACGCCTGACTCTCTGGTATATAAACTAATGATGGAGGAAAGTGTTTTCTTAGGAATCTTGACATCTGCCAGTTTCAAACCGTGCTCTTTTATCTGCTTCGGTATGAGATGACTCTTAGCGATTTCAGATTTCTCTTCATGAGAATAACCACTCACATGGATGATCTCCATCCTATCCAGAAGGGCTTTCTGAATCGTATTGAGTGAATTGGCCGTAGCGATGAACATCACCTTGGACAAGTCATAATCCAGCTCTAAGTAGTTATCATAAAAGGTGGAATTCTGCTCAGGGTCCAGCACCTCCAAGAGGGCAGATGAAGGGTCTCCTCTGAAGTCCTTACCCACCTTATCTATCTCATCCAGTATGAAAACAGGATTAGAAGAAGAGGCCTTTTTAAGTGATTGCAAAATACGACCAGGCATAGCCCCTATGTAAGTTTTTCTGTGTCCTCTTATCTCGCTTTCATCATGCAAGCCACCCAGTGACATTCTGATGAATTTTCTTTCCAGCGCCCGAGCTATGGATCGCCCTAGAGATGTCTTTCCGACTCCCGGAGGTCCCACCAGTAATATGATGGGTGCCTTCATGTCGCCCTTGAGCTTTAGCACAGCCAGGTGTTCCATTATTCGTTCCTTCACGTCCTTGAGCCCATAGTGATCCTCATCCAGTATTCTGATGACTTTCTTGAGATCAAAGTTATCTTCCGTATATGTTTCCCAGGGCAGATCCAGCATAACCTCCATATAATTGAGGGTCACGGAGTATTCGGCCACTTGAGGATTGAGCCTTTGTGCCTTGGCGATTTGTTTATCAAAGTGCTTCTTCGCTCCTTCTGGCCATTTCATCTCATCGGCACGTAGTTGCAGTTCTGACAGTGCTTCTTTATTGGGATTATCACCTAGCTCATCCTGTATGGTCTTGAGTTGTTGATTGAGAAAATAATCTCTTTGTTGGCGTTCTATGTCTTGTCTGACTTTGGATTCTATCTGTCCTTTGACTTCGAGCATCTGCAACTCTTCATCCATTTTCTTATGGATCTGCTTGGCTTTTTTCTTTACATCCTCCATTTCCAGAAAGCCCTGCTTTTGCTTGGTGGTCATATTCACATTGGAAGCGATGAAGTTGAGCAGGTGGGACTCATCTTTGATATTATGGAGCATGAGACTGGCCTCATTGGGTATCTGAGGGGAGAGGTCGATTATTTTTTTTGCTATGTCCTTGATGCTACTTATTCTAGCTTTGAAATTCACACCCTCAGCTTCTTTTTCTGTTATTTGTGCTATGACACCTTTGAGAAAAGGTTCTGCATGGATGAGTTCGAGGAGTTTGCTTTTGTGCACACCTTTGAGGATGGCTGTGGTGTTGCCATCAGGCATAGTGAGTAGCTTGACGATCTTAGCGGTCGTGCCGGTGGCATAGAGATCATCCTTGCCAGGGTCTTTGGTATCCACCGCTTTTTGTGAGAATACAGCTATCAGTTTGTTATCTGCATGAGCTGCTTTGACAGCATTGACTGACTTGGATCTACCGACAGTTATAGGAATGACCACGCCGGGAAACATCACGGTGTTCTTGAGAGCAAGTATGGGCATCTGGTCTGGAAAGTCATCTATTTTCATCTGGGTCTCATCTTCTTCTGACATGGAAAAAAAAGGCAACACTTCCGCATCCCTTATATCATCAAAATGTGCAGGTATCAAGTTCTCAAACATCTATTCAGGTTTTCATTGTCCAACTACCTCAACTATGTCAATAGCCGTACCATCAGCGATATATGGCGATATTGACCTGATTTGGCAGTAGTATGATTTATAACAAGCCAAAAAGTCAGATTGTTATCAAGTGACTGCACTTTCGGTTCTGACCTTTCGGCCCAATTTCAATAAAATGATGACTATTAACGCAATCGCGCAAGGATGAAGACTTTGTAGCCAGATGGATAATACCAAGCTGAGCACGGAAAATATGGCCAGTATAATAGTAAAGAATCTACTGGAACCCATAGAGAAAAATAGGAAAAGTGGACTCATCCATAGAAGGTTCAAGTTGTCTTTGGTCGCTAAGTGATCTGTTCCATACCACATGAAGGCTATGACCAGACCACCTATCCCCAATACCCAGTAACATGCTCTATCATACAACCTTACGCCTTTCGATGTAGACTTAAAAATGAATAACAAGAACTCTATGAATAATAGTATTCCGAATAGTAGCAAAGGCCAGTTGAAGGGTTTGGAGGATCTACTCTGATCTAGTTTTTCATGGTCCAATATTATCTTGGTCTCTCTGACAGCTGGTAAGTGCCCTATGGAACTCCTGGCGAGCACAGCTTCCAAAAATTCGGGTAGAAAACATTGTCCCCTCAATCCTGCCTCACCATCTGCCACGGAACCGACAATCAGATCTTGTCCAAAGTCAGTAAAGGGCCATCTGTAAGTATACACATCCAATAGACTTCTGTAAGTATGAGCTCTGAGTGGTGCTTCAGGATATTGAAATCCTACTATCTCGCTCTCGAATAGGTCTCTTAATCTCGTTGTACAATTATCGAAGAAGAAGTCATAGAGATAATATTTGTTCTTGGGTTTACTGTTCTCTTCCAGAGCAGCATATAGTTCGTTAGCGCCATATTGGTCTACATTCAGAACTTGTTCTCTGACTGATCTCTTCTCTTGTACATAACCGAACATGAACCTGCGCATAGCCTGTTTTTCGACCCTATAAAGGAGTTTGCCCCTTAAGAATTTCATTATGAAATTAGGCTCCTTGAAATCGAAAATGCCAAAATTATAGACCTGATCCATACTGACGACAGGATCTGTAATGCGAATGGCAGAATGCCCATACATATTGTAAATGTCGTCGCCTTTGGCACAAGTGATCAGTGAGACTGTGGCAGATTCAGATAGTTGCCCATAAATGCTGGTTAAGCTTCCTGAAAGAATAAGTAGGCAAATGAGAGCTGAATTGATGGCATTCATGATGGGTAGCGCAATTGAGGGTAAAATAAGGGCTTATTCTTACTTATATGCCTGACAATCGTAAGAATTAAGATTCTCGATTAATCTATTCATAAAATATACTATCAGTTTAGTTGTTTTTGACGCCAAAGCCTACATTTGAGGCTATAATCACAAGAATGAGAATATTGAAGTCCACCATCTTGGTTTCTTTTGTTATGTTGGCGATAAGTATACTCTTATTGGCTTCTAGCTGCAAAACAACCAAGAAGCCCACCGTCACCAGGGTCAAGAAGGAAAACAATCCAGAGCTTACCATATTTGATGGTATTACCAAGTCTGAAGACATAGGTGGTCTTGTAAAGGAATTGACGGGAACTTTTACAGCGGCGGGAATGGATGAAGATTCCACAACCTATGAAGTAACCCTACAAGTCGTACCTATCTGGCCAACCAAGACAGACAAGTATCTCTACGTGGAACAAGGCCCCACCTCAAGCCCGGAAGCACCTTCCCGACAAAGGATATATCAGGTCAAAAAAGATAATGCGGGCGGCTTTGAGATTCATGTGCACATACTGAATGAGCCAGAAGCTTATATCGGAAAATGGGCTGAGCCTAACTTCTTTGCGGCTAAGGATGAATCAATCATGGCAGTCGAAGAGGGTTGCTCCATCTATCTCATACAGCACGCAGACGGTTCATTTTCTGGCTCTACCAGAATGGATCATTGTAAGAATACAGAACAAGGTGCAGCTTATCTCACTACGATTATGAAAGTCAGGGAGGAAAATATCTTGATTTGGGATCAAGGCTTTGATGCCGATAAGAAGCAGGTATGGGGGCTCAAGCAGCGCGGGTATCGCTATGTGCGGAAATAACCTCTTAAAATAGTACCTTTTTAGTTTACAGCTAATAATCTGTTTTTAGAAGGGTATAAACTTCCATTTTTATTTAAATAATCTGGTATCCAAGTCTAGCGCTTCGCTTTTGATTTTTTCCAATTTACTTAAATCGGAATGTCGAGTATTGATGATCACATTGTACTCTTGAGAGATAATGATTGAGGGTACTTTCAATGCTAGTGAGGAGCCTGATTTTACCCATTTTTCGCCTTTTTCCTTGAAAGCAAATTCAGCATCCTTTCTTTTCCGAATCTTATCGAAGGTCGTTCTATCCACTTCTTGAATGTATTTATCGGGTAGATTCAAATGAAGTAAATGGAGTAGAGGCGGCACTGTCAATCCATCAAAGTGAACCAGAATTTCCAAAGTCGCTAAAGAAATACTTTCGGCGGCATAAAGCATTGGTGTACCGATATCATTCCATCGGCCTCCGTGCAGCTTGGCCCCAGTGCCTGTTAGGTCTTGAATGTAAGCAGCAGAGGATATTCTATAGAGCTTCATCAGTTGAGCAGCTTACTAGCTGAAGACGCCGTGCTCTATCCTGCCTATGATATCCCCGACCATCTTAATGCCCACTGAAGTATCCATTAGCGATAGCGGTGTATGATGACTCAGCGTCTTATTTTCAGTCCTGATCCATAAGCCAAACTTGTCCTCACCGAATAAGCCATGCCCTTTCTGAAATAGCTCTATCAACTGTATGAGATGAGAGGTGATGTCCTTGTTAAGTATATGATCATCCGCGTACCTGGCTAGCTGTCGCTGAGAGATGGGTAGGAGGGATGCCAGCTCTGCATCAGTCAGTGCTGTAAAAGCCTGTATCTTATGGAGCTGCTTCATCTCGATGCCTTTTCTTACTAGTGCAATGAGATCTGTCCTAGCATATATGGCCCTGGCTTCTAGAAACTTGCTGAATGTCATAGCATTGTCTTATGTCATAAATTTACGGACATATGTCCGTAAGTGCAAGCTTGTGGGAAAATATATACTCTCATTTTCTCGTTGCTCTCACAAGTAGATGGTCATTTTGCCAAGATCAATACAAGTATTTGGCCCAACAGATTTAAGTCCTGAAAGGACGCTAGATTAAAGAGCAGTGGGTTAGCGGTTCTCCCTTTATGGAGTCAGAGGGCAGTGTGCGACCTCGCACGACCCTAGCCCTTAAAGAAGAATCCTCGAAGCAGGTCAGCATTCATTAAATTATTCATGTCGCCTTCATCAGTATTCTTAGTTAATAGATAAACTATCTTGGCTAATGGTATTGAGATGGAAAGTTAAACTACTTCTATGATAGAGCAAATTCAAAAAGAAAAGAGATTTAAATTGTATGACTTACAGTTAGGAATTGGAATCTGATTTTCTGTTAAATTATAAGTATGCCACAAGTTACCATGAGTTCATTTTCAATGATTAGAAGTAAGTCTATCAATAATTAGTAATACAATTGTATCAAAACACATTTGTCTCCTCACTACCAATGCATTAAAAAAAATATATCTGATAATTACCCAAGATTAATTCTTAAGTTGAGATGTATAGGTGTAGTTTTGATTTAGGCAGGAAATTAAAACAAAAATTATGGCATCAACTTTTCGCTTTCATTTAGTAGCTTTTTTATTGTTTATGGTGGCTACTATTTCTTATGCTCAGGAAATTAAATCTCCTCCTGTATTGTGCGAGGACTTTGAGTTTTTTGATAGAAATAAGAATTATCTTTTAGAGGTAGAATTCTGCAATCTTCCTTCTCCATTTCAATACAAAGACAATGAAAAAGTTCCGGTATGTTCAGAAATCAATACAATTCGACTAATTAAAAAAGACAATGGAGTAGTCCCTGAAATAAAATGGAAAAATGCTAAACCTACATCTGATAGATTAGTGGCGACTACGGATGCTACAAATTTCGATAATGGAAAATGCAAGATTGAAGTGGAAATCGAAGGCGAAAAAGATATGGACTTGACCCTTGTAATTATTGAAGAAGATATAAGTGTAGATAGAGTTAATTCAGTTCAAAAATATGAATTTGACAACTTGGAGAATAGTGTCTACTCTTCTTTCAAGAAGGTAGTATGTAAATGTAAAACTGGTGTGAAATTTATTGCAACTGGTGATTCTGATTATATTTCTATTAATACTAAACCTCGTTCAAAGCATACGTTTAAGCACATTGTCCTGGAATCAAGTGATTCAAATATTATATTGATGATATTCAACAAGGTAATAGGTCATTAGTAAAACACAAGGCAACATCAAATTTGATGACCGAAGTAAGTGGCCTTCCCAAAGTTAAGGGGTGTGACAAAGATGCATATCATGTTTTTTCTAAACCAACAAAGAATTACGATTTAGATATATTTTTACTTGTAGAAACAGACGATGATCTTCCGAATTATTGTCATGATAAAGATCAGGACGGAACATCATTTAGAGATGCAAGTGATTTTGACATTTCACTAATGCCCAATTGCATTGACGCAATAACCAGTACTGATCATCTATGCATTGATCCAGGTCCTGATGGTAGCATTGATCTTGGCTTAGATATTCAATCCTACTTAAAGGGTAAAAATGAAATAGTGCTAATTCCACCAAATGGAATTGTAAAAACTGCACAAAATTCCATTAAGGCTGGAATTGATATGGAATGCAATACTCGTCCAGTTCGCTCAGGAGACGATGGACCTTTTGATTTTGGAATTATTGGAAAAGAAAGTCCTTATTCGGTTTCTGCGGCAGAAATTGCCAGTAGATTCAATTACATAAATCAATTTTTCGCAAAATTTGGAGTCCAAGTAAATCCTAATATTGAAACTTTAGAAAGGAACTTTGACTTCAAAATTGAAAATAATGTCCTTGAGTATGTTTTAGTAGGCCCACCCTCTGAATACAAAACATTTTTTTACCAACTGTTTGGATTTGAAACCAGTTCAGGAACTACAACAGTAAAGGATCCTGTACGACCAACATTGTTTTTTATCAATGACCTAGAGGATAAAGGTGCTAACCCAGCAGGAGGTTTAAGTTTTACTGGGGAAAATATTAGTGTCGTTGAAGATAACTTGAGTGAAAGAGTTTGGAAAACATCTACAGCTCACGAGCTTGGGCATGGAATGCTTGGTCTTCCTCACCCAAGTGACCAATTTAATACACAAAAGACACCTGACAATAGTGATTTTATGAAAAAATCTGCAGAGCAAGGTGCTAGTGAAGATTTATTAGATTTATCGTCAAAATATTATCAATGGGTGAAAGTACACAAGTAATTCTCATTTCTCTTCTTGTGTTCTTCACGAATTGTTCACCAATGATGAAGAATTCAGAATCTACAAAAGAGAGTACAGGAATTCATAATAGTCTTGATTCCCTTATTGAGAACTTTAGTGGTGAAACATTAGAATGTATACGGATGCTTGAACTAGCATCTTACAACAGGGAATATTTTCCGGAAGGTAAGAATTATTACAAGTTTGGCCTAATTGAGCATCTTAGCAATCATAGTTCTATACTAGATTGCGTATCAGAAGAAATACAGAAAGGTAATTCCAAGGCGGAGAAGGTGTTGCTTCAGTACTTGAGCAATTATTATGATGAAATATTAACCAAAGGCAAATATGAATCACCAATTCCATTTTCATATCTGGGTTCATCTAGAAGTAAAGAAGCTGTAGTTTTCTTGCATAAGTTGGCTCTTGACGAAGCTATATGCACCTTTGATAAGCACGAAATACTAGATAGTCGTCCTATTCATGGGCTAGGTCAAGTTGGAATAATCTCTAGAGCAAGAATTGACGGGCAACCCCTAGAATATGAAGATTTTAAGACTGATTATTCACGTTATATCACTAGAAATTCTGAAGTGAGTTCCGTCAAATTATGGAAAGACCTATTTCTACCTGTACTAAATCGTGCAAAACAAGAAGGAAGGTTAAGCTACATAACTTATACAGAAGAGTTACAATTTCAATTTCCATGGAATTGGTTTTACTGAATAGTAATTACTGAATCGTTGTCATAAATTATATACTATGAAATCATTGAACATCCTTGCAGCTTTTCTTTTGTTTGGCTACTTTGGCTTAGCACAACAAGTAGCACTGGAATCAATAACCACAGACTATTGCTCTGAGACTAACAAAGGGACAATAGAAGTTACCTTAAGCAAGAAAAGTTTATCTCCATTTCAGCCACCCTACAATGTAGAGTATTACAATATTGACACTGATTATTACGGTGACTACTATGCTACTGAAGATAACTTCATAATAGACGATCTAGATGCTGGTTCTTATATTCTTACAGTTCACCTTACGGATGAGCTTTCTATCATGACAGATTGCCCCTTTATTGAAAATCCAAACAATATTACCGTGATAGATATAACACATAGTTGTAACGATAATGGATCAATAGAATTATTGGATGATGGCCTTATAACATATACTTGGGAGGATGGACTAACTGACAGCTTCAGAGGAGATTTGACACCTGGCTTATACAAGGTTACAGCTACATTCCCAGATGGTTGGGAACAAGGAAATTAGAATAGGGCTACGTGCCAGAAGATTAAACATTCGCTTCAGTAAATCAAAATTGTCGATTATGAAATCATTATACATTTTAGCTTTCAGCTTAATCTTGAATAGCTTTGCATTTTCCCAGCAAATAAGTATGGAATCAAGCACAACTGATTATTGTTCCGTTTCTGATAAAGGAACAATTGAGGTCACACTAATAAAGAAGAATATCAGCCCTATTCAACCTCCTTATGAGGTGGAATATCATAATGTCGATACAGATTTTTACGGTGATTATGAAGCCACAGAGAATAATTTCACAATAGAGGACTTAGATGCTGGATCATATACAGTTACAGTACATCTGACAGATGAGCTTTCCATCAGTACAGATTGTCCATTTATAGATAATCCTAATGAAGTCGTTGTGATATTAAAGACTCCAAGTTGTAATGATGATGGCACTATTGAATTACTGAAGGATAATGGTATTACATATTCGTGGCGAGATGGTGCATCAGGGGGCATAAGAGAAAACTTAGCTGCCGGCAAGTATTATGTTACTGCAACTCACGCTGATAATTGTGAAGCCTATGCCGAAATAGAGATCGGTGTTACTCAAGGTGAAATCATACATATCATTAAGAATAACTGCGTAGAGGGCGCTTCTGAAGGATCTTTAGCAATTGTTTCTGTTGACAAAACACTTGTATGGAACCCTGTCGTATCTACAAATACAATTCTATGGTTTGATGTTGCTGAAAATCTCGCAAATGGGACCTATTGTGTCACAGTGACTGATGATGAAAGTGGCTGCACAGCATCAGATTGTTATGATATAGAGACAACAGAACCATTACAATTTACTAATATTGCCATAAATGACGCTTGCCCAAATGGGAATTTAGGTTCTATTTCTTTTGATATTTACGCAGGCCAAGTCCAAACAAATTTCCCTATCGATAATGCTGGGTATGAGATAACCTGGTCTGATCCATCTTTTAATGGTGAATTTGATAGACAAGACCTTTGGCCAGGGACATATACAGCAACAATTACAGACGTAAATGGTTGTAACTCTACTAGTTATGATTTTGTAGTAGAATGGGATTGCAATTGTCCGTCATTTACTGATATCCAAGGAGTGGTTGCTTACGCTTGTTCTGATACAGGAACGGAAGGAGCGATTAAGCTTTTTTCTCATAATGAGAGTACAGGAATTTCAGTATTAGGTATTACGTTACACATACCTTTCTTTACTTTCAGTTGGTCAGGAGATCATCCTGTTACTACAGAGATTGGCGGAAGAATGGCGACTGGATTGAGACCTGGAAATTATTCTGTAACTGTAAGCCATATCTTTAGTGATTGTGAAGCGACTGCAAATTTCGAAGTAGAGATAGAACAGCCAATCAGTATTACAAGCCTGGATATTGTACCCTCCTGCGGAAATGAGGGGACTGGAACTATCGATCTGGAATACACAGGCGGATCTAACCCAAATGGATTAGATATTCCATTGATCAGTTGGGATGATTTGCCTGTTAATTCCACGAGTCGGTATAATTTAAGTGCTGGGCAATATTGCATTTCCATTGATACAAGATGTTATGATGATCAGAACTTTTGTTTTAACGTGCCGGAGTATGAATTGAGTGTGACATTAGATCCTCAATTGTCTACTACAGAGTGCGATAATCATTCTATTACTACTTCCGTGGATGGGGATCATCCACCACCCTATACCTATGAGTGGAGTAATGGTCAGGATACACCAGTTGCTGATAATTTGCAATATGCTGTTCATACAGTTACTGTAACTGATAGTGAAGGTTGTCAAGTAACCGAATCTTTAGAATTGTTCCCTATTGAAGTTTTGGAAAAAATAGATGCTTGTTCTGGTTTCAATGATGGGAGCATCAAGGTTAGTATTCCTAATCCTCCAGGGGGAGAAATAAGTGTTAGCGTGAGTGTAGGTACGACTTTTGATGGAGGAGAGCAATGGCCCTTAACTTCAAATAATACAGATAATCCTGTCATTATTGAGTTAGATAACCTAGCAGGGGCTCAGTATCTTATGCATATATTTCAAAGAAACCCTTTTTGTAAATTTAGTTTTCCTTTTGAGATTGGAATAGATGAGGATGAAACTAGAAGATATGAATCTCACCGCCCTTTAGAGAGAGAGGGTCAACCAATACCTCATGTGTTTGAGTGTACGTATACCGTAATTTGTAAAGGCAATCAGATTCCAAATGGAGAAATTGAAATGAGTGATTTTCGAGAGAACATAGCATGTGAGCAGGATATAAATGGATGGGAGACTGCATTAACTAATCTAGTTCCAGGCGTTAATTCACTTGATTGTGGAAGTGTTGAAATTTTCTGTGATGATGTGCTAGTAGAAACAGTCAGAATGAAACCGGAGAAAATAAGGGGAGGAGAATTTGAAAATTTGTTGAAATTTAATCCAGGTGTATGTGGAAATGGTCCTACATTCACTGCACATGAATACTTCGGGTGGGAGTTTGATCCTTGTGGAAGGATTTTTGTTTGCCCTCAGAATCCGTTGTGTAATCTTAACGGTGGGTGGACTGGTAATATGGTAGCTGGTGACTTTAAAGGTATGGAGCCTCAAGGAAATGGTTGTCTGAAAGTTAAGTGTAAAAGAGCATGGCTATTTAATAATGATTACGAGTTGTGTGGAACAGATGTTTTATCAGATGCCTGGAATTTATATTTAAAGAGATCTGATTCATACATAAATGTCAATCTTAATAGTGATGAGAAAATTGAAGAAGAAGGCTTCAAGGAACCTTGTGATCGGTTTACTATTTCAATCGCACATCTGCGCGATGCTTTTTCAGGGTCACAATTTTATGAGGGAAAGGAGGGATATCATGATAGCGAGCTAGAAATATTCTTAAGTAGTTTTCATGTTGAGCAAAATTCTGATGCAAGCTATTGTACTGATATTACCTATTGTAAAAATGATTTTTCAATCGTAGGACCACTACCTAATTTGGAAAATGTGAACTGTGATATACTAGATATGGCAATTGAAGTGGATGGCCTTCCACCAATTACCAATACCTGTCAGCCTGTAGAAGGTTATCAAAATGGTGAACCAGGAATCTGGGTGGCTTGTGACAATCAACTACCTAGATTTATAGCTGATAATTTTGATATAGGTGGATTAGTTTGTGATAAACCAACTGATACGCAGATAATAACTACGCAATCAGAAAATACAACCTTTGAAACCATGAGTTTTTCTACAGATAGATTTGGAAGGCAATATCCGAATGGTATGTATAAGGGCACCACAACAAATTCTACCTATTATCACCATTTTATTGATGAAACTTATGAGTATTCATATGCTTGGAAGGTTCTTTATTCATATAATTTATTCAATGAAGGTTATGGTTATTATATTATGGGAGACACATTGATGACAAATAAGGTTCAGCTTATAAGCGGTACACCTGATGCTATTGTTGATAATGTAATGGTTGGGAATAATTTATTGGAAATTCACAATCTTAATAGGTTTAATGAAGAGGATTATTTGATGAAAGGGTCTTATGATGGAGGTTTGTTTTTAAATGGAGTTGATCTTTCTGGGCAGATGACATCAGGAGAATTTTTAATGCAGATGAAAAAAGATGGGTCATTGGGTGATCAGCATTTTAGTAGTTCAGATAATTATTTGAAAAAAGCCAGTCAACATAGTTCTTCTAATTTTTATAGGGTTAGTGATTCGAATCAGAATGTAGTAATTGATGGATCTCAATATTCAGGATATCAATCTGGATCTATTATTGAAATAGAATTATTAGATAGTGTCGGGATGACTTTCAACACAGATATAAGACTTACAGGTTCGATGAATTTGCTGGCATCAGAGCATAAGATCGACAATGCTGGTAAATATTATATGTTTCGAGGAGTTGGAGATATTTTCTATAAGAATGCGAGATGGGTAACGTCTACTTCTGATAGGGTGGTCTTAATGGATATTTCTGAGGCTGGTCATGTATTAAAAGTCCGATATGTTGATGATCTACCAAATTTACTTAATGTTGTGAATAAAATAGAATTGGACGAAGACGGAAATCTTTTCCTTGCTGCGAACCTTGGCGACAGTGAAGAGGTTCAACATTCTGATTTACCAAGCCCGACTGGTGGAACTGATATCTCTATTCTAAAGTTAAGTCCATCTTTTACTGTAATAGAAGCATTTCACTCAGAGACAATTACAGTAGAAGTAGTCAAAGATCTTTTCTATTCAAGTGGTGCTGTGTTTTTTGGTGGAGATATGGAGAATGGTGGATTTGAAAAAGAGATAGGTGATATGAGTTTTTACGACTTTAGTGATAATTCAGTTTTGGGCTTTATGAGTTATTTTGATGTAAGACAAGACCGAGAAGACTTGGATTTTGATTGTACTGAAGATTGTAAAGGATTCATACAGTTCATTCCTAATTCTTGTGGTGCTACAGCTGTTGTAACTGGACCTGATATGGGTAACTATTACTTGATTATAACAGGTGACAATGGTTATTATAATGAAGTAGGTTTCTTGGATACTGGAACCCACAATTACCAATTGCGAACAATTGGGAATTATGAATTTAAGTTTATTGCTGCAAACGAACCCTGTAAGGATGCCTTATTCAATGTGAATCTACCAGAAACTTGTTTCCCATTGATCGACTTGTGTACTTCAATTAATACAAGCGCTTCTGGTACGGACGACTGGACAGATTCTTTCACTTCGGATGGCAATGGAATTCTAACCCTGATATTTAATTCAGAATCTGTTCCTGATCAATTAAGGGTGCTTCAAAATGGTGTTCCAGTTGTAGATTCTGGACCATATTCTACAAATATGAATCAAGCTCAAGCTAATGCTGGTTATTCAGGTTGTGGTGCAATTGGAGGAGATCAAGATTTTATTGCTGAAATTGATGTGTCGACTGGGGACGAAATTTTATTAGAAGTTGTAGCTGATAATTGTTCTACAGGATATACAATTTGGCATCTTGATGCTGAATGTTCTGGGAGCTCAAATATTCATTCTATCTATTTAAGTAATAGAAATAGAAAATCTGAAGACGATGCAATTAACACATTATTAGTGTATCCGAACCCAGCAAGTAGTATCTTAAACGTAGAAACTCAATTTATTCAAGGATTTAATTTTGATATAGTAGGCTTGGATGGTAGATCAGTTGCTAATGGATTCTCATCGGGTAACCAGTTGGAATTGAATATTACAAAGTACAATTCAGGTGTTTATGTAATCACAGTTTGGAATGAAAATAAAGTGCTTCATTCTAAGTTTACAAAATTAAAGTAATCGCTTGGAATAAGAGTTTTAGTGCTATAGTCAAGATGATATTTAACAGAGTGTACAGATTTATTTCATTAGATCTGTACACTCTCTAAGCTAACTTATTCCAGACCCATTCTCAGTCCCCGCAGCAGGCTGCACAAACTTCAAAGTACCATCGGTGTTCTCAGCCATCAGGATCATTCCTTTAGACTCTACACCTCTTATTTTTCTAGGCGCTAGATTTGCGAGTAGGGTGACTTGCTGGCCCACGATTTCTTCAGGCGAGAAATGCTGAGCAATGCCAGATACAACGGTCCTTTGCTCATTGCCCACATCGAGTGTGAGCTGGAGCAGTTTGTCTGCTTTCTTTACTTTCTCAGCAGCGGTGATCGTGGCTGCTCTCAAGTCCATTTTCATGAAATCATCATATTGGATGGTCTCCTTGGCAGGTTGAGCTTTTGCGGCTTGGCCTGCTCCTGCGAAAGCTGTGGTTGTAGCGGTTGCTTTTGCAGGTGCAGAAGTTTTGCTTTCGGCTTTAGTAGCAAGAAGCTTGTCTTTGAGAATTTTGATCTGATCATCATCTATGCGAGAAAATAAATGAATCGGCTCGCCGATTTTATGGTTAGCTTCTAAGAGTGGTTCTCCCATAGCCAATTTCATATGCATCTCATCCAGATCCCCAGCATCTTTGATTTCTGGTAACTGGAGTAGAGTAGTCAGCTTATCAGAAGTGAAAGGTAGGAAAGGTCTCATGATCACGGCTATGGCAGTTACATATTGCAGCGCCAGATTCATGATGACCTTGACTGTTTCAGTGTCTTCCTTGATCAATTTCCAAGGCTCATTAGCTTGGAGGATCAGGTTTCCGCTGGAGCTTATCTTCATGAGTATCTTGAGACCACCTCTGTAATCATGATACCTGATCGCTTCTCTATATTCACAGATGAGGTCATGCAGTCTGAGCATTTCACTATCGTGATAGCAGATTTCATCAGAATCTCCTGGTCCGATGAATTGTAAGTCTTCATCTATTTCTGGGATTACGCCTTCGTAATACTTATTAGTCAAGACGACTACTCTGTTGATGAAGTTTGCCAGGTTATTGACCAGCTCGTTATTATTGGCATCTTGAAAACCTTTCCAAGTGAATTCACTGTCTTTGAGTTCTGGCATGTTCTTGATGAGTGCATATCGCAATTCATCTTGTCTGTCGGGTAGGTCTTGTAGATATTCGTGTACCCAGACTGCCCAGTTTCTGGAAGTGGATATCTTATCTCCTTCGAGATTCATGAATTGGTTTGCCGGGACATTGACTGGAAGGATGTAATCTCCGTGGGCTTTCAAGATTGAAGGGAATATCAGGCAATGGAATACGATATTATCCTTTCCGATAAAGTGAACCAAGGCCGTGTCTTCTGATTTCCAGTAGGGTTCCCAGTCTTTTCCATTATCCAGTGCCCATTGCTTTGTCGCAGAGATATAACCTATTGGGGCATCAAGCCACACATAGAGTTTCTTGCCTTCTGAGCCGGCTATGTCCTGAGGCACGTCCACTCCCCAATTAAGATCTCTGGTCATGGCTCTTGGGTGGAGCCCATTATCCAGCCATGATCGGCATTGACCTAAGACGTGGTTTTTCCACTCTTCTGGCATATGGAGTTCTTTGCCATCCAGCGTACCGGTATTGATCCATTCATTAAGCCACGCTTCGTACTTGTCGAGGGGGAGGAACCAGTGTTTAGTTTTTCTGATTTCCGGGATGCCTTCGCTGATCGTGCTTTTGGGATTAATGAGTTCCGTGGGGCTGAGGGCAGAGCCGCAGTTCTCGCATTGGTCACCATAAGCAGCGGGATGCTCACATTTAGGGCAAGTACCAGTTATGTATCTGTCTGCCAAGAATTGCTTGGCGACTGGGTCGTAGTATTGTTCTGACTCTTTTTCTATGAATTCGCCTTTGTTATTGAGATTAGTGAAGAACTCTTGCGAGGTCTGGTGGTGCAGCTCAGTAGAAGTTCTATCGTAGTGATCAAAAGAAATACCCATCTGCTGGAAAGTATCCTTGAACTGAGCATGATAATGGTCGACTATCTCCTGAGGTGTTTTGTTTTCTTTGAGAGCTTTGATGGTGATAGCTGCGCCGTGCTCGTCAGAACCACAGATGTAAACAACATCCTGACCTGTCAATCTCAGATATCTGCTGTAGATGTCTCCTGCCAAGTAAGCACCAGCCAGATGTCCTATATGTAATGGACCATTGGCATAAGGTAGTGCGGCTGTGACTAAATACCTATTAAATTCTCTCATCTAATACTATCCATTTCATTCAACTTCGGGTCTAGGAATTTGGGATAATTCACTCAGATGGGATCTAACTTATCAAACCGCAAAGCTAGTAAAACATATAGGTATTCAACATATGATGACGTTAATTTTTAGCATTCTTTATAATATTGTTGCTTGACCGTAAAAGCCCATATTCAGAACTTGCTGGACCAAGGACATTCCAAAGTACTAAGGAATGAAATCATAGCCTATGTAGGTACTTCCAAGGCCCGAATGAAGGCTCTGATGCACTTTTTCTTTCACGACAATCTGCGTTATAATCAAAGGTCTTCCTGGGCTGTAGGAACAATAGGGGTTAATGATTTTAAAATGGTAGAACCTTATCTGGAAGAAATGATGCAAGCTATGAATGATCATAAGCATGACGCCATCATAAGAAACGTCTTACGAATTTTTGAGGATATTGATATTCCTGAGCTTATAGAAGGACCATTGTGTGATAAATGCTTTGCCTATCTGGCAGACCCTGATTATGCAATAGCGATCAGAGCTTTTTCCATATCAGTTCTACATCGGATAGTCAAAAAATTTCCAGATTTGCAGGAAGAATTCATAGCTATCCTGGAAGAGCATATGCCCTATGGTACTGCTGCATTCAAAGTAAGAACACGTAGGGTACTGTCAGACTTGAGACAATAACAGCCCTAAAGTTCTGATTTAGATAACGAAATGATGATCTCATATGTAGTATCTACCTTTTATAACACCTAATTTTGGATCAAACTGATAAGTTATGACTAAGCTCTCGATAATACCCCTTTTATTGTTATGTGCTTCATTTGCTACAGCTCAGAAAAGGGTGTTAGTCGAGAAATTTACCAGTGCCTATTGCGGTGTCTGCCCCAATGCATCTTTAATCTTGAAAGGATATCAGGAGTCTTATCCAGGGCTCATCGTTATCAAGCATCACAAGCCAGTGACATGGACAAATAATCCACTACACAACCCAGCCAGTGCTGTCATACGGTCTGAGGTAGGGGTTTGGGGCCAGCCACTTGGAATGGTCGATAGAAAATCAAATGGTAACTCGGTAGTATTCACCACTGCATCGTGGGAAGACAAAATAAAAGCCCAATTGGGTACACCGCATTATGTGAACTTGCAGATGAGCAGGGGAAACTTCGATGTGGAATCACGGACTTTGGGATTTGACATCGAAATGATTTTTGAAGAACTGCCGGATGCAGATAACTTGAGAGTATCAGTAATGGTTGTGGAAGATAAAGTCTATGGTGTGGAGCAACATAATTATTCCAATGATGTCGCAGGCCACCCTCTGGAAGGTATGGGAGACATCATATGGAATTATGAGCACAATGCTGTTACTCGAACGATACTGGACGAGCCTTGGGGTACGGATTCTGTCTTTCCTGATGAGCTGGTAGTGGGTAAGCCTTATGTTCAGAGTTTCTCTTATGAGGTTCCAGAAGAGTATGTGCTGGAGAATATGAAAATCGTTGCACTGATAGCTGAGCATGATGAGTCTGATATTCATGATCGGACCATACTCAATGCCAACGAATTCAAGCTCAATGAAGAATTGGATTTTTTAAATGCTACGCAAGAAGTCACTGATATGGCTTTCAATTCAAGTCCAAATCCTGTAGTTGATTTTCTGAATCTGGAATTTGTCAATGCACCGAGGGCAATTTATATCTTGGATGCATCAGGGCAAAGGATTGCTGGGTATGAAAATCCAAGTACTAATATGAAAATTTCAGTATCGACTTATCAGGCTGGCAGTTTTATTATAATTATAGAATCAGCTGACGGCAAAGTGATCTCCAGAAAATTTACCAAAGTATGAAAGTTCTACAGTATCGAATACACTGCTCCAAAGTGTAAGAAATTTCCCATCATGACAAAGACATGCCAGATGGCATGATTAAACTTGAGGCTGTCCTTTAAGTAAAACACTACACCTATACAGTACATTATGCCGCCGCCGATGAGCAGATGGAAAGTATCAGCTGGAGTAGAGGACATGAATTCTTTGAATTCCAACAATATCATCCAGCCCATACCGACATAGAATAAAACAGAAAGTATTTCATATTTCCCAGTGAAAAAAAATTTGAAGAGTGTACCTATGAAGGCTACTATCCATACAGCCAAGAACAAGATCCATCCTTTTTCTTTATCAAAGGTGATCAACATAAATGGCGTATAAGAACCTGCTATCAAGTAAAAAATAAATATATGGTCCAGCGTTCTATATAATTTCCTGAACGGCTTGTCCCAATTATAATGATACAACGATGAAGCCGCGTATACAAAGATGGAACTTAATCCAAATACCAGGACTGAGACAAACTTAAATCCATCAGTAACCGTATCGTTGACACTGAGCAGCAACAACAAACCTAGAGTTGCAAGAGAAGTACCCGCAACATGTGTGATGATGTTCCAGTATTCTTCTATGTTTTGGTTCTTAATTTCTTTGAACAAGATATTGTCTTAATAGAATCAAAAATCAAGGTCTGTCCTTGAGCCAATTCAGAAAATCCTGATAATTTTTCTGGGAAATAGTATGACCTGTATCATAGTAATGCTCAGTGATTTTGTAGTCATTATTCTTAAGTAGTTTTACCGATTCCACCATATCTTCATAAGGTAAGATGGCATCTTTTTTACCATGGGAAATAAAAATGTCGAATCCTCTTTTTGCAACTTCTGAGTTGAGGCTCTTTTCAAATTGCGGGTAAAACTCTCCACTTAAACAGGCAACCCCTCTGATTGCTAGAGGATATTTAAGTCCAGTACCTAAGGACAAGATGGCACCTTGACTGAAGCCACCCAAATAGATTTTGAATGGATCTACAGAGTAGTTACGCTTTACCTCATCCACAAATTGTTTTACGAGTCTGGTTGCTATGGAAACAGAAACTTCCTGATAGGTCAGCTCTCCAGCGCTATTTTTCCTTAGAGGATACCAGCTATATTGGTCCACGCCTATCTTATCAGGTGCCCTAGCTGAAATGACCATGAATCGACCATCTATGCCATCTGCAAATTTGAATAGATCCTCTTCATTACTACCTAGTCCATGAAGGAGAATAATCACTGGAGTCGTCCGACCTGTGTTTATAGTGGGTTGCCTCACTTTGTGAACCAGACAGAATTTTTCCTTTTTTGCGGGTGGAGGAGGAACTACTGGGGTGACAACTGGAGCAGTCTTATTCGCGGTAGCCGTCTTTGGAGCTTCTTTGCAACCCAGTAAACTTGCCAGGCATATCATTATAAAACAGGTGATTCTTGATGTTTTCATAGTCTATCGTTCATCCAGTTTAGAATGGTGTTGAGTACTTTTTCTTTGCCTAGGTCCCTGGTAATTTCATGCTTGTGATTTTCCAAAGGTACGAAGGTCTTATCTGTCGACTGACTTTGGTTGTACAGCAGTTTACTACCTTCTATCTCGGCAAGTTTGTCATCAGTGCCATGCAGTATGATGAAAGGTAGCTGAAATTCTGAGAATTTTGATCGGATGTTTTTCATTTGCTTGATGAGCTGGTATCCGGAGGCGGCATACATCTTCTCATTACTGACAAGCGGATCTTCGAGATATTTTTTGATTTCTTCAGGATCTCTTGAAATAGCTGTTGCATCTATTTTGAGAACTCTGGCCCGGGGAAGAAGGGTTCCGACTATGGCGGATATCTTCTGCAATATGAGGGCTGTCTCTTTGTCAGGCATCAGCAGAGGGGCTGAAAATATAGCGCCTTTGCATAGAGCTGGATGGTGCGCCTGTGCTATCAAATAACTACACATAACCAGGCCACCCATACTATGAGCAAACAAATAATACGGTCGCTCTTGGCCCAATTTCAGTTGAGAGACAAACTGCTGATAGTCTTTCAAGTAATCATTGAAATCAGAGATATAAGAACGATACTTGCCTTCTGACTGGCCATGTGTTCTCTGGTCATAAGAGTAAAAATTATAGCCAGCCTCATTGAAGTAAGCTGCTTCATTATGATAACGATTACAATGCTCAAAAAAACCATGTACAAAAGCTATGTCTGCTTTGGCGGCAGGAATAGTCCACGCTTGCTGGTGCAGTTTCAATCCATCATAGGTAATCATTTTTTTAGAATCAAAGTTCATTATTATCTATGCTCTGTAAGAAGTCGGTATAAAAAGTTTGCCATGATAATTCTTCTTTTATCAGGCTATAATCTTTAGAGAATTCCAGTTGTTCGTTCAGAAATGCGTCCAGTTTTAGTGCAAAAGCAGCTGAGTTGTTTTCGCTGACTAGGCCTAGGTTATACTGCTCGATCAGATCTGACAATTCTCCGATATCTGTCATGATCACCGGCCGTTCAAAGTGGAGGGCGACGGGGATGATGCCAGACTGACTTTTTCTTTTATAAGGTGTTACAATGGCGTCAGCTGCGCAGAATAGTGCAGGGACCTCTTCATTGGGTATGTATTCGTTGCGAATGATCACATTGTCGCCGAGGTTGAGTCTTTGGATAAGCTTATCATATTTTTTCTGTGGTTCTATGAACTCTCCTGCTATGATAAGTTGATATTGCGAATTGGCTTTCTGAAGAGATAAAGCTTCCAGTAATAACTTGAGACCCTTGTATTCTCTTACATCCCCAAAAAACAATAATTGCTTCTTAGTTCTATCCCAGCCGAGCTTCAGTTTGGCCTCTTCATTGCTGAGCACTGCTCCGTAATGATCGTAGATGGGGTGAAAGATTTTTTTTACGATTTTATCAGTGATGGTTGTTTCTATGTCTGATTTTACGAGATCGGATAAGCAATACAGCAGGTCTGTTCTGTTAGTGAGGTACTTATTCAGTTGCTGATCGCCTATGCGGGCTTGGTCGGGCTTGAAGGTGTGGACGATGGTTATTGTCTTGACTTCGGGCATTTCTTTTTTGATGCCTCGAAGGATGGTACCGAAGGCAGGTGCCATATAGGGCATCCAATATTGGGTGATGACTATCTCTGGTTTTTCTTTGACGATGGCTTTGGACATCTTGAGCCAATTAAGTGGGTTGGCAGAATAAATACCACGTTTGATTTTAAGATTGGGTCTGGGGTCTTCTGTTGTAAGCTTGTCTTTGGAGGTAAAAGAATATTGATCGCTGAAGGTGAACACTTTGCATTCCCAGCCATTATTCATAAAGATTGTTGCCATACTTTCATTGAAGGCTGCAATACCACCTTTGTATGGATATGCTGGACCTATGAATATGATTTTTCTGGACATTAAATTGTTTCTGCTATGGGGTACTCGTTACGTCTGGGATTATTTCTGGAAATCATTTCTGCTAGAAAACCTGCAATGAAAAGTTGTACACCGACTATGATTAATAACATGCCTAGAAAAAACAACGGCCGCTCAGCTATTCCTCCTATTTCCTTGAATATTTTCTGATAGGTGAGCACTGCTAACATTATGCTTCCCATAAAAGAACACAGTAGGCCGATGCTTCCAAAAAAGTGCATGGGCCGCTTCCCGAATTTGCCAATGAAGGTGATAGACATTAAATCCAAAAAGCCTCTGGTAAATCTATTCAGTCCAAACTTGGTCACACCATATTTCCTTGCTTGATGTTGCACGACTTTCTCTCCGATCTTGGTGTAACCGGCAGTCTTTGCTAATACAGGGATGTAGCGATGCATCTCTCCATAGACCTCTACATTCTTGACGACTTCGTTTCTATAGGCTTTCAGACCGCAATTCATATCGTGGAGCTTGATGCCTGACATGACTCTAGTGGCCCAGTTGTATAGTTTTGTAGGAATAGTTTTGGTGATGGGGTCATGACGTTCTTTTTTCCAACCAGAAACCAGGTCATATTTCTCTTCTGAGATCAAACTGTATAACTCTGGAATTTCTTCTGGACTATCTTGCAGGTCAGCGTCCATTGTTATGACAACAGTCCCTTGAGCTGCTTCAAATGCAGTATTCAGTGCAGCCGACTTACCTTGGTTTCTTTTGAATTTTATTCCCTTGATGGCAGGATATGCCGCTTTGAGATTTTTTACTACTGACCATGACGTATCCGTACTGCCATCATCCACCATGATTATCTCGTGGGAATAATTATTGCTTTGCATCACTTTATCAATCCAAGACACCAGCTCTGGCAAGGATTCTTCTTCATTATATAAGGGTACTATGATCGATAATTGCATAGTCGACTATTTATTGATCACGTAACGTTTGGGATCATCTTGGTCGGTAGGTGCTTTCCCTTCAGGCGGCTTCCTCATGATGAATAATGATATAAATGAGGATACAAAAGCCACAGGAGCCACTAGCCTTTGTAGAAATTGCTGAAAATGAAAGCCTATTCCGTAATTCTCATTTTCCAACTTCTCCTCTTGTGCTTCCACCACTGATTCGTATTTTTCTCCTAGAATTTCTCTGACCTTTTCCAAAGCTTGATGATCCAGTTCTCGTTTTATCTCCATAAGGTCAGTTGCCAGAAAATTCAACATCAAATATTAAAAAAAAACAGAACACATTAAAATAGCTATGGCACCTGTCACAAACATATTCTTGAAGCCTTGACCCCAAGTGAGGTAGCCCTCTCCGGATCGTCTGACTTCTTTGCCAGTTTTGAGAAATAACAAAAACAGAATAGCCAAAAGCAAAGTTGGTCGTGCAGAGTAGAATTCGGCTGCATTCACAATATAAACGACATATGAGCAAATGATCATGGCAGCACCTAGGAACAACCCATTTGGGACAGCTGTTTTATGCATCTAACAGGATTATAAGACTTTATATATATGAAAATAAATAATCATATGTAAATATACACTTGTTAGGCACTATCACTGATATAGCTGTATTAAAAATGGGTTAACAGACGTTACTGTTGACCCATTCCGAAGATTGGACTAGTATGTTCAGTACTCCAGTAGATGTCAGTACCCTGTCAAGAGGATAAGATTCCAGTAGGCCAGGAAATCATGACTGGTACAGCTAATTAAGGTGGATTAGAATTCTGGGTTCTATGGTAGCCTGAGCTATAGTGAAGCACTGGATTATTACTATCTTGTCATTAATATTCATAGACCTTAGAAAAGAAAAAAAATGATATCTCAGAACTCTACCCACTACGTATTACTACTCCTGGTTCTCAGTCTCACACTACTGGCCTGTATAGATGAGAATGCAAAAAAATCTGGCACGCCACCAGACAATAGCGGCTCAGTAGCAGCTAAGAAGATGCCTATCTCCAGGGTGGGCCCGCTTTATGAAAATTACCATCAGACACCAGCCACGCAAGCACAAAAAGACGAGAATACGCTGATAGATTATGCAATGGAGAAAGAACTGGATGTCAAGCGGACTGCATCTGGCCTCTATTATATCATTGAGAAAGAGGGCAAAGGACCTTTCTATTTTAAAGGAGAACCCTGCAAAGTCCATTATACCGGCTATACTCTGGATGGGAAGATATTTGACTCCAGCCATAAGAGAAATGAACCTTTGGCATTCAAGGTGGGTCAGATGATTCCAGGCTGGAATGAAGCCTTGAAATTAATGAATACCGGCACTAAGGCCAAACTCTTGATTCCCTCACACTTAGCTTATGGCACCAAAGGTTTTCCAGGCTTGATCGGCCCTAATGAGCCTCTGGTTTTTGATCTGGAAATAATGCCTTTCCTGGACACTAAGCCTGGAAACTAGAGTGGCTGAATCTAAGACAGAGCTGCTATTAACTTATCTGCGAGTTCCAATCCAATATTTTCTTGCGCTTCGCCAGTCGAAGCACCTATGTGTGGTGTACACGAGACATTGGGATGTTGTATAAGCTCCAGCATAGGAGTTGGCTCATTTTCAAAAACATCCAATCCTGCAGCCGCTACTTTATCGGTTTTCAGAGCAGCCATCAGTGCAGCCTCGTCCACAGTACCACCTCTCGAAGCATTGATGAGGACTACACCGTCTTTCATTTTAGAGAATTCCGTGGTGGATAAGACTGGTTCCCCAGTGAATGGGATATGTAAGGTTATGATGTCCGCTTGCTCCAGCATTTCATCCATGGTCATCTGAGGCACAGGAAGAGTGAGGGCCTGATCAGCTATGGATAATGATACCTTGACGTCCTTAGTGTGCGGATCCACGCCGATGACTTTCATGCCGATTCCCAGAGCTATCTTGATTGTTTCTTGGCCTATTCTTCCGAGACCTATGACACCTAATGTTTTGCCTTTAAGTTCAAAACCCTTGGAATAAGATTTTTTGAGTGCTTTGAACTCCGTATTGCCATCCTTTGGCATATGTCTGTTGGACTTATAGAGAAATCTGGAAATGCTCATCATATGTGCAAAAGCCAGTTCTGCCACTGATCTGGAACTGGCAGCTGGTGTATTGATGACAGCTATCCCTTTTGACTTGGCGTGATCCACATCTATATTATCCAGACCTACGCCACCTCTGCCTATGACTTTGAGATTAGCACAAGCGTCTATGAGTTCAGTTCTGACCTTGGTTGCACTTCTGACACAAATGGCATCGTAATCAGGCAGCTTTTCCATAAGCTCATCTTGCGGAATTTTTAAGTTATCCACCTCAAAACCAGCTTGTTGTAATCTTTCCAATCCACTCTCATGGATTCCATCATTTATTAGAATTCTAGGCACGTCTACTATTTTAATACTTAATAATGAGTACAAAAGAAACAGTTTTGGTTGATACTACGGCTTTTCTCATCTTAATAAATTATCAATATCCAGATACTTAAGCCTGTTACAACCAAATAGTAGCTGATTATCAAATTGTAATTAGTTGTAATATGTTTTTTAATGTCTAAATTTGTCTGATTAATAATTAATGGGTCTTTGTGCCCGTTAGTACACGAACTATCAACTTATATCAAGATATGTGTTATTTAGGATTCTTTTTAAAAGGTGGCGAAGAGGAGGCGGCCCTCGGCATGCAGAGCATCATTGACATCATGCTCAAAGGTGGAGCCTTAGGGATGGCGATCAATGTGATATTGCTTGTATTGTCCATATTTGCCGTATTCATTTTCTTTGAGCGATACTTCACTATCAAGAAAGCGACTAAAATTGATGATAGTTTCATGAATAACATCAGAGCAGCTGTTTCTTCAGGAAATATAGCGGGTGCCAAAGCGATGCTCGCAGGGGTTAATTCTCCTTATGCAAGAATGGTGGAAAAAGGTATAGCCAGAATAGGTAAGCCTCTCAGAGATATAGATGCAGCTATAGAAAATGTGGGCAATTTGGAGGTTTTCAAACTGGAAAAGAATTTATCCACTTTAGCTAGTATCTCAGGTGCGGCACCGATGATCGGTTTCTTTGGTACTGTTACAGGTATGATCTTGGCCTTCCATCAGATGTCCGTTGCTGATAACGTGACACCAGATGTCTTGGCTGGAGGTATCTATGTGGCCTTGATTACAACTGCAATAGGCTTATTTATAGGAATTCTTTCGTTTGCAGGTTATAACTATTTGGTAGCCCTGGTTGATAAAGCCATAAATAAGATGGAAATGACATCTATAGAGTTTATGGATCTTCTTCAAGAGCCTTCAGCCTAACTTATTGGATCTCTCAGACCGCTGATATGAAAAAAAGAAGTAAAGTAAATGCTGAGTTCAGTATGTCGTCCTTGACTGATATCATCTTTCTGTTATTGATATTCTTCATGTTGACTTCTTCCACTGTACAGATCAACGTAGAGCTGGCTGAATCAAACTCCACAACCCTGTCACCGAGTGATCTCGTAGTGATGATGACTGCAGATGGGAAGACGAGCTTCAATGGTAAAAAGATCAATACTTCTGAGTTAAAAGGTAAAGTCAGATCCACACTATCTGGCATGGATAATAAAGAAAACGCTTCTCTTGCCATCGTGGCTGAAGTCGGTGTGCCATGGAAAAAAATAAATGATGCTATGAAAGTCGCTAACTCTCTACGACTCAAAGCCCATATTGCCACTCAACCCATAAAGTAGACCAGATATGGGAATGAAAAAAAGAGCTAAAGTAAATGCTGAATTCAGCATGTCTTCACTGACTGATATCATCTTTCTGTTATTGATATTTTTCATGTTGACCTCCTCTATGGTTGTCCCTAATGCCTTGAACTTGCAATTGCCTGGACAATCATCGAGGAAGCAAAGCAATCAACCCAAGTACCCACCTTCTACAGTAACCATAAAGAAAAATGGTACTTATCTTCTCGACGGTAGCCCTGCAAAAAAGAGCACTATCGAGAAAAAGATCAATGCTGACAAGAAAAGAACCAAGAAGGTATCTGTTGTTGTCATCCCGCATGATGATGCCCCTAATGAAAGTGTTGTTGCCATTCTGGATATGGCTTACAGATATCAGATCAATGCGATAATGACTGATCCGCGCTAAGCGTGATTCCCAGCTGGAAAACAAATAATCGCTCCAGGATCAGTTCTGAAGCCATCGACTCGGCACTATTTGAAATTCATATCTGTACAGATTTTCCATGGTTTGATTTGTACTTGAACTCCTAAGTACCTCTTTAGTGAGCTGAGCTGATTTTCATCTGAGCTTCGTCTTCTCTCTTGTCTGCTAGCTGCTGGAGCAGTTCTCTCACTTATGCCATACAGTTAGTTTGTTATATTTTGCTTTTTATAGTGCTTGTTATTGCCCCTTATCTGTTACAATAATTGTCATAAATAACCCCTTATTTGTTACATATTTTGTAATAAAAAACCCCTTATTTATTACAAACCTCAATTAATTCCATTGTACCTCATACTGTGTTTCATTTTTGTAAGGATTAATAACCTTTTATTTGTTACAAGAGTTGCTACAAATAACCCCTTATTTGATACATAATATGTCATTAATAACCCCTTGTTTGTTACAGTACTTCGCTTCATCCAATTTGTAAATCATTACTGCTGCTGCTGACACGATAGTTCTCTCACCTAAGCCAGACATTCAGTCTGCCTTATCACGCATTAAGTGTGACTGTTCATTAACCCCTTATTTGTGACAATTATTGCTATAATTAACCCCTTATTTGTGACAATTATTGCTATAATTAACCCCTTATTTATTACACTATTTGTCATAAATAACCTCTTATTTTATAATTCTACGTCTATAGCACTATTTTTAGACCATGATCAGAAGGAAAGCACTTAAATATTTAAGAAACTGGCGAAAAGAGCAACCTAGCAAACCTCTGATGCTGCGAGGAGCTAGACAAGTAGGAAAATCTACCCTGGCAAAACAACTGAGCAAAGATTACAAGCAGTATATCTCCCTGAACCTGGAGAAGACCAAGGATGCTAAATTCTTTCAAGGAGAAGATGATGTCAAGACGATATTTGAAAGAATAGTATTGGAGCGGAATAAGGCCTATGTGCCAGGAAACACTTTATTATTTATAGATGAGATACAAGAATTACCTGAAGTAATAGCCTTGCTTAGATATTTTTTTGAGGAACTACCTGAGTTGGATGTTATCGCAGCAGGATCACTATTGGAGTTTGCCGTAAGTGAAGTGCCTTCATTTCCGGTGGGTAGGATAGAGCAATATCCCATCTATCCAGTAGACTTTGAAGAATTCCTCGAAGCTATGGGAGAGGAAAAGGCGCTGGACTACTATAAGCAGATACCCATACCAAACCTTGCCCACGAGAAATTGCTCTCACTCTTCAATAGGTATATGATTGTCGGCGGAATGCCAGAAGTCGTGGCGGATTATGCAGTAAATAAGAGCATTCCCAGGCTCAGAAAAATATATAGTAGCATTTGGGACAACTATGTCAATGACATAGAGAAATATGGCAGCAACCAGAGTGAAATAAAGCTGCTGAGGCATATAGTGGCAACAGCGCCAGAGATTCTGGATCGTATCACTTTTGAAGGTTTTGGAAATTCAAATTATAAATCCAGAGAAGTAGGTGAGGCCTTCCGTAAGCTGGATAAGGCGGGACTCATCAGGCTACTATATCCCACCTATTCCACTTCTCTGCCTCTGCAATCAAATTACAGAAGAAAACCAAAGATTCAATTTCTGGATACAGGCATACTCAATTATGCCGCAGGGCTGCAAGGAGAACTCATGGGAGTCACGGATCTCAATACTCTGTACAAAGGCTATCTCGTCAACCATATGATGATACAAGAACTCATATCCAGAAATGAGCGTATAGGGTTCATTCCGCCATTCTGGACCAGAGAAAACGCAAACGCTAATGCTGAAGTGGATATGATAATCAAAGTTAATAACAAAGTTGTTCCAGTGGAGGTGAAGTCAGGCGCCAAAGGCCGACTCCGTTCCTTGCATGAGTTCATGGACAGAAGCGAACTTAATTATGGTGTGAGATTATTAGCTAATGAATTTTCCGTGGAAGAAGCCAAGACCAGCAAGGACAAAAAATTTCAATTGGTCAATATGCCATATTATGCAGTCGGGCAAATGCAAGCCTGGCTCTCGGAGCTAGCACCTCATATTAAATAATAAAGTAATGTATTGGCTTGATTTTTGAATGGAGTTAGGCGTCCACCTGAATGAATGATAGAGTGAATGGTCCGTCCATTTTGTAATCGTCATCAGGTAGTCGATTTTAGAAAATCCTAACCTGAAACGCTATGCCTGCAGCTCTGAAGTTGAAGTCTAAGAATAAAGAGAAAGAAGACAGCCTAGTCCTCAGTATAGTCATACACCTCATTCTTCTCTTGATATTCTTATTCCCCTTATTTAATTCCATCAGCGATAAGCCTAAAAAGCCGACCCAGTTTCAAGGGATACAAGTAGCACTAGGAGTCCCTACTGCAGATCTGAAAACGAATACCAGCTCTGCTGCAGCCGCTGCCCCTGCATCAATATCCAAGCCAGCCACGAAACCCACGTCCGTCCCCAAAGCCTCAAAGGCTAAACCAAAAACTTCCCAACCCAATCCACCAAAAGCAAAGAAAATAATATCAAAAACCGTCGCCGCAGAAGCACCGGTAACTGCTGTGAAAAAGAAGACGGTCAGTAACAAATCTGAAATTTCAAAAGCAGAGCAAGAGAAAGCAGAAAAGCTGAAAGCTCACAAAGCTGCAGCTCTAGCAGAAGCGCAGCAAGCCAAAGAAAAACTAGAAAGAGAAAGAGCCGACGCTGCCAAGCGGAAAGCCGAAGCAGAAGCCAAGGCCAAGGCCAAAGCTGATGCAAAATCCAAGTTCGACGCCATGATGCAAAATGCTGATGACTCAGGTGCTTCATCCAAAGGTAATCCGGATGGACATCCAGATGCCTCTGCACTGGAAGGCATGACCACTGGTACTGGTAAGACAGGCAATGGGCTAGGGGATAGATCCCTTGTTTTTGCTCCTGAAATAAATGACAATTCTCAGAAGCAAGGCCGTGTCGTAATGACCATCTGTGTCAATGCTCGGGGTAAAGTAATCAAGGCCAATTATACTCAGAAAGGTAGTACAACAACGTCTGCTCACCTGATAGATCTAGCTAAAAAGAATGCAAAAAAATATGAGTTTTCACAGAGTTCCGTAGCAGAACAATGTGGAGAAATCATTATTGACTTCAAACTGAAATGATACTTACGATTATTGAGATGTGGGCTGCCTGAGTGATCGGGCAGCCTTTTTTATTTAAGTGTGAGCTCATTCCTTTTTTATTCTGGCCAGCTTGTTCTCACAGGTGAGAAGATTAATGATATTCTGGAATATATGACTGGCTAACTCTCAGTCTCATACACATCTGGAAAAATTAATTTAAGGATTTTTCAAAACTACTCTTCCAAAATTAGGTGATTTCATTTTTTTTTTTTGAACTTAGCATTGGTTCAGTCGATACCTGGTAGAGCGTGACTTCTCTTATTACTGGATTCAGCTATTATATTACAAGGTGGAAAATTAGCAATGACACAATGGTGTCCTTGTCAATATATGGCAATAACTGAAAGAGAGCCAACTTACCCGCCATAGGCGGAAGCAGACCCTCAATCCCGATACTAAACGAGACTGCAAATATAGCACAGTGTTCTCTTTCATTTATAGCTAGCGCTATTCTAATTAACTGATTTATGAGTTACTACACCGCTCCCTTGCGCAAAGTGGTGTAATATCTCTATTTAAAAAAAATAAAATGAAAGAGAAAAAATTATTTATTGCTAGCCTTTATGAGTTAGTATCGAAAAGGCTGCTTCTAAGCACTATTATCTGCTGAACCTTAAGTACTGTTTCCTATTCTCAGATACTTGCACCATTAGAAGATTACCCTGATAAATTAATGGACGATTCAGTCATAAATGGAGAGAGGGTACTCATATCAAGTGGTGGTTCAGCTACTATCCTGACTTATGATTTTAATGGAGCTGGACATCCTGATAGTTCAGGTGACTATACTAGCAATATGGATCTGATTCCAACAACTGCAGAAAACAGTACTGCTTGGACTGTGAGTGATGCTGATCGAAGTGTTTTCCAAGCTCACTACATTACTGGATTAGTAGTTTCAGAATTAGAAGCATTATTTGGTATTAGTTTTGGAGAAGTGCACGTTGCGGCAAATGTAGGAGAAACAGATGGACGTGCTCACGTGGCTTTTAGTAATCTGAATCGTTGTTTTATTTCATTGGGAAATAATGGAGGCAGCACTTACGCCGAATATGATATTATTGCTCATGAATTAACTCATATAATCTTAAGTGAAATAACAGGTATAGGTGGTACTGATCCTGATTTAATAATTACTGAAGGTTTTTCTGACCTAATCGGTGTACATATTGAAGGTAACTTACATCCTACAGGCATTGAATGGGTTATTGGCAACAATACTCCTGCAACAGACGTGAGAGATTTAACCCAATTTTTATGCTGGAACAATGATAAAACCACCACTGGTCATCTCGAAGGCAGGAGTTTAGGGCATTGGTTTTTCTTATTATCGACAGGTAGCTTCGGAATTGATGCACTAGGTTGAGAGGAAGTTATACTATTATTACTTGAAGCTATCCAGAATGGAGGTTCGGAAATTGGAAGAGAAGATCTCAGGCTGGAAACATTATTAGTGGCAGAGACGCAATACGGACGGTGTACGAGAGAATACAGATCTATAGAAAATGCTTGGAAAATCTTACTGGAATGCACGGTAGGTTCATCAGCTCCTCCCTTTTACCCAAAAGAATGCTGTGACGCAGGCAATGAAGTATTAAGAACAGACATAACAATTGACGAAGCCTATCAGTTTGATGGCAATCTCATCGTCCCCCCTTTTACTACATTGACTATTACCAGTGATGCACCTACAGGCAGAGAGTTTGAGGAGGATCAAGTAACCTTTCCTCCAGGAACTGGTATAATCGTACAATTCGCTGGAACCCTGATTCTAGATAATGCGAGACTCACTTCTTGCGGAGAAGGGGAATGGGCTGGTATAACCATAGAAGAGGGTGGCCGATTGAGAACTGATTTCCCTCAGATAAGGAATGCAACCAAGGGCATAGAATTGCAAGGCAATGTAAATGAGGCGAATATGAACACAAATTTCATAGCTGATTGTGCTATCGGTATGAATCTGGTAGGTGTAACACATATCGATCTCACAGATGAGGATGGTAGGTACGATAGATGTAATATTGCCATACAGGCTTCAAGTACCAATGGCTCCATAAATAATGCTGGAACCATCAGTGAATGCAGATCTGGGATAGTTCTCCAAAATGGATCGGATATGGAAGTGAGTAATAATATGATGAACTGCAGTCACGTGGGGATCAGAGTGAATAACTCTAGTGCAGAAGTTGGGCATAATCACATCAATGGTGACGATCTTATAGTTGACCAGAACGGTAATATAATTTCTGCAGTCGTAGGGCTAGACGGTATAGTCTGTGATTTCAGCAATGTCACTATCGATAATAATACCATCTGGTGTACAAGACAAGGTGTCGTGACGACATTCTGTGAGAATGAAGCCACTCTTACAGATAATGTAATTACCTTGAACGGAAACAACAGTTATGGCACTTTCGGTATTTATTCCTGGGTCAGCAATGGGATGGAAGTAAGAAATAACGACATATTAGGGTCAGGTCACAATGCCAGTATCTTTGCGCTCAATTGTGATGGTGCAGAGATAGTGGATAACACTGTGAGCTCAGCTGGAACTGACAATGGTATTGCTGTGACCAGTGGAGAAGGCAATGTGATAAGAAGAAATGACATACAACAAGAACCTACTAATGCCATAGGCATATGGGATTCTGGAGCTAATGGTGTCCATGATAATGACATCACCGCTACCAATGTCGGCTTACTGGTAGGAGCCAGCATCTCTGAGAACCAGCAGATCACTTGCAACCGATTCTGTGAAGGAGCGGTCGATGTCAGAATAGGTTCTGTGATCGGAGTGCAAGACCACAATCTCAATCAGTTCAGGACGATGAATTCTAGTGCAAGAGCAGTAGGATTAAATTTTGACCAAATCAGAGATTCTCGTTTCCTCTTCAATGAGGAAAGTCTAGAGGATATAGTAACCCTGGATTGCACCCCGATTCTGGAGGCTGTGGATGATCCTGATGATTTATTCCAATTGGATGATTTGGGCGTATCCTTCGAGTCTTGCGACCAGAGGTCTGGCTCCAATCTCAGAGGGAAAACAGAGGACGAATTCTGTGAGCTCTTTTCAGAGCAGGATAATGCGGACTGGTGGCTCTGGTATGCACGACTGAGGCAGTTACTCGGTCGTTATTTTGCGACACATGGACCTAGACGATTGCCGCATTGTGTAGAGGACTGCCTACCAGTAGAATTGATATCCATGGAAGCAGAACTGCGGGCAGCCATGGGAAATAGTACTGAAGAAGGGCTAGAAAATGAAGGACAAGACAATGCCTCTTCTGGCTTTTCTGATAACAGTGGTGGTGAGCGATTGAAACAAGTAGCAGAGCAACAATATCAACAGCTCGGTGGTCATGGTATAGTGGCTATTCCTGATCTGGAGCCATGCATGGGAGAAGGTGATGAGCTACTGGATGAGCCACTGGCAGAATATGCAGCTACTTATATAAGCTCTTGGTGCAGCACGTGGCCTATCAGAATCTAGACGAGATGGACCTGGCACAATTGCAAGTGGTTGCGAGTAAGTGCCTGACAGAAAAAGGAGAAGTCGTCAGCTGGGCTAGAGGTCTCT
>Ga0209187_1000674_pt1 | contig 52980 bp, 41 predicted proteins | sample BantaG_FD_187430 | JGI IMG/M metagenome (GOLD analysis project Ga0209187, IMG submission 187430) | Marine algal microbial communities from Bantry Bay, Ireland - BantryBay_4 metaG (SPAdes) (version 2) | ecosystem: Host-associated > Algae > Red algae > Unclassified | place: Bantry Bay, Ireland...
TTTATTTTGAAATGAATCGAATCAAAAATGACGCGAATACTCACTGTATTTAAGGATTTTTTGGTGAAGAGTCATTTTAAAAGAAATACTCAAAAAAGTAAATAAATTTGTGAAACAGTGTATTAGCTTGACTGACTACTAAGTATTTCGCTTGATAAGTCCTACCAAAAATAGCAACACAACCGCACCGATAACTGCCGTAAGGATAGAACCTATCATACCGCCACCGGCAGAAACGCCAAGTGAACTGAAGATATATCCACCGAGAAAACTACCGAGAATACCTACGATAATGTTACCAAAAACGCCAAAACCGCGACCTTTCATAATTTGTCCAGCGATAAAACCTGCGATTGCACCAAGTGCCAACCAAATCAAAAGACTCGTTAAATCCATAATAATTGAATTAAATTAGTTAGAAAATAATCGGGTGTAATAATATTAATTTGACTCACATATTTCAAATAGTAACCCATACTGACTGATCAAAAAAAATATTATAACAATAGTCATCAAGCGGCTTTTTTAATTACTACATCATAAACTGGACTTTAGACACTAAGTAACTGGGAAATTAGGTAATTAGGCTAACGAAAGCATAATTCGCTATTTATCAGCATAATAAAAATTGTAATAAAGTTAATTTATAATAAAATGCAAATCAACGTAAATTATTGATAATGAGCGATTTACCTAATTACCCAGTTCCCTAATTACCCAATGTCCAAAGTCCAGTAAGAGGATATTATCAGAAATATTCGTGAGACATTCCTTTTTCCCCTCTCCTATCAACTCGGCAATCGCTCGCTTATCCGTTCCAAAATATGAAAAACCGCAGGGCAATACATAATATTTTGTTGGTGCAATTTGAAATGACCGGCAAATTCGAGATTATCGGTGTGTGGATATTTGCGACAGGCTTTGGGGCGATATTCATAAATCAAACAAGTATGGTCTGTCTGTAAAAACGGACAAGGCGAGGCATTGATAACCATATCGCCATCTTCGTCTTGACGAAGGTATTGTGTTTGAAATTCGGCGGACTTCATACCAAGATGTTTCGCAATACGCGCCGCGTCGGTACGGTTCACAATAGGCGGAATACTCGTACAGCAATTGGCACAATCCAAACAATCCAATTCGGCAAAAACCTCTTCGTGTACTTCGTCTGCCAGCACATTGAGTTTTTTCGGGTTTTCGCGTTTCAATTGATTTATCAATTTGCGCTGCTGCTTTTGGGTCTTGGGTTTTCTATTTTTCCAATCTTCGATTAAATCACTCATACGACATTTTTATTCGCAAAAATAGCTTTAATACACTGTTTCACAAATTTATTTACTTTTTTGAGTATTTCTTTTAAAATGACTCTTCACCAAAAAATCCTTAAATACAGTGAGTATTCGCGTCATTTTTGATTCAATTCATTTCAAAATAAACGTCAAAAAATGTAAATAAATTTATAAAACAGTGTATTTAATTTGTAGTCAATGATATTTTTCATTAAAAAAGTCCGCAGTTTACCAGTCCGCAGACGGCGGTAAGGCGTGAAACACGCTCGCGTTCAACTACGGTCTAAGGCGATGATAGATGTATGAAAGTGTGGATAATGTCTCCCGAACAGGACACAGACTTGTAAAGATTTCGGCTGTAAAATTATTTTGAGGACTTAAAAAACCGTGTATTAATGATTGATTATCAGTGAATTGCGTTTACGGATTTTTACTAAAAATGCCATAAAATGTCTTTTCTAGCTTATTGTTTTTTGAATTTTAAGAAATCAAATATTTGCATAACTAATTGATTTATACTATCTTCGCCAACACTACGCATTAGAAACGGTTGTCCATTATAACAAGGATTGAAACCCATGATAATCATTCAATTTCCTTAAAAAGTGCCAAATTAGAAACGGTTGTCCATTATAACAAGGATTGAAACTTCACAGGCACTTACTGTACCGTCGAAAAATTGTATATTAGAAACGGTTGTCCATTATAACAAGGATTGAAACGTGCTTCTTCTGTTAATTGGTTATAAGGGGTTGGGTATTAGAAACGGTTGTCCATTATAACAAGGATTGAAACGCGTTCCGGTTGCCTTGCGTTACGTCCTCTACCTCTATTAGAAACGGTTGTCCATTATAACAAGGATTGAAACACAATGCAAACCCTACTCTGGAACGTGCCAAATCTATTAGAAACGGTTGTCCATTATAACAAGGATTAAAAAAAATATCCGTAGAGAAAATTCATGAATTTTCTTTACGGATATTTTTTCTTTAGCTTGATTTTCGGAAGTGCTAACGATTCGTATCGGCTTTCATACAGTCATCCCTTTGTCGTTTCATTCGGGTCAGACCTTCGCGTCGCGCATGAGCGATATTGCGCTGCGGAATACCTTCCGCATCAGGATGATTGGCGATGGCTTTTTCGACAGATGCTTCACGCAAAATATGCAGCATCGGATAAGGCGAGCGATTGGTGTAATTGGCAGGGTCATCCTCCGCAGCATCCGCAAAAAGATATTCAGGATGAAAAGTCGCCAATTGATACACCCCTTCAAAGCCCCAATCCTTCAATAATTGCTGCGACATTTCATAAAAAAATAAATACCTTCCCATGTTTTGCATCGTATTATAAATGATAAAAGTCGTCTCCACCTCCACTTCTTCGTCCAGACGCTTACACTCCCCTATCAAGACTTCAAGACATTCTACATCGTCCATTTTATCACAGACCACATATCGTATGCTGTCCCGCGCCAGTTCGCGTGCCGCAAAAGGGCAAAAATTATTGCCGACCACCACTTTTTCTATCCAATTTTTGGTTTGTTGAATGATTTGTTCGTTCATTGTCAGTTTTTATCCCGTAATTTGTTTATCGTACAGGCGATTAAAATAAAAACTCAAAAAGTAATAGTCTTGCTGAACTCGTTTCAGCATCTCCCAGACGATGAAAACTAATTTTTAAACAGAAGCTACTGTCTAAAATCGTGCTTGTAGTTCGGGAGATGCTGAAATAAATTCAGCAAGACGCTTTCTTTTTTGAGAGGAAAGGATGTGTACTTTATCGCCTGTACAAGTAGCCGTCAGTCTGTAACAACATCCTGACACCAATTTTCGTTATAATCATCAAATTTTGTTTTACATTAGTGCGAATGAAAACCAATATACTACTTATTGCAGGACTTTTACTGCTTTCAGCCTGTGCCGTTCAAGAGTTTGTCACCATTTCACCCAAAAATAAAAAATATTACTCCGGTCGTCATATCGAATTTAGTATGGACGAGCGGATGATTAATATTTTTTTCAAAAAATCAGACCAATTTACTGCCACAAGTTCCACGCCTCCGGCTTTGCGCCTGCCACTCGACCAACCTTTCCTGAAAATCGCCAGAGGCGAGCCAAAAATCAAACATAAATACGGTAGTTTTCGCTTCACCGAAAACATCAAAGACGCTTGTGCTGAATTGACCGTAAGTGATATAGATTTTTCGGAAACCGCTATCGCGATAAAAGGTGATTTGTGTGGAAATGATTTTAAAATGTTCCTCATTGCAGACCAAGCCAACCAACTTGACATCAGCGTCCGGCTGACCGATACGACTTACAATCGAATCACTTTGGTACAAAGCTCTTCGCCCGACGAACAGGTTTTTGGGATGGGTGAGCAGTTTTCTCATACGAATCTCAGGGGAGAGCGTGTGCCTGTCTGGACACAAGAACAAGGCATCGGGCGTGGCGACCAACCACTCACCGGAATGGCAAATATGCAAATGGCAGGTGGCGACGAATTTACGACTTACGCCCCCATGCCTTTTTATATTTCTACTTCCAAAAAAAGTTTTTTGCTACACGGTACTACTCGCTCGGTTTTTGATTTCCAATATACCAATTCTATCGCAGTCGAGGTGTGGAACAATAAATTTTCGGCAACCATTCATCAGATGGATAATCCGCTTGACCTCATAGAAAATTATACGAAAAATACTGGACGCTTACCTACCCTACCCGACTGGGCTTACGGAGCTATACTTGGCATTCAAGGCGGTAGTCAATTCGTTGAGAATAAGTTAGATACGCTACGTGAGGCGGGTGCGCCAATCTCTGCAATTTGGATTCAGGATTGGTGCGGAAAACGAGAAACATCGCTCGGTTCGCAGTTGCGTTGGTATTGGCAAGCCGACCAAAATCGCTACCCTAATTTTAAGAATTTTTGTAAAAAAATGAACTCGCGCGGCATAGCCGTTTTGGGTTATGTCAATCCTTTTATGACTGCCGACGGCGAACTGTATGAGACCGCTTCTGCAAGAGGATTTTTCGTAAAAAATGACGTAGGCGAACCTTATATCATCGAAACGCCGGACTTTGACGCGTACTTACTCGACCTGACCAATCCCGCCGCTTTTAAGTGGATGAAAAATATCATAAAAACGAATATGATAGACGTGGGACTGTCCGGCTGGATGTCAGATTATGGCGAAGGATTGCCCCACGATGCAGTTTTACATTCGGGTATTTCTGCCGAAAAATACCACAATCGTTATCCCGTCGATTGGGCGCGACTCAATCGCGAAGTCATCCAAGAAACCGGAAATGAAGGCAAAATTGCCTTCTTCTCGCGCTCGGCTTTTACGGGTAGTAATGCCTATTCAACATTCTATTGGGCAGGTGATCAGACGACCTATTGGCAGCGAAATGACGGCTTGCCTTCCGTAGTTCCTGCCTTGCTATCAAGTGGTATAAGTGGTATGTCAATCAACCATGCGGATATTGGTGGTTTTAGTAATTTCAAACGAATGGGAACAAAGATTATCCGCGATGCGGAAATGCTGAAACGCTGGATAGAATTATGCGCTTTTACACCTGTATTTCGCAGTCATGAAGGGCTGTTGCCCGATGATAATGTACAGCTTTATGACACGCCCGAATTGCATGATTTTTATGCGCGATTTGCGCGAATACATGAAGATTTGCGCCCATATCTTGAAGAACAGGTACAGATTGCCTCCGAAAAAGGTCATCCCGTTATTCGTCATTTATACTTACATTATCCTGATGATGAAAATACATATAACATCAAAGACCAATATTTATTGGGTAAAGATATACTTGTCGCACCGATTGTCAAAAAAAGAGCGATAGACACCGAAGTTTATATTCCTTCCGGCGAATGGCGACATCTGTTTACAGGTGAAGTTTTCTCCGGTGGTTTACTTTATAAATTAAATGCGCCCATCGGTACGCCGCCCGTTTTTATTAAAGCAGATAGCGAATGGGCAAGTGAATTTGGGTGGTGATTTTCACATATTCCTTCTTACTATCATTTGTATTTCACGATATTTGAAACAGTGTATTTAGAGTGAATGTCCGTTAAAACAATGAAATATAAAACGGCAAAGACAATGATAGTAAAAATCATCATCGGCATCGTTATCACGATTAATGTCCTAATGATGCTTCGACTCGACATCGAAATGAGAAAAGACCAACCTACCGGTCTTGAGTAATCCATTTCAATTGGTTCATATCCCTCCAATCATATCTTCTTAATGCCAACTAAGAGTTAAAACTAATTGATTATCAATTATATGTAAAATTTTATAATCAATTTTTAACATTTTAAAAATATATGTATATTATTGATTGTCAATCAAAAAGTATTTTTTAATTAATTTGTAAAAAAAAACATTCTATTTAAATAAATTTAAAAATTACTGATAATCAAAAATTTAGTAAAAATTCAACTCTTAGTTGGCATTCTTAATGCCTTTTGGCGCGCTTTCCTCTATTGAATCTGTGGGGCAGAAACCTCTGTGTGGAAACTTCTTTAAGCCTTCAAAAAAACTCGCTTTCTTTCCTATCAAAAATTATCGTTTTTCGTTTATATCTCCGTACATTGTCGCATCTTTTTCAAAAATTCATTCATTCGAAATTCATTCACTCACTCATTGAGGATTCACCTATGAAAGTATATCATTTGGCGACTTGTAATACTTGCCAACGCATTATCAAAGAACTTGATTTGACAAGCAAAGCCACCCTTCAAAATATTAAAGAAGAACAAATCACACCCAAACAACTTGACGAAATGAAAGCCCTTTCGGGTTCTTACGAAGCCTTGTTTAGTCGTCGTGCGATGAAGTATCGCTCTATGGGTTTAAATGAAATGCAACTCAAGGAAGACGACTATCGAAAGTACATTTTACAGGAATACACTTTTTTGAAAAGACCTGTCGTAGTAACTGATAATCAGGTATTTATTGGCAATAGTAAGAAAGTTATCGAAAGTCTAAAAGCAGTTTTGTAATGTCAGAAATAATAACAAAAGAAGCCATTGCAGAATGGTTTATGGGCTTGCAAGACAGTATATGTGCGGGCTTGGAATCGGAAGACGGGCAAGGTAAATTTCACGAAGATAAATGGCAGCGACCCGAAGGCGGTGGCGGTCGCACGCGCATCATACAAGGGCAACATATCGAAAAGGGCGGAGTCAATTTTTCTGCCGTACACGGTCCTATGCCCGAAAGCATTACCAAAGCACTCAAGCTCCCCGCCGGAGAGTTTTTTGCGACGGGCGTGTCTATCGTTTTGCATCCCGTCAATCCGAATGTGCCTATCATTCATAAGAATATTCGGTACTTTGAAATGGACAACGGAACGTGGTGGTTTGGTGGTGGGATAGACTTGACACCGCACTATATTTTTACGGAAGATGCTCGTTTTTTTCACCAGCAACTTCAATCAACTTGCGACAAACATAATGCTTCTTTTTACCCTCGCTTCAAGCAGTGGGCAGACGATTATTTTTATATCAAACATAGAAAAGAAACGCGCGGTATCGGCGGAATTTTCTTTGATAGATTGAGCGGTGTAAAAGATGTTTTTAGTAAAAAAAATCGCTTTGATTTCGTTCAAGATGTCGGCAAAACTTTCTTACCCGTTTATACGCATTTACTTCGTCAGAATAAAGATAAACCCTTCGGAGATAAGGAGTTAGCATGGCAACGTGTACGGCGTGGACGCTATGTAGAATTTAATCTTGTTTGGGATAAAGGCACACGATTTGGCTTAGATACCGACGGGCGGATTGAGTCAATTTTGATGAGTCTGCCACCACAAGCCAACTGGCTCTACAATCACCAACCCGAAGCCGGAACACCTGAAGCAGAGACACAGAAATTATTGAAAAAAGGGATTGACTGGATAAATGATGATTTGTAAGTACTAAAAAGCGATTGCAGGATTACCCTACAATCGCTTGAAAAATACTTTTTATATATAAAAAATTAAACAATTTTATCCGCACAACTGGAACTCGCGAAAGCATCGGGTTTGGCTTTGAATACAAAACCCATGCTTCGAATATAGCCCATCGCTTCTTTGAGTGCGACATTGGACTGGAAGTGTGGATCGGTATTAATATCGGCGTGTACCTCCATTTCGATGTCGTATTTATCGAAAAGTTCGCATAGACTGTAAGCAACTTCCACTGACTTACCAACTTCTCTGATGAGTCGCTCACGCAAACTCATCGGCTGTGTCATTTTATAGGTATGAATGAACATAAACCCACCTCTTTTTTCACGAAGAAAAACAATTACGGTAGCAAAATCAGTCGTACTTCCATAAACTTGTGAATCTGTGCCGATACAAACTTTTAGTCGATATCCGGCTGCGGTTTCGCGTTTGATGGTCTGCTCGACTGCATCTTGAATGGGGAGTTTGATTTTATCTCCGTTTAGTCTTCGCCATTGCATGGTACTTGGTATTATATCCGCCGAAAACTGTGTCTAAATTCGACGAAAAGATTAAACAATAATAATGTTCTTCATTTATGATTTTTAACGAAAAATAATTTTACAAAAAAATAAAGATAGCAAAAATAAAACCGAAAAAAGACCGACAGGCGGATCATTACAAAATGACAAGACTGATATACCCCTTTTCCTACACAATAAACCCTATCTTTGCTCTGTTCAAAACAAACATTTCGTTCGTTTTACCATTTTAAAACAAATTATATTTATGATGAGTTCCAAGAATTTAATATTAATTTTTGTATTAAGTTTCTGTGTAGTGGGTAATGCCACTGCTCAAAAGAAAAAAAAGCGCAGAACAAAAGCTGCTGCCAAAACCGAAAAAACCATGAAAGCTGTCAAGTCTGAAACCATTGATACGGCTGCCTACGCTTTGGGTATGATGACTGCCTTAGAGTTTAAAAAGCAAGGCTTAAAAAGCCTTGACCCTCAGTCTATTGCGAAAGCTATCATGGACATATACGAAGAAAAACCGCTCGCTATTTCAAAGGAAGAAGCCACCCAAATCGCTACCGATTATCGACGCGAACAAAAGGGAATCATGGCACTAAAAAACTTAGAAGAAGGAGAAGAATTTATGAGTAAAAATGCCGATGAAGACGGAGTCGTTACGATGCAAAGTGGATTGCAATACAAGATATTGGAAGAAGGAGATGGTTCTATTCCGAAAGCTTCTGACCATGTAAAAACGCATTATCATGGTACGCTTGTCGATGGTACGGTCTTCGATAGTTCGGTAGAGCGCGGTCAACCGGCAACCTTTCCTGTGGGAGGTGTGATTAAAGGTTGGCAAGAGGCTTTACAGTTGATGCCAGTAGGCTCAACATGGCGCGTATTTGTTCCATCCAAACTGGCTTATGGCTCTCGCGGACCGGGTACTATCGGACCGAATTCTACTTTGATTTTTGATATTGAATTATTGGGAATAGAATAGTCTTGAAAGATATTTTTACGGAATTATCCCTTATCAGGGGTAATTCCTTTTTGTTAAAATAATCTCACCGAATCACTCCTACCGTTCCCAGTTCTGCCCCCAATTGCTCACGTAATGTGATGAGTTTTTGATGAATTTTCATGAGGTGGAGCAGTTCATCTGCACGTCCTTCGGATTGAGCGGTTTTCATGCGTTCTTGATTTTTTTCGCACAAGCGACAGACCTTTTTAAATTTAAAACGTGTTACACCTTCTTTAGCATCTCGTTTGTAATTTTGGTCGGGCATTTCTTGGGTTTGCAGGGGGTGCTGGAGTTTATCTTCCCAATTTGGGCTATACTCATGTCGCGTATGCGTGAGCGTGATGGCGAGGTCGGGGATACGTGGGTCGGTGTGATTGAGAAAATACTGTGGTTCTACGGGTTGTTTGTTACGCAATAATTCGTAGGCTTCTGTAACTATTTGTCGGCACAATGTATCGTCGAATTCCTCCATCACTTCCTCAATACTCGCCAATACAAAAGCCGCTACCGTCGCCCCATCTTCCAAAGTCCTATCGCCAAATTCAACGATAAGTCGCACGATGTCTTTTTCCTGAAACTCATCGGTCAGTTCGCGTGATTTTGGTGCTGCTTCGCCTTCTATTGCGCCTTCTTCCGGTGGCGCGTCATCCGCAGTGTGAGGCGGCGGCGCATCGTCGGTGGCTTGTCGAGCAGCGACTTGCTGTTCTCTTTTTTTGAGACTTTTATAAATAATTTTATTAATTTCATTAATCAAAATCTGCTCGTCAATATCCATTTTGACGGCACATTCTTTGGTATAAAGAGAGCGTTTTATTGGGTCGCGTACTTTTGATATACTCGTTACAATATCTTTAATTAGTTCCGATTTTTTAACCGGATCTCCTTCTACTTCTTCTAATAAAAGATTGACTTTAAACAAAATAAAGTCATTAGCATTATCTGATATGTACTGTTTGAAAGCGTCCGCGCCAACTTGTTTGAGGTATGAATCCGGGTCTTCACCTTCAGGCAGAAGCACTATCTTCACATTCATATCCTGCTCCAAGACCATATCAAGCCCACGCATGGCAGCCTTGATTCCGGCAGGGTCGCCGTCGTAGAGGATTTTGATGTTGGGCGTATAGCGTTTTATCATGCCAATCTGCCCGACAGTCAGCGAAGTACCGGAAGAAGCCACCGTATTTTCGATACCCGATTGATGCAGAGCAATGACATCGGTATAACCTTCCACCAAAATACATTCATCGGCACGGCGAATGGCTGTTTTGGCAAAATAAATACCGTAGAGTGACTTGTTTTTAACGTAGATTTCGGACTCTGCTGTGTTGATATATTTCGGAGATTTTGGGTCGGTAGAGAGCGTCCTTCCACCAAATCCGATGACCTTGCCCGTAAGGTTGTGAATCACAAACATCATACGGTCGCGGAAGAAGTCAAAACCCTTTTGAGAAGTCACGCCAGCCTTCTGCAAAAGTTCCAGTTTATAGCCATCACTTACGGCTTTATCGGTAAAGGCTTTATAGCCCTTTGGCGCGTAACCGAGTCCGAATTTTTTAATGGTATCTTCATTAAAACCGCGCTCTTTAAAATAACTCAATCCGATGGTCTTACCCGCCTCTGACTCAAAGAGTTGTTTGGCAAAAAACTGTTGCGCCCGTTCATTGATGAGGTAGAGGCTATCCATCATTTGTCGCTCTTGGATAGCTTCTTGCGAAGGTTGGGTTTCGTCTAATTCGATGTTATATTTTCCGGCAAGATGGCGAAGGGCTTGAGGGTAAGTCATGCCCTCGTGTTCCATGATGAAATTTATCGCGCCACCACTTTCACCACAACCAAAACATTTGTAAATATTCTTTGCCGGAGAGACCGTAAACGAAGGTGTTTTTTCATTGTGAAACGGACATAAACCCAATAGATTGACTCCACGCTTTTTGAGCGTCACGTAATCACCGATGACATCTTCTATCTTAGCCGTCTCGCGTATCTCTTGTATGGTCTTTTGGCTGATCATTATTGTGTGGAGTTTATAAAGTTTATCAGTTTATAGAGTGATTAGGGGCAATTATATCTTATGTTTTGGATAAAGGTAAGGGATTTTTATTCTTTTTGAAAATGAACAAAGTACAAGGACTCAGGATAAACATTTAAGCTATAGTTTTTTGTAATGCTCTTTACAGACGATTTTAATCGCCATATTTAATATTTTTTATTTATAAAAACATAATAATGAGTGATTTGCAAATTATTTTTACATGGCGATTAAAATCGCCTGTACGAGCATAATGCAAAATTAACATAGATTTTTTTCAAAATCAATGTCAAAAATAGCGCAGTTTATCAGCTTTTTTATTTCTTTTACATAAATGAACATCCCCTTTTTAAATCAAGTTTTATTATGAATTTATCCATGAAATACATTTATATATTCGTACTGTTGTTCCTTTTTTCTTGCGGAACAACGAGACAATCCTTAATCGAAAAAGAAGTAAATTCTAATGCACTCATCAACGTTACACACGCACCGACAGATATACGTAAACAACTAAAAACTATTACTTTCGGTTCATGTAGCGACCAAAATAAACCTCAACCACTTTGGACAGAAATTGAGCAATTAGACTCCGACTTATGGATTTGGCTGGGAGATAATATCTATGCAGACACCGGAGACCCTAAAGTTTTTCAAACGGAATATAACAAGCAATTATCTAATAAAGATTATGCAAAATTTGTTCGTACTACTCCGGTTGTCGGTACGTGGGATGACCATGATTTTGGAGAAAATAATGCGGGAAAAGAGTTTGCGCAAAAGGATATAGCAAAGCAATGGATGTTGGATTTTTTGCAAGTACCACAGAAGGCGGAAGTCAGAAAACGGGAAGGCACCTATCAGTCATACACCTTCGGAAAAGGCGATACACAAGTCAAGGTCATTCTGCTGGACAGTCGATATTTCAGGGATGCACCGATACGCGAAAACCGCGCTTACATTCCCAACGAAACGGGTACGATTCTCGGTGAGGCGCAATGGAAATGGCTCGAAAATGAATTGAAAAACAGTACTGCCAAAATTCACATTATCGCCAATGGCATACAAGTTTTGCAGGAAGAACATGCTTATGAAAAATGGGCAAATTTTCCCAATGAACGCCAACGTCTTCTTGATTTATTGCTTGATTATCAGGTCAATATGCCGATTTTATTGAGCGGTGACCGACACATAGCCGAATTTGCAAAAATGGAGTATAAAGGTAAGCCCATTGTAGAAATCACAAGTAGCGGACTCACTCATTCTTACGAGGAACTCGAATCTGAACCCAATAAATACCGCGTTGGTAAACTCATCACCAGTCTCAATTATGGTTGTATGATGATTGATTGGTCAGGTAACAAGCCGAAAGTTACCTTACAAATTAGAGGGGAAGAGAATAAGGTATTGGATGAAATGGATTTTTAGGAGTTTTTGGGGATAATTGTAGTCTATGATGATAAAAAGGCAATCAAATAGGGTGAACGTAAGAAAAATTCTATAATGTGTATCTTTGAAATTAGAGCATAAGTGTGAGTCGGCGGACATTTTAAAAATGTCAGGCGACAACGTTGGTTCATTATCCTGAATATTATATTTTTACAAAGTTTGAAAAATACTAATTTATTAAAAAAATAAAACTTAAAACACAAATGTTCTCGCCTGACATTTCAAAAATGTCCGTCGAGTAAGTCTCCAGAAAAATTAAAAATCAATCAATTACGCATAACTAAAATTTTCTTGCGTTTACCATAGCAGTCAAATTAAATTAACTGACTATCAGTGACTTATAAAACTAAAAATATCTTATGCAAAAATTTATTCCATTTGAAACTTGAATACACCTTTCATTGATTAACAAAAGTATTACCTCCTGAGTGATTGACAATTAATCATTTATAGTTTATCCTGTTATTATATAATTAATAAAAATAAAGCGTTTTTTCCGAAAAACGCTTTTTTTTGTAGTTGAAGACCCTTAAAATAATCTGCTACTTTGCGGTATCAAAAGTGACTAATTAGTACTAAATACTTTTTAATCTTAAACAAAAACAGCAGACTATCATCTGCCACAAAACAAAACCATTAGCTTCAATGCTAATAAATATTCATATATAATTTGTAAAAGCAATTCGATAATCACAATTATAACATTTTTTTAATCTATTAAAATTTTAATCATGAAAAATCTTATTTTCCGTTTGGCTTTATTGGCTTTAGCCGGACTTACTATCACACTTTATTCTTGCCAACAAGAAGACATTTTTGAGGATGTAAAGGAAGAGGTGGTACTTCAAGATGCTGACATGGACTTGAGAGGTCCGAACATACTGGCAACTTCTGTTGTTGAAGGCTCCTGCTGTAGTTATAAAAATCGAAGAGTGCACATCACTCTAGATCAAATTACATACAATTTTTATTGTGGTAATGGCGATTCTTTGACCTACAAGTTCTATCGTAATCCCGGTGCCAGCCCTATCGTAAAAACTTCAAGTTCTGCTACACCGAGCTTTTGTCTGTCCCCAAGGTCTTATACATTGGTTATCACAGATGGAGTTAGTAGCTCACCTACGTATACTGCAAATTTATCCGGTAGTTGCTATGACGCACCTTCTCCTCTTACACCAGCTCATTATTGATTATAAAAGAGGTGTAAGTATCTTAGTAAAATAAAGTTCGATTGAACAATGAGGACAGATATTCAAAATCTGTCCTCTGTTATTTATTACAAGTTCCCCAAGCAAAATCCTCCCTTCCTCCCAGTGCGTTCTCACATTGCTTGAATGAACTCGAATCCAAACCCAACAATACTCCTCGGCAAACTCATTACAAACCTCAATTATGGTTATATACTGATAGACTGCTCAAGTAATGAAACAAAGGTTAAGTTACAGATTAGAGAGAAAGGCAATATAGGTTGGATGAAATGGATTTTTAGGAGTTTATATAGAATTTAGGAAGTGTTTTGCATTTACGAAGATGTAAACAGGGATTTATTTTAGCCCTAACTGAAATTTCAAAACTTCTTCAATACGTTGCATGGTAGTCCTGCAAATGTAATGCTGTTGAACCACGAAGCGCACTAAGGACACGAAATCGAATGGACGCAGAGTTCACAAAATATTTCTAAGTATTTAATAATGAATTTCTTACACAATCTTAGTTTTCCTACTTCGTACATTCGATTTTCGTGTATTTCGTGTCCTTAGTGGTTCCTGCATTACAAATATAGGACTACCCGTTGCATTTCTTCGTCAGTGACTTTGCCGATTTTATTTTTAAATCGAAGTTCACTTACTGTGGTAATTTGGTCTATCATTGCACGACCTTCCTTACCGGAAATTTTGATTTCGGCTTCTTCCGGATATATTTTACCAGACTGTGTACTTGCCGGAACTACCTGATAACGCGCCAAAAATCTATTTGATTTATTATTACTGACAATAATGGCAGGTCGTGTTTTTTGGATTTCCTGACCAACGGAAGGGTCGAAATTGACCCACCAAATTTCTCCGCGTTTTTTCATAGTTCTTCGTGATTGAGGGTTCCCTCAATCCATTCTAATGCAGTCTCTTCACGTTCAGTGTCCGCAGCCATAGCCGCATAGCCTTCTTCATCGGTCGCAAAAGAATGATTATAGCTTTTTTCGCCAACTACTTCCTCTGTATCTTTGAGAATGGTATGAGCAATATGCTGTTGTTCTGCAAAAGGAAGTTGCCTGATTGTTTCTATAATTTGCGTTGTACTCATATCTGGTATTTTTGATAAAGTTAAGGGATTTTCACTACTTTTGAAAGTGAGTTGGGATTAAATGGTGATTGGTTTCACATTGGTCATGCCCTGCATTTCTGAAAATACAATTTATTATAAATCATCTTCATTACTTACCTTGATATAGCTATGTGGTAATTTATCATAATAATATTTGAAGAAGCCTCTATCATACAATTCTTGAATATGTATGTAAAGGGTTTTCTTATAAAAAATCGGAATTGACCATTAATTGGGCAGCACTGTTAAGTGCAAAATATCGGTAGCTTTTTTGGGGTGAAAATTTGTTTTGAGTGCCTTTAAGTACTCCATATTACGAACCTAAAGGCTCGTTTGACGTATTTTTATTGAAAAACTCTACCAATATTCGACCTCTAACGAGGTCATATAACATTTTGCCCAATTAATGGTTAATTCTGTAAAAAATTAATCTTCTTGAGCCACTGAATACATTGGTCAAAATCGTCGGCAAAATCATCCATTAATGCACATTTATTTTTCATTTCATTTTTTTGTAAAAGTTTGACTGTCAACGTTCTACATGAAGCAAAAGTACGTGCAGTTCGCGTGTCAGTACAGCGCATCTTGTCCTCTCCCTTTAATATACTGCCTTTCAGTTCTTTACCGTCACCAGCAAACCATTGTTTTTCTTTTTCTGACAACTCTATGCCGTAGTAGTCAAATATCAATTTGGAGAACTCATCGCCATCTGCTTTACTAAGCAGTATCGGAAAATGAGACCGAGATACTGTTTTTTTGGGACAGTATCTTCTAAGCCTAATTCGCCAACTAATTTTTCGTGATGTTTAGCCATAGGCGAAGAATACTGGATTGATTACCGTTCCGGTTACTCAATAAAGCAAGTACTAATTCGACCGAAATTAACGCTAATTTGTGCGTCTGACCTCGCTTGTCACGTTTATCTATTTTCGTATTTGATCGGAATTCTTCAAAAAATGTTTTATTTTTAATTTTCATAAAGCAAGTATTACTCGTCTGTTAATTCGACACTCTAATTTACGAGTCTTTACTTGCTTTTTTTTGTTTCAAACAGTTTTATAAGAAAACCTTTTAAGGTGTTTAAACCAAAGATACAATTATTTTTTTCTATTATAGATTTTAAATTCATAGTCAAATGGGTTTTTACTATCCTGATAGTTTTTATTTTTTTTATGTATAACCCACTCTTTTTCATTTATTTCGCAGAAAAAAACATCTCCTTCGACTTCAATATCTACCTCTGTGAGATACAGTTTATCCCATAGAGGCATGGTCTGTTTGTATATTTCGCCACCGCCTGCAATGAACACTTCGGTTTCGCCTTGACGACGGGCATAATCTAATGCTGCTTCAATAGAATGTACTATTACACAACCGGAAGCTTTGTATTTTGTATCGCGAGTGACCACTATGTTTATTCTGTTTGGAAGAGGCTTTCCGATAGATTCGTAACATTTTCTTCCCAGAATAATGTGGTGATTAAGGGTTGTTTTTTTAAAATATTTTAAGTCAGCAGGTAGATGCCACGGAATTTTATTGTCTTTTCCAATAACCCGATTTTTTGACATTGCCACGATAGCCGATACGATCATATAAGTAATTTTGTGACAACGGAATCAGACATGATGACATGTTTTAATGTCATTAATCGCATAGTGCTATTGACAACACAAAAACGTCTGTCACTATTTTTTTATCGTGACTTTTTCATCATACATGTATTTACCGTCGTCTGTAAATACGTGTACTGAGTATTCTCCTGCTTCCACATCGTTCATATCAATTGTGTGCGGAGCAGTTCCCGTAGAACGGGGAATGAACACGTTATATAATTTTCTGTCTTTTTTGTCCGAGACTACTATATTTACACCAGAAGGCTTCTTTAGGTTCACCAAAACCTGAATTTCATCATTTTTTATTGGATTGATGTATGCTTCTGCAAAATGTCCATCGCTTAATTTCAAGGATTTTATGGGCGAATAGCTAATTTGAGCTTCGACATCTGTTTGTTTGACTCTATAATATGTTTTAGTGTAGGGGGCAAAATCGTGCGTGGTGTATTTTTGTTGATTCGTAGCAATAGTGCCTTTTAGAATTTTAAAATCCACGCCATCAGTCGATCGCTCTAAAGTAAAGAAATCACCTTCTTGTTCAAGAGAAGATGTCCATGTGAGTTCCGCGATGTTTTTTTCTTGTGTAACTTTAAGTTCTAAGGTAGTCGATGTATTAGTTTGAGCTACTGCATAAGCAGAGATGACACATATATATGTGCAAAGAAGCAACTTTTTCATAGTGTTTTAATTTAATGAATAGATACTTCTGTTATACGACAATGAGCCAAATATAGTTACATATTTTAACAAGTAATTGTAATTCTCAAACGTTCTCTCATAAAAATCGCTTTTCAGAGTCATTTTGAAAGGCGATTTTTATGTACTTGAAATTACTACATTATCTTATATATTCTTGTTTAATGTCAGCATAATCCGGTAATTTACGTCCATGCCATTTTTCTACTATCGTACCGTCTTTAAGTAATAATACGCCCGGATTGGAGCGAATGATTGTTTTTAATAAAATATCATCGGCTGTAAAAAACGGATAGGCTGCTTGCAGTTCGTGACGGAATTTGTCAACATCTTCCGTAGCTGCAATTTGCGTAACTCCGAAGGTGCGATGACCATCTTTTTCGGCAGCTTCTGCTACTTCATTGACTTGCTTGAAATAATCGCGATTTGCCTTGTCCATATTGTATGAAACCACCATAAATTGATAACCCGGCGCAGCCACGACTTCGTCCGATATATCCATACCTTCTTCATTACTGAATTGAAAATCTCTTAACTTGGAGGTACTGCCTTCTTTAATAACGACTCTACGGTTTTTGTCTGTTTGTGCTTTCCAAGGTGTTGGTTTTTTCCACAGATGTGGACTCTTACCAAGGTCGTCTGCATTAATCTCTACCTCCTCTCCTGTCTCCATATTTTTGTAAGCAAGGTACTGCTCAATGACATCTTCATCTGCAAGTGCAGCAGCTTCTGCTTCTGGTAAATTTATGCCTTCTGCAAAGGGGCGAAAGTCTGCCATTGGCAAATTCCACTTACTATTTTGCAAACAAAATAAAGTTGAAAGCGCGATAGTTCCGTAAAACAATCCATTCGCAATTGCCTTACTATCAATGACTTCCAGAAGTTTTCGCCAAGACATTACAAACCAAAACCCAAGGGGTAATAGCAATACATCCTTGAAAAATGAAGTTTGGGGTTTGAGCTTAAGGAAGTCGCCAAAGCAACCGCAGTCGGTGACTTTCATGTTAGACTCAGCATAAGGTCCCCATTTTCCAAATTGGAAGAAAGTGGCATCCGTAGGAACGTATCCGGTAAGGTAGGTAAAGCCGGTAAGTACGGTAAAAAATACCAATAGTACGAAAAAAGCCCAAGAGGTAAATTTACGTTTCAAACCAAATATCAAGGCGATACCAAGCACCAATTCCAAGACGAGCATGATAATCGCAAAGGCGAAAGCGAACTTCGCAAAAAATGGAAAAATCGCTCCGAGTCCCGAGCCAAAGGCACTTTCAAACTCAGCGAAATATTGCTCCATTTTATAAGCTGTTCCCCAAGGGTCAACGGCTTTTACTAAGCCGGAAAAAATAAAGAGCGACCCTGCAAATTGTTGGAAAAACAGAAGTAACCAACTGTCCGGTCTTTTTTTCAAAATAACGCCAAATAGCACTGTCAAAATAACTGCCGCTACCGCGCAAATTCCGAATATTGTATATATGGTCATGATAATTTAAATGTATATTGTTTGTTTCTGATAATTAATTTTGTGTTCAATTCTTTTTTGAAACGACGTTGTATTTTTTGAATTTCGGTAGAAGAAAGCGGGCTTTTTGAGCTAACGATAAAAGCATGTTTGGGCTTCTTTTTTGCGTTTTCACTCAATCTATTAATACTCGTTTCAAGTTGTTCGCAGCCATGCTTGACTGCCTTTCCTTTTAATTCTACAAAGTATTCACTATCAATAGTTTGTGATTTTATTTTTGTAGGATGCAAAAGCAAAAAATCACATCGTTTTCCGGCTTTCACTTCCAATCATCCACTTCTACTACCTTCACCAATTCCTGTTTTTCATTTTCAAAAATCATCTTACTGCGCCCACCTCGTTTGTCTATCAAGACCACGCGTACATCCGTTCTTTCAGTAATACATTCGGGTTTCATATTAGGTCAAGCATTTGTTCAAATTCAAGTGAAATATCCTCTGATACACTGTCAATCAATTCGGCTTGTATCAATCCGTATTCCTCATCAATGATGTTTTGTACACCACTATCTTTCATCAAAAAAGCATTGACCGTTCCGGGTTGTAATATTTCAAATTTATTGATTATTTTATATAATTTTTCTTTTTCTGATAATTCATTTTCCGCAATTCCGGCTTGTAACAAATTATTAAATGAGGTCAAAATGTAGGGACTGTGAGTGGTGATTGTGAATTGGTGTTGATGCTTCGGAGCATTAAAGATAGTTGCAATTAATTTGACGATTTTTTGTTGAGACGAAGGGAAAAGGTGAGCTTCGGGTTCTTCTACAAAAACAGATCGATTTCCAGTATCAAGGTACACCAAATCTTTCATAATCAACATCATGGGTAACGCTTCTTGCTGTCCCGAAGAGGCTTGACTAACAGGTATCGAATTTCCATCTTTCAGATTAATATGATCTTCATCATTATGTCTAATATACTCTCCTACAATTATTTCCGAAATTAATTGTTCTATAAATTCTATGTCCTTATAGGCAGAATTGCCTATAAGGTGTGTAGTTTTTACTCGCTCATATAGCATACCGAATTGAGATAAAAATTTATCTATAGGAACTTCATTATGTACAAAAGTGAAAATTGAGTTTTCTAAATTTGAGAAGAATGAACGTCCGGCAGGTATGAAGACATTGCTATCTAAATTACTTTTAAATTTTTCCAACCTATAGTCCAGATAAGCCTTGAGCGGTTTCAATTTAATTAAGTCGTATTCATGAGAAGACGGAGAGTATTCCTTTCTGAGTTTTTTCAAAAGAGCAAATAAATCAATATAAGCCTCTGAAAACTCAAAACTCACCTCCCCATAGTTTTCTCTTTTTAAAGTAATAGAATGATCATTTAATTCATATTTAATTGAAAATGAATTAGTTTTATCATAAGTAGGTCGAGGAAAGTAATCGTAAAATAATTTTGTATAAGATTTTATTCCTTCATCAATATCTTTATTTTTTAATAAAACTTCCGTAGAAAGATGATTAAATAGCTCCTTAAAAAAATACACCAACTTAGCCGTCACACTCTTTCCCGAAGCCTGTGGACCAATAAAAATATTAATCCGGTTCAGTGGAATTGTGGCTTTTTGTATGCTGCCAAAGTTCTCTATGGTAATTTTTTCGTTCATCATTGGATTGCAAAAATACATAAATAACCCGTCATTTCCCCACTAACATCGGCAAAGATAAACAACCTTTATGAAACATTCAACTAAAAGATTAGTTAAATGAACGTTAATTACTCGATTTCTTTCATATTCATCACACGTATGACCGGATATCGTTTGTGTGTAGGTTCATAATGTTTTGATTTTTGATAAACAAATTCGAGTTGTGCGTAGGCATTATCTGTAAAGTCTTTATCGGTTTTTTTCTTTTCTTCGAGTGCGGTTTTGATGTTGGGATTCTTTTGGAGTATTTCGGCAGCTTCATCTTCAAAAATATAGGGCGAAAAATGTTCTTTTTGCATTAAAATAGAATCAAAAAAGTTCCAAGCAAACCATGAGTCAGGAGCTTGTGGTTCGAGTGTTTCGATGATGTATCTGTTGGTGTTTTGATTCGTTTTAATGATGTAATCTCCTTCAAAAAAAGGTAATGATTCTTCGCGTTTTTCTACTTCAACATTATAATGTAAATGATGTCCTTCATAAGCATTTCGCGTGTCAAATTTTTTAATATAATACACCTCACCTTTTATCATTTTATCGGTCGTTAGTTGTTCCATTTCAATGCCATTCCATTTCATTCGTTCGATGACCTCGCGCCATGCCTGCGGAATGACGTAACAATACGGTTTTTCGATAGAAAGGCTTGATTTATAATGATTTAAAAATGGTATATCTTTTTCAAAAGGTGCGCTATGGTCATAATAAAGTCGGTCTTTTCCACTGACTTGGCTGGGTTTATATTTGGCTTCGTAGCCTTTAAATGACAATTGTTCTACTTGTTCGGTGTCCAATTCCCAATTGATGTCAAATGTTTTTTGTGTGCGGACATTTTCGTTAGCTTGACGGCGCAATATTGCAATTTTTTCACTATCATTATGCGCCACCGCAATAACAGATTCCATGAAAGCATAGGTACTCGCTACGCGGTCTTCAAAAGGCTTGAGCATGTGCGTTTCGGGTATAAAACCAATGGTATTGAACAAGGCGGTATAACCTGAAGAGTAACGCGGCAAATCCAGAAAAGCAATAATGCCTTCATCGGGCGTAGTACGCGCATATACGTAGGGTGACATTTCCCATTTCCGAGCTTTCATATCGGTATAAAGTCGAGGCATAAGGTCATCATTGAGATAAGCACCGAGTGTGGTTTCGAGTTTGTTGTGTTGAGTGGCAATCATGGTCATGGTGTATTGATAGTCGGCACCGTTTGAAGTATGATTGTCGATAAAAATATCGGGCTGCCACTCGTGAAAAATTTGTGTAAAAGCCTGTGCATTGCGTGAGTCGGCTTTGATAAAATCACGATTGAGGTCGAGATTGCGGGCATTGCCTCTGAAGCCGTAACTTTCCGGTCCATCTTGGTTGGCACGGGTGTGTGCATTGCGGTTGAGCGCACCACCGATATTGTACATCGGAATGACAGCAAGAACGACATCATCTGGTAGTTTTTTGTCTTTCGCATAATCTCGCAACAACATCATCGAAGCATCAACACCGCAAGGTTCGCCGGGATGTATCCCATTGTTTATCAGTACGATACGCTTATTTTTTTTACGCAGAGAAGCAGCGTCAAAATCGGTGTCATTAGACAAAACTACGAGATGTAAAGGCTTTCCAATATCTGTTTTTCCATATTCCAAAATCTTTATTTCCGCGTGAGCGGAGGCGAGTTTTTTATAAAAATCAATCGCCTCGTAGTAGGTTGCGGTTACATTCGGATTTTTTTCGTGCGGGGTTTTAATATCCGTTTGGTTGTTGTCTAAAATGGTTGTCGTATTTGTAGTGACACAAGCAACAAAAATGAGTATTAAAGGAAGGAATAGAGTACGCATATTTTTAATGTATCTGTGATGAATTATTTAATAACTCGTGTGAAAAGGGTCTCTCTTTTCACAGCTTTTTCTAAAAAATTATCTTCAAAACCATTTACAATCCACATTTCAATGTTGTTTTTCAGACAAATATCGGCAGCGATAAGTTTGGAGCGAATACCGCCTGTGCCAAGCCCGTTATCACTATCTTTTTCGAGATGTTTGTAAGGAGCAATGTCATTGATTTCGGGGATGATTTGGGCATCGGCGTGTTGATTGGGGTCGCGGTCGTACAAGCCGTTGATGTCAGAGGCGAGGACGAGCAAATCGACATGGAGCAGGGTAGCCATGAGGGCGGAGAGTTTGTCATTGTCGCCAAATTGAATCTCGTCGGTGGCTACGGTGTCATTTTCATTGATGATGGGAATATAGTTGTTTTCGAGCAATACATTGATGGCATTGGTGATGTTTTCTCGGGATTTTTCGTTATCGACATCGCGGTAATTGACGAGGCACTGTGCGGTTTTGAGGTTGAAATCATTGAAAATTTCTTGATAAATCTTACTCAAAACAGGTTGTCCGATAGCAGATAAGGCTTGCTTGACAGCTATCGGAGTGCCACCGCTTAATTGGATAAATTGTTTTGCTGTGGCTATCGCACCGGATGATACAATGATGAATTTGTAGTGGTCGTTCAGACTTAGTATTTGTCTGGCAATATCTTCAATTTTGCCACGCGAAAGCCTGTCTGTGCCTCGTGTGAGCGTAGAAGTACCGATTTTTAAGATGATGGTTTTCATTGTAATGATAATGAATTTTGTAGCGGAAAAACTATACTATTTTCTTGCTTTTATTTTACATAAAATGTTTACTAAAAACGCTTTATGAATAACATAAATTATTTTATAAATTTCATTCGGGCGGAAAATACGCGAAAATGTCCTTGTTTATATATGTAAAACAGCATAAATTTGTGTTATTCCATAGAGTGATATGACTTCGTATATTTTTACAAAAGTAAAATAAGTTTTGAAAAAACATTCCATTCTGGTAGTGTTACAGATATAATGCTATTAAACAATGTAATAAGTAGTGTGATGTGGGCTGCTTTTATTACCTATCCGAAAGCTTCTTTGTATTTATAAAACAATCAAGTCTGTTTGAGCGTTAAATGGTCAAACTAAATTTTACATGAATAAAATCGTCACTATCCTTGCGTTCATTTTATTGATTTTAGCACTCGGTTGGGGAGTCTATCAAATGAATGAAGGCAAAAAAAAGGATACCACCATCACGACCCGCGAAAACACCATTAACACACTCGAAACCGCTCTTGAAAAAGAGCGTACTTCGAAAGAACTCGCCATCACCCGCACAGAGGAACTCACACAAGCCAATACACAACTCGAAGGCGAGAAAAAAGAACTCAATACCCAAATCAAGCGTCTCGAAAAAGAAATAAGCAACCTGAAATTACGTATCAATACCCAAAGAAAAACCATCGAAGGTATTCGTGCGGAAATTCAGCAAAAAGAGGCAAAAGTCGCTGAACTCGAACAGCAAATCGCAACGCTCAACAGCGCGAAAAAAGCTGACATCGCCAAGATAAAAGACCTTGAAAATCAACAAGCTGCTCTAAGCAATGAAATGACACAATTGCAAACAAGTACTTACCAAACGCTTGCTGAAAAAGATGCGCTTGTCAATGACTTGATGGACAAGCAGGAAGAGGAAGAACTCTATCGCAATAACCTTGACATCATCGAACAAACTGTTGTCAACTTCCAAGAAATATCGCTCAAAAAAGGTAAAGACAGCAGGACCATCAAACGTCTGAAAAAGAACAACTGGGACTACACATCAATAGAATTCAGTCTCTACCACGAGCAGCAAGAACTCCTCAAAGGACAAGAGTTCGCGCTTTCTATAATAGATTTGGATACTCGACAACCACTGGCTTTACGCGAATCCAATCCAGAGTTTCCTGACTCGAAAAACAACGCTAAATCCCTTCGATTTGTCTTTGATACCAACCCCATTGTATTAGAACACACTAACACTCAAGAGAAAACTTCCAAGAATTATCAACTACAATTGACCTACGTAAAAAATAACCGCGAACTGCCCATGAAATTCGGTGTAATTCCGATTATCAGCAATGGAAAACCTGTCAATGTCGCAGAATAAAAATGATACAGAAAGCTACGTTTCAACTCATTCCTGCGATTCGTACTGTATTCAAATCCTGTATAGTTCACATGAAATCGCAGGGCATTATTCAATGGCACCTTGATTATCCTGCACAAAAAGATATAGAAAAAGACATAGAACGTGGCGAACTATACTACACCGGAGAAGGAAAAGATGTCTGGGCAGTTTTCACTATAAATGAAATTCAAGACCCTCAATATCAAGATATTACATGGGATTTTGAAGGCGATAAAATACTCGTCGTGCATCGCCTTGCAGTACATCCGGCACAACAAGGCAAGGGATTGGCGCAGCAATTAATGAATTTCGCGGAAGACTATGCACAGCAAAATGACTACCTTGCCATTCGACTGGATGCCTACGAAGGCAACCCTCGTTCGCAAAATTTTTACCGTAAAATGGGATACCTTCCGGCGGGTTACGTGCAGTTCGATTACCAACCTATGCGATGTGTCACCTTTGAAAAAGTAATAAAAGGCGGACATAATTCAAAATAGACGTGTGTTACATCAATTGTGAGGTATTGGGTGCAGGACAAATTTTTAATCTGCCTCGTACCGACGACTCTATCCGTCGCGGGAAAGTACCGAGCCACTTGACGGCTAAAGTCGTCAGTACAGTGGCATTTCAAAATAAAATTAAAAATTTGTCCTGCACCCGAGGTATTTGAGTATTATAAGTGTGATTATAAAATTGTATAATTATGGAATGTCTTTTATGATAAAAAAGTATCATTTTAAATAATTTAAATTTAAATAATTTTATAATTAAAACATTATTAACTACAAATAAATTATATTTTACTTCATTATTAAAAATAAAGTATTACTATCACAATCATTACAATCATACAATTTTACAATCCTTGCAATTAAAAACCCTATAAGTTTGAATTTGGCTGTAAAAACTCCACCTTTGCAGCCAATATGAATGACAGTAAGATCACATTTCAAGATATAGGACTCGAAGATGAACTTATACGCGGTATAGCCGCCTTGGGTTTTGAGCATCCTACACCAATACAAGAAGAGACCATTCCTCGTCTGCTGACCTCCGATCAGGACATCATCGCTTTAGCACAAACCGGCACCGGAAAAACGGCTGCCTTTGGCTTGCCTGCCATACACCTCACCGATATAGATGATAAAAGTCCACAAACTCTAATCCTTTGTCCCACAAGGGAATTGTGTGTGCAGATAGCGAAAGACATGAAGGCTTATGCCAAATTTGTCAAAGGGCTCAACATCGTACCTGTATATGGTGGCACGAGCGTAGATTCCCAGATAAAGGCATTGAAAAAGGGAGCGCATATCGTGGTCGGCACGCCGGGAAGGACGCGAGATCTGATGCAGCGCAAAAAATTGAAACTCAATAATGTCTCACGCGTGATCCTTGATGAAGCAGACGAAATGCTGACGATGGGATTCAAAGATGAATTAGAAGCCATCTTATCCCAAACACCTGACGAAAAACAAACCTTACTCTTTTCGGCTACGATGTCCAAAGACATCACTTCTGTCACCAAAAAATACATGGTTAAACCCCTTAAACTCTCGGTCGCAAGCCTCAATATCGGTGCAGAAAATGTGGAACACATCTACTACATGGTTCAAGCCCGTTATCGCTACGAAGTCCTCAAACGTATCGCTGATAGCAATCTTGATATTTATGGGATTGTGTTCTGCCGTACCCGTCGAGAGACCAAAGAAGTCGCCAACAAACTCATGCAAGATGGTTACAGTGCCGACGCGCTTCATGGCGAACTTTCCCAAAACCAACGCGATGAAGTCATGGGCAAGTTCAGGAAGCGACACCTCCAACTCCTCATCGCGACTGACGTAGCTGCGCGTGGTTTGGATGTCAACGACCTTACCCACGTTATCAATTACAACCTGCCCGACAAAGCCGAAATTTATACCCATCGCAGTGGTAGAACAGGTAGAGCAGGCAAAAGCGGGATTTCCGTTGCCATCATTCACACGCGCGAGATGCGCAAAATCAAAGATATCGAGCGCACATCGGGTGCTAAATTTACTAAAGCCCTCGTACCTACCGGACGCGAGGTTTGTACCAAACAACTCTATTCTCTGATAGATAAAATTGTAAAAGTAAAAGTCGATGAAAACCAAATCGTTCCTTTTTTGCCTGTCATTTACGACAAATTGGAAGGTTTGAGTCGCGAGGAACTGATACAACATTTCGTCTCGGCGGAGTTTAATCGTTTTTTGTCATATTATAAAAATGCTCCTGACCTCAATGTGGCAGGTGGCTCTCAAAAACAAACGGATAAAATAGACAAACGCAGTCGCGCAGAACGCAGAAAAACAGCGTTTTCAAGAATTTATATTAATCTCGGTAAGAAAAACAACATGAATCCCGGGCGTATAATAGGCATCATTAATGAAGCACTGGATTCTGGAAGCGCAGTTATCGGCGAAATAGAAATTCTCAAAAAGTTCTCCTTTTTTGAAATTGAAGGACAATCCGCAGACCGCTTAATTGAAGCACTTAACGGACAAAAAATCGATGGCACAACATTATCCGTTGAAATCACCCAAAATAAAAAACCCGAAAAGAAATGGGGAAACCAAAGAAAAAAGGATTTTAAACATGCGAAGAAGAAAGGCAGAAGAGGGGCAGCCAGAAATCGCAAAAAATGGTAAGCAATGAAAACCAAAGGTAAATCTATTCTACCTTATTCACTTACTACTTAGTAAGCCACTACTATTACTATATTTTTTTATGATTTAAAAGGTTTTTTTACAAAGTAAAAAAAGCAATAAGAATTTCATAGTTATAACACTATGACTGAAAGTTTAATTTCTGCCATAACTTACAAAAAATAAGATTTTTAGACATTAAACTTTTTCTTAAAGGCTTTGTTATTCTACTTTGTAATTGACATTAATCTTTTATACCAATTTCTAATAATAAATTAAAAAATTAGTAAATATTTTTAGGTACATGCACCCTTTGGCACTGTTTTTACGTCTAAATAATACCCACCTACCAAGTATCATTACTTTCAAACCCTGTCACAAACTCCCACTTTCAAGACCACATTCAAGGCTAATTTAATGCGTCATTTAAGGTGAATTTCTATAGTAACTTTAAAATGATGAGCAAAAACAAGCAATTTAGCACAATGACTTATTTGTATTACATTGAGTTATATGCTTTAAGGTGCTGTTTATTGTGATCATTTTTTTAGCTAAAAATTGAAAACGTCTCTAAGTATAAGTAATGAAAAAAATCATAAAATTTCTTGGTCACAAGCACCTTTTGGCTGCGCTATTCTCATTTATTACGGTATGTAGTTTTAGCCAAACAACTACTTGTATAAGCATCAACACTAGTATAGACGATGTAGAAGAGACTACCTCAAATGGTCTCATGGAAGATGTAAGTTTAGATTTAGATTTAGGAGAGAACGGAGCGAAGATTGTTGGACTTAGGTTCAATAATGTCAACGTACCGCAAGGTGCTTTGATTACCAATGCTTACATCCAATTTACAGCCGAAGAAGTCGGTACTGTAGCTACCAGCCTAACTATTGAAGGAGAGGCAACGGATAATGCCCCTCCATTCACACTCAACAGTTATGACGTATCATCTCGGACAAATACTTCGGCATCTGTCAACTGGACACCTCCAGCGTGGAATACTATAGGAAGTGCTGGAGCTGGAGAGAAAAGCCCCGACATTACGAACATTATTGACGAAATTGTCAGCAGACCCGGATATGTGCAAGGAAATTCCATCGCTTTAATTGTCACAGGCAACGGTAAACGAGGAGCTTATCCTTATGATGCTTCGCCTGCACAAGCTCCAGAATTGTGTATTACCTATTGCAATGATGTTGATAATGACGGAGTTTGCGACAATATTATTAATGCTACCCCCACATCAAAAATTATCATTAATGAAGTCAATTACCGCTCAATTGAAATACAACAGGACATAGAGTTCATAGAACTCTATAACAATGACGCTGCGCCTGTTGATTTGACTGGTTGGCACTTGACTAAAGGAATTTCTTACGAATTTCCGGCAGGAACAATAATGAACCCCGGCGATTATCTTGTTATTTGTGCGGACCCTACTGTTTGTCAATCTGAATTTGGAATTACAGGCGTACTCGGTCCTTATTCCGGTGGATTAAGTGGTAAGGGCGATGAAATCATTTTAAGAGACAATTTTTTTAAAATACATGATAAAGTAGATTATGAAGGTTGGAAAGAATGGCCCAACGTTCGGTATAATGATTATATCACCCAACTGTACGACGCAGCAACCGCTACTTATTATGATGAGAAGACAAAAGTATCCACTTCCATTCAAAAGATAAACCCCGAATTGCCCGGCAAGCACGCCGGAAGTTGGTCGGCAGATATCCCTACACCCGATGCTCAAAATAGTAATATTTACAAAGTTAACTGGACAGACATTCCTGTCGTAAAAAGCATCTCCAAGAGTCCAGACAAACCGGTATCCAACGATGTAGTGCGCATCAAAGCTGACATGACCAATATTGACAATATAGCTGGTAGCCTATCGCTTGCATTAGAATATCAAACCGTAGATGCAGGAAACTATATCCACAAATCCGATTCAAATTACAACTCCAACTGGCAATCCATCCCCATGTACGACAATGGCGTAGGGGCAGACTCTACGGCTAATAACGGTATATATACCGCAGCTATTCCTGCATCCGTTCAACAGCATCGAAGACTGGTGAGGTACAGAGTAAAGGTCTCTTCTCCGGCTCACGATGCCATTTATCCTGACCAAAATCATACAGAAAGTAATTATTCTTATTATGTATATGACGGTTATCCTTTGGTAAACGGTACTTACGACATCGCTAAGGTCAATCCCATGCAAGAAATTACCGTCATTACAGGAAGCAGCACCTCTGCCACCTACATGGGACCCGGTGATGGCATCAACAATACAGGGCAATACACTGGATATGAATATCTCGGAGAAGGAACAATTGTTTATAATGGAAAAGTCTATGACCATATTCGCTTTCGACCGCGTGGACGTACCACCGGTAGAGCAGCAAGAACAAAACCCGGTGTCAAATTTGACCTTAATTCCGAGCGTGGCATTACGCCACAAGATGATTGTGGCGAAGAGTACGATGAAGAACGTGGTAAATTGACACTCTCCGGTACTTACGTCAATGACATTACCACACATGGTATGACCGAGTCAGTCATTCACAAAGTACTTCAATTAACCGGAGCGAAAGGTCGAGATGTAGATTATACCCAACTTCGAGTCGTTGATAAAACAACCGAAACCGGAGCCGGTGGTGATTTTTGGGGTGTATTTCTCATTTTGGAAAATTACGATGGAGACTTTCTCAAAGAACATGATTTGCCGGAAGGTAATATTTGGAGATACAAGCGAGCCGGCTTGAATCCTCACCGAATGACTCATCAAGGAGATTTTCCAAATACCAATAATATCGGTCCATGGACACAAAACGTCGCTGATGCCGATATAGACCACCTCATTGCAGATAAAGTAGCTAACCTCTTTCTTGGACAAGGTGCCAACAACTATGAAGGTAAACACGCGCAAAGAGATTATTACAATTCCGAAACCGGAAAATGGTCTCTTTGGTACGGTGATTATGACACCACTTTTGGAATGTCCTTCGATGATGGTACTTTTTTTGCAAGAAGCGACTCTGACCCGAATACATCTGTACTTTTGGTGCAAGATATGACGGGTATAAGGATTGAGTATAAGAACGCTATGCGTTCTGCTTATGACCTATTGTTCAATCAAGAACAAGCCGACTTTCTGATAGATATGGAGTCCGAAAAAATCCACAATCCAAGTGCCGCTTACGATTGGACAGACCTCGACCGCAGTCGCTGGAATCAGACTTATGATTTGGGCAATGTAGGCGCACAAATTGATTGGTACAAACAGTGGTTCACAAATCGAAACCAATTCCTTTTGACCAATAGTACTGATGGGTTTTACGATGGTCTAATACCCGACAAACCCACTATCACTCATACAGGAACTACCGCTTTAGATGATTTGACTTTCAACAATTCATCTTTTACAGACCCTAATGGTAATTTTACTTTCGCTGCACTTGAATGGAGAGTCGGAGAATGGTCAGACCCCGCCAATCCTATCTATGTTGGCATCTGTAAACCCAAATACGAGATGGAAACTAAATGGAAAAGTGGCGAAATTACGTCATTCTCCAATACTTATACCATACCAGCAGATGCACAATTAAAAACGGATAGAACCTACAAAGTCAGAGTCCGGTACAAAGACAATACAGGAAGATGGAGTCACTGGAGTGACCCCGTACAGATAGTACCTACTCCCGCTACACCTTCCAATTATGACCTTGTCATTAATGAAATTATGTACAATGACGGTGATGATTGTTGTGGTGACGAATACGTCGAAATTTACAACGCAGGTAGCAGTTCGGTAAGTTTGGATAATTTCAAATTTACAGAAGGTATTGACTATGACTTTCCTCAAGGCATGAGCATGGCAGCAGATAGTTATATTGTACTTGCCAAAGACAGTGTACTGTTTGTACAAAAATATGGCTATTCGCCTTTCGGTGATTATGGTGGCACACTCTCCAATGGTAGTGAAGACATCGTCTTGGAAGCTCCATATAGAATTGTCGTAGATACAGTCAGATATTTTGACGATGGAGTGTGGGACGAAAATCCTGACGGAAGCGGTACTTCACTCGAATTACTCGACCCACTTTCTGACAATGCTGACCCTGCCAATTGGTTCCGCTCAGATGTCCTTTGTGGTACACCCGGCGCACCCAATTCGCGTATATGTACAAGCACAGCAGAAAGCATTGTTATCAATGAAATTAATTATAATGGACCTAATTCGCCAGACGCAGGAGATTGGGTAGAATTGCATAATGCCACAGCCAATGCGATTGACATTTCCGATTGGGAGTTTTATGACGGTGGCAATCAATTTATTATTCCGCAAGGAACGATCATACAGCCTGATGGCTTCCTCATTCTTACCGAAAACGATACTTTATTTACCAATATATTCCCACATGTGACGGATTATGTAGGTAATCTTGATTTTGGATTCTCCAATGGTGGTGAGCGACTTTCTTTATTTGATGAAAACAAATGTTTGTCCGATTATGTCGCTTATGATGACGATATGCCTTGGGATACGATACCCGATGGCAATGGACCAACGCTTTCTCTGATTACACCTAATTCAGACAATACTCTTCCACCTTCATGGGAGCCTTCATCTAATATCAACTCCGCCTACGGTACACCCGGACGTGCCAACGAGCCTTGCCTCGTACAACAGATAGTTGCTCCTGATACCGTATGTGTAGGACTACCAGCTACATTGACAGTAGATATTCTTGACTCAGATGTAACCTATACTTGGTCTGCATTTGGTAGTTCATTGAGTAGTGTGAATAGAGATTCTACTGAAGCAATGTGGACTACCCCCGGCACATATACCATACGATTATTTACGAGTTATTTTGAGTGTACAAAAATTTATAATAAGCAAGTCGTTGTAAAAACATGTAATACCGGTCCTGCCTTAATAGTAGATAATTATACCGTACCAGAAGACAATGTACTCAATAATGGCAGCAGTCTTCTTGCTAATGACGGAGCAGATCCAGAGGGACATACATTGACAGTAGCGGCAGTAAATAATTTTGCCCCTTCCAATGGCAGTGTAGTCGTCAATCCAAACGGTACATTTATATACACTCCAAATCCTGACTTCAATGGAACAGACAGTTTTGAATACGAGGTTTGTGACGATGGTAGTCCAGTAATATGCAACACACAGATGGTGCATATTGACATTATTCCCGTCAATGATGCTCCGATAGCAGTAGATGATACACCGGGTACGCCAGAAGATGCACCGCTCAATGGTCTTGTTCATAATAATGATTCGGATATTGATGGCGATAGTTTGACAGTTACTACCACGCCTGTATCTCCACCTTCAAATGGAACATTAACGCTACTTGCCAACGGTTCTTATACATACACCCCAAATCCCGACTTTAATGGGACGGACAGTTTTGAATACGAAATTTGTGATGATGGCAACCCGACAATGTGCGATACGGCTATCGTGGCGATAGATATTTCCCCAGTCAATGACGCGCCTGTAGCCACATTAGATTCACTTTTTACTGTAATGGATACATTATTGATAGACAATGTATTGCAAAACGATATAGACATAGATGGCGATAGTCTTACCGTAACGAACATTATCACCAATCCGGCAAATGGTACGGCAAGTATTCAGCCGAATGGCGACATTAGCTTTCAACCTAATCCGTCTTTTATCGGAACAGATCAGTTGACTTACGAAGTCTGCGATACCGGTGGCTTGTGTGATGTGACTACGGTAGTACTTGTGGTAGAACCCGGTTGTGTTGATGTTCAGATATATCTGTATCTCGAAGGACCTTATGATGCCGGAATTGCGGAGATGACGACTGTACTCAGCACAGTACGAAAACTCTTGCCGGGACAAACGCCTACGAGTAATCTTGCTACGCCTACTCCTGCCGGGCAGCCATACAGCATAGCTCCGTGGAATTACACGGGTACAGAAGGCGCAGGTTGGACAGATGTTGATTATACAGGTGATGAGGTCGATTGGATATTGGTCTCTTTCCGTACAGGAACGGGTAAAACTACAGAAGTTGCCCAGACCGCTGCGCTCCTCAATAAAGATGGTAGTGTGCGTTTCCCTGACCGTTGTGCTTTATTGGCTTCGGCAGCCGATTCGGTCTATGTCGTCGTCGAACATCGCAACCACATGGGGATTATGTCGCCCACACCGATTGAAGTAGTAAATGGTGTATTGGTACATGATTTCCGTACTACAGATGGTTATAAAGACCCAACAAGTTTTGGACAAAAACAGCTCTCCACCGGAGATTGGGCAATGTACACGGGCGATTCTGATCAAGCAGCTGATCTCGTTAGTTACGATATTACTGGTATTGATAAGACGGTATGGTTTGATAATAACGGAGTGTTTGACATTTATATGGAGCCTGATTTTAATTTGGATGGAGACATCAACGGGCAAGATAAATCACTTTGGTATGATAATAACGGTATCGCTTCGCGTGTACCTAAACAGTAAGGTAATTTAAAATAAAAACGCCATTCTATCTCAATTGATTTGAGACGGAATGGCGTTTTTTATAATTTGGTGTAAATCAAGATGTAGTGTTTACTGTTTTTTCATCCCCTATTTACTCATCTGCCAATTTAACTATTTTTTGTACCTGCGAATTCCACATTTCACCTTTCACTTGAACGAAATAAGTACCACTCGACAGATTGTCTGTTGAAACCTGAAGCATATTTGAACCTTCGGTGATTTGTACGGGCGTTTCGGATATTACTCTTCCATTTATATCTGTCACCATAATGCGGGCGGATGCCGTCACGCTTGATTGTAATTTGACATTAAGGTCTTGATATGAAACCGGATTGGGAAAAACATCAATCACATCATCCGGTTCAAAACATGTAGAAATCACCCTTACTATATCTGTGTAGGCATATCTTCCGCCTATATCCACTTGTTTGAGTCGGTAATAACTATAAGATTCAAATTGAGTGTCCGTAAATTCATAATTGAGCAAACTTTGTGAATCTCCTGCTGCGCCCACTCGTCCGATGTCTTGAAAATGCACACCATCTTCACTACGTTCAACGATAAAATGAGATGAATTATCTTCGGTAGCGGTGGACCATAAAAGGTTCACATTACAATTGCTCGCTTCTCCTGTAAAACTCAACAATTCAACGGGCATCAAGCATAAAGTATTATAGCACTCTGAGTTATTTGTAAAACTTCCCTCATTGGCATCAAATCTACTCAAACCCACCAACTCACCAACAAATGTGCTTGGAAAGGTCAGAGAATCGTGCCACATCAAATCGTAGCAAGCAAATGGGTCTATTACATCAAAACCTACACGACCGACGGGCAACCAATCATCTGATATTGCGAGAACACCTTCACCAAAAAGGTGTTCTACATTGTAGGAGACTACCGAATCTAACGAGCCATTCAGATTGTGAGCGGAATAAAACGAAACTCCACCGGGAGACGGGAGAGGTGTACCCGATTTGAGGTCCAATTCTTCAATAATAGTTGGGTTAGCGAGCGCCTTTTTATTAAAAGAAAATCGGTAATTCTGCTCGCCTATTCCAAATTCCCTTGCGGTCGAACTCGCTTTGATTTCTATATCAATATACAATTGTTGAGTGTTACAAAAAGCAACTATTGACGAATCAGGTATAGCAAACCGTACATCATATACACCCGTTTGGGCATGAAGCATAGAAATACTAAATAAAACGAAAAGCAGTAAAAAAATAAACTTGTTCTGTCTCATGATACATATTTTAACAACGTGATTTAATGTGAGTACTCTGTAGATGAATTACCTTACATTGAAAGGGGGAACTGATATTTTTATCAGATAAAAATGATTTGTGTAAAAGCGAGTGTGTAGATCAGATCTTTAAAAAGAAAAGATTGATTATTGTGGAATATCAGAAAGGAATGTTACAAAGATATTAAATTAAATCCTTAGAGAAAAGGAATCATTATCAGAATAATGAAAAAGTATTGGTCTATTTTACACAACCTTATTTTTTCTTGACTATACTTTAAATAAAAAAATAAAGTGTTAATACAAAAAACACAACTAACTGATTGTCAATTAGTTTTTAATAAAACTTGTGTTTATAAATAAGTTATTTTAAAGTGTATTTATAAATAAATGTTAAATAATTAGAAATTTATTGTCCCGATACTTCATATCTGACACTTTCTGTTCAAAGTCTGGATACGAGATAGTTTTATGTTAAACTAACGTGAACTGTATTATGTGATGATTTGTTCGTATTTTTGTACTTAATTCGGATTAAATATGGATAAACAGCAAATCATACAAGCCTTAGAAAAGGTCAATGACCCAAAAACAGGCAAAGACCTCATTACAATGCGAATGGTGGAGAATCTTCAAGTCGAAGGCGATAATGTCAGTTTTACAGTCACTCTTCCACAAGTAGATGCAGCGACCAAATCACAGGTCAATTTTGCTTGTATAGCTGCCGTCAATGAGGTTTATCCGCAAGCGAATGTACATGTACACCTGAGTATGAAAAGTGCTTTTGCAGAAGCAGGTGCTTCAGAAAAAACATTACCACAAATAAAGAATATCATCGCTGTAGCATCAGGCAAAGGCGGTGTAGGCAAATCTACTGTTTCGGTCAATTTGGCATTGGGCTTGAAACAGTTAGGGCTAAAAGTCGGTTTAGTAGATGCGGATGTTTATGGACCTTCCATTCCTACAATGTTGGGTCTGCAAGGGCAACGCCCACAAATCAAAGAGGTATATGGTCAACATAAAATCGTACCATTGGAGGCTTACGGTTTGCCTGTCATGTCTATTGGTTTTATCATCGAACCCGAACAAGCGATTGTGTTGCGCGGACCACGTTTGGGTGGTATTATTCGACAGTTTTTTAATGATTGTTTGTGGCCCAAATTGGATGTTTTGGTCGTCGATTTGCCGCCGGGGACGGGCGATGTACAACTCACTATGGTACAAACCGTTCCTGTCACAGGTGTAGTCATGGTGACGACTCCGCAAGAAGTAGCCGTAGCCGACGCAATTAAGGCAATGAATATGTTTACCTTGCCAAATGTCGATGTTCCGATACTCGGCGTGGTCGAAAATATGTCTTGGTTTACGCCCGAAGAACTCCCCGAAAATAAATATTATTTATTCGGACAAGGTGGCGGAAAACGCCTCGCCCAAAAAGCTAATACTATATTGATGGGACAAATTCCTATCGTACAAAGTATTCGCGAATCTGGCGATGCCGGATACCCTGCCGTACTCAAACAAACACCTGACAGTAGGGCTTTCGTAGAAGTCGCAAAAAATGTAATGCAACAAATTGCCATCAGAAATGAGCAAATCGCACCTACAGAAATGGTGAAAATTACGACATAGATTCAGGCGGGTAGATTATTTTTTTCGTCTTCCCTAAGTAGTAAGTACAATTTTTGAAATGAATGACCCATTCAAAACTCATTCATTCAAAATTCAAAATTCGTTCATTAATATGAATAAAACAGAACTAATCGAAAAGGTAAACACGGCACTTGATACCGTTCGCCCACATTTAGAAGCTGACGGTGGCAACGTCGAAATCATAGACATCACCGATGATATGACGGTACAGGTACGTTGGCTCGGCACTTGCGAAAGCTGCCACATGAGCGTCATGACTATGCGTGCAGGCTTAGAACAAGCCATCAAAAATCACGTACCCGAAATTCTAAAAGTAGAGGCGGTCAATGGTGTTGCGTTTAGCTAAAAAATACTCATTCTGATAGTCTTCTTGAGTAGATTTTGTAATTTTGCACCATACTTTCAGAAAACTACCACAAACTCAAATTGCGGATTAGCCGCCAAATGAGCAAATTCCAAATTTTCAAGTACCAAATTCCAACAAAATATCAGATAAAACAGGTGTGAATTGGAATTTGGGATTTTTCATTTGTTTACAACTTGAATTATCATAAGTACAAAAGTGAGTAGATTATGCCAAAGCATTTTGTTTCCAACAAAGATGAGTCCCCCTCTCTATTCAATAATCAATTTCTTGATGTTTTTTCTCGTGTACATTGGAGTGTGCCTTTGTTCATTTTTATGCCAGTCGTATTGTCCTTCTTGTATTGGGGAGCGATGGATTACAGCCTCGGCTGGATGATGCTGCCTTGGTTTATTGGGGGCGCACTATTTTGGACACTTGCAGAATATGTCTTACATCGTTTCGTTTTCCATTACCAACCACCGGGCAAATTGGGTGAGCGCATCCATTTTATCATACACGGCGTACACCACGATTATCCGAATGATTCTTTGAGACTTGTCATGCCACCTATACTTGGCGTTCCTCTTGCCTTTTTGTTTTACAATATTTTCATATACGTACTCGGTCCGGCGGATACAATGCCCTTCTTCGCGGGTTTTATTAGTGGTTATTTGGTTTATGATATGACCCACTACGCACTTCATCATGTCAATATCAAACACCCTTATTGGAAAAAACTCAAAGAACACCACATGGTTCACCATTATCACGATCCCGACAACGGCTATGGTGTAAGTAGCGATTTTTGGGATAAAATCTTTCGAACCGAATTCAAACTTACTAAACGCGACAAGACCACTGTTGGGTGACTGGTGATTAGTTACTGGTTATCCGTTCTATAATTCCAATCACAAATCACCAGTCACCAGTCACCAATCACCAATCACCAGTCACCAGTCACCAGTCACCAATCACCCAATGAATTACTTGCAATTTTTCTTAAAAAGACTTGGCTACGGGGCAGTCGTCTTGGTCTTGGTCGTCGTGATTGTATTATCTATCATCTACCTTGCGCCAGTCAATTCTGCACGACTGACTTTCGGACAAAACGCCGACGCAGCTATGGTCGAGCAAAAGAAAAAAGAACTGGGCTTAGACAAGCCCCTTAGCACCCAATTCAGACTCTATCTCAATGATGTCTCTCCATTATCCATTCACGAAAACACCACATATAACGCACAGAAATACAGGTATTTAAAATTAATTCCTTTCGGAGAAAAAGTATTTGTCGCCAAATTGCCACACCTACGCGAGTCATTCCAAACAGGGCGAAAAGTCTCTGATATGCTATTGGAAGCCATCCCTGCAACCATAATTTTGGCAGCTACCGCTATGTTTTTCGGCGTATTAATCGGAGTAATACTCGGTATCATTGCCTCACTCAAACAGTATTCGTGGTTTGATAATTTTGCAGTAATCATATCTACTTTTGGATACTCCCTGCCGAGCTATGTGACCGGAATTATCATTGCCATTATTTTCGGATTTTACCTCAAAGATTGGACAGGGTTGAATATACAAGGCGGGTTGACTGACGTGGATAATTTTACAGGAGAAAAAGTATTTGTTTGGAAAAATCTCATCCTTCCCGCGATAGCTTTGGGGATTCGCCCGGTGGCATTGATTACGCAATTGACACGCTCCTCAATGTTAGATGTTCTCAATGAAGACTACATTCGTACTGCCCGTGCAAAAGGGCTTTCCTTTTACAAAGTCGTGTTCAAACACGCCCTTCGTAATGCCTTGAATCCGGTACTAACGGCAGCTTCGGGCTGGTTTGCGAGTTTACTCGCGGGTGCTTTTTTTGTAGAAAAAGTATTTAATTTTAATGGTCTCGGCTTATTGACTATCAATGCACTTGTCAATTATGACTTACCTGTGGTACTCGGCGCGGTATTATTTTCTGCTTTTGTTTTCGTACTAATTAATATTTTGGTGGATATGTTGTACGCATTTTTAGACCCAAGAGTAGCTATCAGATAGAAAGAGTGTTGATTTTGAATGTGTTAAAAATCAAAATATACGCTTATTTTTTTATGCTTTCGCCACAATTTTTAGATAGATTATTTCCTTCCTCTTGCCTTAAATCGTACTTTTGTGAAATGGGGAGAAAACCAACAGACAAACAACGCATTGAAGATCCAAAAGTACGTGCAGTTTGGACAAAACGACTAATGCCCCTTCTTCTTCGTGGTGAATTGCATGAGGAAACAATGGCAATCATTGCACAAAAAGCAGGTGTGAGCAAAGCAACTTTTTATAAATATTATTCTTCAAAAGAATCGGTGTTGTCTGATGTAGTCGAACTGAAAATTGAACAAATCTCTACTTTTGCTGCTTTACTTTTTGATGAAAGTGAGTCTTACGCCAAGCGATACAATAATGCCTTACAAACGGTATCTGAAGAATTGGCAGGTATATCCAATGACTTTTTGATATTTTTAAAAAACAGACACCCCGAATTATGGCAAAAAATAGATGACTTTGTAGAACTTGCTACAAAAAGCTTTGAGGCATTTTATGAACAAGGCATAGAAGAAAATATATTAGAAAATTTTGATGTAAATATAATGGCATTGACCGACCGTATTATCATCAATGCACTTACTGACCCTAATGTTTTAATAGAAAACAATATTTCAATCGCTACATTTATTGAAGAATATTTCTTAATGAAAAGTAAAGCGATTTTTAAACAATAAAAGACGATGGACGGTGAACGACAGACGGAAACGACAAATGTTCAACGATAAATGATAAATGACACATGGAAAACGAGCAATTGACAACAGAAGAAGAACTAATACCAACGCTAAAAAATGATTTACTCCTACGTGCAGCGCGAGGTGAACAGGTAGAGCGTCCGCCGGTGTGGTTGATGCGACAGGCGGGGCGGATATTGCCACAATACCGCGAGTTACGTGGCAAACTTTCGGGTTTCAAAGAACTGGTAGAAACACCCGAACTCGCCTGTGAAGTCACCATTCAGCCTGTGGACGAACTCGGCGTAGATGCAGCGATTATTTTCTCCGACATCCTCGTGGTGCCGGAAGTCATGGGCTTGCGTTACGAAATGATACCGGGCAAAGGACCGATGTTTCCGATGACCATTCAGTTGGAGGAAGACGTGGACAAACTCATAGCCGGAGAAAAAGCCGCGCTGCAATTGGATTACGTTTATAAAGCGATACAACTGACCAAAGCCGAACTCAACGGACGTGTGCCACTCATCGGTTTTGCTGGTGCGCCGTGGACGCTGATGGCTTACATGCTTGAAGGTTCGGGTAGCAAAACCTTCTCCAAAGCAAGGCGTTTTTTATACAAAAAACCGATTTCGTCACACGTTTTATTACAAAAAATAACAGACACTACGGTTGATTATCTCAAAGGTCAAATCAAGGCAGGAGCAGACCTCGTGCAAGTATTTGACTCATGGGCGGGCATCCTTAGTCCTGAACAATACAAGGTGTTCGGCTTGCCTTATTTGAAGCAAATCTGTGAATCTATTACGGAAGTTCCCGTAACCGTATTTGCAAAAAATGCTTGGTTTGCACTTGACGAAATCGGTAAATTAGATTGTAATGTAGTCGGTATTGATTGGAATACGACTCCGAAAAATGCTCGCGACATGGTCGGTGCGAAAAAGACCTTACAAGGCAATCTTGACCCGTGTTTGTTGTATGCACCTGAAGATGTGATTTGCTCGGCTACACACAAGATGGTCAGAGATTTTGGTGGCAACTATATCGCCAATCTCGGGCATGGCGTATATCCCGACACACCGCTTGATAATGTCAAGATATTTGTGGATGCTGTAAAGAGTTTTGGGGCATCTAATGATTGAATGTTTTTAATGCGATAATGGTCGATATTATTCATTTTATTTATTTTAAAAATGTATTTGTAATAAAACATCACATGCGAATAATATCGACTATTATCACATTCCAAGAGTTTTGGAATGAAGAATGAATGAGTGTTGAATTTTGAATGAATGAATAATGTCGATATTATTCATTTAAAATTATTAAATTTTTTATTATAAAAATATTTATAATAAATAAAAACAAATAATATCGACATATTATCGCATTACAACATTAACGCATTAGTAATTCATTCATTCATTCATTCCACATTCGTTCATTAAAAACATCATGAAAATAGAATTTTGGTTGATAGGTAAGACGACGCAGGATTTCGTAGAAGAAGGAATGTCATTGTATGTCAAGCGGTTAAAGCATTACTTGCCTTTTGAGGCGGTAGTGATTCCTGCATTGAAAAAGACGAAGGGTTTGTCTATCGAACAAATCAAAACCAAAGAGGGAGAAGACATTTTAAAGCGAATCGGCAATGATGATTATTTGATATTATTAGACGATAAAGGCAAGCAATATACCTCACCCGAATTTGCAAAATATATGGAAAGATTATTGCAACAACCACAGCGTAAAGCGATTTTTTTGGTCGGTGGTGCTTACGGCTTTTCACAAAAAATATATGACCGTGCCAATACTAAATTTTCTTTATCCAAAATGACTTTTTCGCATCAGATGGTGCGCGTGTTTTTTACCGAACAACTCTATCGCGCCATGACGATTTTAAAAAACGAACCTTATCATCATTAGGAAAGTGTTGAAGTATTGAAGTGTTGTTGTGTTGAATTGACACACAATAACACCTCAACACCTCAACACCCCAACACTTAGTTTATGAATCCGGAATTTTTAACGATTACAAACCTTATAGTAGGTATTACTTGCCTTATCTCTTACATGGCGATGCAGAATCGGGAAGGAAAATCAAAACTGATTTTTCATCCTGTGACGATTAAAGGACAGAATGAATGGCATCGGTTTTTGACATCAGGTTTTATTCATGCCGATTGGTGGCATCTTGGGGTCAATATGTTTGTACTTTGGTCTTTTGGTAATGCCGTCGAGCTGTATTTGTATCCGAATTATTTGGGAGCAGAGTTTAGTACTTTGAAGTACTTGGGTTTGTATTTTGGGGGAATTATTGTTTCTTCGATTCCGAGTTATCTTCGCTATCACGATGCGCCACATTATGCGGCTCTGGGAGCTTCTGGAGGTGTTTCGGCAGTAGTATTTGCAGTAATTTTATTTGAACCCTGGCAAAATCTATATTTGTATGGTATCATCGCTATTCCGCAAATATTAGCGGGATTGGGTTACTTGTATTATTCGTGGTACATGGACAAAAAAGGTACGGATAATATCGGTCACATGGCACACTTTACGGGTGCAGTTTGGGGTTTCTTTTTTACGGGTTTTATGAATATAGATTTATTTGCTCGTTTCATTGAAAAGACGCTCGAAGGTCCAAGTTGGTTTTAAATCCATTTTATCTTTCCATTGATTATTTTTCTGACTCGTTAAGGATATTGCTTCACTTCATAAGTAATTGACAATTACTTATGAAGTGAAGCAATAGGTATATAATTTCAAAACCATATATAAAAAATGTATGATTATTTTTGATTTCATTTGCAAAATTTAATTTCTTGTAAACAACTGTATATCAAGGTATTAATCTCCAGTAACTAAATGTGACGATGGTTCGTCAAAAAAGTGTTTCGGGAGCTTGGTGCAGTTTGACAAACGTTTTTTGGTTCGTTTTTTTGGCGACTGCAAAAAATGAACAAGAGACCCAGTCAAAAGCACAAATTATTAGAAACTGTCATTACTCCGAAAAAACAGAGAACAAAAAGTGTATGGTTTTGAAGAAATTAGCTATGAAAACTACATCAAAAAGATAAGTGAAATAAAATGCTACGTAACACGATACTTGTGGTTCGTGTGCCATAGCGTGATGCTTATTCATCCTAAAAAATCCATCATTCCTCTTTTTTTGTTTGAACTTTAATAGGTAATTTGTTCTTTCGTTTAAAAGTAATAAATCAACACCTCATCACTCCGCAACTCAACACCACATCAATGAAAAAGAACCAATTTGGCACATCCCCCGTATTTTTCACTGCTATCTCTACGATATTGGGAGCGGTCATGTTTTTGCGATTTGGCTATGCGGTCGGTAATGTCGGTTTGCTACTCACCTTCGGGATTATCTTGATTGGTCATGCCGTGACGATACCGACAGCGATGGCACTCGCCGAGATTGCCACGAATCAAAAAGTAGAAGGCGGTGGCGAATATTTCATTATTTCGCGCTCATTTGGTTTGGTGATTGGCGCGACGATTGGCGTGGCTTTGTACCTATCACAAGCGATTAGTGTGGCTTTTTATATCATTGCTTTTTCGGAGGCATTTAAGCCTTTATCGGCGTATTTGGTCGAAAACTATGAGATGTCTAACTGGCTCGTCCGACTCATCGAACAAAAACAAACCGTCGCAATTCCCGCCTTGTTTTTGCTGACGGCAGTCGTGCTAATCAAAGGCGCGGATTTGGGCGTGAAAATGTTGTACATAGTGGTCGTTACCTTGACTTTTTCTTTGATAGCCTTCTTTTTTGGCTCTACCGAATACGCTGCCAATGAAAGCCCCGATATTATGCTAAGAGTAACCAATCCCGAAAATTTCTTTATTGTTTTTGCCATAATTTTCCCTGCATTTACGGGTATCACGGCGGGTGTAGGCTTGTCGGGCGATTTGAAAAATCCGAGTCGTTCTATACCGCTTGGCACGCTTGCAGCTACGATGGTAGGGATGATTATTTACTGCCTGATTGCAGTCAAGTTGTGGTCGTCCGCTTCACCTGAAGCCCTTGCAAATACTGAGCGACTCGTCATGTCAGACATCGCTTGGCAGGGTTGGTGGGTGATTCCATTGGGTTTGGCGGCGGCGACGATTTCCTCTGCTTTAGGGTCGCTCATGGTCGCGCCACGTACTTTACAGGCGATTGCGCGAGACAAAATTTTGCCCGGCACAGGCGCGAATCACTGGCTCTCACGCGGTGCAGGTAAGCGCGACGAGCCATTCAATTCTTCTCTTATCACTATCGGAATTGCATTCTTTTTTATCATTATGGGCGATATTGATTTTGTGGCCCAAATCATTTCGATGTTCTTTATGCTGACTTATGGTTCGCTGTGTTTGATTTCATTTTTACAACATTTTGCCGCCGACCCATCGTACCGTCCGACCTTCAAATCTAAGTGGTATCTTTCGCTCATAGGCGCGCTTGCCTGTTTGGGTTTAATGTTTTTTATGAATCCCATTTACGCGCTATTGTCGCTGATAATGATGGTCGTTTTCTATTTGTTTATTTCCTATTATAATAAGGACAAACAAAATCTCGCGGTCATTTTTCAGGGGGCAATTTTCCAACTTAGTCGTCAATTACAAGTATTTGTTCAAAAAACAGAAAAGGAAAAAAACACAAATTGGCGACCTTCGGTGGTCTGTATTTCGGAGGATTCTTTCGAGCGAATTTCGGCATTCGAATTGCTTGGCTGGCTATCTAAGCGATACGGTTTTGGTACGTATATGCACTTGATAAACGGTTACCTTTCCAAGCAAACCAGCGACGAAGCCGAAGAAGCACAAGACAGACTCATCAAAATGGCAGAAACGAGCGATAGCAACGTTTATATTGATACACTTATCAGTCCTTCATACACGTCTGCGATCGCGCAGGTGGTACAATTGCCGGGTATTTCGGGGAAAGAAAACAACGCTTTGCTGTTTGAGTTTTCTAAACAAAGTCCGCAAAATTTGGGTGCAATTATAGATAATTTCAAATTGATTCGAACCGTCAATTTTGATGTAATGATATTAGGTAGTAGTGAAAAAGGCTTTGGCTTCAAACACGGGATTCACATTTGGATAACGTCGAATGATTATGAAAATGCGAATTTGATGATACTTTTAGCGTACATCATTTTGGGGCATAGTGAGTGGTCGAATGGTTTGATTAAAATTTTCGCGCTGCACCCAGAAGAATCATTAGAAGAGGAACGTGAGCGATTATTTGAATTAACAAGGTCTGGTCGTCTGCCTATTTCCTCCAAAAATATCGAACTCATTCCCCGTAAACCTGATGTAGATGCTAAAATGATTGTCAACGAAAAATCCGTCGATGCCGACCTCACGATAGTTGGTTTCCGTGCAGAATTATTAAAACAAAAAGGTATGGAGATATTTGAAGGTTATGAAAATATCGGCAATATCCTGTTTGTCAATTCGGCGGAGGAGAAGAAGATTACATAGATTGAGTGATTTTTAATTTGGCAGTCAAGTCTTTTATTGCAAAAATCATATTTTTTAAATATATTTGTGTAATTTACTAATATTCCAATTAGCTTATTTATGAACCTAAAAACATTTATTTGGTGCTTCATTGCTTTACTTTTTACGAGCGATACATTTGGTCAAAACAACGGAAAAGTAAAACTAAATATCGTCCCGTCTTTTTCTTATCTTAAAATTAATGATAAGATAATCAAGGTAAGTGAACAGAAAATCATTGAATTGAATGAGGGCTTATATCCCGTTCAAATTTGGGCACCTAAAATGATAATGATAGAGGATACTCTCGAAGTAAAAGCTAATGAAACGATTATCTATAATAAAGGACTTAAAACACTCTCACCTGATTATAAAGATTATAGAAAGCAATTGAGGAAATATAGGCTAAATAAAGCAAAACCGTATGGGTTGGCAGGGTTGGTATTGGGGGGTAGTATCGGTGGATTTTTTCTATTTAATCAACAAAAAAAAGCAGTACAAAATCTACAAAATGAAGCACTAATAGCTACTCTAACTTATGAAAATGCTGTGGTAAATATTGATATTGCCAAAGCTAACTATGAAGAAAAAGTAACTGAATTTAATCGTGGAAAAACTATTTACAATACTTCATTATTAGTCAGTATTGCGGGGATGGCAGCATTGACGAGTTTTTCTGTGATACAAATCAGAAAAAATCGTAAAAAATCCGGTGACAAACCGATTTACCAAGAAAAAAATCCGTTTGTACTCGGAAAAACAGAAATCACACCGACACTTAATTATCAAAGCTCAAATGTAACTGTAGGATTTACACTTCAATTTTAGACTCATGAAAAATTACTTTATACTTGCAATTTTGGTGCTGTTTTCAGCCTGTATTACCGATGAAATACCTGAACCTGCCGATAATATATTGGACAACCCCGGCGAACTATTCACATTGTTAGATGTGGATTTCGTCTTTTACTCGAATACCCAAAGACATGTTGATGTTACATTTTCTAATCCTCGATCGCAACTTAATGAAGCTCAAAAAGCAAGGCTGTATCAACTGGAAGTTTCTGCACCCGATTTTGTCAGACAAATCTCTCCTGACAGAACTTCCTTCTTTGATACTCAGAGAAATATCGGTGAGACACGATGTTATCTACTCAGATTTCTCACACAAGATTTAGAGTACACTGCAAGTTCTGAAATATGTTTTGAAGTGATGCCTTGAGATTTACACCATTGAATTTCCCCAAAATTTATCGTATATTTGAGTAAAAGAAACGACTCATGTCTATTTTATTCAGCGAACAGGATACCATATTTACCATTAATTATCCGACAGAAAAAATGTCGGAAGAGGAGTTTCATGCCTTTTGCGCCGCTAATCCCAAGATGCGAATCGAACAAGACCAATACCAAAACGTCACCGTCATGCCACCAATTCACGGAGATTCTGGTTTTTACGAAAAACAAGCTATCGTAAGAGTCGGTAATTATGAAATAGAATATAAAACGGGCGTTTCGCTCAGTTCTTCTACGGGCTTTAAATTACCAAATGGCGCAACCCGTTCACCGGATGCTTGTTGGATAAGCAGCAAGCGTTGGTCAACACTTTCTACAAAAGAAAAACAACAATTTTTACCTGTCGTACCTGATTTTGTCATTGAAATTCGCTCACGTACCGATACACTCAAAAAACTCCAAGCCAAAATGCAAGAATGGATAGACAACGGCGTACGCCTCGCATGGCTCATTGACCCGAAAAAACAACAAGTCACTATTTACCGCAAAAATATCGAACCGGAAATTATGGAAGGTTTTGAACACATCCTTTCCGGCGAAGACGTAATGCCCGCATTTGAATTTGATTTAAAACTACTCAAAATACCATAATACATTCCCCAAAAATGTCATTCTATTTTTAGAAAAGAGACAATGCTCTTCCTTTATTCTCTTTCTATCCCCTAAATAAAAAACAAGACCATCTAACGTATTTTTTTATAAAATATAGTAACTTTACCTACATATCTTCGTAAATCATTCAGTATCAATTTAATATTGAACTGTGATTCCAGTGTCGATTTGTCTTTTTTACTAACAAGTTCGACAAATAGACATTTTTGTCTTGATTTACGATGTATTTAGGTTCAAAAGCTATATTTTTATCAAATATTTACTGCCTGTTTTCTATCACGACAAATAAATAACACAAGTTTAAAGATGTATAGCGTGGTAAAATGACGAGTTTTGCCACACAAATACTTTTAAAAAAACAGGAAACATAATTATGAGGTTCATTATTACCTTAGCACTTTTGCTGCTTTGTTGTATTGGGATGTATGCCCAACAAAGATTATACCTTGTAGCCGGTCAGAGTAATGCCAGGGGTAGAGGAAATGATACGTTTTCAATAAAAGTTGATACGTTGACATCCTATGAGTATGATCCATTTAGTGATCAACTTATTCATTTGGAAGACCCTGTTGGATACAATGGTGGGGGATTTGAGCAGGCAGCGACTGGCTCGGCTTGGCCCGCTTTTGCCAAATCTTATCATCACCTGACCGCCAATACTACGGTATTGATTCCTGCGGCGCGGGGTGGTAGTGGCGTACACTATTCTTCAAGCAGTTCCGGTGCCAATTGGTCTTCATCCGGGCTATTGTACCCTTTGAGCAAAATTAAAATTGACAATGCGGAAATAATCAGCAATCTGGATTTGCATGGCATCGTATGGATGCAAGGGGAGACAGATGCTGCCCGAATTGGCAACGATTATTTGACCAAAGAACAATACAAAGATGCACTCATCGACCTGATTGAGAGGTATCGAAATGACTACGGTTGTGCGCTTCCTTTTTACATTGTATTATTGGGTACGAATCTCGAAGATCCAGTATGGGGTTATGACACCGTGCGTGTAGTTCAGCGCGAAATTGCCGCCGAGCAGCAGCACACTTACGTCGTACACGAAGATGCTCAATACTTCGGAGATATAGGTTGGATGTGGGACAATGTTCACTACACACAAGACGGTTATAATGACATAGGCACAGTCGGTGCAAGCCATGTAGCTGCCGTCGAAAACCTGTACTACACCATATCGGTAAATCGCACGGATACGATATGTCCGGGCGATAGTGTGTTGATTTCCGCACCGCCGATGTACCAGAGTTATCTTTGGTCTTCGGGCGAAACACAAAGTGAAATATACGCCACTTCTGGCGGACAATATACCGTCACCGTCACCGACGATATCGGTTGTAGCTTTGCTTTGGATAGCGTGTATGTTCAGGCTTATGAGCAAGCACGTCCCACCATTTCTATATTTGGTAATGACACTTTATGCGTCGGAGAAAATCTGCTTCTTGCAGCATCGACTGCTCCCAATCATTTGTGGTCAACCGGCGAAACAGACATTACCATAAGTGCCAACTCGACAGGAGACTATTTTGTACAAACAATTGATATTCATGGCTGTTTGAGTGAACCTTCCGATACCGTTTCTGTAACTGTCATTGATTTTCCAGAGATTATAATTAGTATGGATCACGCACCCGAAATTTGCGAAGGAGAAAGTGTCGTACTCACTGCGCCATCTGACTTTGACACCTATCAATGGTCTAATGGCGATACCACACAAAGCATTACGGTTTACGAATCAGGTACTTTTGATTGTGTCGTTTCTTCATTTGGCTGTCCCAGTCCCGCTTCCGAATCGGTTACTGTTGCTGTTGCTCCTCTTGCACCTGCGCCTACTATCACGTCTTTCGGATCGGAAGATTTGTGTCAAGGAGACAGCTTGACACTCACAGCATCCAACGAATTTGATCGCTATCTTTGGTCAACAGGCGATACTACACAAAGCATCACGGTACATGAGTCCGGGTTATACGCCTGTGCTTTTATTGGCACTAACGACTGTCTCGGCATTAGCTCCTCTCCCCTATTCACTATATTTAATCCCTTACCGAGCAAGCCTATCATTGAAGTGGATGGTGATACCGAATTTTGCGAAGGCGATAATGTTATTTTAAATGTTCCGACAAATTATGAGGCATATTTATGGTCGAATGGCGATACGACATCAAGTATTACAATACAAAATTCAGGGACATTCAGTTGCTACGTCACCGCCTCAAATGGCTGTGACAGCCCGCCCTCCGATTCTATTGATATTTTGGTGCATCCGCCCTCCCCTATTCCAATGATAACAAAAAATGGTTCGTCCACTTTCTGCGAAGGCGAAAGTGTGATATTGACCGCTTCATCAGGATATAATTCTTATGAATGGTCAAACGGCGAAACAACACAAAGCGTTACTGTCTCTGATTCAGGTGTATATATCTGTACCGTTACAGATATAAATGACTGCACAAGCGTTTCTGCTCCCGAAAACATCACGGTATCCCCTTCCCCTTCTGCACCAAATATTACGTCAGATGGTTCGCTTATTTTCTGTAAAGGAGAGCAAGTCGTACTTACTGCGCCGCCCAATTATTCTGCCTACTCTTGGTCAAATGAAGAGACAACACAAAGCATTACCGTTTCTGATTCAGGCACTTATGACTGTACAGTATTCAATGGGGCTGGCTGCGAAAGTCCGTCCTCCGAAGCTCTGATTGTCACTGTTATATCCAATGACGTTCCACCAACAATTTCCTTGAGTGGTCCAACTACTTTTTGTGAAGGAGAGACCCTTACGCTCAGTGCATCATTGGGTTTTGATACCTATCAATGGTCTAATGGTGAAATCACACCAAGTATCACAGTCAGCGATTCGGGCATGTTCAGTTGCATTATTACAAGTGACAATGGTTGTGAAAGTCCACCTTCGGCTGCAATTACCGTTACCGTCAATCCTCTTCCGGCTGCGCCGTTTATTACTACAAATAATGCTATTATTTGTGAAGGAGATAGTACAACATTGAGTGTTATTGAAAATTCCGGCAGCTATCAATGGTCAACAGGTGAAACAACACAAAGCATCACAGTTTACGATGCAGGTACATACAATTGTTTGCTCACCGATACCAATGGATGTACAAGTCCGATTTCCAATTCCATTACAATTGATATTGCTTCGATAGATATACCAAATATTACAGCGGACGGTCCGACGACTTTCTGTGAAGGCGAGAACGTTACACTTTCCATTCCCGACGAATATGCCAATTATCAATGGTCAAATGGCGAAACAACACAAAGCATCACTATACACGAATCAGGAAGCTACGATTGTATAGTCCTCAATTCGGAAGGATGCGAAAGTCCAGTTTCTGAACCTGTGATGATTACAGTCAACGAACGACCTCTCGCGCCAAGCATTACGCCCGACGGTGAGACAACTTTTTGTGAAGGCAATAATGTAACCTTAACTGCGCCAATGGGTTTCGACAAATATCAATGGTCAAATGGAGAAAATACGCAAAGTATAATAGTATATGAATCTGGTAGTTATGATTGCATTACAACTAATTCAAACGGATGTATAAGCCCTGTTTCCATACCCATTGAAGTGACGGTAAACACCTTACCTTCCGTTCCAACTATACAAGCTATTGGTGCGCCGGCTTTTTGCGAAGGAGATAGTGTGATACTGGTCGTATCGGGTGGATACTCCTCTTATACATGGTCAAACGGCGAAGTTGGTCAGGCAATTACGGTGCATAATACAGGTACATTTTATTGTAAAGTCTCCAACGAATCAGGATGTGTCAATACATCAACAGCTTTCAGTACCACTAAAAACGAGATGCTTCCCAAACCCGAAATCACCTTTTCAGGAAACCAAGAATTTTGTGAAGGAGAGAGCGTGACGATATTTGCAGAATCCGGCTACGCAAACTACCTCTGGTCAACCGGAGAAACTACGCAAGACATCACGATTAGCGAGAATTTGGACAATATATATTGTATTGTTTCGGATAATAATGATTGTGTGAGTCCGCCTTCGGATACAACTTTTGTATTGGTCAATCCTCGTCCCGAACAGCCCTATATTGATACGATAGGAACAACCAATTTTTGTCTTGGCAACACCGTCCAACTAAGTGCCTCCGAAGGATATGCCCACGAATGGAGTACAGGTGAAACATCGGAAACCATTACAGTAAATTCATCAGGAATATATACCGTCAGAGTGTTGAGCGAAAAAGGCTGCGAAAGTGAAGTCGCTGTTCCTGTGGAAATTATAGCCAGTACGCCACCCGAACGCTCTACAATTAGTGTGGTCGGAAGTACTGGTTTTTGTGAAGGAGATAGTGTTGTTTTGAGTGCTTTGCCTTCGACTGCTTATCTTTGGTCAAACGGCGATACAACACAAAACATTGTCGTAGAGCAAGTGGGAGTTTTTTCTTGCATTGTGATAGATAGCGTAGGCTGCCAGAGCGAACCTTCTTTTGATATTACAACCGAAGTATTCGATAATCCTTTGCCTCCAAGTATTTCGATTTTCGGTGATTCGATACTATGTCCGGGCGATACGACTATTATACAAGCCTTTTCTGGCGCAGAAGAATACTTTTGGTCGAATGGTGAAGTTGGCAAAGAAATTATCGTCACCACCGAAGGCGAATATCAATGTTATGTAAGAGATGAAAATGATTGTAAAAGCGAATTTTCTGGCAGTATCAAAATGGAATTACTGCCTCTACCACCTGTTCTCAATATTCAATCTTCCGGTGATTTGACGCTATGCGAAGGAGATAGTATTACACTATCGGCAGACTCCGGCTATCTGACTTATCTGTGGTCAACAGGTGATATAAATACACACATTACAGTAGATTATACAGGAGAATTTTATTATATAACTACTGACAGTACTTCTTGTTCTGACCCGATTTCCAAGTCTATTTATATTGAGGTCAATCCTATGCCCGACAATCCTTTTATCATTCCAATGGGTATAGATACGCTTTGTGCTTCGGAAACGGCTGACGAATATAATTGGTATAAAAATGATACCTTGACGACTTATAATACACGCTGCATTATCCCAGATACAGACGGTACATGGCAAGTAACGACAGCATTAGAAAATTGCCTTTCTGTTCATTCGGCTGGTTTTTATTTTGAATTGCCTACTGAAACGGGTGGCGGACCGGCTTCATTTGACCTTTACCCAAATCCCAATCAAGGGTTTTTGACGATAGAAGCTAACAATATTTTTGAACACAATGCAACTTTTGAAATTTATGATATGTTGGGTCGAGTGTTGTTCTCAAAAGAATTGTCGCTACAAAATGAGCCGACATTCACGTACACCATAGACATCCGGCAACTGCCCGACGCGCCTTATATCGCCGTTTTGAGCGCTGGTATATCGGAGCGGTTTGTTAAGAAATTTGTGGTGGAGGGGGAGTGATTTTCATTGTAAGTAATGATATGCGATTCCAGTAAATCAAACACCGCCTTATTCAATTTCGGCGTAACAAAAACGTATTGTAATGCATTCAAAAGCGGCAGTAATTGGTGACGTGATTTCGTATTAATCTTTACCTCACTTATCGGTATCACACCCAGACTTAGTTGTTGCTTAAATCGACCCCTCATAATATGGTGCTTTTTTCTATGTAAAATAAATCACCCTATGTGGATAACTCAAAATTTAATTGATTAATTATCAGAAAATTAAGTATTGTAAAAATACAAATTTTCAATAAATTTTCATAGAGAAAACACTCTTTTTTGCTCTGTATCAATGACTTATGAGTTCCCGCGCAGATACTATTTACGTTTATCACTAATCACTCCCGTTAATTTTTCACCTCTGTAATAGGGTTTCAAACTCTGATTGTGGATGTACGGTAGTAGGTGTTTTCGCTTTTATCCGGTTTACCGAGTTTGGCAAAACGCCCGGCGGTGGTGCGGGCATTTGCTAATATCGTTTGATGTGCACGAGTGAGTTGAGGCAACAGCATAAAGGTGACAGAAAATGTCCTTGATATGCTGTGATTGCCTTGTTGCTTCTGTTGGGGGTATTATCGCAGATGTGGAGTGGATTGTCTATCCACATCCAGTTATAGCAAGTGTCAAATTATAGGATTACCCCCACAATCTTCTACTGGCAATTTCTGCCCCTTCCGACATAGCCTTTAATTTGGCATACACAATATCCTCATCCACTGCCCCGAAGCCCGCAAAAGTAGAAAATCCACAATCCGTACCTGCAATGACT